>ODAJ014744760.1_pt1 | contig 45594 bp, 35 predicted proteins | sample 1539241 | NCBI WGS metagenome assembly ODAJ01 (sample SAMN02144231, study PRJEB22623) | gut metagenome | biome: sheep rumen | host: Ovis aries | place: New Zealand
ATAGGCGCACAGTCGTTTGCGTATAGGCGAACAATCGTTTGGGTATAGGCGCACGATGGTTAGACGGGAGGTTCTCCCCGTTACCCTTAGGTTTTTCCCCTGCAAGACTTAGTGCTTCTCCCTGCAAGACTTAATGCTTCTTCCTGCAATCCCTAACACTTCACTCCGAGACTCCAAAATACGGTTACGGTTACAACTGTAACCATGTAACCGCAGAGATAGAAATAAGATCGTCAATATGGTATAACATACACATATTCAATTAATTACAATCATTAAGCATCAATTAAAACGACAAAAAGGTTACATGGTTACAGCTGTAACCGTAACCGGAAAAGAAGATATGAATACAGCAGAAATAAAGAGTATTGTTGACGACGAGCGCGCTGAACAACTGACTGCCCAGCTGTGCCATCATTGGGATGTAGCCACACAAAGACTGGATACATTGGCACAGGAAGTAACAAACGGTATGGACACCTGCGCAGAAGCAGAAATCTATGCTGCCCTGATGCGTATGCAGCGTGCCGTGATGGCCCTGATGGAACTAAACAAGATACCCACGGCATTTCTGTTCTCAGAATACCTGGACCGTATCAGTCAGACCATATCAGCCCCCAGCATGCAAAAGTCGGTCGTGACGCTGTTTCTACAACTACAGCAACTAGACGAGACACCTGCCAACAAAGAAGAGGCTTCATTCTTAGACCAGGTTATCCAGATGATAGCCCAACACCGTGCATTGCCCAAAGAACAACAGGAGGCCATACAGCAGAAGTTCTCGTACATGGACTACATTTTGAAGGTATGTGCCCAAAACTTGGATACAAAAAACCTGATGAAGATACTACCCACCTTTCAGGAAATCAAAACTGAAGGCAACAAAGACGATCAGGAAGAAATAACCAGCTTTATCCAGGACGCACAAAGGACAATGGAAACGCTCGACAGCCAGATGAATGAGAGTCGGCTGGCAATGGTGATAGAACTGGTGATATTAGCATTGTTACCTGGCATTCTTTTAAAGGTGATGCAAAATAGCAGAAGCAACAGCCAGAAGATGGCGCAGCTGTTTAATAAGGTACTCATGCAGGTGCGAGAGAGCGACAAGTGGTGGAAATATTGGAAAGAGCATTGTGAGACACTCCGCGTGGTCAGCGACAGCAGTTCGTGGACGGACATCATGAAAGCCGAACGCACCAAGGAGCGCTTGGAACTGGGGCAGATTCCAGGAAGTTTGTTTGCCAAGTGGGCCACAGGCCGCTCGGACTTTGAAGAGGCTTTCCTCGACGCTCACCTGAACGACGAAGCCCTGCGCCACTTCATCTTCCATCTGGCTACGCTTTATGAGATAGCCAGAGAACTGGAGCCGACAGCGAAATATGGCGATGAGCAGCTGGTGAAAGACGAACGGCAACAGGTGGGCGATGCCGTCTTGGAAGCAGCCATGAAGCTCCACGACCTGACCACCGCTACGTGGTTCCCTCACTACGAAGCGATGTGGCAGGAGCTGATAAACGATGGAATTATCTTTGCCCATCTGAAGGTGACACGCAAGAGTCCGCACAACAACCTATTCACTGCACGTTTCTTCTGCCATCTGGTGGGAGAAATGAAAAAAAGTGCAGTCTTCGGCGCACATTCCGACAGTGATTTGGCAGAAAAGCTGACTGAGAAACGGTATGTGGGCACTTTCCGCAAGAATATTCAGGAAGGAATGGGCGAAGAAGAAGAAAATGTGCGAAAAATATTCATTTCTATCTACCAGAAATACAAGCAGTTAGCAAACAAGCGAAAATAGCTTGGTGTATTTGCACTACTGCTAGAAAACATCCCACTTTGAAGGTGCAAAACCCCTTGTGACCTTTGCTGCCGTTATGATTAGTATCTCTAAATCATTTAGCGGCAAGCCTCGCAAGGCGAGCATGGCTGCTTACCGTCAACTGCTGGCGGAGAATCACGTGGAGGACATCCTTCAGGACGTGAAGCAGAACAAGAATTTGGATCGCAAGAAGGAACTGCCCGTGTGGTTGCCTCTTGCCGCGTGTTTTAACAATGGTACGCGTAAGGCTGCTGATGCCGTACCCTCTGGACTCTACTTCCTCGACATCGACGAGAAGGGACTTACGGAGCAGCTTTGGAAGAAAGTGCAGGACGAGAACCTCATCGAGGAGTTCCGTATTGTCTATTTTGCCGAGAGTGCCGGCGGAGGCACCCACATCTGGGCTTGGCGCACACCAGGACTTTCTATTGAGGATGACATCCAAAAGCTGGCGAGTCGCCTGGGTGTCAGCTACGACTCGCATGTGACGGACTTGGCCCGCTGCTGTTTCATGGTGAGCGAGCAGTATGTAAAGTTGCTCAACCCCATCGTCTTCGAGCCTCTGAGCGAGGAACTGAAGAAGTTTTATGTCGGGGATTTCAAATCTCCCATTAGCTGCAGTCGAATTACAAATCCGACTAAACAAAAAGAATGTTCAATGGTCAATGGTGAACGTTCAATGGTCAATGGTGAACGTTCAATGGTCAATGGTCAATGTTCAATGACATACAAGGGCATAGCCTACGACAGAATTGTGCAGGCCCTGCTGTGGAAGTTGGGTTATGGTGATGCACCTGCCGAGGGTGAGCGTAATACGGCACTCTACACCATGAGCCGCTATCTGCGTTTCATTTGCGACTTCGACGAGCAGAAGCTGTTTGCCATCCTACCCCATTGGGGGTTGTCTGACCACGAGGTGCTCTCTACCATCAAGAGTGCGGTAGGAAGTGTGCGCCCTACGGATATGCCCTCGCAGATGAAGGAGGTGCTCTCATCGCTAGGAGCAGCCATAGAGAGTAGTGTCGAAGATGCTGAAGCATTGCTCGTAACGCCTGTAGAGAACGAACTTCCAGGCATTCTTCAGGACTTGGCTGACCACGCTCCTGAGGAGTTCAAGGAGGCAACGCTAATGGCAGCAATGCCCATGCTGGGAACACTGGCCACGGGCATCCGTGCTCGTTATCGTGACGGCAAACTGAACGCTCCCAGCTTCATCGTTGACATCGAGGCTCCTCAGGCTACTGGTAAGTCGTTTGTTGACAACGAGTTCGAATTGCTGATGGATCCTATTATCAAGCAGGACGAGGTGGAATGGCAGAAGGAAATCGAGTATTCGCTGGCCAAGAAAGACGGTCAGGAGGTGGATAATCCCTGCGCTCAGATTCGCATCATCGAACCCAACATCGGTGTGTCGGCCTTCTTGGAGCGAGCTCTCTATGCCAAAGGCAAGCATCTGTTCACCTATGCCCCTGAAATTGAGACCGTTCTGAAAAACAACAAGGGTGGTGCCTGGACGGAAAAAAACGACCTGTTCCGACTGGCCTATGATAACAAACCCTGGGGTCAGCACCGCATCTCGAAGGACTCGTTCTCCGGAAAGGTCACCCTCTATTACAATATGGTGATGTGTGGTACGCCCAACAAGTGCCGTGCTTTCTTTGCCGATGCCGAGAGCGGACTGGTGAGCCGAGTAACGCCCGTTATTCTGCCTGATATGGTGGGTGCCAAGATGCCTCAGTTCGAGGCGTGGAGTCAGGAAGACGAGGAGAAAGTGAAGCGCCAGTGTCTCTGTCTGATGGACGAGGACGGCGAGGTGGATTTGCCGCTCATCAACAAGGCCATTGAGGAGTGGGATGAAGGCAAGCGTCAGGAGTATCTGCAGACACTCTATTATCCTATCGACGTGTTCCGTCGCCGTGCTGCCCTCAACGGTTTCCGAGCCGGCATCATTGCCTACTTGCTGGAAAGCCGGCAGGAGACGGAGCGCGCCATCAAGTTCGCCCTCTGGTTTGCCGAGCGTTGTTTCCACTACCAGCTGGAGATTTATGGCGACAAGATTGATGCCCTGCACAAGAACGCCATAAGTCCTCAGGCTTCGATGGGCAACATCCGCTATCTGGATGCACTCCCCAAGGAGTTCACGAAGGAGGACTTGGTAAATTTGCGTCTTGCCAACAACGAGTCGCCTGTGGTGAAGACCATCATCTGTCGCTGGGTGAAAGAAGGCCTCATCGCGAAGATCGGGACTAACCTTTGGCAGAAGATTCAATAGAAAAGAAGCCCGGCTTGCATGTTGCAGGTCGGGCTTTGAGTTCTTCTTTGGTCAATTTTGTTTAATCGATTTAATTACCCAACACTTCGTTGAGCTTATCTATCAAGTTGTCAATGTCGATATTCGGTATGAGCACACCCTGAGGGTGCTGATGAAATTCGGCTGGGTTAGAGGTTACTCGACGTAATTGTGATCCACAACAATCATCACTTGCATGTCGGGCACTAAAGGCTGTATCTCGCGGGTGAGTTGACTGACAAAGGCAGTTTCATCGTGTACGGAAATATCGGGGACAACATCAACCGAAAGCATATTGTCCTTCTCCGAATAGTAGAAGCCGTGTACCTGTACGATATCCTTGTGGGCGGCAAGCGTCTGCATCACCTTCGACTGCAATTCGGCACGGCGGTTCTCGCCTGTGGCAATGGCATAGACACCCACCGTCAAGACGATGCCGTGACGCTCTATCATCTGCATGGTTATCTTACGCGTCAGACCATGAATCTCATGAGCCGACATGGTATCATATACGTTGATGTGCAGCGAGCCTATCTTGATATCCGGTCCGTAGTTATGCAATATCAGGTCGAACACGCCATGAACGCCTTCGAAGTCAGAAACTTCTTTCTGAATCTGTTTGGCAAAGTCTGCTGAAATGCTGGTTCCCAATAGTTCGTTGACAGGCGAGGCAAGCATCTCTATACCAGCCTTGATAATCACGATGGATATCAGTGCACCCAGGATGCCATCGAGCGACACGCCCCACAGCAGCATCACTCCAGCCGAGATGAGTGTTGCCAGAGTAATCACGGCATCGAATAGTGCATCAGAACCCGAGGCAATCAGTGCGTCGCTTTTCAGTTGCTCGCCCTTACGCTTCACATACTGTCCGAGGATGAGCTTTACCACTATGGCCACCACGATAACTATCAGTGTGGTTGTCGTATACGAAGGCTCTGTTGGGTCGAAGATTTTCTTCACCGACTCGATGAGTGATGTGATACCTGCCGAGAGTACGATGACGGCAATGATGATGGCACTGAAATACTCGATGCGCCCGAAGCCGAAAGGATGCTTTCTGTCGGCTGGACGCTGCGAGAGTTTAGTACCAACGATGGTAATGACGCTCGATAGTGCGTCGCTCAGGTTGTTGACGGCATCCATCACGATGGCTACACTGCTGGCAAGAATACCTACGGCGGCCTTGAATCCCGCCAACAACACATTAGCTATAATACCAATCCAACTGGTACGGATGATTTCTTGACTTCTGTCCATAAAAAAGTTGTCAATGCTTTTTATGCCTTGTTGAACTTTGTCTTCGGCTGTTTGCAGCTATGCTGGAGAAAATACGCGTTACAACCAGAGACATATGGCAATGACGGTTCTAGTAGATATAGGTTCTGATGTAATCCATCACCTCTTGCTTCACAGCGGCCGGACAATAGGCTGGGTCATTGATCTTGGCGCTATGGACACCTATAGGGTTGATGATCATCCTGGCGTTGGGTCCTATCTTCTCCGGCTTGCCAGCCGACCATGGGTCGTCTTGTGAATAGTAGAAAAGAAGGGGTACGGTGGAGTTGACAAAGAAGGTCTTAGACATATCGGTACGGACGCTGTTGTCGTAGTACTTCACCAGCCAGCGGTCTTCACTGTGCAACTCGGACGGCAGCACATCCTCTGCCTTGAAACTGGTGCCCTCCAACAGATCAGCGAAGTAGTCGTAGCCTGCGTTGGGGAAACCTTGTTCCTTTGCACAATCCACGAAGTAGGTATAGAGGTCTTTGTTTCTTAAATCAGCAATATTATCGCAAATCGCCGCTACTAATGAGCTCTCTGTCTCGATGATAGACTCTATGCTCTTTTTCTGCTTGCTGGGGAGCGTGTACTGAAACAATGTGAAGAAGGTTTCGAAGGTATTATAAACATACTCGGTAAACGACGGAACGGGTAGTTCCTTTTTCTTAAACTCTTCGCAGGCTTTCTTATATAATCCCTCTTCACCATCCTTAAGAGCGATGCGGATACTCTCTTTCATGATGTCGCGCAGCTCTTTGGTGCTTACCTCGTTAAAGAGATATTCTCCGTAGCGCTTGTCATCAAGACTTAAGTTGAAAGGAGAACAGAAGGCTGCGGCCAAATCCATATCGCCTGGATAATAATAGGCATAATCTATTGAGGTCTCGCCATTCTTGCTGGTGCCAGCGCTCATCCACTTCCCCTTGAAGATAGGCTTCAGCGCCAGATAGACGGCGTGGAGGTCGGCCGAGGCCTGGGCGCTCGTTTCAAACTCCCACTTCCCTTTGTCCTGATTGTAGGATTCGCCGAAGTTGCGATGCTCCACATGTACCATGTTAGCATTCAGGTTGACACCAATATCTTCAGCATCATTGAATTTACTCCATAAATAACCCTCCGTCACCAGGATAGTAGGGCGGTCGAAACCTCGGAACAAGATGCTCACCTTCTGCTTGAACTTGTCAGCGTCGGGCTGGTTGTGGTTCACAGGCTGTTCAATAAACATACTGTATTGCGAGAGGTAATCCAGTTCACCCTTCTTTTTCCGCTCCATCGCCACCTTGTCCGGGTTCTCCTTGATGTCCGAGAAGAGGTGCGTGTTGACCAGCGCATCCTCAAGGGTAGGGTTAACTACAGGGATGTCGATGTTGTCGGTACACGACACGATGCTCACAACTACCGTTAGAAGCATCCATAGTTTTAAAGTTTTCTTCATTGTATAAATATCTTTTCTTGATGCAAATTTACAAATTGCATTTTACCTCAGAACGTGCCTGAACTCGTGTCACATAGTGAGAAAAACGGAGTGACCAATGACAGTTGCTCCGCTTTAACCATTTCAAAATCTCGGGGCTCTTGACTACTCACCCCTACCCGATGTACTGCATGATGAAGTCCACGATTTCGTCCTCACTCTTGCCGTCGGCGGAGATGACGAGGTCGTAGTTGTGGGTGTCGTAACGAGAGGTCTTGGTATATTCCTTCACATAGTTCTCGCGCATCTTATCCACCTGACTGATAATCTCGCGGGCCTTCTCCTCGGTGATGTTCTGCTTACGCATCACGCGGTTGATGCGGAAGGGCATTGAGGCCTGGATGAGAATGTTCAGGTGGTTGGGATAGGCACGGAACACGTAGAAACCGCTGCGGCCAGCCACCACGCACGACTCATGGACGGCTATGTCCTGCAGAATCATCGTCTCGGCCTCGAAGATGTCCTTGGTGTCCAACAGGTCAGCAGCACTGCCTTTCTGAGGCAGATAGTAGTTGGAATCCATGCCGCTACCAATCTGCAGTATGCGCTTGATGTCGCTCCACCAGCTCTTCTTCTCGCCCTTCAGGCGCTCTATCTCATCTACAGTGAGGTGGAACTTCTCTTGGAGACCTTTGATGAGTGCCTTGTCGTAGAAAGCCACGCCAAGCCGTTCTGCCAACTTGCGGCCTACGGTGCGGCCGCCACTGCCTAACTCACGATTGATTGTGATGACAAATTTCTCGTTCTTATTCATAATTAAAGCCTATTTTTGATGTTGGGATAAAGAGGGCACCCCCCGCAGAGGTGTCCTCTCCATAAAACAGTTATCGACTAGAAATTCTTGGTCATTTCAGCTACCTCGGCATTGATGTGGTCAATGAACTCCTGGATAGCCATTACGGTCTGCTCACCGCCACCCTGCGGGCGTACGGCAACCGTCTTGTCGGCAGCCTCCTTCTCGCCCACGATGACCATATAAGGGATGCGCTTCAACTGGTTGTCGCGAATCTTACGGCCTAGCTTCTCGTTGCGCAGGTCGATGGTAGGACGCACCCCACCCTGCTCGAACTGCTGGGCAACCTCGCGGGCATAGTCGTTGTACTTCTCAGAGAGAGGCAGAATGGCCACCTGCTCAGGAGTGAGCCACAAGGGGAAGTGACCGGAGGTGTGCTCGATGAGTACGGCACAGAAGCGCTCCAGCGAACCGAACGGTGCACGGTGAATCATGACGGGTGTCTTCTTCTGGTTGTCCTCGTCGGTATATTCCAGATTGAAACGCTTGGGCAGGTTGTAGTCAACCTGAATGGTTCCCAACTGCCAGCGACGACCGATAGCGTCCTTGATCATGAAGTCGAGCTTAGGACCATAGAATGCTGCCTCGCCGTATTCGACCTTGGCATTCAGGCCTTTCTCCTGACAAGCCTCCTGGATGGCACGCTCGGCCAGTGCCCAGTCTTCATCGGTACCTACGTACTTGGTATGGTCGTTAGGATCGCGCAGGGAAATCTGTGCCTCGAAATTGAAGCCGAAGGCGGTGAGTACCACACCGATGATGTCCATCACGTTGAGGAACTCCTGCTTCACCTGGTCAGGACGGCAGAACAGGTGGGCATCGTCCTGCGTGAACGAGCGCACACGCGTCAAGCCGTGCAACTCACCGGACTGCTCATAGCGGTAAACCGTGCCAAACTCAGCAATGCGGAGGGGCAGGTCACGGTATGAACGGGGCTTCCATGCGAAGATTTCGCAGTGGTGAGGACAGTTCATGGGCTTCAGCATATACTCTTCGCTCTCCTCAGGAGTGGTGATAGGACGGAAAGAGTCCTGACCATAGTGGGCATAGTGGCCAGAGGTGACATACAGGCTCTTGCCTCCGATGTGCGGGGTGATGACTTCCTGATAGCCATAACGCTTCTGAACCTTGCGGAGATGTTCCTGCAGGCGCAGACGGAGGTCGGTACCCTTGGGCAACCAGATAGGAAGTCCCTTGCCCACCTTCTCAGAGAACATGAACAGCTCCATCTCCTTGCCTATCTTACGGTGGTCGCGCTTCTTAGCCTCTTCAAGCATCACGAGATATTCGTCAAGCATCTTCTTCTTAGGGAACGAAATGCCATAGAGACGCTGCATCTGCTCACGATTGGCATCGCCACGCCAGAAAGCACCAGCCACAGAGGTCAGCTTGACAGCCTTGATTTCGCCGGTGTCAACAAGGTGCGGACCACGGCAAAGGTCGGTGAAGTTGCCCTGGGTATAGGTGGAAATGGTGCCGTCTTCCAGGTCTTGGTCGATGTGCTCGCACTTGTAGGTCTGACCCCACGCGGCAAACTCCTTCAAAGCCTCAGCCTTGGAAACCTCACGACGGACAACGGGCTCCTTCTTACCAGCCAGTTCCTTCATCTTGGCCTCAATCTTGGGGAAATCGCTCTCCTTGATCATCTCGCCGTCCTTCAACAGGACGTCATAGAAGAATCCATTCTCAACAGCAGGTCCGAAACCAAACTGGATGCCTGGGTACAATTCCTGCAAAGCCTCTGCCAACAGGTGGGCGGAGGTATGCCAGAAGGTACGCTTACCCTGCTCGTCGTCGAACTTGTAGAGCTCTATCTTCGCATCCTCATTGATAGGACGGTTCAGCTCTACGGTCTCACCGTTTACTCCGCAACTTACAACGCTGCGCGCCAGAGCCGGTGAAATGCTCTCGGCAATCTGAAAACCAGTAACGCCCTGTTCATACGAACGAACAGATCCGTCTGGGAAAGTAATGTTGATCATATTTACAATATATGTTAAAGATTAAAATTTCATTTCTCTCACCTCTATTCCAGCTCATAAGGTCCTGTGGGTGTGGTGCGCTTGAGCACTTCCAGCTGAAAATCGACACCTGCAACGATGCCATAGCTACGAAGCACGCTCTCCACCGTCTTGCGGGCCAGCTCGGGATGATTATTCTCCTCGCTGAGATGGCACAGCCAGACATGGCGCAACTGCTCGGTCATATTCTCTGCGATAGCCACCCCGCAATCGTGATTGCAGAGATGACCCGTTTGCGAAAGGATACGATCTTTGAGGAACTGGGGATAGGGTCCGTTCTGAACCATCTCTATATCATGATTAGCCTCGATGACCAGATAGTTGGAACGACCGATAAAGGTTTTCATCTCGTCAGTAACCACGCCCACATCAGTCATCACGCTGAACACGACGCCTCCGGCTTCAATCATATAGCCGACGTTGTCGGAACTGTCGTGAGGCACGGCAAAGGGAGTCACAACGAACTCACCAATCTGCTGTGTCACCCCTTTCTCCACATAGCAAGCCAGCTCTGGGACTATCTTCTTCGTGACGCAGTAGTTACGGTTTATCCCTTCATGCACGGTTTTTGTAGCATACACTGGCACGGAATAATCGGAACTGAAGGAGCCTACAGACTTGATGTGGTCTGCATGGTCGTGGGTGATGAGCACATGTTGAACCTGCGAGAGACTAAAACCATAGTCCTTACAGCTCTTCTTCAGGCCTCTCAGCCCCACTCCTATGTCGATTAGCAGCGAATCGGTGGGGGTAGCCAAAAGGTAGCAATTGCCACTGCTGCCACTGCCAAAAGATATAAACTTTAGCATGATTCTTTCAAATTTTGTGCAAAATTAATAAAAAAATGGCGGTTTTTATTTATCTTTGCAGAGAATTTTTACTTATTTAATGGAATGAAAGTGTTTTTTCTCTTTTGCACAGTATTTTTGCTGTCAGCATGCAACAGCATGAATGGTGATGACCAGGAGGCCACGGAAGCCGCTATTAAATGGGCTGACGCATACTTCAACTACGACTTCCACGAGGCGGAAAAGTACGCGACACCTGAAAGCAGACAATGGCTTCAGTTTGCTGCCTCCAACACCACAGAGCGCGACCTGCAGCTGGTGCAAGAGAACGAAGGGGGAGCCAGCGTAGAAGCTGACGACTGCCTAGAGGCGAACGACACGCTGAGGGTGGTATCGCTGACCGTACACGACTATGTAAGCAGCACATTGCCTGCTGACTCGGCACGACTGGTTGACGAGGGCACATTCACCATTACCACCGTGCTGAGGGAGGGTGTATGGAAAGTTAGAATGGAAGGCCTACCGCAAAGTGAAAGGCAAAGTCGCGACTAAGGCGGGGATGCACTATGGGGAAATGGTCTTTCTCATTCTCGTAGGCAGGATTGACGGCTTTCATACCCATATCAAAACGCACCACGAAGAAATCGAAGTTCAGGCGGATTCCCAGACCATAGCTGACGGCTAGCTGCTGCCAGAATTCCGACATCTTGAACTGTCCGCCAGGCTGGTCTTCATACTCACGGAGTGTCCAGATGTTACCCGCATCAATAAACAGGGCACCTCCGAATTTCCAAAACAGATTGGCACGATACTCCAAGTTCAGGTCGAGCTTCATATCACCCGTCTGATTGATGAAGTCTATTCTTCCGTCTGTTCCGATAAACTTACCAGGTCCCAGGCTGCGGACACTCCAGCCACGCACGCTGTTGGCACCACCCGAGAAGAAACGTTTCTCGAAAGGCAATATTGTACTGTTGCCATAGGGATAGGCTATGCCGAATCCGAAGTGGAAGACCAGCTGATTGCTATAGTCAAATACGAATTTACGGGTATAGTCGAACATGCCGCGAACATACTGCGCATAGGCTATGTCTAGGAATGTGTACTGACCATCGCCGTTCTTGTGGAAGTTGAAGGCATGAGAAGCCAGATTGAGCAGATTTCCCGCTGTCTCCACATTGGCCTTGATGGCATAGATCCCGTTGTTATAGACATAGCCAAAGCCCAGTTTCATGATGAACAGGTTCTCGTAGTTATAACGAAGGATGGAGTTACGTGAATTGGTGTTATCCAAATATTCCTTCTTGAACGTATCACTAATCCAAGGCATGGAGATATAGTTCAGGTCGAGGAGATCAACCTGATAACGGTCATGGTGGTTCCGCTCGTTCCACTTATAACGCCAGGCTACGGAGAAGACCCTGCGCATGAACTCCGGACGGTTCTGCAAGTCGTAAAGCAGCGACACCTCCGAGGAGGAATTGACACGACGACGGAAACTGGGGGACAACAGCGGGGCAATGAAACGCGGGAAGGACAGGCGCGCCTCGGCACTATACTCCATGAAGTTGGTATTCTTATAACCCTCCAACCCACGGATAGCCTCATAGGCTCCACGCAGCACAATGCTCAGATTCTCAGACCCATGGAAGATGTTACGGTTCTGATAAGTCACTGAGACGGCAGCTCCCAAGTCGCCTGCGGTATTGGTTCCTTCGGGTTGAAAAGAAATGGTGGAAGGCTTGTTGGTGCTGACCTGAATATCACAGTCTAAGACGGGTTCAAAATCACGCTCACGAAAAGCAATGTTGGTATAGCGCACGGCACCCAGACGGGCGAAGTGGTTATAAGTGCCCTGCAGATTGTCGGAGGCATAGAGTGCACCACTTTCCAGGAAGCTGTTGCTCCGCAGCACAGACTGACGCAGGGGGATGACGGAATCGTTAGGATTACCGCTGACAAAATTTACATCTCCAATCGTATATACCTGATGGGGCAGATTAGTCTCATCAGCACTCCGATATTTATCCAGCACAAGAGTAAGATTGATAAGATGACTGCCTGGCACGGAGTCTGCCCTGTAGCTTATGAAGTCCTTGTTGAAGCGATAGTAGCCACGATTGGTGAGATAACGGCTGATGCGCGAACGCTCATTGTCGAGATTAGCCACATTAAACATCATGCCTGATTTCAGTCCACGATGGGTACTGTCGGCCAGATTGAGCACAACGGCAATGGCTGAGTCGCGGATTTCATAATCTACCTTATTAATAAAATACGGCATGCGAGGATGCAGGAGATAAGTGGTCACCAGCTTCTTTCCCTTTATCTTATTATATACATCCACAGTGGCACGCAGGTAGCCCATATTCTGCAACTGCGACTGGAGCATCTCCATAGAAGCACGCGTACTGGCAGAATCATAGATTTGGGGCGCCTCGCCAATGGAACGGAGGAAACGGTTTATCCATTTGGTAGTATCGCGACCGGAAAGGGAGTAAGTGGCTAATGGAAGCTTGGCTGCGGAGAACCACCGAGAATTACCACGCTGACGAACATACTGGCGCATCTCGCTGGGATTAACTCCCAAGGCCTTCGTGTCGCTCTTCACCTCCACTTTGTCCAATAAGTATTCGCCATCAGGAACAAACTTTGTCACTGAACAGGAAGCCATCAGGGCAGCAATAAGCAGAAATATGAAGATGCGATTACGCATAATTTGCTGATTTTTCGGCAAAGGTACAAAAACTTTTCCTATTTTTTATTATCTTTGCAAGCAAAAGTGAAACAATATGCTTAGCAAGAACCAAATAAAGTTTGTCCATTCACTGGAATTGAAGAAGAACAGAAAGCGGGAACAGCTGTTTGTAGCAGAAGGCCCCAAGGTGGTTGGCGACCTGCTGAGGGCGGGATTTCGCCCTCATTCTATTTTCTCGACTAACCCCCAACAAGATGGGCAACTCGTGACAGAGGAAGAACTACAGCGCATCAGCTTTCTGCAACATCCTCAGGAGGTCTTGGCAGTGTTTCATATTCCGGACTCTAAGCTTCTTCCTATCAACCCTCATGGTCTTTCGCTGGCACTCGACGGAATCCAGGACCCAGGCAATTTAGGCACCATCATCCGAATTGCCGACTGGTTTGGCATCGATGCCATCTACTGTTCGCCAGACACGGCAGATGTCTATAACCCCAAAGTGGTACAAGCCACAATGGGAAGCATTGCTCATATTCCTATTATATATTGTGATTTGGTGGAACTCATCAGTAAAGCGCAATGTCCTGTTTACGGAACCCTGCTAGACGGCGAGGACATTTATCAACAGACAATAACCCCCAATGGAATTATTGTAATGGGTAATGAAGGTAATGGAATCTCAGAGTCCGTGCGTCCACTTGTCACCAACCGTCTGCTCATTCCCAACTTCAGCAATTCATCAGAAACAGCAGAGTCGCTGAACGTAGCAATTGCAACAGCTATCACTTGTTCTGAGTTCAGAAGAAGATAGGGTTCAGAACTGGCGGAGGGCTTCGTAGATACGCTGAACGGGAAGACCCATCACATTGAAATAACTACCGTGAAGACCAGTCACCCCGATATGTCCTATCCATTCCTGAATGCCATAGGCACCGGCCTTGTCATAGGGCTTGTAGTGCTGGATATAGTAGTTGATTTCCTCATCAGAGAGTGACTTAAACGTAACATCGGTCTCAACGGAAAAACTCTGCTGGCGGGTTGTGGTGGTCAGTGTGACTCCGGTAATCACCTGATGGGTACGACCACTCAATTCGTGCAACATACGGGAAGCATCAGCCTCGTCATGCGGCTTACCCATGACTTCACCGTCTAACACGACAATCGTGTCGGCAGTAATTATTAGTTCATCGTCGGCCATCTGCTGCTGATAGACAGTAGCTTTCTTTCGCGAGATATATTCTGCAATGTCCTTGGTAGGAAGATCAGCAGGATAACTCTCGTCAATATCAGGTATAACACGAACGTCGAAATCAATATCAATACCTGCCAACAATTCTTTTCTGCGTGGTGAATTAGATGCTAAAACCACCTTATATGAAGTAATCATAATTTCTAATTTCTAATTCTTTGACCTAAAGGTGCAAAGCGACCAAAGGTCGAGTCCTAATTCCTAATTTATCACCATCCGAAAGCCCTTTCATCACTTAACCACTTGTCTTGTGCTTTTAGCGTTTGCTCTATCACATCACGCCCGCATCCATAACCACCTTTCTGCTGGCTGACATAGAGGCTGACCGACTTAATCTCAGGACAAGCATCAGCAGGACAAACGGGACACCCCACCCGACGCATCACTTCCAAATCAGGAATGTCGTCACCCATGAACATCACCTCCTCGTCCTTCAAGCCATATTTTTGCAAAAATTGCTCATAGATCTGAATCTTAACAGCAGCACCCAGGAAGATGTCTTCCATACCGAGTCCCTCGTAACGATGGCGCACCGCTTCTATCTTACATCCGGAGAGTATGGCAATGCGCAGTCCCATCTTCATGGCCAGTTGGATAGCATAGCCATCCTTGATATTCACGGTACGAAGAGGAGAGCCATCCACACCCAAGGAAATCGTTGAGGCAGAGAGTACGCCATCAAGGTCGAAGATGATGGCTCGTATTTTTGACAAATCGTAATTAATCATTTCTTTCGCTTTTACGGTGAATGCTGACTGACAGCAGGTTATAGATTTCTTGCAACGACGGAGAATCGGCAAGCAAAGAGGACTGCATCCGGATGACATTCTCGTCGTAACGGACGGCAGGTCCCGTTTGTGCCTCAAGAGGATGGAGTTGGTGGACCTTGCGAGCGGTTTCGTCTATCAAGGGAAGCATGACGCTGAAGGGAATACCGTGTTTCTCCAACAGCTCTGCGGAAAGGGCATAGCAGTGATTGACAAAATTACAAGCAAAGACAGCAGAAAGGTGCAAGTACTTCCTATCAGCACTGGAGAGCTCATAGACGCTATGGGTAATGCTCTCTGCCAACGGACGGAGTACCGCATTGTCGCCTTCTATAAAAACAGGAATGTCTGCGAAGCTAACCAAGCGCTCTTTTGAAAAGGTCTGCATGGGATAGAATACACCAAACCGGTTCGTATAGCCTTCAAAAAGACTCATCGGCATAGAACCTGCCGTATGAACAAAGAGCTGTTGCTCCCTACCCTTCGTGGCACGACAGATAACCTCCTGTAATGCCGAATCTTTCACAGCAATGATAAAGACATCAGCTTCCTCAGGGAGATTCTCCAAGGTACGACTATTGATGCTAGACACCTCATGACCTGCCTGTTGCAAAGCTGGCAACAGATTGGTTGCTAAACGTCCCCTACCTATCAGTACAACACGCATGATGAGCTAAAACTTGTTCAGATGAACATTCTCCCATTTCAGCTTGTCTTCATTCTGAGGCTTGCGCTCGTCAGCCTTATGACCTATGGCAAGCACACACAGACAAGACATATTCTCAGGAATATCAAGGACACCTTGGATGACGGTATCGGCACTAGTACCATCGGAAAGTCCCCTGCCACGCATCTGAATCCAGCAAGACCCCAGCCCTAAGGCTTCTGCCTGATACTGCATGGAGATGGCAGCAATGGAGCCGTCCTCTACCCAACAGTCATTCTGCATAGGATCGCCCAAAACGACAATAGCGAGAGGAGCCCCCTTCAAGAACTGTCCACCCATATCCTTGGCATCTGAAAGTTTCTCTAAATCTGTCTTATCATCAACCACTACAAAATGCCAGGCACGCTGACCCTTTGACGTCGGAGACATCAAGCCAGCACGCAGAATCATCTTGACATCGTCGGCATCGATTTCTTCCTCCGTAAACTTACGGTGAGAACGGCGCATCTGTACTAATTCTTCAAATTCCATATCGCTTATTTTTCGATTTCGGCACAAAATTACAAAAATAATTCATAATTCATCATGCATCATGCATAATTATTTTCTTGCCAAAAGAAAAATTTTCACTTTTTCGCTTTTCACTTTTCACTTTATTTTGTACCTTTGTCCCAGTGAAAGCCTTCGTGTTTGAACATAGCGCTACATTACCTGCACTGAAAGACGGCAGTTTCTTCCACAGTCCAGACCTGATGGAACTGTATGAGCATACGCCTCGACATAAGCCATACATGGTTGTACTGATGGATGATAATGGACACGAGGAAGCTCATCTGCTAGCCGTAACTCGCTATAAAAGATCTTTATTTCCACCTTATTTATATATCCACGTAAGAGTCATCGGACAGGGGGTCTATCAGCAAGAGCCCAACGAACAGAAGTTCGGGTGCATGGTAAAAGCGTTAAAGGAGAGGTTGCAAAACAAAGTCCTGTATATAGAATTCAGCGACTTACCGCAAAAAATGTTTGGTTATGAAGCACTGCGTAGCGAAGGCTTCTTCCCCGTCAGATGGATGAGTGTATACAATTCGCTACATTCCCGAACACCAGAGGAGCGGATATCACCCAAGCAACTGACACGTATCAAGAACGCACAACAGCGTGGGGCAACGACAAAGATTGTGGAGACTGAGGAAGAATTCAAAGACTTCTCGAAACTGATGAGGAGGCATAACTGGCTAAAACCAAGAAAATATATTCCAGACAGCACGTTCTTTCGGGGATTGATGGATATGGGGAAATGCAAGCTATTCATCACCCAATATCATGGAAAGACAATTGGATGCAGTGTTTGTGTGTATTCTGACAATGATGCCTATTTGTGGTTCTCTGCGGCACGAAGAAAAAGCTACCCTACTTTGCATCCTAACGTCGTAACTTTCTGGGAAACCATTAAAGAGGCACACCGCATGGATTGCCAACATATCCGTTTCCTGGATGTAGGCCTGCCATTCCGCAAGAATCCGTATCGAGACTTCATTCTCCGCTTTGGAGGCAAAGAAGTGAGCACTTATCGATGGTTCAGAATCAGCATCAGATGGGTAAACTCCATAGCTTCCTGGCTATGGAGAGAATGAAGTGTTACTTTATATACAATAAAACGGTTTTCCTTGCGTTTATTGGATACAATGAACGGTTCAAAATATGTCATCACATTATTTCTGCTTTCAATGGCAATGCTATTGAAGGCACAGTCATTTACGCTCTCTGGAAAGGTCAGCGACAATGAAGGAAATGCCATAGAGTTAGCTACGATTTCCTGTTTGGAACAAGGTGCCGTAACAATGGCCAACCTGAAAGGCGAGTTTTCCCTCAAACTGCATTCTGCTGATTCCGTGGTCATCAAATTTTCTATGGTAGGATACCAGACACGTACCCGTGTGTTGCGTAACCCCAAAGAAAACCAACGACTGGTGGTGACCCTGCATCCCATGAAAGCACTTGACGAGGTGGTGGTGACGGAGAGAAGAAGGCAGACATCCAGTACGGAACAGCTTGACACGAAAAACCTAAAAAACACGCCCTCTACCACAGGAAATGCTGTGGAGGAACTGGTACAACAGCAAGCTGGTGTCTCTACACATAACGAACTCTCCTCTCAATACAATGTCAGAGGAGGTTCATTTGACGAGAACTCGGTATATATCAACAATGTGGAGGTTTACAGGCCTTTGCTAATACGCAGCGGACAGCAAGAAGGACTGTCTGTCATCAACTCGGATATGGTAGAGAAGATAGGATTCTCATCAGGTGGATTTGAGGCGAAATATGGTGATAAAATGTCATCAGCACTGGATATCCATTATCGGAAGCCAACGAGATGGGAAGCCAATTTCCAAGCCTCCCTGCTGGGCGGAAGTGCCTTCATTGGCTATGGCTCCAAGAAATTCACAATGAGTCACGGCATACGCTATAAAACCAACAAGTATTTATTAGGATCATTGGAAACAAAGGGTGAATACAAGCCAAACTTCCTCGATTACCAGACCTATATCACCTATAAGCCCAACCAAAGATGGGACATAGACTTCATTGGGAACATTTCCGAGAATCACTATAACTTCACTCCGGAAACCAGAGAGACATCCTTTGGAACTATGCAGAATGTCAAGTCATTCAAGGTCTATTTTGACGGACAGGAGAAAGACATCTTCCGCACATTATTCGGCACTCTGAGAATTCAACGGAATTTCTCACAAAACACCAAAGTAAGCCTTTTAGCATCCGCCTTCCATACCAAGGAACAGGAGACCTACGACATACAAGGACAATACTGGCTGGATGACACTCAGACTCAAGAACAGCTGGGAGTAGGAACCTATATGGAGCATGCACGCAACTACCTGACTGCTGATGTACAGAGCCTAAAACTGATGGGCAGTCACAAGACGAAAAAACATGAAATCGAAGCAGGTTTCACCTTCAAATGGGAGAAGATAGAGGAGAATGCTCGGGAATATGAGATGCGCGACTCTAGCGGATATAGCATTCCTCACACTGCAGACAGACTCGACTTGATATACATGCTGGATTCCCATAACACACTGAAGAGTACCCGCCTGGAAGCTTACCTTCAGGACATCTACCGTTTTCAAAGCAAAGGGGAAAAACCTTGGTTCTTTACACTAAACTATGGTGTAAGACTGGCTAACTGGAGTTACAATAAAGAAACCATCGTCTCACCCCGCATATCACTGGCTGCCGTTCCCTCGTTCAATCAAGACATCACCTTTCGACTGGCTACTGGATTATACTATCAGTCCCCCTTCTTCAAGGAGCTACGAGATACATCTACAGTCAACGGACAGACCATTGTGACACTGAACGAGAAAATCAAAAGCCAACGGAGTATTCACATCGTAGGTGCCTTTGACTATCGTTTCCGCATGGTTAATCGTCCATTCCGCTTTACTGCAGAGGCTTATTACAAGATAATGGACAATCTCGTGCCTTATAATGTACAAAACATGAAAGTGGTCTATGTTGGTGAAAACAAGGCCAATGGGCACGTCTTTGGGCTTGACCTTAAACTGTTTGGCGAATTTGTCCCAGGAACGGACTCATGGCTGACACTGAGCATTATGTCCGCGAAACAGAAGATTAACGGAGTCAGCGTTCCCATGCCTACCGATCAGCGATGGGGCGTAAACTTGCATTTCACAGATTATTTCCCTGGTACTGACAGATGGAAGATGACACTAAGATTAGCTTATGCTGACGGACTACCCTTTGGTGCCCCACACCGAGGATTGGAATTCCAAGATTTCAGGGCTCCTGCCTATAAACGGGCTGATATCGGTATGAGTTTTCTGGCTTACCAGCGTAATCATCAACGGATATGGCTGGGAATTGACGGACTAAACATCTTCGGCATTTCCAATGTTAATTCATACTATTGGGTAACGGACGTAACGAACCACCAACATGCCGTTCCCAACTACCTTACAGGTCGTCAAATTAACGGAAAAATCGTTGTGGAGTTATAAAAATAGTTAAATCTGCGGCATGAAACTATAAATAATGTACGCACGAAAAAAATTATGTTGTACTTTTGTAGATTAAATAAACCAAAGTACAAGATTATGACCAAAAAATTTTTATTCATGCTTATGGGTGCAGTTGCATTTGCCAGCTGCAACAAGTTTGACCTTAACTATGACGAGAAAGCCGCAGAAGAGGCTCAAAAGGTTAAAGATAATGTTACACAAATCTTTGGAGTTAGTTTTCCAAGTACTCAGGATTGGTGCACAGCAACAAGTGGCACTATTAAAGTTTATGTTAATGGAACAGATAATATTACTAAAGTACAAGTATTGCTATCAGAAGTTACAGATTCAGTAAGTAATATGAGATTACTTAATCAAAAGGATGTTAAAGATGGTGATGAAGTATCTTTTGCATATGATGTTCCTAGTAATTATGATAATTTATTTGTTGCATTTATTGATAATACAGGAAAATATTTCTTTAAAAAATTCACATTAAATGACAAAGAAATCTATTATAAGAATAACTCAGCAAGACGAGCATTATCTCAAGACTATACATTACCTACAAATCCAACAATTAGTGGAACTGTAGAGACGTTTGCAAATAAACGTAATTGGATTCCTGGAGAAGTATTCTATGTTTTTGATAATCAGGCTATAAGTTCTAATGATTATGATGATGATTTCAAGTCTATATTTAGAAGGGTAATATTCAATTATTTCCCAAATGGTCGTAGTTATAATAATATAGAAAAATTAAAGAGCAGTAGCTTTTTTAATGAAACTGCTTATCCAATAACAACAGGAAAAGAGCCTATTATTGTTACACCTGTTTACAAGAATGATGGTGGATATCATGAAATTAGTGAAGCAGAATTATATTATTACTATTTCAAAGGCAATTTAAATGCTCAAGAAGTTGAAGCATTGCCTAAATATAAAGCTATTGATTTAAGTGAGGTATATAAGAACGACGATAATGACAATATCAATAAATCTAAGTCATATGCATTAGCATATTTTGGTGATGGGATTCCTGAAATTGGAACAAAGGGATCATATCAATTTCCGGATAATTATAAAATTGGGTTTTGTTATAAATCAAACACTGAAACAGATAATAAGAGAAAACAAGGAGAACTTTATGGAGACGGACGTTTGAATTATAATATCAATAAGTGGGGAAATTTCAGCTCATCAAAATTAGGTCCAACAGATCCTCGTATGGGATGGGTTAGTATTAACGATAAAACATTCTTATGTGTAGAATCAGGAACTGATGCAGACATTAATGATTTGATTATTGATATTGAAGGTGGAATTGAAATAGAAAACATAATGCCTATTGAAATTGAGCAACAATTCTATACTTTCTGTTTTGAAGACAATAAGCTTGGTGATTATGACATGAATGATGTTGTATTGAAAGGTACAAGAATTGATGAAACACATGTAGAGTACACATTAATGGCATGTGGAGCTATGGATCATTTATATATACATAATATTGAAGGAGAACATATTAAATCATCTATAGAAGTTCATGATTTATTCAACAAACAAAATCAATTTATAAATACGACAAAAGGTGATCATACACCTTATATAACAGATGTAATTGTTGTAGATAAAAGTTTTAGTTTTTTAAATGAATTAACTCAACCATATATTTTCGATAAGGACAAATCTTGGATAATTAAAATTTCAAGAAAGGGAGAAGATCCTCATGCAATTATGATACCTTATGATTTTAAATGGCCACTTGAAAGAATATGCATTAAAGATGCTTATTCAAAATTCAATGAATGGGGGCAAGGATTAGTAACTGATACAGATTGGTATAAGTATCCAGTTGAAGGAAAATATTATGAATAGAATATATTGACCAAGGATTGGTACCTTGAGTCTGAATCAAGAAAGGTTTACGAATAAGAGATATCTTACGTCATAAAAAGGGTTATTCTTTTTGAATAGCCCTTTTTTGTTGAATAATATCACTAAAGCTGATACAACAACTAAAGTTCACGAAACATTCTAGAAAGCCATTCTCATTATTTATATATAACTTTGCAACCATGAACATGAATAAAACTATAATACTTACTGCTTCATTAGCGATAGCAATGAACAGCACTGCACAAAACCCCTTTGTGCAGACTTGGTTTACAAGTGACCCTGCTCCTATGGTTCATAATGGCACGATGTATGTCTATACAGGACATGACGAAGACAATGCCGACTTCTTCTGGATGCAGGAGTGGAGAGTGTATTCCACCAACGACATGGTGAACTGGCAAGACCACGGTTCTCCATTGGCCTTGGAAAGTTTCTCTTGGGCTGACGATAGAGCATGGGCATCCCAGTGTATTGAACGTGATGGTAAGTTTTATTGGTACATTTGTGCCCATTCCAGGCTATCCAATGGCATGGCTATCGGTGTAGCTGTGAGCGACACACCTACAGGGCCCTTCCGCGATGCGATCGGAAAGCCATTGTTTGAAAATGGCAGTTGGGACCATATTGATCCCACAGTATTGATTGACGATGATGACCAGGCATGGCTGCTGTGGGGAAATCCTCAATGCTACTATCTGAAGTTGAATCGTGATATGATCTCATACAGTGGAGAGCTTGGAAAACTCGACATGACCGAGGAAGCTTTTGGAGGTCCTATGATGAATCAGCGCGAAAAGGGAAAGAAATACAAGGACTCCTACGTAGAGGGACCTTGGCTTACCAAGCGCAAAGGTATTTACCAATTACTCTATGCAGCTGGTGGTGTTCCTGAGCATATCTCTTACAGCACAGCTTCTTCCCCCACAGGCCCATGGAAATATGCTGGCGAGATTATGCCTTTGAGCAATACAAACTCGTTTACCAACCACTGTGGCGTAGCAGACTATAAAGGACACTCCTACTTCTTCTATCATACTGGCAAATTGCCCAACGGTGGTGGTTTTGGCCGTAGTGTTGCCGTTGAAGAGTTCAAATACAATGCCGATGGAAGTTTCCCAACTATCCTTCCTACAGAAGAAGGCGTTAAACCTGTAGGGAAATTTGATCCCTATCGTAAGGTAGAGGCAGAAACAATGGCCTTCTCAAAAGGCGTAAAGACTGAACAGAACGATGAAGTAGGTGTCTATGTCACAGATATTCACAATAGCGACTATATCAAGTTGCAGAACGTGCATTTCTGCAACAAAGTGCCTCGTACCTTCACTGCCCGTGTAGCCAGCGGCTTACGTGGTGGAAAAATCGAGATACGCCTTGACAGCATCGGTGGAAAGCTGCTAGGCATAGTGAATGTCCCAGGCACAGGTGGCTGGGAAAAATGGCAGACTATTACCACAGACCTGACAGCCATTGCCAGTGGCCATCATGATATGTATTTTGTTTTCAAAGGCCGCAAGGGTCCCAAGCTCTTTAACTTCGATTGGTGGGAAATGCGTGGACTGGAACAGGTTAATATGCCACTTTTCCAAACCAAGTACACTGCCGACCCCTCGCCTCTTGTTGTGGGTGACACGCTATTCTTATACACATCACATGACGCCTCTCCCGAGGACATCCCCGACGAGAACGAGAAATCATCAGCAGGATTCTTCATGTACGACTGGCTTTTATGGTCCACGACGGATATGGTAAACTGGACAGAGCATGGCGCTGTGGCTTCACTGAAGGATTTCCCTTGGCGTAGCCGTGAGAATGGCGCTTGGGCCATTCAGACTGTTGAGCGTAATGGCAAGTTTTATCTCTATGCCCCACTCCATGGGCATGGTATTGGAGTACTAGAAAGCGACTCTCCTTATGGTCCGTTCAAAGATCCATTAGGGAAGCCCTTAGTATGGGACCAAAGCAACTGGTTTGACATTGATCCAAGTGTCTTTGTTGATAATGACGGGCAAGCCTACATGTATTGGGGTAACCCTCATACTTTCTGGGCAAAATTAGGCAATGACATGATATCGCTGACAAGCGGTGTTACCAAGTTGCCTCACATTCCCAACTATCAGGAAGGTCCCTGGATTTACAAACGGGATGGTCATTATTATCTGGGATTTGCATCTACCTGCTGTCCTGAGGCTTTGGGTTATGCTATGAGTTCTTCACCAACAGGTCCCTGGGAATGGAAAGGCTATATCATGCGCCCTACCCACCGCGATAGAGGCAACCACCCCGGCATCTGTGATTACAAAGGTCATTCGTATGTGTTCGGCCAAAACTACGACCTGATGCACCTCGAAACCTTCGAACACCATGAGCGCCGTAGTGTTTCCGCCACAGAAATTACCTACAATGCCGATGGAACCATCCAGGAAGTTCCCTACTGGCTCGACCAAAAGCCCATGAACCAGCTACATTGGCTTAATCCCTATCAAAGAGTGGAAGCCGAAACTATGAACTGGGGGTATGGATTGAAGTCTGCCAAGATGGGCATTGAGAATACCGGTGTAGTCAAGGACATGCCTACATCCACAGGCAAGCGCAACATGTATATTTTCGACATCAACGATGGTGAATACATCCGCCTGCGTGGTGTAGATTTTGGCAAAGGAGCCAAACAATTTGCCATCACAGCCTCTGCTGCTGCCAATGCCGGTTGCACCATTACCCTACGGCTGAACAGCGACAAGGGTCCTGTCATTGGTTCCTTGAACATAAAGAGCACTGGTAGTGTGGAAAAATATCGTTCTTTTACTTCCAAGGTCAAGGAGGCCACAGGAGTACACGACCTTTACATTTGTTTCAGCAATGCCAAGGGTGATATTCACCTTGACTGGTGGCAGTTTAAGTAAAGAATAAACAATGAAAAGACTGATTGTCATCCTCGTAGTGTTTTGCAACATGCAAAACCTCTTAGGCCAACAGCCTTTCGGACGAGGGAAGATAAGGATTCTCCATATAGCAGAGAATGCCGTCCGTATCCAGTATTCAGAGGGGGAACCTCAGGAAGCTCTCCCCGACTGGATTTATGTAAAGCATGAGACAGTAAAAAGTCCAAGCTTGAAAGTGATTATTGACAAGAAAAACCTGCGTCTGTCTATCAAGGACAAAAAGGGGAATACCATTTTCACGGCTACACGCCATCAGATGGAAAGCAGTAAGAGTACTTTGACGTTCCAATCGCCAAAGGATGAATTCCTGTATGGACTAGGACAGTTTCAAGACGGCTATAGCAATGTTCGAGGCCTATCACGACGCCTGACCCAAGTGAATACACAAATCAGCCTGCCCATGCTTATTTCCAGCAAAGGATATGGCATCTTATGGAACAATTATGGTTTGACGGATTTCAATCCTTGTCACCAAAGTGTAAAATTGCAGAAGCGAAGTGGTGTAGGAAAGCAGGAAGTGGTGAATGTCACGTCAACTGAAGGTGGTAAGAAAGAGGTTCGCGAGCGCCATATCTTCGAGGCTTCTCTTGATATTACTGAGGCTGGTGACTATTCCCTGTTGCTGGATGTTGGTCAGAAAATGGCTCGTCGTCACAATCTTTGCATTGATGGGCTACCTGTCATTGAGATGCAAAACCTATGGCTTCCTCCTACAGCTTCGAAGATCGTTCATATGGAAGCAGGACATCACGTCATAACAGCGGAGTTGACCAAGGACGACAACCCCACCCTATATTATAATAAGGTAAAGGACGAAACCACTTTCCATTCGCCAATAGCCAATTCTGTGGATTATACCGTATTTATTGGTTCCGCAGATGAAATCATCGCTACTTATCGCGAACTGACAGGTCAGTGTCCACCGATGCCCAAATGGGCTTTGGGCTACATCCACTGTCGTGAGCGTTTCCATAGTTCGCAGGAAATCCTTGAAACAGCCAACCGCTTCAAGTCCGAGCATCTGCCCATTAGCATGATAGTGCAAGACTGGCAGTATTGGGGCAGGTATGGCTGGAACTCAATGAAGTTTGACGAACGATATTATCCAGACCCCAAGGCTTTGACGGATAGCTTGCACAAGATGGATATCCGCCTGATGCTTAGCGTATGGTCGAAGATAGACAAAAACTCAGAGGTGGGCCGACAGATGGTGCACGATGGCTATTATATTCCCGACACAGACTGGATAGATTTTTTCAATCCTCAGGCCGCAGCTTCCTATTGGCAGAACTTTCGCGAACGGTTGCTTCCCTTGGGCATTGATGCCTGGTGGCAGGATGCTACAGAACCTGAGAACGATGATTTGGTGGGGCGACGTGTAAACAACGGACGGTGGAGAGGTGAACAGGTGCGTAATGTCTATCCGCTGTTAGTCAACAAGACAGTCTATGAAGGATTGGTAGCAGCAGGTCGTGAGCCTATGATTCTCACTCGTTGCGGTTTCCCTGGAATCCAACGTTATGGCTCTGCCCTGTGGAGCGGCGATGTGGGCAACGACTGGGAGACCTTCCGACGTCAGATTACTGCTGGCCTGGGCGTCCAGGCAGCAGGCGTTCCTTGGTGGACCTACGATGCCGGCGGATTCTTCCGTCCTGGCGATCAATACTCCAATCAGGACTATATTGAACGCATGTTGCGATGGATTGAGCTCAGTGTCTATCTGCCTTTGATGCGTGTTCATGGCTATATGAGCAACACAGAGCCTTGGAACTATGATGCAGAGGCCCAACAGATTATTGCTGAGTGTCTGAAAGAGCGCGAGAAATTGCGTCCTTACATCGAACAGTGTGCAGAGCGTGTAACCAAAGAAGGATACACCATCATGCGTCCTCTCGTCTTTGACTTTGCCAACGATGCTGAAGCTCTGAAACAGAAATACGAATATATGTTTGGTCCTTCCCTGCTCATCAGTCCTGTCACAGAACCCAGTGTCAAAGAGTGGAAAACCTATCTGCCCAAGAACAAGGAGGGCTGGAAAGACTATCGCACAGGCAAGCACTATGCGGGCGGACAAACCATCACGACTCCTGTCGATAAAGCCCACATCCCTGTATTCGTGAAGCAAGGAGACAATTCATATTTCCCTTAATGCAAAATTGTATTTTGAAGTTTGGGATGTCTATTCGTAACTTGCGAACGCACATTCCCAACTTGCGAACGCACATTCCCAACTTGCGAACGTACATTCGCAAGTTGGGAATATAAATTTCCGCACTGATAAAAAACTTTTCCAATGGTGTCGTAAGTTACAATAGCCCCTATTACACTATTTTCATTCCAAATTACATCCAAAATAGTTTATGTTACATCCTACTATTGCGAATGTAGGGAATTATTCGTATCTTTGCCATCAAAAAAAAGAAGAATAATGGGCAAAAGAATTCATAATATGGCAAAACGGATGATGGTCATGATGATGAGCACCATGATAGGAATGCCGGCATGGACTCAGTCGATACCACTCGTATATGACGTAGAGAATACGGGCAGACAATATGCCGCCCCCTTGATGCCTGAACCAAACCAGTTGCCCATTATCCAAGAATTACCAGATGCCTTAGAGGATGTCACCAGCTTTGCTGACTGGAGTAAGCGACGGAGTGATATCGCCCACATGATTCAACACTACGGCATCGGACAGAAACCTACAGTGGAGACTCATCAAATCAAGGCTTGCATAGAGGGTGATACGGCTTTGGTGGTTAACGTGACCATCAACGGACAGGCTCTCACTGGCCTGAGGTGCAGGCATTCATCGACCGCTTTCTGTTAGGTCGCGATACTAACACCAATGACATTCGAATATATTCAAAATAAGTATAAGATGAAAAAAACGCTATTATCTGTATGTATGTTATGCCTCTCTGCTGTATCAACAGCTCAGCCAGCAGGTGGCTTTGGAGGTGTTCAGCAACAAGTGAAACTGGAAACCTCGCAAGAGTGGAAGGATATCAACTACGTGGGCGACGGCCAGACGTATCACAACTGCGACATCTATCTGCCCAAGCAGAAGAAGGACAGTTATCCCGTAGTGATTCACATCTACGGAAGTGCCTGGTTCAACAACAATGGAAAAGGTCAGGCCGACCTGGGTACCATCGTCAAGTCGCTACTGGATGCTGGCTATGCCGTAGTATGCCCCAACCATCGTTCCAGTATTGATGCTCAGTGGCCTGCCCAGATAAACGACATTCGTGCGGTGATACGCTTCGTTCGTGGTGAAGCAAAGACCTATAAGTTTGACCCGTCGTTTATCGCTACCAGCGGATTCTCATCAGGTGGACATCTTGCCTCTATCACTGCTACTACCAGTGGTATGAAAACAGCAACCGTTGGTAGTGTAACACTCGATCTTGAAGGTAACCTAGGCAAATATACCAATCAGTCCAGCACTGTGAATGCCGCTTGCGACTGGTCTGGTCCTGTGGACCTGACAGCAATGGACTGTGGCGAACATATAACGATGGGGGCGGACAGTCCTGAGGACGTACTGCTCAAATCAAAAATCACGAAGGAGCCCGACAAGTACCTAAGTCTCAGCGCTACGCAGTATGTTAGCCCTAACACCCCTCCCATCATCATCTTCCATGGTGATAAAGATGGTGTGGTTCCCAATTGTCAGGGTAAGAAGTTCTATGAACTCCTGAAAGCTGCAGGTGTCAAGACTGTAGCAACCTTCCCTACAGAAGGCAATCATGGAGGACCTGAGATGTACACTCCAGAGAATCTGAAGAAAATGGTTTGTTTCTTGAACTGCGTCAGAGAAGGTGGAGAATGCAACAAGGATTGCTGTCAGAAACAGGAACCTCGTCAGCGCATCATTGAGGATGGTGGTACGGGTGACTATAAAGCCGTCATGAAAGAAGACGCATCGCTCAGTCGTGAACACACCATCTTCGTGCCACAGGATTTGTCGAAGTTTGATGCCCAGAATCCCCTACCCATCCTGGTTTGGGGAAATGGCGCTTGTGCCAACTCGCCCTGGGAGCACATGAATTTCCTCAACGAAATTGCCTCACATGGATTTATCGTACTGGCTACAGGTGAAATACCCATGGTGGATGAATGGTATAAAGGTCCTATGTCACGCGCTGACCAGCAGATTGAGAGCCTTAACTGGATCTTTGCCCAGAATGATAATCCCAAGTCACCTTATTACCAAAAGATAGATACTAAGCATGTCTGCATGGCTGGTATGTCGTGCGGCGGACTGCAAACTCTCAGCAACTGTTCAGACCCGCGCATCACCACCATCATGATTTGTAACAGTGGACTCTTTAAGCAAAGCACACTCCATCAGGCTGTTGGTGGGATGCCCATGCCAGAAAAAAGTAAGTTAAAGGACATCCATTGTCCCATCATCTATATCCTGGGAGGTCCTACCGATATTGCCTACGAGAATGGTATGGACGACTTTCACCTGATTAATCATGTGCCAGCCTGTGTAGCCAACTTCCCCGTAGGTCATGGTGGTACTTATCGCGAGCCTCATGGTGGCGAATTTACCATTCCTGCTCTTGCTTGGCTCAACTGGCAATTGAAGGGTGATAAAGAGGCTGCCAAAATGTTTATAGGCAAGAAGCCCCAGCTCCCCCAGCGTAAAGATTGGACTCTCGAAGCCAACAAGCTTTTTAAGAAGCTAAAATAAAACCGGCACCAAATAATAAAGCATCATGAAAAGACTACTAGCCTCACCCTTTGCAATTCTCGTGTCAATATGGTTGGTGGCATGCATTAGTCATTGTATAGCTATGCCTATATCGCCCAATGGAAAACTGAGAGTGAGACAAAACGGCAACCATCTGACGATATATTACCAAGACCGGAAAGCACTGGATATGGATGTTTCGGCAAGAGAGCCTTTTCTATTGACTCGCAAAGTAACAGATGACTATCAGATGTTGACAGGCAAGCGTCTGCACTGTCATAACGAGGCCAACGAATACAGCAGTGGTAATGTGCTGTTACGAGTATATAATGACGGCATTGCAATAAGGAATACAGAAGTTTCCTATCGCATTCCAGAAGGAACTCGGCGCTGGATGCAACAGTGGTGTGATTCGTATGAAGGCTTCTTTCCTATCGACACAACGTATAAGGTGAAACCTGTCCCTTCGTATAGTGGAATCTTCAAGTCGGCAGAAGGGTGGAATAATCGTTGGGGCTATCCTGCCCTATTAGAACCTCATGACGGAGTGTTTGTCTTGCTCTCTGAAGCTAACATCGAACATGGACAAAGTGCCTCTTGTCTATACAATGAGGGCGAGCAATATAAGGTAGTTGAAGACCAAATCTCCACCCATCATTCACAATTTGTCGCCCATACACCTTGGCGTGTGGCTATCATTGGTTCTATGGCAGATGTAGTTGAATCTACACTGGTGACTGATGTCAGCGACCCTTGCAGGATAAAGGACACCAGTTGGATAAAGCCCGGTGTGGTATCGTGGATTTATTGGGCCTACAATCATGGTTCAAACGACTATAACATCATCAAGAAGTACGTGGATATGGCACGCGACCTAAGGTTGCCATACGTACTGATAGATGCCGAGTGGGACATGATGAAGGATGGCAAAACCATCGAGGATGCAGTAAACTATGCCAAAGGACAGGGAGTGAAGCCCTTAATTTGGTATAACTCGTCAGTAGGTTGGGTAGATGGTGCCCCCACACCTAAGTTCCGTCTTAACAAACCAGAAGACAGGGAACGCGAATTTGCATGGCTTGAAAAGATAGGCGTAGCAGGAGTGAAGATTGACTTCTTTTCAGGTGACACGCAACGGAATATGGACTATTGCATTGATTTGCTGGAGAGCGCTGCCCGTCATCACTTGCTAGTCAATTTCCATGGAGCCACTATCCCTCGTGGATGGCAACGAACCTATCCGAACCTCATGACAACAGAGGGAGTATATGGTGCTGAATGGTATAATAATGTGGCGACATTTACAGAAAAGGCCGCTTGCCATAATGCCACATTGCCCTTCACCCGTAATGTCATCGGACCTATGGACTATACCCCATGCACTTTCAGCGACTCTCAGCATCCACATATCACTACGAAAGCCCACGAGTTGGCACTTACCGTTCTCTTTGAGAGTGCTTTGCAACATCTGGCCGATTGTCCAGAGAGCTATATGAGTCAACCTCAGGAGGTGAGAGATTTCCTTACAAATCTTCCTACTGTCTGGGACGAGACTCTTTTGTTGGCAGGCTATCCGGGAGAAAGCGTTGTCATGGCGAGACGCAATGGAAGCACATGGTATATAGCGGGTATCAATGGGACTAATCAGGAAAAGAAACTAACCTTTGACTTAAAGACTATCGACAAACAATCAAAAGGAACACTTTTCGCTGATACGTCAGGAGGATGGGATATCCGTTTCCTGAAGAAATTGCCTTCGTCAATCAACTGCCAACCACGCGGTGGTTTTATCATGATAATTCAATAAAAACAAAAACATATTATACTAGCAAACAAAAACCTTATGAGAAAGCATCTGTTATCCACTTCCGTCCTGTGCATGGTCGCTACGGCAACGATAGCACAGAACCCTATTATTTGCGACCAGTATGCTGCCGATCCTACTGCTCGTGTTTTTAATAATAAGGTGTACTTGTATCCTTCCCATGACATCACCCCACCCGCCGGTCAACGACAAGACTGGTTCTGCATGGCCGACTATCACGTCTTCTCTTCCAGCAACCTGACAGACTGGACAGATCATGGAGTGATAGTATCACAGGAATTAGTGCCATGGGGGAAAAAAGACGGCTATTCTATGTGGGCCCCTGATTGTGTAGAGAAGAATGGCAAATATTATTTTTATTTCCCCAATGCGCCAAAGTCCGGACGCGGCTTTGCCATAGGTGTAGCTACTGCTGATAGTCCTATAGGTCCTTTCAAATTAGAAGCAGAACCCATCAAGGGAATATCCGGCATTGACCCCTGCGTACTAGTTGACACGGATGGTCAGGCTTATATCTATTGGAGTGGTATGGGCATTCGCGGTGCCAAGTTGAAAGACAACATGAAAGAACTGGACGGTGAATTAAAGGAAGTGAAAATACCTCAACGTGAAGGGATGCCGGAAATGCCGCCTATGATGGTAGGTGGCGAAGAGATGAAGGGGTTGCCCGAAGGTTTCAAGGAAGGTCCCTTTGCTTTCCATCGTGGCGACTGGTATTATCTCACTTTCCCATGGGTTCGCGGTTCAAAGGAGAATGGTGCCAATCCCACAGAGACATTGGCCTATGCTATGTCCAAATCACCTTTAGGCCCATGGGATTTCAAAGGTATTATCATGGCAGAACACGCCAACCATTGCTGGACTAATCATCACAGCATCCTTGATTATAAAGGACAATGGTATCTGTTCTATCATCATAATGATTTCTCCCCTCGTGATGACAAACGCCGTTCTCCCCGCATAGAGAAAGTTTATTTCAATGCAGATGGGACTATCCGCGAAGTAAAGCCCACCATGAGAGGAGTGGGCATCAATCTGGCAACAGAAAAAATCGAGATTGACCGTTATTCCGATGCGAGCAATGACGTGACAACTCAGTTGATTGACACCACCAACACCTTCCGCAGCTATCAGGCAACACTTTCCAAGAAAGGCAGTTGGTTGCGTTATAACGATGTCGATTTCACGCCTATCTACGACGGTTATCTCGTCATCAGCGCAATGGCAAAGGAGAACACGACATTGTATCTTCGTGAAAAGAATGCGAAGGGTAAAGTCATAGCCAAAGTTACCGTAACCGTAAAAAGTGAAGCTGGTCCCTTCCGCCGTGACATGTCTGGCCAGTGGCTAACACTGACGGCCCCATTGCTCTATACCCCCAAAGGCATTACCGACCTTGTCGTCACCTGCGAAGGAGAAGGTGTAAGTGTTGACTGGTTGCAATTCAAGAACCGACCTCACTATTTTTCTATAACAGAGCCTAATGCCACTCCTATACAACCCGACGAGCAAGGTTTCATCCGTCGCTGGAGAATGATGGAACCTATTGCTAAACCTATTCGTTCGAATACCATTTTCACTGATTCATGGTTACGCACGACTTTTGCAGAAGAGCTGAGTAAGCTGCCCAAACAGAAAGGGAAATGGTATGCACTGGATAGTGAGAACTACAACATAAAACTGTTCCGATTTGCCGAGAAATACGGCAAGCAGACATACGGTTCCTTCTTTTGGTGTGAAACCATCATAGAATGTAAAGAAGAGTTGCAGGACATCCGTCTGGCCGTTGGTTCAAATGGAGCTTCGATGTGGTGGCTTAACGACGAGGAAATTCTGCTGTTGGAAGGCGACCGACGCATGGTTGAGGACGACGGAGTGTCTCATCGTCTTACATTGAAGAAAGGACGTAACAAACTGCGTTGTGCAGTAATCAACGGTCCCGGACTCAGCGATATGTGTGCACGATTTATTGACGAGAAAGGAAAACCAATTACGAACTATACCATTAATGCCCGATAATATGATGAAACAGACTATATCATTTCTTTTCGCTTGCTGTCTGAGTATTCTCTCTTCAAAAGCGCAATCAGGAACTCCCTATATCCACGACCCGTCAACCATTGCCGAATGCGATGGGAAATACTATACCTTCGGAACAGGCGGTGGTGGTTTAATTTCTGATGATGGATGGTCGTGGCATTTTGGTGCAGAACGCCCCGGAGGCGGTGCTGCTCCCGATGTCTTAAAGATTGGCGACCGTTACCTCGTCATCTATGGCGCCACTGGCGGAGGATTGGGCGGAGGACATAACGGACGAATATTGACCATGTGGAACAAGACGCTCGATCCCCATTCTCCCAATTTCAAATTCAGCGAGGCTGTCGAAGTTTGCTCCAGTGATGGAATGGAAGACCAGGATGCCATTGATCCTTGCCTGTTACTTGATCCAACAACAGGAAGGTTGTGGGTCACTTACGGCACCTACTTTGGAACCATCCGACTGATTGAACTTGACCCAAAAACTGGTTTTCGCATGAAAGGCAACAAAGAGAAAGATATTGCCATAGACTGCGAAGCCACTGACCTCATATTCCGCGACGGATGGTACTATCTGTTGGGTACCCACGGCACCTGTTGTGATGGTGTGAATTCCACCTATAACATCGTTGTAGGGCGTTCACGCTCTGTAGAAGGTCCTTATCTTGACAACATTGGACGTGACATGTTCCACGGAGGAGGACGAATGGTGATTGCTGCTGGAAACAGAGTCTGCGGACCAGGACACTTCGGACGCACCATTATTGACGAGGGCGTGGAAATCATGTCGTGCCATTTCGAAGCAGACTTCGAACGCAGTGGGCGCTCCGTCTTAGGCATCCGCCCGTTGCTTTGGAAAAATGGATGGCCTGTTGCAGGCGAACCGTTTAAAGCAGGCACCTATGAGATAGAGAGTGAGCGCCGCGGATATGCTTTAGAACTGGCTGTTGATTTTGTCCGTATGCCACAGGAACGGGAGCGTTTCTGGCAGATGGATCTCACCAAGCCCTTGGTATCTATTCCTAACCAAAAACTGGAAGATGTGAATAGCAACTGGCCACAAGGAAACATTCCGCTACGTTGCGGTGACTACATGTTCCGTCCTCACCAGCGTTGGACGATTACTCCCGTAGAGAAAGCAGGAGGCTATCTTAGCAATCCTTATTTCAAGATAACCATCGAGGGAACCGAACGCGCCCTTGCAGCTACATCGGACAAAGAACTAACCACTATGCCCACATTCACGGGAAGCGACGAACAGCTTTGGCGCATCGAACAATTGACCGACGGCACCTATCGCATCATGCCTAAACACATTCCTGGACAAAACGGTCTAAACACCCGCTATGTTATCTACTCTGCTGCCGACTCCACACCCACGCTGGCAGAATATGATTTCCACAGCGATAATTCAAAATGGAACCTTCGTCAACATTAAAATGTATAAAAAAGCCAAAAAAAGACGGCTTTGCTTCGTTATGTGCTTGAAATTGCTTACCTTTGCACATTATTTATAATATTCTAACATCAGAAAGATATGAAGATTTCTCACATTGAGCATCTGGGCATTGCCGTTCAGAGCATTGAAGAGAGCCTGCCGTTCTTTGAGAACGTGCTCGGCCTGAAGTGTTACAACATTGAAGTAGTAGAGGACCAAAAGGTGAAGACCGCCTTCTTGAAATGTGGAGAGGTAAAGCTGGAATTGCTGGAGCCTACATCTCCGGAAAGCACTATCCAAAAGTGGCTTGACAAAGGCAACAAGGGTGTGCACCACGTAGCATTCTGCATAGAGGATGGTGTTGCCAATGCACTGGCAGAAGTTAGCGAAAAGGGTGTTCGCCTGATTGACGAGAAACCACGCAAAGGTGCTGAGAACCTGAACATCGCCTTCCTGCATCCTAAGTCAACTTGTGGAATCTTGACAGAACTTTGTGAACATTAATGAATTCTTTGACCTAAAGGTACAAAGCGTTTAATAACGATTAGATATAAGAAAATGAGTAAGCAATTAGAGAAAATCAAACAACTCATCGAGAAGCGCGAACAGGCCCGTCTCGGTGGTGGCGAGAAAGCCATACAGAAACAGCACGACAAAGGAAAATACACTGCTCGTGAGCGCATTGACATGCTGCTCGATAAAGGTTCTTTCGAAGAGTACGACATGTTCAAGGAACACCGCTGCCATAACTTCGGTATGGAGAAGAAGCAGTTCCTCGGCGACGGTGTGGTAGCCGGTTCCGGTACCATTGACGGCCGTCTGGTCTTTGTCTTTGCACAAGACTTTACCGTACACGCTGGTTCACTTTCAGAAACCATGTCTCAGAAGATATGCAAAGTGATGGATATGGCCATGAAGATGGGTGCACCAGTTATCGGCATCAACGACTCAGGTGGTGCTCGTATCCAAGAGGGTATCAATGCACTAGCTGGTTATGCTGAGATTTTCGAACGTAATATTCTGGCATCTGGTGTGATTCCTCAGATTTCAGGAATCTTCGGTCCTTGTGCCGGTGGTGCCGTTTACAGCCCTGCCCTTACCGACTTCACCCTGATGATGGAAGGCACATCATATATGTTCCTTACCGGTCCTAAAGTAGTAAAGACTGTTACTGGCGAGGATATTGACCAAGAGCATTTGGGTGGTGCTTCAGTTCACGCTTCCAAGTCGGGTGTAACCCACTTTACCGCCAAGACGGAGGAAGAGGCTGTTGAGATGCTGAAGACCCTGTTGAGCTATATTCCTTCAAACAACATGGAACTAGCTCCTCGCAAGAAGTGCGACGACCCCATCGACCGTTTGGAGGATTCACTCAACGAGATTATCCCAGAGAATCCTAACGAGGCTTATGATATGTATAAGGTGATCGGTGCTATAACCGACAATGGCGAATTCTTCGAGGTACAGCCTAAGTTTGCCAAGAACATCATCGTAGGTTTCGCACGCTTCAATGGTCAGAGCGTTGGTATCGTGGCTAACCAGCCCTCATGCTATGCTGGTGTGCTCGATGTGAACGCTTCCCGTAAGGGTGCCCGCTTCGTTCGTTTCTGCGATGCCTTCAATATTCCTATTGTATCGTTGGTTGACGTTCCTGGATTCCTGCCTGGTACTGGCCAGGAGTACAATGCCGTCATTCTGCACGGAGCCCAGTTGCTTTATGCTTATGGTGAGGCTACCGTTCCCAAGATTACCGTTACCCTGCGTAAGTCCTATGGCGGTTCACACATCGTAATGGGCTCTAAGCAGCTTCATACCGACCTGAACTATGCTTGGCCCTCTGCTGAGATTGCCGTAATGGGTGCCTCTGGTGCTGCAGCAGTTCTCTATGCCAAGGAAGCCAAGGCCAAGAAGGAGGCTGGCGAGGATGTTAAGGCATTTATTGCAGAGAAGGAAGAAGAGTACAACGAGTTGTTCGCCAATCCTTATCAGGCAGCCAAGTATGGCTACATTGACGATGTGATTGAGCCACGCAACACACGTTTCCGCATCTGTCGTGCATTGGCTCAGCTTGCCACTAAGCGCGATGCTCTGCCTGCCAAGAAGCATGGTAATATACCTATGTAATTCTTTGGCCTAAAGGTACGAAGCGTTTAAAAACGGTTAGACAATTATGAAGAACGAAGTTTATGCCGCCATTGCAATGGCACTTTACGAGTTCAAGGGCAACAATGTCCATGACAAAGAGCCTGGCATCATTACGATTGCCGAGAAACAGACTCAATGGAATGGATATGCCTTATCGATGACAGAACACCCCTGATAAGGGAAAAGTGTATAGTGAAAAGTGAACAATTATGAAGAAAGAATATAAATACACCATCAATGGCAATGATTATGAAGTTGCCATTGGTGAGATTGTAGAGAATGAAGCAGTAGTCACCGTGAATGGTGAGGAATATAAGGTTGCATGGGAGCCTGAGGCTGAACCAGAGAAGAAGGTTGTAGTCCGTCCTGTAGCACAGGCTAGCGAGTCTAGTGATTCTAGCGAATCCAGTACAGCAAACGTCAACACCAACAACGCCATCAAGGCTCCACTGCCTGGTGTTATCACATCCATCAACGTGAATGTTGGTGATGAGGTGAAAGCCGGCGACACACTACTCGTATTGGAAGCCATGAAGATGGCTAATAACATCGAGTCCGAAAAGGATGGTAAAGTTACTGCCATCTGCGTAAAGCCAGGCCAAAGCGTTATGGAAGATGATGCATTGGTAGTTGTTGAATAATTCCATTCTGCACTAGATATAAGAAAGCCGCTCTTGATGGAGCGGCTTTCTTATTTTTATATTAATTCCGTTGCTATTACAACTTGTTCCCCTCTTTCGGGAACACCACCGTAGGTTTGAACGTCTTTGCTTCCTCAAAATCCATGTGGGCATAAGAGATGATGATAACAACATCACCAACCTGTACCCTACGTGCAGCTGCACCATTCAGGCATATACACCCCGAACCACGTTCACCTTTTATTATATAAGTCTCAAAGCGCTCTCCATTATTATTGTCCAGCACCTGCACTTTTTCACCAGCTATCATATTGGCTGCATCCATCAAATCCTCGTCAATGGTGATACTGCCCATATAGTTCAGATTTGCTTCCGTTACTGTAACACAGTGCAGCTTCGACTTCATTACTTCTATCATCATCTTCATTTACAATTTACTATTTGACAATATCCTCCTTGTACTTGATGTGGTCGATGAGTCGAATAGGTGTTTTGCCACAATAGACAGTAATACAGCCAACGACATAGGGAGAATCCTCCCAATTCTCAATGTCTTGCAGTGTATTGCCATCGACAATGGAGAAGTACTCTACATCCAAGCCCTCTATGGCATTGATGTCGGCAACCACCTTGTCGTGAGTTTCCTTTACCGTGTGTTTCTTTGCATAAGCCAGACTTGCCTTCAATGCCTTGTAGATATTCGGTGCAATAGCTCGCTCGTCCTTAGACAACAAAGTGTTACGACTACTGCGAGCCAAACCGTCATCATCGCGAACGATATCACACTCCACAATTTGAACAGACAGTCCCAGATGACGAACCATTGCCTTCACAACAGCTATCTGCTGCCAATCCTTCTCTCCGAAATAAGCACGAGTAGGCTTGACAATGTAAAACAGACGACTGACCACCTGACACACTCCATTGAAGTGACCAGGACGATGCGCACCTTCCATCACGGTGGATACTGGAGGATATTCAAACTGGCGCGTATCGGGCACAGGATACATTTCCTCTACGGAAGGAGCCAACACATAATCCGCTCCACAAGATTCAAGCAACTTGCAGTCTTTATCCAACGTACGCGGATAATTCTTCAAATCATTCTTATCGTTGAACTGAGTCGGATTGACAAATACTGACACTACGGTTATCCCATTTTCTTTCACACTACGGCGTACCAGCGAAGCGTGTCCTTCATGCAGAGCTCCCATTGTAGGAACAAGCCCTATTTCTTTTCCTTGCTTGCGGTCCTCAAAAAGCTGATTTTGAAGATCAACAATCTTTTCAAATACTTTCATTCTTTTTCCTTACTTGTCGTAAAACGGGTGCAAAATAACAACATTTTTATCAAATAAGGAAAAAATATCGTAAAAATATGCCAAAATAGGGGCTAAAAATCCTTAAATATGCACGTTTATGTCGTTTTGTGAATTAATTTTCGTAACTTTGCAAAACAAAACGTAACCCTATATGGCAAAAAAGATATTATTCATCAATCAGGAGATGATCCCCTATGTGCCCGACAGTGATTTATCCATTATGGGCAAAGCACTCCCGCAAGCTATGCTGGAGAATGGTCACGAGATACGTACGTTCATGCCCAAATGGGGCAATATCAACGAACGCCGCGGACAGTTGCATGAAGTTATCCGCCTCTCTGGTATGAATTTGATTATTGACGACACGGACCACCCATTGATTATCAAGGTGGCTTCTATCGCCCAGACCCGCATACAGGTTTATTTCATAGATAATGATGACTATTTCGCCAAACGTCAGATGACCATTGACGCGAATGGTGCCGACTATGCGGACAATGGCGAGCGTGCCATTTTCTTTGCCCGTGGCGTTTTGGAAACTGTCAAGAAGTTGCGTTGGGTGCCAGACATCATTCACGTTCAAGGCTGGATGGGTGCTGTTATTCCCTTTTATGTCAAGACCGCCTATCACGAAGAGCCTTCATTTGCCACCACCAAGGTAGTAACGACCCTCTTCCCCAAGAACATGACCTCTAATCTTGATGCTAATTTCAAAAAGTGCATAGAGTTCCGTGATGCCAAGGTCTCGCTCTTGAAGAAGTACAACGACCAGTTTGACTTCGCAGAATTGAACAAGTTGGCTATTGACTATAGCGATGGTGTTATTGCAGGTAGCAGCAAAGTTGACAAGAATCTTCTGAAATATGCTGCCGACAACAATATTCCTACGCTGCAATATCCTGGCGAAGACTTCCAGAACGCTTACGAGGAATTCTACGAAAAGATTTAGTATCCAAGGATAATATTATTTAGACAAAAGAACTTCAGTGATGAGAAAAATAATGATGGCAATGGTTGCACTCGTCGTAGTTGCAATCTCTTCTTGTACGGAAACCACTGACTTGATGGGTAACTCGCTGACGAGAGCCATTGACCAATTCGATGTTGTTACCGATACTTTTGATGTATCAACAAAATCTCTCAAAGTGGATTCAGTGCTTTCAAAAAGCGTTTACAGCTATATTGGAAGACTGAAAGACCCAGAAACGGGCTCATACATTGTCAGCGATTACATGACCCAGTTCCACATTTTGGAAAATCAAGCCTCGAAGTTGTTCCCAGACTTGGATGTCATTGAGGAAAAAGGAGGTAGTTTCATTCCCGTAGCAGACTCTTGCTTCATAAGAATCGTTGTCAACAGCTATCAGGGTGACTCTCTGGCTTCCATGAAGCTGGTGTTGCGCGAACTTGACAAGCCTGTAGAGGAAAGCGGTATTTACTATACCAACTTTGATCCTGCCAAGAAAGGCTATCTCCGCAATGAAGATATTGGCATCTCCCAACCTGTAGTATATTCTATGGTCGATTTGACAAATAGCGACAGCTTACGTAATGTCTATCATACAAAAGGCTACTACGAGTCGGTAGATATTCCCCTCGATGACCTCTATTTTGCCAAAGACGGCGAAGTCTATGAAAATTATGGTACATACATCATGTCGATGTATTACGAGCACCCTGAGTACTTCAGAAATTCAAAGGCGTTCACCCGCAACGTCTGTCCTGGCTTCTACCTGCAGTGCGTTGACGGACTTGGTGTAATGACAGAAGTGGCCTACACTCAGATGTTGATTTACTATCACTATTCGATTAATGATACTGAATATATAGACCACACCAGCATCAACGCCACAGAGGAAGTACTACAGACTACTCATATCACAAACGACCAAAGCAACATCGACAAGCTCATTGCCGACAACGAATGCACCTATCTGAAAACTCCTGCAGGTATCTATACAGAAGTGACATTGCCCATCGAACAAATCAAGACAGGTCACGAAAACGACACGATTACCTCTTCCAGGATTGTGTTCAGCCGTATGACAGAGAAGAGCAGATACAGCGACATTTTGCTGGAGGAGCCTACTCAGTTGCTCATGGTTGAAAGCGACAGCATCAGGACCTTCTTTGAATTGAACAGCGTACCAAACAATAAGACCTCTTATCTGGCTACGTTCAACAGCACGTATAAGACCTATACGTTTAACAACATCTCGGCACTCATCAACCACAAGTTTAACAAGGTGAAGTCTTTTATTACCAATGAAGATGGAACAATCAACACGGACAAGCTCAGGCTATACGATGAGGCAGAAGCCATCAAGAAAAAAGAAGGGAAGCCAAACAATAGTGACTGGAGAAAAGTCGTGTTGATTCCCGTACAGGTAGAAACCTCAGGAACAAACAGTGCCACTACCGTTTCCAATGAAATGAACGTGAACAGCGTCCGACTGGTTGGAGGCAGTGAGAACAAGCACGAGCCTGTGCGCATCAGTGTCATCTTCAACAAGAACAAAGGCTGATGGCAGACAATTTCCTTGAGAAACATTTCGAGGAATATGAAGCCCGCAAAGCTGCATATCTTCGTAAGAAGAAACACCTTCCCAAAATAAAGCATCATCTTCCGGAACGTCCGGAGGATGATGCTCTTTAGTTTTCTTTAGTTTTTCTTCAGACAACGTTTCGCTCGTTGTCTGCACTATCCAACAATCGTGTATTTGGCAAATTTCAAAAGCAATTGCTTAGTACCTGCATTCTTGAATTCCACAGTAGCCTTGGTATTCTCGCCAGAGCCTTCTATCCTAATAACGCGTCCAACGCCGAAACGCTGATGTTCTATCACATTACCCTCCCGTAATCCGATGTTGCCGATAGCCGATTGCGGACGGGGAGCCTCCTGACGGACGGGCACCAGTCGGGGCTTGGCATCAGCCACAAACTGCGTAGCCACAGGACGCGGATTCTGGAATCGGCTGACAGGCTTATTGCTACTGGAGAAGCCTCCCAGTCCTGCCCCACCCTCAACACGCAACAGGCTAGGATCGATATCCTTGATGAATCGTGAAGGTGTGTCATATTCCATCTTTCCATAGCGGAAGCGGTTCTGTGCACACGTCAGGATGCAGTGCTTCTCGGCACGGGTAATAGCCACATAGAGCAAACGGCGTTCCTCTTCCAGTTCGCGCATGGAGTTAATGCACATCGGCGATGGGAAGATATTTTCTTCCAATCCCACCACAAATACGGTAGGAAATTCCAGTCCCTTAGCCGAGTGAATCGTCATCAGCGTCACTTTTGGTTGTTCTTCGTCACCTTCGCTGTCCAAGTCAGTCAACAAGGCCACCTCTTGCAGGAAGTCGCTCAGACCTGTTTCCTGTTCACGGCCTTCCTCACGTCTGCTTTCCACAAAGTCCTGCATACCACTCAGGAATTCCTCCAGGTTCTCCTGTCTCGACAAGTCTTCCGGATTATTGGAGCTATAAATATCCTTGCTGATACCGCTCTCCATAATGATGGAGTGACCCAGTTCGTAGGCATCCTCATTTTCTATGCGTCCACGCCATCCATCCACCAGCAGTTTGAAAGCCTCCAGTTTCGTCAGCGTTCCCTTTGCCAGTTTCAAGTCGAACACCATAGGTTGTGCTATCACCTGCCACAAGCTGACGTTATGCAGATTAGCCGTTTCCACAATCTTGCCTACTGTCGTGTCACCAATGCCTCGCGTGGGATAGTTGATAATGCGCCGCAATGCCTCCTCATCGTTGGGGTTAGCCACCACACGGAAGTAGGCTATCACATCCTTTATCTCCTTGCGCTGATAGAACGACAATCCACCATAGATACGATACGGAATGCCATCCTTGCGCATCTGTTCCTCAAACGAACGACTCTGTGCATTGGTGCGATACAGAATGGCAAAGTCGCTAAACTCGCATCTCTCCTGTCTCCTAATCCGCTTGATGTCGTTGCAGACTATCATCGCCTCCTCCTTATCACTATAGGCTGGCTTCAGGGTAAGCCGTTCTCCCTCCTCGTTCTCACTGAACACATCCTTGCGAATCTGTCGTTCGTTCTTGCGTATCAAGCTGTTGGCAGCCTGCACGATAAGCTGCGTAGAGCGATAGTTCTGCTCCAGCTTATACAACCGTGCACCATCATACTGCTTCTGGAAATCCAGGATATTGTCGATGTTCGCCCCTCGGAAGCTGTAGATGCTCTGTGCATCGTCGCCTACCACACAGACGCGCCCATGTTCCCTGGTCAATTGCAGCACAATAGCCTGTTGCGCAAAGTTCGTATCCTGATACTCATCCACCAACACGTATTGGAATCGCTCCACATACTTCTTGCGAATGTCCTCATGGTCGCGCAACAACACATAAGTCTGAACCAGCAAGTCGTCGAAGTCCATCGCATTGGCTTGCCTACATCTCTCCGAGTACCTATTATATATATCAGCTACCATAGGGCGCTTATGCTGCATATCGTCAGTAGCCCACGAACTGACGGCATACTGCTGGGGCAATAGCAAGTGGTTCTTAGCCATCGAGATTCGGTCAGCCACCGATGCTGGCTTATACGTCTTGTCGTCCAGCTGCATCTCCTTGATGATGCTCTTTACCAACGAACGGGAATCGGCCTGATCGTAGATGGTGAAATTGGCACCAAAACCTATTCGTTCAGCCTCAACTCTCAAGATACGGGCAAATACGGAGTGAAACGTACCCATCTGCAATCTTACTGCCCTATCCTGACCTACCAGTCGTCCGATACGCTCCTTCATCTCTCGTGCGGCCTTGTTTGTAAAGGTCAGCGCAAGGATATTCCAGGGAGCCATATCATAATGGTCCAACAAATAGGCTATCTTATACGTCAGCACACGCGTCTTTCCAGACCCTGCACCAGCAATCACCAACTGCGGACCGTCACAATACACCACAGCCTCCCGCTGACTCTCATTGAGTTGTGCCAACAAACTATCGTCGAAATTTCCCATACCATTTTCTTTTAGCCCACAAATTTACAAAGAATCCATGAGATTACCAAATTTGCAGCTGGTAGTCCATCAGTTATTATCTCTTTTTTATTCGTAGGCATATACTAACCCGTACTTCTCATGCAGTTTCCGAAGAGAACCGTCGGACTTCATCTGACGGATGACATTGTTCACCATCTGCAAGAGATCCTCCTGACCCTTCTGCATCAAGACACCAATCTCACCATGAGTAAACGGAGCGTTCAACAGTGGGGCTGCAAGTCGTTGGTCAGTCTGCACATAATAAGGAGCCTCCGTAATTTCCGTTATCATCACGTCGGCTGCACCTTCGGCAATAAGTGTCGGTATTTCCTCGTTCTTCTGGTGAACGATTATATTTGCGTGAGTCAGGTTCTCGTTGGCAAACTTCTCGTTCAGTCCACCAGGATTTACCATCACACGGACTTCGGGCTTGTCGATGTCAGCCAACGACTTATAGCGGTCTGCCTCTGAAGCCCTGCATAGGATAGTCTTGCCGTTAGCCAGATAGCCCTCGCTCATCAGCATCGTCTCACGTCGTGTGTCGGTAATGGTTATTCCGCCAATGGCGAGGTCAAACAACTGAGGCTCTGCCAATACATCTGCTGTCAGTGTAGGCCATGAAGTCTTTTTGAACTCTATATTTACTCCTAACCTTCTTGCTATCTCGTTGGCAATATCAATGCCGAAGCCCCAGTAAGTCCCATCGGGTTGGCAGAAGGATAACGGTCTGTAGTCACCTGTGGTGCCAAAAAGTATAGTGCCTCGATCCAGAATCTCTGCGACTTTTCCATCGAGAGGGATATCCGTATAGGTCGATAGGATGAACACTGAGTATTGGCCGTTCTCCTTTCCGAACTGGATAGCACCTTTCAGGTCGTTCTCAGGGAAAAGCTTTGTACTGTCGAAATAGTAAAGTCCATCGTCGCTGTTAAGCCAACCGCATACATATCCATCATGCTGCAAGGCATGGCTCACCACCTTGTCGAGTTGGTCACGCGAGTGGCTGTTCTGTGTTGCTGCATAACTGACAGCGATTCCCTCAGTCGGCACCGTCATCGTGCGGATGTCAATCGTGAAGCCGTCAGGATGGCTCTGACTGAAAGCCCAAACCTTATCAGCAATCGTTGTTATGTTGCTCTGCTCTGCTGCGTTGTCTTCGTTTGAAGCGCACGAGGCAAAACTGGTCGGTCCGCAAATGACCAGAACAGCTATCAAAAACCAGGTCTTTAATCTTTCCAATCTTATCATTGTTCCTGTACAGTATTTATTATCGGCTACAAAATTACTCAATTTTCATCAGAAAAAAGTAGTGAGGACTAACTTTTAAGTGGTGAGCAGCAACTTTATTAGTCCGTCCCGACGGACTGCCAGTCCGAACGGCTCGGACTGAGAGTCCGAAGCTTACGGACTAACTGCTACTATAAATACCCCAAGTTGCTTCCCCATAACCCAAGGTTATTTCTCAATAAGCGTACCTTATTTCTCAATAAGTGTGCCTTATCCGAACCAAGAAAAAATGGTTTTTCGATTTTACCCTCCCTTCCTCCCTTTTTCTCTCGGAACCCCTTTATTTACTGGTGCTCACGGACGGGAGGGGAAACAAACATCCCTCCCGTCTCCCTCCCATCCAAGGTCCCTCATCCTCCCATTGGGGTTTTACACCCAGTTTGGAGTAAATCCCCAAAAATGGGAGGGAGCGAACTAAAAAAAGGGAGGGTAAG
>ODAJ012009614.1_pt1 | contig 45546 bp, 66 predicted proteins | sample 1539241 | NCBI WGS metagenome assembly ODAJ01 (sample SAMN02144231, study PRJEB22623) | gut metagenome | biome: sheep rumen | host: Ovis aries | place: New Zealand
CTAGCTTGTTCCCCTGCTTTGATTTTTCCATTTACTCAAGTACATTGATATAAATGTGTATCATCCTTCTCCCTATACTCTACTATATTACCTCCTATATAGCACACTCAAGCATCTGGTCGGGTTCCTGTATTAATCTCTATCTCTGTAGCCCCTACTTCTACATCACTACTCACATATTGTACTAATGAGGTTTCATAAAATACTTCCTTATTCAAAAAAGGTAGTTGTCATTTATGTATCTCCTCTTTTGTTAGAGGATTTATATACAATCAACTACATATAGCCCATACGGCATCATTTATTAAATCATCTACTAGAGCATAAGGATAAGCACTATTATTCTCTTCTTCTCTTAAAATGTTATAACATTTTGTTCTTAAATCTGCTAATGTTATCGCCATCCTCTATACTATATATATAAACTATTAGTGAGTATAATCAAAAATCCTTATTTTTCAATTAATTTTACACCCCAGTATTATCTCTTAACTCATCCATTCTCCTACATACCCACCATTGAAATTGTTCCAATCCAAAATCCTTTACACAGAAATTTGGCTTTTCGGGATTATTAAACTCATCTTCCGGTATTTGGTGAAGAAATTCCAGGATACAATCCATTACAATTTTACATTTATGCATCTCTGTAATAACCTGCTCTGGTCTTTTGCCTGGTTTCTTCATCTTTTATTTTTTTATACCATATAAAATTTTATTTAAATCCTAAAAACTTCTTCCTCATATCCTCCAACTCTATCATTGTCTTTCCACTTAACTCTACCTCTCCCTTTAACTCTACATCAGCATCTACTCACATTGTTCCTTCTACCTTATCAGCATATCTCTTATCCCTTCTCTTTAAAAACTCTACGGCTCCCTTTTGAGCTACAGCCTCATTACCACTCTCCATTGATTTAATCAATACTTTCTTTGCTGTAATATAGGCATATAATCTAGCCTGGTTCATTTCGTTCAAAAAGTTTGCATCTTTTTTTACCTTTGCATAGTAAGTCACTTTACTTATTCAAGCATACAGACAAGCCTCCTCTACTGTTCCATCATACATAAAAATCTGTTTTAGTTTCTTAACTACCTCTGGTGTTATTTTCTCTGGTCTTCCTCCTACATTTTTCTTCTTTGCCATCTTCTTTTTTATTAGTTATAAATTGGGTTTTCTCATTATTTACTACTATATTTTCCATTATATTCATCTAATAGGTATATGTATCTGTGGGTTATAATCTTTATGTTTTCTATCTTTTTTATTACTAGCTGTATCTTCTTTTACTATCTTTTCTCCCCACTTTCTCTTTAAAGCATTTAATTGTTGCATCTCTCTTTCTATATTTCTATATGTAGCACATCCTCCTTTATTTACACTCTGCTTACAATTATAGTGGTACATATTTAATCTTAATGTCTTCCTATACTTATTTAATTGCTGTATACTCATATCATAATCCTCTTTTAGTGGCAAGCTCTCATCATATCTTAATCACCCAGCATTATCTATAAATGCTTGAAATGGTCCTAATATAGGAGCTGTTGTACTAAATGGGCTATACTCTCTATAACATTTCTTATCATTATTTAAATTCATCCCCCATTCGTATGCTCACAAATCTCTACACATTATAGTATATTTCTCTGCAAAGTCAAAAAATTCATCTGGGTTTAGCATAATATCCTCACCTTTCTCAAACCTTCCTATGCTTTTCATATCATCATCTACTATTATTACACAATCAGCTCCATCCTTAAACTCTTGGTCTAATATATAATTCCTTATCCTACTAACATTTCCCTGTACTCATTGAGGACAAGCTATTATATTTGCTCCTTCTGGATTTTGAGCTCTATATTGTGGTGCCTCCATCTCATCTACATAAACCTTACAGAAAGGAAGGTATTCCAATGTTTCTACATAAGGTCTTTTGTAGCTTGGACTACATAATACTATTTTCATTCCTTTCTGTTATAATATTCTAAAAGCTTATTCATAAATTCAGTACCATTTATCACTCTTCCTACTCCTCTTCTTCTATAACCTTCTCTACTATCTAAAGCATCTACGGTTTCTAATCCAAATAAACTTTGAGCTTGTAACCAATCAACACTATCATCAAAAAATAATACTAGGTAATTATTCTCTTCTCCTAACTCTTCTGTAAACTTTATCTCTGGTTCTTCTTCCTTTACCTTATCCTCTAAATCCTCAAATAATTCTGGAAATAAATCCTCTTTTGCTAATTCCATATCCCCAAAATTCATATCTTCTAACATCCCTAACTCTTCCCTTAGGTTTAATTCATTCCAATCGCTTTCATTCAATTTATTATCCAATATCCTATACTTCTTTATCTGTTCCTCTGTTAAATCCTCTGCCTTAATACAAGGTACTTTATCCATCCCTAACTCTTTAGCCGCTAATAATCTTCAATGCCCTACTACTACTATATTATTAGCATCTACTACTATTGGTTGTAAAAATCCAAACTCCTTAATACTATTAGCTATCATCTTTACCTGTTCCTTGTTATGCTCCTTATTATTAAAATCATAAGGTATTAACTTATTCACTTCTAAATCTACTACCTCCATCTTTTTCTTTTAAAAAATAAAATACCTTATTTCCTAAGGTTACAGCAATCATCTTTATTTATATTAAAATTCTCTCTCCAATAATCATAGTGAGCTTTTACATCCTCACATACACTTATCTGTGGTATTTTTATCTTACTCAAATACTCTATCTTCTTCTGTAATGGTAGGTGTTGGTATCCTCCCTCTTTTAATATATACTCACTATAATCTATATCAAACCATTTCTTTATCCAATGGTTTACTCTCAAAAATTCTACTATAATCTTATCACATTTTATAGCATTTATTACATCCACATCTACATAAGGTATTATATAAGGACTTAATCTTATTGCTACATCATACCCTAATCTCTGTAATTTCTCTATAGCTTTTATCCTATCACTACTCCTTGTAGCCATTTCATACTTACTGGCTATCTCATCATCTGTACTTGTTATAGTAATTTGAATATGAGCTAAATCCTTATCTAATACCTCTAAATACTTATCATCAGCCACTAAATCACTTTTGGTTACAATCAAATACGGCTTTTTGTTCTCTCTAAACTCCTTTAATACTTCATATGTTACTCCATACTGTTTTTCTATAGGTTGAAAGCAATCAGTCATTCAACCTAATCTTGTTATCTGTCCCTCTGGTATCTTCCTTATAACCTTCCTAGCCTTCTCTATATCTACCACCCTAGGATTAAGTGGGTTCCACATACCTCTAAAATCTAACAAAGCTCTAGCATAACAATAGCTACAATTATGTCAACATCCCTGTCCATATGTATCCAAACGAGTGGGGTAATGGCATTTATCTCATTCCCCACCTCCTACTGTTTTATAAAAGCTTTTAAATTCTAAAGGTTTATCCATTGTTCTCTTCTACTATCTTGCTAAAATCAAACTCTGGTACAATCTTCTTAATCTTATACAAACTTCTTGGACTAATTACTCATCTTCTCTTACAAGCGAAATAAGTATTTGTACTCAACCCTACACTAGCAAACAACTTCTTAATTGGACTATCTAACTCATAACTCTTCTCTACTATTGCCTCATCTAATTCCTTTGTAAATTTATAACTTCTCATTTCAATCTTTTTTACATCTTAAAACATTTCTACTATACTCTTTTTTACTTTTATTTCAAGTCTTTTTTACCATTTTTTCTCACCAGGTGGTTGCTATTTCCTTTCCCTCCATTATCTCCTCCACCTGCCTCATAGTAAAAAATTCCTTCATTTTCATATATATTTTATTTTTATCCATCCTTTATAGTTTATGAGCTAAAAATTCTTTTGAATTTCTACCATCACCTTATCTATAAATTCTTTAGTAAACTTATTTGTCCCTTGGTTGCTTATATCCAAATCAAAACTATTCATTGGCAACCTCATAGGAGTAAATGCTTTAAATGGGTATTCCCTCATATTTATATTACTATCATACCCATACCTCTCTTGGTCTGTACCAGCCCACAATACCAAAGCCTTCTTACCAAAAGCTTTACTTGCGTGGTGTAATGAGCTATCACATCCTACTACTGGGTATCTATCACATAAGCTAATCACTAATCTTAAATCTGGAGTATCACACATCTGGCAATTCCTTAATACTGGTTGACTTCCTTGTTTTATTACCTCATACGGTGTATATCAAGCCTCTACCAATCTATCCGCTAAATATTGAGCACTTTCTATTGTCATACTCCTATAACTCTTATCTGCTCAATTCATCTGCATAGTACTACCAAATGGTTGAAATAATATTGGTTTATTTCCACCTAAATAATTATTTATCTTTTCGTGTTCGGCAAGGAATAAACAAGGCTGTGGTGTATCTCATTCTATCCTTAACAATCTCTTCGCCACATCTAACCAATTCTCTGCATCATTGAAAAATCCAGGGTCCGTATATGGCTCTAGCTCATAATAGTTATTACCTCTAATCACACTAGCAAATAAATCCCTATCATCTAATCAATGGACACTCTCTATATATGGGTTTCCCCAAAATACCAATGGTCGGCTTGTTATTACTTTTACCCTCATATATTTTGCCAACTCTGTAATAGCTCAACTCATAGCAATTACTCTACCTAATCCTCCATCTATTCTTATTACCAATACCTCCTTACCATCTTGTTTCCCTAACTCATTCAATCTAAATCTCTGCTCTGGATATACCTCCTTATATTTTTTATTCTTTACCTCCTCTGGTATAATACATTGCTCTGCTTTTTTCTCTGCCATAACTTATTAGGTTAAATTATAAAACTTTTTTATTCCTTAAACATATAAACATCCTCCAAATATCTTAATGCCTCTTCCATATCATCACATCTTAAATTAGCAACAGCATTCTCTACAACTCACTCATTAAAGTCCTTCATATCCATTAATCTATTCAACTTATCCCTCAAGCATCTATTCTCCCCTCTTAAACAATCTAAAGCCTGTTGTAGCCTTACTATCTTTTGTCTATCTGTTCTAGCCTCCCTCATATTAATATATAAATAAAAATAAATCTGATTAACACAATACTACACCACTTCAATAACTACGTCGCTTTCCATCTTCCCCTTTCTCTAAAATAATTCTGTTGTGTTCATCTGTAACCATAATTGTTCAGTTTGTTCATTCCTTAAATATATTCTTAGCTTTCTTATCTTCATCAAAGTATTCTCTATCGTATGCACTTAATTCCTCTCTAAGTTTTCTATTTTCTTCTTCTAATTCTGCTATTCTCTTTTGGTATCTCACACAAGCTGCATCTTTAATGTCACAGCATTCTTTTAATAACTCTACTTGGGTTTTCATTCCTCCATAGTTAAATAATATAAAAGTATAATTACTTAAATCTCCAGCAGCTAATACATAAACAAAATATTATTCATAGAATGTATAAACTCCAATAGTGTTCCATAATAATTTCTTTCATCTCTATAATAAATTAATAAATAAATCTGATTAAATTAATATACTTCATTCTTGTATCTGCGTTAATGCAAGATTTTTAAGTTCTAATTCAAGCCTTAACTTTTGGTTTTCTTCTTTTAATTCTTCTATACATTTTAAGTATTCCATTCTTTCTCATAAATTGAGCTTTTTTTGTATCTCGTTTTCCTCTTTCAGCTTTTTATTTTCTTCTTCTAATTTTATGTTCTTATTCACAATATCTTCTACTGTTGCTAAATCATTTTCCTTATCTACAAACCATTCATAGTAAGCCATTAACTTTTCTTCTCTACTCTTTAATCTATCATATTCAGATTTTTCTATTTCTATTTTCATTTCTCTCCATAGGTAAATAATATAAAAGTCTGATTAGTCTTCTATTATAATAGGTATTTCTCATATCTTTATCTTGCTATTATATTCCTTTATTATTTTTTTCCTTGTTCAATATACTATTTCTTCCTCTCAATTCCTATATTTAATTATTCGTCTTTTCATTTATTTTAATATAGAAAGTAAATATTCAATAGGGTTTTCTTGAATACTTAATAGCATAATTATTAAGTCTTCTTTAGTTATAAATTCTTCAATTTTGAATTTTTCATAATCAAAATCATAACCTTCAATATAACTTTCATTTTCTTTTGGTTCAAATCAACATAGTCAATACCAATTTATTCTATTAGCTTTTACTAAATCTCTTATAAATCAATACTTCTTTGATATTATTAAATCTATATTTAATTTTTTTACTTTTCATTCTTCTCTTACTAAGCACCATTCATCATCTATTTCTCATCTTTCTTGTTCTCGTAGTTGTAATAACTCTATAAGTTTTTCCATTAATTTATAATTAAATATATAAATCTGATTACTGCATAAATAAATCTATACACTTCTGTTTATCTATCTGTCTTAATTCTTTTACTTGCTCATACATTAGTCAAGTTCTTCACTCTAACATCTTTGTAGTATTCTGAAAGCCAATAGCTAAACACCATCATACAAATGCTATTGCGAATAATAATAATATCACACTATCTTTACTCATATCTAATAAAGTAAAATATATAAATCTGATTAGTCCCTATTAAAAAACCAAATCGCTAAAAATATTAAAGCAGTAATTACAACTGCTATAAGAAATGCATTAAGAGCAACTTGTCCATCGTGTTCCACTATTTCTTCATATCTTTGTTCTGTTATACATTTCCAAGCGTGGTCGCCTACTCTTGCAAATACATATCATTCTCCACAATTCATCATTGGAACCGTTTCTGTTGTGTGTGTAACTATCATCTATATATAATTAATAATATAAATCTAATTTCCTCCTTGTAGTTTCTCTAAATCACTACTCCACATCCAAACATCTGTATATCCTCATTGCTGTAATTTTACATTTACCCTTGTTTCATAATCTCTATAACAACGGTGGTATTCTTGTTCTAGTACAACTCATTCGCAACCATCATAATCACTCTCCTTATTATGATATACTACTCTATCCCCAAAGTTTAATCTCCCTTCTTCTGGTCGGTCTGATGTGTCATAATAACAATAATCCATTTGTCTATAAATTATTTAAATAAATCTAATCATCCCTTCTATTAAAATAATCCAAATCCCAATCATCTCCTTCTTCATAATCATCATCCCATCTTACATATTTGTTTCAAATATGCTCCATTCATTTCTTGGCTGTCATTCCTCTAGCATTATTTACTACATCCTCATTATATCCTATAAAATCCTCCATCAATTTTATCCTTTTTTCATAATTCTCTACCATCTCATAATATAAATCTATCACCTTTAAGTTGTCCTTCATCTGTGAAAGCTCCCCACTTATATAGCAAGCTCATCATACACTTACAACAATTATTATTGCAACTATAATATATCCTCGCATCATTTTTAATAATATACATTAAATAAATCTATTTAATTTTTTCCCTTAACTTATTCCTCAATTCTTTTATCAATGCTAATCTTATATCCCTTTCAAATAATAACACCCTTACCTGGTCGTTTAATTTATCTACCAACTTATTTGCTTTATCCAACTCCTTTTGTAGCTTTTTATTCTCTATTATTAACTCTAAATTATGCATAGCCACATCTTGTGTATCTCTTCTCACATCCCTTAATTCATCTTTTAATCTACTAACCTCCTTCTCTGCTTGGTATCTAGCATCTATTAATCTTTCCTTCATCTCTCTTTGTGTTGTCATTTGTAATAATATTTCAAATAAAAATTTAAATAATATGTCCGTGGTCTTCTAATCTCTCCTCTCATCTCCTCATCCACTTCCTTTCTACATTTATTACACCATAAATCCTTATGTCTTATCTCTTCTCCACATTTTCTACAATAATTAGTCATCTCAATATTCATAACATCTAAATTTTAACAAGGAATTGACAGTTCGTACAATACCCATCGGCTAATAGCCACAACTTCTACTACTAAGCCAATAACTAATCCAATCAATAATTTATTCATCTCTCTTTTTTATTTTACCTCAATAAAGCACTCATTTTATAAATTTCCACCATTCTCGTATACTATTCTCATACCATCCTTGCTTATATTTTACACTCTCCTTATCATTCCACAACCTCTCTTCTACTTCCTCTCCATATGTAGCAACCATAAATTTGTGGTAGTTCCTATAATTTCCATTTAACATTACATTACATCCTTTACATTGTGGGTGGCAATTTATCTCATCAAAACGGTATTTGTTACATCCTCTACTCCTATAATGTCCATTCTGTATCTCTCTCCAATGTAACACCTTCCCACAAGTTATACACTTACATCTCCCATCCTTATCTGCATTCTTTAGTCTAATATATACACTAAACACACTATCAGCTAAATCCTTCCACTTCTCATCATTCTTATGTATCCATTCTCTTAATATAAACTCCCAATCTTCTAGCTCATCTTTTCGTTGTTCTAGGAAAACAGCAACAGCTCAATCAGTTTCAAATAATCCCTTGTACTTACTCCAATTAAACTCCTTCTTCGTTATCCAAATAGTTATGTAAATAAATAATATCTATCCATTTCTGTATATCATCTACATACAAATCATTATATCGCTCTAACTCTTCTAGCTGTATCATCCCTATCTGGTTCTCTATCTCCCTTATCTTTGTGTTAATTTTTATCTTCTCTCTCTTAACATTTGCTAGCTCATTATATAACTTCTTTGCTTGTTCTCCTAGCTCTTCATATTTTTTAAGTGTGGTATCCTTATCCATCTTATGAATAATAAGCATTGTAAATACTACTATCTGTATCCAAACTTTCAACCACTTCATCCTCTGGTTTATCCCACCATCTATTCTCTAAAGCATCCAATTTCTTTTCTATTCCATCTGTATCCCATTCTCTATTGTAGTTCATCATACTCCAACCATTACCAATTTCTACTCCCTCTTGTTCTTTAATCTTTTCTTCATCATATCATTTTCTAACTTCTACTCTCCAACTTGTTCTAGCTTGGTATTTATCATCCATCTTAACGCTGTCGTGTTTAACATAAATGTCATACACATACTCTACATCTCAATGGATACTCTTAATATCATCTACTTCAAATCCTCCAATCTTAAACAAGTTCTCTATAACATTTTCTCCCCCACAATTAATCATAATATCCACTATGTTTGTTCCTAACCAGCTAACATAACCATCACAATGGTGGTATAACTTAACTGTGTTGTGTTGTACTCAATGTACATAAACCGTTGCTCTAGTACTCATATTAATATTTAGTAAAGATATAAATGGTAGGTCTTCTAACTCAACCTTACGTTATTAATATAATGTTTTTTTTATATTTTTCAAGTCTTTTTTTACTTTTTTTTACTTTTTAATAGTCTTCACTCCCCAACTGGTCTAATCAAGCATCTTGGATAGCTCTTAATATGTTTTTTAAGCTCATCCAAGCTCAACTCCTTCCACAACTACATCCAGCCTCAAATTCATAGCTGTTTATAGTTTCTTCAACATTTATGCTCCCATCTTCATTCCTTTCTGGGTGGCATAGTCAGGCATTTTCCATAGCCTCAATAAATAATTCTTCGTAAGTCATATTAATATTTAATAAGAAATAAAACTAATCTTTTTCTATAAATACATAAGTATCATAGTCTATCATTCTACTATAGTATCCATTACCACATCCCTTGTATTCTCTACTATAACTTCCCTTCACTCCATCTGGAGTTTTAGTTAAATAAATACTATAATCAAAATTTCCATATTCATACATTCTAGCCTCTCCATTTTCTTCTACTTGTTTCTTTAGGTAATCCAATCTATACTTGCTAAAAGCCTTAATCTTTGTAGGTCTAGCAACATACCCCATTGGAAATCCATAAACACCATTCTCACATCCCCAATCATAAAATCCAACCCTCTCTTCATCTTCTAGCTTGTAGTTCTCAATAATCTTGTTAATCTTCTTTAAAAACTCCCCATCAAATCAACTTCTCTCCAAAATTCTCTTGATGCTTTTAGCGTTTCTAATGTTAGCATCATAAACTTCCTTTGTTGTTTTTGCTCTCATATTAATATTTAATAAGAATATAAAACTAATTTAATAATACTTTTATCTCATCCCAATCAACAACTTTCCAACTCTTATCTCCATCCTTTTCAATCATCTCTCTACATACCTTATCAGCATCCCATCTATCTACATCTCTAATAGCAACCTTTCCATAAGCATTAACTACATAATAGCTCTTCTTCTCAAGTTGCTTTCTGAAATTAATTAAATCATCGCTTAACTTAACCATTTTACCCTCAATAAGTGTTTTCATATTAATATTTAGTGAAGAAATAAAATAACCTATTCAATCTTACATTATGTATAGTAATGTTTTTTTTACCATTTTCAAGTCTTTTTTACTTTTTTCCGTTATAATTCCGTTTACATTTATAAAAAAGGATACATAAGCTGTATCCCTTTCCATAGTTTTTAATCAATAATCCGTTCACATCTTATATATTATACTCTTTTTTAATCTTATTTCAACTCAATTTCTTCAAAGCAACTTATTGGTACAAAGTATTGTTTCTCATATCCATTCAATAAGAAGTGGAGGAAGTTTCAACTCTCTAACATCTTACCTACATCTATCCTATAATATTTCTTTTTTTCTACCCTATACACTACTACATACATATCTTTAGGAAGGTTGGATATTACACTATAGTTAAATCATCGTGAATTGTTTTTAGCAAATATATGTTTCTCCTTCTTCACTATCTCTAAATAGTCCTTCCCTTCCTTATCCTTTTTTACTAAAGCTATTACTCTTCTCTCCTCTCTCTCCTTTAGCTTTATCAAAATCTTCTCTGTAGCACTTAAATAAATCTTGTTTCCATTGCTATCAATAATTCACTCATCAAATACTTCTCTCCACATATTAATATTCGTAAAGATTTAAATAGGGAGTGGCTAAAATGCCATCTCCCTTTGTCTTTTATCATCAGCCATTAACTTTATTTGCTTACTCGTTAATAAGTTTAAATACTTCTCAAAATGTTTCACTATTGTCTTATATACATTTCTATCTCCAAATTCTTCCATTGCCATACTCCTACTCAATGTTTCTATATCCTTATCTGTAGCCTCACTTCTTCCTTCCTTCTTCGCCTTCCTCATCTTAATAAATAATTCATCCCTCTTACTATCATAAGCATCTCCTAATCTTGTAGCCGCAAGGTCTAACTTATCATAAGCTATCATTAATTCTGGTAAAAATTCATCTATCTCATCTATACCTCCTACCGTTAGCAACTTATTACACTTCTCCAACATTTCTTCATATGAAAGCTCTTTTTTTTCTTCGGTCATTTCTATTAATATTTACAAGCTAAAAGGGTAATTCTCATTCTCCTTCACTCTCCTCCATCTTCTTCTCTGCTATCTTTTGAGCATCACTTACCTCCTCATTTCTTTGCTCTGGATACATTATAGCATCATAGCATTTTTCAGCATATATTAATCAAGCATTTACATAATATTTTACCCAATCCCAATTCTCACTATTTACAGCACCTCCTACAAACTCTCCTATTCAATCTGTATTAGGTTTATCTCCTAACAATGATAAGCTCAACAAATCCAAACTACAAGTAAAGCTTGTCTGTTTCCATATATTCATTACATCCACTAAATAACTATCCAAATCTCGTGGCTTTAAATATGAAATACATAGCTTATTCTGTGGGTTTATCTGATTTATAACCATCCTCTTCCATAAGAATGGGATAGCATAACTATAAATATTAAATCATCATATCCTACATTCGTGGCTCTTAAATACTCCATTAATCTTCAATAATAAATCCCTCTCATCCCCTCAAGTTATTATCTCCTTTTCTTCTCAATACATATAAGCAAACCCTACTACTTTTGAGAATTCTGGGTAAATACTTGCTTTCTTTAAATAACTCTTAAATGTACCATCAATCTCATCATTTGTTTCAGCTTTTCTCTCCCAAGCTGTTCTCTTGGCATATCCATACCACTCATCCTCTGTTAAACATTCCGGACAAGTTATAATATTAAACCATAAGATGTTTCCCATATTAATATTTCGTAAGTAGATAAAAATTAATTACATTGTTATAGTAATGCTTTTTTCACCATTTTCAAGTCTTTTTTTACTTTTTTTTACTAGAATGGCATCTCTTCCTTTTCTTGTTCTTCTAACTTCTTATTTATCTCTGGTACTAATTCTTCATCTATCCATTTATCCAATTCAACATAGCTTGTCTTTTGAAATTCTTCTGAATAATGGCATTTAGCTTTAATATCATTATTAAAGTCAAACTTCATCCTTACATCCTCTCCATTATTCTTTACCCATATATTTCTATATCCCTTTTTACTCCAATATGGTGTTAATTCTATCTCTCCTATCTCTCCTTCTATACTAGCTAGGTTATAAATTATTTGCCTACTTACCATATTATATCAAGTTCCATACTTAATATCTTGTTCTCCATCATTGAAATAAAATGTTAATGTCTTATTTCTTCTAGTTTTACCAGTTTCATCTGTGTAGTCGTATCCTCATACTTCTACCTTTTTTAATCTTCCCTTAATACTGGTAGCTCTTGGCTCAATAATCTCCTTTGTTTCTCCATACCCTCTAAATACTTCAAAACAAAATTCCTCCCTTGGGGCATCCTTTTTCATCCCCTTTAAATTTACATTAACTACATTATTGTAGTCTAGTTGTTTTGTACTCCATCACATAATAAATATATATTAATATATAAAAACTTAATCAAGTGTCTTTATAAAATAATCAAACTCTTCTCCTTTTAAATTATCATAAGCATATTCATCACATTCTAGCCATAAATCATTATAGCATTGAGCTATTTTTTCATCCATCTTATACCAATACCATATCTTCCAATTAAGCACCATAACTAATTCTGTTAGGTATTTATAATTTCACTTCCACTCTTCAAATGCTCTCTTGTAGGTATCCCTAATAGCACTAATTCCAAAGCTATCAGCTATACTAAAATCATCCCAAAAGGTTGTGAATACTTCATAACCTAATTCAGCCATCTGGCCTTTAAAATTGAAATTTCCCATCTTTATTTATATTAATATATAAAATACTATTTAAATCTAAAAGCACTATACTTTATCTTATTATTTAGCTTTATTCTTTTTACTATCCCTTCTAAATAAGGAGTAAATGATACAAAGCTACTCTCCTTCCAATCTTCATAAACTTGCTTAAACTCATCAAAGTCCATTAAATCGTGAAGGTCTGTATTCTCTACATACATCTCCTTCAAAATCTTATTTTTAAATTCTCCAGCCATTTCCATAATATTTACAATATAAAACAATCTTACGTTAATATATATATGGTTTATTTTATCATTTTCAAGTCTTTTTTTACCTTTTTTTCTATTCTACAATATATCACTTCCTAACTCCCGTTGGACACTTTTTTCGGTTATTTAAAGCATCATCACCAATGCCACATCGCATATCAATCCTATTTCAATTTATGGCTCACCCTCTGTCATTACATACAACCTCTCCTATTCACTCCAACCAAATCTTTGTACCTAATGGGTATTCTTTAGGACAAGCAACACTCTTATATTTATCATTATTCGTAAGTTGATGTCAATTAGCCGTAACTAAACAATTCCCTTGGCAATTTATCTTAAAATCCTCCTCATAACTTCTACCATTATAATATCTCCTTTGGTCTGGTAATACACTATAATATCTACTCAAGCTAAACTCTATATATTCTGGTTCCTTATATGTCTTTATCCTACTCCAATCAAAATTCACTCAAGGACAATTCTTTGGTTGAAAATCTTTATGTCCCTTTATCTCCATTCAAGGATGCTTTTCTAATATCCATTGTATTAATTGGTTTACCATCTCATATTGAGCATCATTAGGTTTATCCTTATTGAAATCCCCAACTATCTCTATATGTACTCCATTCCAATTAGCATCACTATTCAATGTGGCTCCTACTACTCTCTCCATATCATTCACCTTAACAAAATCTCCACTACATCCTACTATATAATGAGTTGGTATATACTCAAATTTTCTATTCTGTACCCAGGTATAAAACATACTCATCTTCATCTCTTCAGCACTCATACATTTTGTGGTAGCCGTATGATGCAACACTATATACTTATATCCTCTGGTCTTACTGTCTTCTATTGAAGTCAAGCCTCCGTAAAACCCACCATACTATTATATTCTTCCTTTAAATTCTTTAGCATTTCTCTATTAGCATCATTCTCACTATTCCACAACTTCATATTAGCATCACAATTAGCCCATTGTTCTTTGTTAAATTGAATTTGGGCCTCAATCTTTTCTATATCCTTCCTCATACTCCTTAACTGTATATCTTTTCTCGCTAGAGGAATTAATGCTCCTAACATACCTAGGAAAACTAATCAAATAATTGTGTAAATAATAATTTGTTTTTTCATATTAATATATAAGAAATAAAAATTGTTTTGTTTTTGTTTTTGTGTGGTTCCTTATCCTAAAATACTTCCTTTACTCCAAACCTCTACATCAAATAAATCTTTGTAATGTTCTCTACATCCTTCACTCATCTCTCACCATAGCCTAACTTGGTTAAACTTATCAAACATATTAACCAATATAAAAGCCTCCTCATCCCTTTTGATACTATCCACTCTACTAATCTTCTCCTCATAATAACCTCCAGGTCTGTCTTTGTATGCCCCCCATACAACCTTACAAGCATCCTTTAGCTCATTGAAATAATTCTTTGCCATATTTATATTTAGTAATGAAATAAAACACTTATATTATATGGTATAGCTTTTATTTGTCAAATTTTTCACAGTTTTTTTTACCACCAACTAAAACCTAATAAATTTAAGCTCATTATCTGGAAATCTTTTTCTGAAATGGTCGTAAATCTGTACCCAATCATCATCCTCTCTACTGGATGTCTTCTTAATCTTACATAATCCATCCTTTACTTCCCACTCATTCTGTAGGTCCTCATAACTAATTACCTCTGGTGTGTTCTCTCACCATTTTAGGTACGCACATCTAATGTCATAGTACCAATAATTTTTGGTTTCTTTTACCATAAATGTTTCTACGGTAAACCTCCACCCAGGTTTAAAAATGTCTGCTTTCTTTTTCATATTAATATTTATAATGAAATAAAACTAATTTAAGCATAGGTTCTCTCTAAAACCTATTAAGTAATGTAATATATCCATCTGGTTTAAATCTTTACCATTCTTTAATAACCTCATACCTTCTCCAAATTTTTGAATATATACTGAATTATCAGCACAATGGTAATATAATTCTCTACCATCATTAAGCATTAAATTGATACAATCTATTACATTCATAATTTTACTAATGTTTAAGTTTTTCATATTAATATTTATTACAAGAAATAAAAATTAGAAGTCTGAATAGTTGTCTATGAAGTATTTTACTCTCGTTTCATCACTTCCTACAATAGTAAGTCTACCATATCTATAAACAACTTGTATTCCACTTCTACTTATCAACAAATCCTTCTGGAAATTCTTTAGAGGTAGTTTATTACCATCTACCCTAATATACTTGGCTCATACTTTACCAAGTACCTTTGCTCGTTTCGTTTTGATTGCCATATTAATATTTACAAGATATAAATGGTAAGATGTCTAACTAATCTTACGTTAAGTATTATAAGGTTTTATTTTCATTTGTCAAATCTTTTTTTACTTTTTTTTACTTTTTTATTTTCCTACTCCTCACCTCCAAACTTTCCGTATCTGTCTTCGTAAATTTGTATTAAATGTTGTACTCCGTTCGTTTTTACCCCCTTATTTTTTCTCTCCTCTAATATTGCTTTCATCCTATCTCTTACAATAGTATCGGTAATACCTAGTAAAAACAAATCTATATCCGTAGCCTCTACCAATTTTACCCTTCCTATAATATTCACATTTATCACCTCACCACCTATCTTTATAAACTTTGCTCAACTATTCATCTTTGCTAACACCTCATCTGGTGACTTATCTACTTGGATTGTGCTACCATCGGTTAGCTTAATAAGTGAAATTCCTTTATACTCTGCTAATTCTCCCATCTTTATATATATTAATAAATAAAACTATAATTCAGCCACTACTGGTTTATAATCCTTCATCTGTTGTATTATCGTAACCATATAAGGTATCCCATCCCTATTCTTCTCCAATAACTTCTTTACACTCAATATATTCTTACTCCAAAACTTATCTTGTTTAATATACATCAATGCCAACTTTATAAGTTCTAATGGGTATCCTTGTTTAACTAACTTATCCACAGCCTCCATCTGGCTACCTTCATAATCTGGGTATTTACTATAACAATAAGCCGTTATTGGGTTTTCTTTATCTAAAAACTCTCAAACAAAGCTATACTCTTCCCTATCCATCGCCAACTTTCTTTCTTTTACCGCAACTTTTCTTTCTTTGCTTACTGCTAAAGTGTTTAATGATGAATTATTTTTTTCTCAAGGGGTATATATATTATTATCTATTATCTTATTCTCTATTATCTTATTCTCTATTCCTTTCACATTCTGAATATCGGACTTTCATTTTCTGAAAGTCATACTTTCAATTTTCTTATATTCTGATGATAAATGTATAAATCTTACCTTTCCTCCTCCTCATTTTATTTTATATGATATATCTATTAATCCATTCTCCTTCAACTTATTAATAGCTTGCGATACACTCGTTATACCAACATTTAACATCTCACCAATCTGTTCGTTGGTACAATAAAACTTCTCATTATTGCTAAGGAAGAAATCTATAAATCCATATATCGTAGCCTCTATTAATGAATAACCATTTTGTAGCATACTAGGATATACTGGTATGAATTTAGGTTTTAATACCAATTCAGCATTCATCTTATTCAACCTAGCCTCTTCTCTCTCCTCCTCGCTATAAGTGAATAAAAATTGTTCGCTACTACCTTCTCAATATTGAGTGGTAATACTTCATTCTACTCTCTCCATCCTCCCATAGTTAAGAAATAAAATCGTTGTAAAAGAAAAAAGCCCACAATAGTATTGCGGACATTCTAATTACCTCCCTCCTATACCTAGTATATTCTGGTCCGCAATTAGAATATACTATTATGAGCTTTCCCCTTGTTTTATATTATATGTACACAAGTACACCTATATATATAATGTTTTTTTTTCATTTTTCAAGTCTTTTTTTACCCTTTTTACATACATTTTTTAATCTCATTCTCAATATCTTTTTGCTTACTCCTTAATAGATTATTCTGTTTATGTAATTCTTCTCTTAACTTCTCATCATTTGTTAGATGCCATAATCTACTATTATTCTCTATTAATGTAAGCACTACTGTATTCATCTCATTCAATCTCTTCAACTCCTCCAACTTATCCTCCTTTACCTTTGTTATTACATATCCTCTATCATAATAACAAGGTATCTCACTAAAATTATGTTTAACCCCATATATATTATATTTGGAAGTTCCATAATAATTATCCTTTATCCTTGAAGGTGTATCTATCCCCCATATAGCATTTACTGCGTGTCAAAATGTTGAAGCACCCCATTCTGTTCCATCTAATATACCATCCCTGTTTTTATCGTTTTGGTATTTAGCATTTCATTGAAATCAAGTACATATTGTATATCTCTTATCTAATATCCCTTCCACTAATTCATCATTTCTTAAATCTATTGAGTAATACGCACTCTTTCAATACTTTTCTCAAAATGCGGAGTTGTTCCAACAATCAACTATATAATCCACTCCAAGCTGTACCCACCATCATTCTCCTTTCCTTCTACCACGGTTGTAACTACCATCATCCCGTATTTTTATTACCTTCAATGGTATCTCAACATTCCATAAATCGGATAAAGCACCTATAGGAGAAAATAAAGTACAACTCTTCTGGCTCCAATCTTGTTTACCTTGATTATATTGGTATATAATCTCATCCTGTTGGTATAACTTTGGTAAAGCATCTAATAGCCCCTCTGTTAGGATATAATCGGTGGTCTTCTCACCTAACCCTAAACAACCATCTTTAATCTCTTCCATTTTTCTTCCAATCACTATATAAATCTAACTCCTGCTTAATCTTCTCTCTTAACTCTAGGAGTTTTTTATCCACACCTAAACCTTGTTCCTCTATCCTTCTATTGATAGCATTTAATCTATCTACTAATTCAGCCTTTCTCTCATCCATCTTTGTTATTGTTATTTATAAAACTTATGTTTTGGTACCCATATACAATCCTCCTTATACCATTCCTCTGGATTATGTATATCTCTCATCTCCAATACTTCCAATAACTCCTTTACTATCTCTGGCTTTAATGCTTTACTATTCAAATTCGCTAACCTTATTAATTGCTCTGGAAATATCTCATTGGAGAAGAGGGTATGTATAGCACTATGGGTAGTCGCTTTTATCATCTCACAATTTATATCATTAGTTTGCCCTCACCTAGAAGAAGGACAAATGTGATGTAAATTATACTTCACCTCTTTCTCCTTACTCTTTCACATTCCAGCTTTTAAATTTTTATATAAAACTATTCCTCATATGTATATTGGTATAACTTACCTGTCGTTACATCAAATCTAAACAAATACCTAAAATCATAACTAAATCATATTACTCATTGAATATTCAATGTCTTTCAAGTACTCACTACCGTACTTGTATCCCACGGAGATGCTAAAGTATATTGAGTTAATCCACTCCAACTACCATTTCCTACTATTAATGTCAATCAATCATCACTAAATTCCATATTTCAAGTACCATAACTAGCACTCTCATAAGAGCTACTACTATTCCATACATCTTTTGTAGCACTCTTCCATCTCTTAAATCATTGCCTATATCACCATAGAAATTGTCCATTCCTACTTATAGCTCAAGATGAAGATTGGCTACCACCTCATTGGTTTTGCCCTATCTTCCACTCTCAAGCATAATCATAATTACTTCCATTATAAGCATAATGTCCATATAATGTTCCATCCCTTGAATAAGCATAACCTCAAGAATAACTTATATTACCTCCACTCCAATTACTTCCTCACCAAACCTGCTGTGATTTTATTGTTAATCCACTTAATACTTTCTCCCCATCAACTTTACTCCAAGTAGGTGTATAATACATAGGTCATACCGTATTATTACCCTTACTATCTATACTATACTGTAATCAAGCTATGGCTATCTCTGTCATATTCCTATTTATGGCAAATCATCTATCAAAATTCCTTAATGTTAAGTCTGTATTCCTTGGTGGTGTTATCTCTGCTAATAATTTAGTATATTTATTTATATCCTTCATCTCATAGCATACATATCCATAATAGTACGCAGCTAATTTTGATGAGCTAATACCTAAAGCAGTTTTCAAATCATACAAATCATCTACATAAGCATAAACCTTATTAATATTATTAATAGGTAATGTTAATGGCTCATATAACTTCAATACAGCTCAACTAATATTTCCACTTCCATATCAAGGAGTTTCTGTTCTATAATATATTAAATCTCCTACCTCTGCAGTAGTAGTTCATTCTATTCCCATAGAAGTATAATCGCTACTAGATACAACAGCAAAATCGGTAGTAGTACCATTATGGTCTTTAGAGAAATATCCATATGTAGTTCATTGACTACTTGTACTATTGAAAGTTCAAGTCGCTGTATATTTTCAAGCCACCGTAACACTATACTTATTCGTAGATGGGAAATTTGTACTTACTGTTAATAATCATAAACTCCTTGTTATATATACATCCATATTATTTCAAGCACCAGCCAAATATAACTCCCTATATCCACTTGGTACTGCGTTAAAACTTCCTCACGCTATTCCTTGGTGTACCTCCATAGCACTACATCCTGTATATTCACTATGTCTATAATCCACTCCTATACTACATCCTTTATGCATTACCTCCCAAAATGCTGTCTTTAGAGAAGTACATCCTCAATAACACTCTTTCATATAATAATCTCCTATTGTAGTTACACTTGTAGGTAGTTTTTCATAACTATTTATTAGGTTAGTACATCCCATAAATACTCCGTGTTTATAATGAGCTCAAGTTTCTAATCTATTACTAGCATAACATTTATAACTATCGTGGATAAACTCCTTTATATAAGCTTGAGCTCAAGTAGTATGAAAACCAAAAGCTCTTCCCCATCACCAACTTATTGTTTTAGGTTTAATTACTATTCTATGCTCACTTCACTCTACTAATCCACTTCCTACACTTACATAAGTCTGTCCTCCTGTTCCACTTATTTCTTCTGGCTCTCATCCATCTATACTTACATACCAATCATAAGCACAATCTTGTGTAAAAGATGTACTAAATCATCCTACAGGTATTCTTATCTCTCCATTACTATCTGCTATTCCTATATACTCTATAAACTCATACTCAAAATTATCCCATTCTGGGTTTTTCTTTATCTTACTACTTGTTATTGTAGAAAATTTTGTCTGGTAGTCTGCCACTAAACCCTCATATACATATATATTTTTTACTTTACTATCTGTTAATCACCAATTTCATCCTTCCTCTATTCCTCATTCTATATAAATATCCATAGGTTTCTTATCCGTGGCTACTCCTCTATATTGGTTTAATCTATAATTATTACCAACACTAGCCCAATTTATAGCTCTCATATAAATCCTATTAATGTTAGTACATCATTGATATTGATAAGCTCTATAATCATCTCATATTACCTTTACTGTCTTTAATATCCTCTCATCAGCATTACTTACTAAACTCGTACATCCATAATATTCATAATACCTATACTTATCTCCTATTACTTGTAATGTATTTGGTAATAACTCCTCATCTGTATTAATCAAATTCGTACATCCATAATATTGGTATGCCTTAAAATAATCTCAAGTATATACATCACTTAAAGCATATCCTTTATAAGATTTATCACTAATAATATTTATAAGAAAGCTAGCATAACTTGTTCCTTTATATCAAAAAGCCCTTAACCATCCATAATTCTCTACCTTTGGTTTTATTATTACTGTATGAGTACTTAATGGAGTTAATCCATATCCTACCCTTATACTAGAGCTACTTGTTCCTATACCACTATATTCTACATCAGTATTTCAATCTATACTCACCATCCAATCATAATCACAATCCTGTGTTCCCTCTGGTGAATATCAAGCCGTAGGTATATAAATATCCCCACTATTATTGGCTCTTATCCTTAATGTAAGTTTTTCCTCTTTAGCAACTCACTTACTATATGCTAGTAAACTCCTCATTACTCCTTTTTCTATTAGGTAAAACTATTTCTTCCCATCCAAAAATCTATCAAACATTTCCCTTATATATTGTATATCCTTCTGCATTTCAGCTATTTTTACGTGGAGTTCCTGTGATTGTAACTCCCTTACATCCTTTTCTAAACTATCTACCCTACTTTTTAAAGACATAAATGCTATAACTACTCAAATTATAGTTGAAATTATGCTTATTAAAGTTTCTGGTGAGAAAATATAATCAATTATACTACTCATCTTCTTCCTCTTCATTAGGAGTTAAATCGTATCAAATAGCACTAGGTTTTTCCTCTACTACTTCATTCTTTTTTACACTCCCTAAATTCTGTACCAACTTCCATATATCATAGAAAATATTAGCTCAAGTACCCAATGCTAACCCTAATAATACTAAAGCTCAAGCTCAAAGCTCTATCTCTAAATATGGTTTAATAGCAAAAGCACTACATACTCATAATATAAATGAAATAGCTATGTTAATAGTAACCGCATACTTTCCCACAAACTCTTCATAAGCAGGTTTAGCAAAGTTTACTATGGTTGTAATTACCATAGCCGTAGCTATCAGTATTAAAATAGTGGTCTGCATTTTTCTTATTTTAATATATAAATCTACTAATAGTATAATCCAGAATTAAAAGATTTCAAGCAAAAAGGAGGAGGTACTACCTCCCCTTTCTCTATTTTCTCCTTCCTCATCTTTTTCCACAAGGCATTGTATTATATGTTAGAATATAAAAGACTAATTTACTGTAAGTGTTCAATTACTTGTAAAGCAATGTATCGTATAATCTCAACAAACATATTTAATTCATCAAGTTATGTTATGTCAACAAGCCGTAGGATAACGGATGATAAATACTCATTGGCATCAACTTCATAGACTATACGTTCTATTAAATCAACCACCTCATCATCAACCATAGTATGTAGCAGAGCATCCACATCAAGTAGCCGACGTCGCTCAATTTCAACCTCATCAACATCATCAACATCAACCAACGCGCCATCAAGCTCATCATCATCATCAAGAATACCGTTGCCATTCTCAAGAAATACAACTACATTTACCACTTCATCAAGCCCCTCAACAACAAGTTGCAGAATTACAAACTCAGGCACTTCAAACTGACTTTGCTCATCATCATCCTCATCAAGCATAATAAACTCAAGCTCAACCATTACATCATTGATTTCAGTGTATTGCACATCAAGCAACCCTACCCGCATCTCATCATCATCAAGAAGCTCAACAACCAGCAATATTATATCATCATCAACCTCATCATCAATAAGCAACTATATTACCAAAACAACTAGGGCAACCATATAAGCAAGCCATAGTACTTTCTCAACCATTTCATCAAGCTCATATCACAACATTATAAGTTCAAGCATTTATCAAACAATTAAATCTTTCAACAAATCATCAAGCACCTCAACCTCATCATCTAGTCGCATTATTATAACATCAACCACCAGCTCAACCTCAACCAATTAACAAGAAGTCAGCATATACATCTTTTCTCTGTATTACACTACAACTAGCACTATATCCTCCACAAGTAGCAGTAATAGTAGCATCTCAAGGAGTTACACAAGTAACTAATCAAGTCTGACTTACTGTGGCTATACTTTCATCACTACTACTCCATACTACTTTGGTTTCTACAGCTCATTGTGGAGAGATAGTAGCAGTTAGTTGCTCTGTCTGTCAAACTGTAGTTAGAGATATACTACTTTTATTTAAAGCTAATCAAGAAATATGTATAGGTGCATCTCCAAAGTAATAGTAGTTTCAGTTCTTTATAAACCATTTTAGAAATGGTGGTAATATATCATCTCCATATAATTTATTCCAAGTTCGGTCTGGCTCTACAGCCTCATTCTTAAATGGTCTTATTGCCATACCCCAACATTTTTCAAAATTTGTTATATGAGATAGAGAGCTTAGTATTTCATAACAATAAGAATTACTGCTACTAATACTTTCTGAAGTCCAATAATATCAAGCCGTTCATTGTGCATCGGATGTTCCATACTGTCTATTTTTTACTCAACAATATGGTAGCTTTAACAGATTTTTTATACTATCACCATCTGTAGATAAACTCCAAGCTCATAAATTATATCATATATTTAAAAGATTATTAAACTCTATATTCGTAGGTATATGGTATCAACTATCACAAGGTCATTTCATAGCCTCATTAGTTCAAGTTGTAGCACCCCATAGATTAGCATTATCAGAATTATCTCGTGGGTTTGTGGTAATAAATGCAGAGCTTGAATAATAATTTCAAGGTCAGTAGTTGCTTGCATTTACTTGAGTAGAAGAAGTAGTAGCCGTTCAAGTAAATGAAAAACCATAGTTATTACCTCGTTGGTAATACTTTCAAGCATTATCCTCACTTAATGTATCTCAACTATTATATACTTGTGTAGCTCACAAATTTTTATCAGCAATAGTAATTCGTGTAGTTCCATCACTACTCAAACTTATTATTCATTCTGTTTGGTTTCGGTATATTCAAGCCATTTTTAACTAACAATAGTAAATGTTCAGTTAGATGTAAATCTATGTACACAGATATTTCAACATAAGTAACAACTATTACCTCAAGTGGCACAACTAAATCAATAACTACCATCACAGGCATAACATATATCTACTACTCATTTAGCTCAATTTCATCAACAATAAACAGTGCTACCACTATTTTCCAATCTTGTACCTCAACCTCATCATCAACACTTTGTTCCATTACAACCATTATTATATCCACTTCCTCAAGCTCATCCACCTCAACTTCCTCAAGCTCATCAAGTACTAGCTCAATATCATCAACCTCATCATCAATATCAACATAATCAAGCTCATCAAGCACCTCATCTATTACTTCAAGGAGAGGCTCAACCAACACCTCAAGCACCACCACCTCATCAAGCATAATTATAGCATAGATTATAACTATATGTACCAGGTCGTCATCACCTATATCAACTTCAGCTTGTCCCTCACATTTCACCTCAAGCCGAGCATCAACAACAATAATATTTAGGCTGTCAACCCCCAGATGCTTGTCATCAATTAGCTACCACCTTTGTACATCAAGCAACTATACTACTAGCACCACCATCATTTCACATATAGCAGCAACATCTATTACCTCAAACTCATCAAGCACCAATATGAGCACATATACTATTTCAAGTTGTTAGAATTTGAGTACATATCACTTGACCTCAACCTCATCAACCTCACACAGCACTTCCACCTCATCATCATCAAACAATTAGAGCATCAACACAATATACAGCTTGTCAACTTCAAGGAAAACAATACTCCACTCAATTCTTTATAAGTTTAATAGCTTTATAGTCTGTCATTGTTGTTTTATATTACTCATAAATTAATCTCCAAACTCAATCTGTAAGCTTTGTATCTGGTAAAGCATTATATTCATCTTGCGTATATTCTACCATAGCTCAACTTCCTACCTCTTTCCAATCATTTCCATCATACACCTTTAGCACATCATTAGCTGTATCATACCACACATCTCCTTCACTTGGTGATGCTGGCTCTGTACTAGATTTTACTATGCTCTCTACCCAAGGCACATTAACTACCATATTTCCTGTACTATCATTCTGTACTGCATAACTCCTTCCCATACATCCACTAGGAGTTCAAGCATTTACACTCTGTACGCAATTACTTCATAACTTTACTAATCCATAACAACTATCCGTGGCTACATCACTACTTGTTATTGTACCTAGACAAGTTGTATATCCACATCCATTACTTAATTGGCAATTATCCATTGGTATAGATTGCTTTACTGAATATACTTGAGCCTCCGTAGCTGGTTTTGTCCCACAATTTGTTACATCCGCTGTTTTATTTGGTAATACTATCTCACAACAGAATGTCTTTTCTCAAGTTATAGTTTCACTTCAAGCTAAATGTACTACACAACTATCATCAGCCTTACTATTTAACGCAGCTCCTAAATAAACATTATCACTTGGTACTCAAGCTATATCACTAAAACTCACCTGTGTTTCGTTATTTTTCTGAAATAACCAATCTGTACCATCATATATATACACATCTCTTACTTCTACATTATTTACACTATCTACTACTGTACTAGCACTTCCTGTATAAGTACTTCCATCTGGTTTATAATTCGTACTTCCTACTACCTCTACCATAAACCAATCTCAAGTCTTATATGTATATGGTATATCCAATGGAAAACTTATTGGCATTCAAGTACCAGCATTCCATAAACTTAAAAATCTTCCTAATCAAGCATATGTATCTATTAAATTCTTCAACTCCCTACCTTGATTAGCACTTAACGCCTTCGTTGTTGAATTACAACATAAACTATCTACTACACTTGGTATAGCATCCTTTACAGCTTTTACTTGAGCCTCCGTAGCAATAGCAGTTCAATCATTACTAACTTCACTAGTCTTACTTGGTACTAAAGGTGAAGTTGTAAATGTTTTCTGTCCTCCTATTGTCTGGTTAGAGCTTACATCAGCAAAACAACTTACCTTCTTACCACTATCTTTTATTAACTTTCCACTTGTACCATCAAATAATACTATATCATCATCCACACTCACACTAGGTCCTAATACATCTCCACTTCCTTCTCAATCTAATCAATCACATACACTAAATCCAGCACAACATCCATTTGTTTCATATATTGTTACCGTAGTTACCTTTCCTACCTTCTCACAAGTTACACAAGATATACCATTACCATCCTGTCAAGATGCTCCTTTATCTCCTCTAGGTATAGTGAAATTTAATACAGCACAACTAGGAGTTCCTGTATTTGTTACACTAGCACTAGTTCAAGGTTGTCCCGTAGTAGTAGTCCCCACAGCTACCTTACCAGCCTCTCAAGGGTCCCCTTTCTCTCCTTTAGGTCAACTTATCTTACTACCATCTGGATTTAATATTACCACTCAATATTTAGTAGGGTCCTCTGTACTCCTTACAACACTCAACCTCTTGTTAGTATCTTTATCTTGTACTTTAGTTACACTTTTAGTCATTCCCTACCTAATAATAAAGATTAAAATTACTCCCCCTCTTCTACAGGATTAACACTACTACCATCTGGATTTAATCCTACTATCCCATTGATAGTTATATCATCAATACTCGTTATTATGCTAGCAGTATTCTCCTCTATCTCATCCTGTATTGATATAGAGCTTTCTGTATCACTCATTTTTAATTAATTTTTAACTAAAATTGTATACCAGCCTCTTCAAATCTCTTTCTTAGGTATTTCTCTTTAGCATCTAAACTATCCTTTCTATCTTTAAGTTCTATCTTTTGTTTAACATAATCAGCTACCTCGTTAGAAATTTCCATTTTTCTATCCTCTAATTCATTAATCTCTCTTCTAATCTCCTCTAATTTATCCTCACCTACTATAATCTCATCTCTAACCTTTACCAATTTTTCATTCTTTTTCTCAATATCTCTATCCAATTTGTCGCATTCAGCAATAAGTCCATCCTTCTCCTCCAATTTTTTGTTCATATCTTCAATTTCTCTAGCAACCTTACGATAGTCGGCATCCTGTTTATCAAAAAGTAAATTAAAGCCATCTAGCTTTTCCTTAACCTCTCTTATCTCCCTATCTTTAAACGCTACTTCATTATCTCTCTCATTTTTTACCTTTCTTATCTCATCTTCTAATCCTTCTACAGCTAATTTTAACTCTCCTTTTCTATTTGTCAACACTTTTACATCATTGCTTAACTCTTCTACCATAATTTGGTACTTCTCTTCATCCTTTTTTTTATTTTCTGACAATTTTTTAATCTCTGCTTTAAGATTATCTCTTATAGCTCAATATTCTTCCTCTGCTTTCTTTTTAGTGCTATCTAAACTAGCAATTTCATCATTTTTTTCGTTAATCTTTTTTTCTAATTCCTTAATTTCCTTATTTTTTTCTTCTATACCCTTCTCTAAATCGCTAGCTATCTTCCTATCCTTATTGATAGTATTGTTAATGCTCTTTAATTGCTCTTTAGCATTAACCATTTCTATTGCTAATTCATCTATTGTTGCCATCCTTTTTTATCATTAAGAGCTAAAACCATTCAATGATACATCAACTGTACCAGTAGTATATGAGCTTACTACTACTCATATCCATCTTAATCAAGGAGTATTTACTAAATAACTCTCTACTCCCCCAGTAGTTATTGAAATTCAAGTTGTACCATCAATATTGGTTCCATCCTCTAAATTTCTTACGCTAATATAACTCCATTGGTTATCCTTATCAGCACTCTGGCTAAAATCTGGTGCATCAAACTGAAAACTACCTACAACTTTTACAGTAGCCTCTGTACTATCCCCACTAGCGATAGTGAGCATCATATTCGCATAATCCTCTATTGGATAAGGATTACTCTCTGTAGTACTCGTAGCTCCATCTAGTAGCTTAGTACTCTGTAACCATTTTCTCTCAATCATAGCATAATAAATTATATGATAAAAAACTTAAAACCTTTTACTATGATTTTAGTAGGTTAGATTTCTCCAACCTACTACCTATCATAGCATTAATTCTAGCTAGCATCTCATTTACTACCTTTAATCCATCTACCTGTAACGATAGCCATTCAGTAAGTAGCAGCAGTAAGGTAATTCCAGTTTTCACTTGAGAATTCCTCTCCGTTGTTTCCATCTGAAGGTGTCTTTAGGTATGGAGCTTCAAGCATACATAGATAGAAGTCACTATCTTTTGTAGATGCAAGGAACCAATATTTAGCTTTTGAGCTATCTACTGCTCCATTAGGAGTTGTAGCTAATCTTGGTAAAACTACGTGTCTATATTTTTCTCTATAAACATTAACTACTCCTTCATTCTTATAATCAGCTATAGATGCAGTTGATTTAAGTAATTCTCTTACTTGATTAACTGTATTAGGGTCATCTGTAGTTACAATTACATCTGGTTTCATAGCCACCTTCTCTCATAAGTTGTTGAATGTTCCAGTAACATATAAGTTCTCTGCATTCTCCAAAGCTGCTTTTGAGAAAGCTGGGTTAGATGTAATTTGGTTAGAGTATGTTGTAGCACTTCCTGTTAATGTATGAGCATTTGAGATAAGTGGTAAACCATCTCCAACTGTACAATCAACTGTAATTCCATCTCTTGATACATAATTAGATGCGAATGCGAAAGTTAATCTATGAGATAAATCCAAATCAATAGTACTAGGACATACTTCAGCTAATGAAGTAATTTGGTCTAGGATATCTTGGTTTTTACCTGCTGTTCTCATTCTTTTAGTAATAGATACTTCTAATGATACAGTATAAACCTGCATATCCTTTTCATATCCATATTGCACTTTAGCTTTCTTTGAAATATCTCCTTCATCCCTTACAGATGCATATTGATTTCTCTGAATTCTTTCAGCAAATCTTTTGAATTCCCCTGTATGATGTGGCATAGCCTCTTCTACTACCAATCCACTTCTTCTCATTTCTTGTGGTAGAGTTTCCAAGCTGTATTGAAAACTTCTTGTGACTAGGTCAGTCATTTGAGGAAATGTATAACTACTAATATTAGGCATTTCTCTTTATCAATAAAACAAATAAAAATCTTTTACTCTAAATAAAACTATGCAGTTTCAGTTTCTGGTAAACTAAACTTACAAATTCCGTGAGTACCATCAATATACTCAACAATCCTAGCTCCTTTTCCAGCTGTATCTACAGCAAGTGATTTAGCATCTGTATGAATTTCTACAGTTCTAAATACATCTGCTTTAGTAAATGTTCCAGCACCTACTTTAAAGTAAGCAAGAGCCTCTTTTGTTTTTGGTACCCATACTCCTTTCTCCTTTCAAGCTACTGCATAATCTACATCTGTAGCTCTAATTGGTTCAGCTAGAATACCAATAAAATCAGCACCGTTAGCATTTTCTGCTCCCATCTTTGTCAAATATCCTGTTACATCGTTAGAGGAAATTTGAGGTGCTACTACTGTACCATCATCTATTTCTGTAGATGCTACAAATGGAAATTGTTTTAATTCCCAATTATCATCTGCAGGATAGAAGTTTTGTACATTGTTAGGTTGATTAACCAATGTTACTGCTTTTCCCATTATTAAATGAAATAATTAAATAAAACATTATTTATCTTTCATCTGGATTATATCCTCCATAGTAATATCCTCCTGCATCTGCATAGGATATTTATCTTTCGCATATGTTCCAAATGCTTTTCATACAGCAATAAGGAAATTCTGATTAAAACTACTTACTACTGTTTCTAATAGAGGTTGTAAATCTCATTTTCTTATATTATGAGTTTGTAACACCCCTAATACATCTTCAGCCACCTTTTCAAGTACTAGATTTCTAAACTGTGTATCATCTAATGCCTCTTCTGTGACTATATATTTAAGTTGAGTTTCCGTATATTTTACTTCCCCTCAATCCTTAAACATTACTACATTACCCTCAATCTTCTCTACCTCTCTATCTTTGATAAACATTTTTTTATTGGTTAAATGATAAATTGAAATGCTAATAACTATTATTCATTAAGCATATTTGTGGCAACTATGAATTTTCCCCACTCTTCAGTATCAAATTCATAACCCAACACATTACCTCTATTATCCGTAGCCTTCTCTGCTCTCATTTTAGGCGATAAGGTATAATCTCTATTAAATTCATTTACCTCTACATCTACCTTTTTATCATTCGCTAAAGTTAGCTCCAAATAATGATTACTTACCCAAGCATTAAACTGGTTTTTATAAACCAACTCCTTTGTTGGGTCCTTCTTATATGATTTGTATGATAGTACTGGTACTCATCACCACATCTTATAAGAATACTCTCTAGGTCAATCATAGAATTTCTTACCTTCAGTAAAGACATTCATTTGCCCCTTCTTCAATTCTTCATTCTCCCTCTCTAGTCTATCCATTCTTTGGAGGATATTCTCAAGGGTAATTTTATCCACCTCTTTTGTTTCTACTGGGCTAGGTGTATTATTCCCATTTTCTTGTGTAGCATTTCCTCCTTCTACTGAATTTTGATTTCCTGCTGGATTTTGATTTCCTGTTGGATTTTGATTTCCTGTTGGATTTTGATTTGCTACATTATTATCATCAAGCATTTTAGCCATTACTATTGTTTGTTAGTATCTAAATAAACAATTCTACCATCTATTACTACCTCCTTCTTTCAATCTGAAGTAGCCTTTTTACCCATTCACATTCAAGTACTAGCATAACTTCCTATGCCTTCTTCATACTTTTCTGCTTTTAGGTTTTCTTTATTCACATACAGAGTTGCCATTTCAGCAAATTCTTCTGCCTCATCAATACTCAACTGTTTGTTTCAAACAATTTTCTTGAATTGAGCTTGAGCTTTCTCCCTAGCATCCTTATCCACAATCTTATTGAGGATTTTGTCCGCTCTTTTTAATGCCTCTTCATTGAGTTCTTTAGCTTTCCTTTCTTGGTAAAGCTTTTCAAAGTTCTCCTCAAAGCTAGCATCTTGGGTTTTACTCATTCCATCACCAGCTTTTTTGTCTATTTCTGACTTCGCATCGTTGAAGTCATCATATCCAAATCTTCTAGCGACTTCATCCGCTAATTTTGGGTCTGCATCGTGAAGTTCTAACAAACTTCTAGCATCCTTTTCGGCATTCTTGACCTCACGGTCAATTACTAGGTTTCTCAACCTTTCTGCCTCCGCCTTACTTCCAGCTAATTGCTGTTTGTAACGCTCCTCTTTGGCTGTATGAGAGTTGTCTTGACCTTCATTGTCAAGGGTCTCTTTTTCTTGACCTTCTTCTCATACCTCCAAGTTGTCTAATGTCTTTTCATTGTCATCCATTAGGGTTATTGGTATGATATAAAATTGGGCTATAACACCCATTAATGTGAGTGAGTTGAATAACTACCCACCCACTATAATGGACATCAAGCTATTGCTTTTTGCCTTCGGTCGTAACACTGTTAAGGAACTTCTGGTATGCCTCTTCTGTGGCATCCAAACTCTCTATCAATTCTTTTATCACTCTTATCCCTACATAAGCCTCTTCCTCCTTCCCTTGTAATTCACAATTCGCTAATTTTGTTTGTATTCTATTTATATTCTTCTTTAAAAACTTAACAAATACATCACTATACTCTAACAACTCACTCACCTCTCAAGCACTCATCTTAATCTCATTCTCCCTTAACTTATGCTCTCTCTCATCTATTAATATAAATCCCATCTTTATCACATATTAGGAGTTAAATTTGGTACCAACATACCTTGTCCTCATTGACTTACCTGTTGTCTTATTCTATCTCATTCTGTAGTTGGTTGCTCTTCCCCTCACATCTCTATCTCTCATTCATCTTGAGGAGCAAAAGCACCAGTTCCAGTTACTTGCTCTTGAGCTTGTTGTAATTCTCTTAATAAATCCATCTTTGCTTTCTTAACATCTTCACTACTATCCTTCTCTACTGGTGATAAGTTATATTCAGCAGCCATTTCTCTTAAATTCTCATTCATTGGTAATACCTTATCAATATCTACTCCACTCTGTTTAGCTACAGCATATCATTGAGCCATAGTACCTATACTATTCATAAAATCTAACTTTAATTGTCTTTCCACAGCATTAATAGTAGGAGCACTTGAATTAGTGAATACATCTACATACAAATCTCCTCTTAATATCTCTGGTGTAACTTGAAATGTATAATTACCCTTTTTCTTCTTAAAATATTTCTCTCCATTATTATCTACCAACTCTTCATCCTCTATCTCTATCTCTGGATACAATCCATCAGCATTCTTCCTTGGGAAGAAAGTCTGTAAAGCATCCTTATATAAATCAGCAAATCTTTCATATGCTAAATCTCTATTCTCTAACCATACATTTACTCTCTTTTGAGATGCCTCTCTTTGTACTTCTGTCTGGAAAGCTGTCTGGTTACTTCCTCCCATTATATTCTGTACATCTATACCTACATATATAGCTATATCTCTATATAATTGCTCCATATAATTGAATATAGCTTGATTAGGAGGTGTACCAGTTATTTGTTGAAAGTTCTGGGCGAAATTACCATCAAAGCTTAATATCTCATTATCATAACTAAACTCCCTACCATTAAATTGTAATCCATTTCCTAAAGCTAACACTTGGGTATTACTCCTTCTAACAGCATCCATTAACATCTCTCTCAAGTTGTTAATCTCACTATTAAACATCATAAGAGCCTCACATAATCCTCTTCCATATATACTATATATTCTCTTACCAAAGTTTCTAATAGTAAATGGTAAAGCCTTCTCCCCATTTATTGTATTCATCATAGGATGTTCCCTTACCAATATTCCATTAGCTATCTCTACATACATATCTCTCTCTACATTCCAATATCTCGTAATTTGTACGAAATCTCCTTGTTTTGTAGTCTGCTCTATTGTTGTATATGGTTGGTAGTCCAAACTATATTGTCTTGGTTCTACTAAATCCATATTCTTATACAATGGGTTATTCTTATAACTCATAAACTTCTCCCAACTTATCTGCTCTCTATATATACAATCATTCGCTTGTTCTATACAATCTACAGCTGTATCATCTACATAGAAATTTCTAATATCCACACTCTTTACAGCTATCTTTTCTTTTTTGAATTTCTTTGGCTCAAATACTACATTTAAATCATCATCTACCTTGAAGTCTTTTTGCTCTCTAAAATAACTCTCAAATCCTACATACATTATACTTGTACCAAATGCTCCACATATATAATCATCATCCCTAAAAGCCTTCTTCCTATTATTTTTCCTATAATCATACTTCCATACATACTCTAAAGCCTTCGCTTGAGTTGTATATTTAGTAGTTTCTCATCTGAATTTGAAGTCTGTAGGTATCTTTATACAATCAGCTATAAACAACTCTAATATAGCACTAGCTAATGGTACTACACTACTACTCCTTCCATCTTCATAAGGTCTATAAATAGCCTCCAACATCTTCCAATATACATTCCAATCAGCATCTACTACACTCCTTGCCTCCTTCATCCTTAAAAACCTACTTTCCACAAAACTTACCTTAAACATATCATCATCGCTTTGTGTTCTCTTAACCTCTACATCTATAGGCTTGAAATCTTTTTTTGGTAATGCCATTTATATCTGTCTAATAAATTAAATATAATATAGTCAAAAATCTTAATTTTTCAATTAATTTTACAATACATTATACCCCATTTTCCTTAAACTCTCCCTTGTCAAATGTTTATCCCTTCTTATCTCACCTGTTACCATATCTCTTTTCTCTTCATAATCTCCTACCTTATGGCTTGGTCTAGCTGGTTTATTCTCCAACATATATGTTACAAAATACTCCAAAGCTGTCCTAAAGTGAGAAGTCCAATCGTGAATTGGTAATACTATTGGTTGAGTACTCTGGCTTGTATCCTTCCTTTCTGGGTATCTAGCATTCAATATAGCTGTAGCCATATCTAAGCAATTATCATTATATCTAAACTTATATAGCATCTTACTGGTATTCCTTATTTGCTCTTGTTTATTCCTATTCATAGGTACTACTAAATTAATACCAACACTCCTATAATCATCTAATATTGTACTATTTCCTAAAGCACTTTTCGTATCATATGGGTCCCCTATAAATGTAGCTCTCCTCCAATCATAATTCATATACCTATCTCTAAATGCTAATTGACTAGCACTTAACTCTTTTACTAAATCTATCTTTGGTTGTCCTACCATATAGTTAGCCATATCTAATGGGTTAGTCTGTACCTCTATAGCATCTACTATATCCCAATATATTCCATTATCTTGAATACATATAACAGCATTAGGGTCTGTTCCTCAATGTGAATTATCTATTGTTACATACAATGGCAAATTAGGATTATATTTAACCTCCTTACTAGCCTCACTAGGGAAATCTGGGTAAACTCTTCCTACTACAGCTACATTATAATCTATCTCTAACTCTTGAGCTATACTAACCTTATCCATACTAGCTATCTTCTTATTATACCACTCTTGTGTATATAATGGGTGGTCGCTCCAATGGTATCTTAACCCTTTTATCTTCCCTTGCATAGCTAACTCTCTCATCCTATAATGCTCATTACCTTTTCCATTAGGAGTTGAGGTATATATCCTACAAGGGCTAGCACTCATCATCGCTCTATTAATTGTCGTAGCATTACTTTGAAAAGCAAACTCATCTGGAAATATAGCCTTATAAGTTCCTCACCTTGAGGCATTTGGGTTAGCACTTTCTCCTGTAATACTTCCTGTACCATCTGGCCTACTAATACTCATATACTTATTATATGTATCATTCCCCTTCCATCCTTTTGGTAGCATCCAATCTGGTAAATTCTTTAACATAAATCTAGCCTTTTCAAACAAGCTTTTCATATCTCCCTTCTTATCTACATCATCCTGTTTCTGTGAAAGCACTAAATATTTATGGTTATGAAAAAGAAAGCCATAGACAAATATAGCCATAATCAACCAGCTAAATCCCATCTGTCTTGACTTCTCTATAAATACAGGTTCCCCCTTCTCTATACTATCCCACACTTCCTTAATACATTCCTCTTGGTAGGGATATGGTATAAAAGGTATAACATCTGGATACTCTGGTCCATAGAGGTTAGAGTTTTTGTCGGTATATAAATAATTCTTGAAAAAATGCATTATATCCCTCTTACACAACTCCAACTCTACCTGCTGTAATTCCTTATTCTTTTCGGCTTTGTCTAAAAGCTCTACTCTTCTTAATAGCTCTTCCTCCATTACCGCTTTTTATTTATAAATTATTGTTTTTTCTTCAATCCTTTAAACTCCCCCAACATCTTATCCACTTCCTTTTCAGTAGTAGCACTCGCACTTCCTACCAAATCTCTTACTAATTCTGTCTTTGTATCATCATCCATATCTAACTCCTTACCAGTTTTTCTATCCCAAATTTGGGTAATTCTCTCCATTTTTGAGGTATCTAAATAATCCTTGAATATAACACTTCAATCATATCCATATCTTTCAAACATCCTTGGTTTTAATTTCTCCATCTCCACATTTGTTATATATATAAATACCTCTTCTAACTGCACTATAATCTTTTTTTTACCAATTTCAAGTCTTTTTTATACTATCTTCTCAAATTGATTATAATACTTCACACTAGCATCTACCCACTCCTTCATTTCTTCCTCTATTTGTATCAATCTATTCAATCTCCTCTCATCTATTCCTAATTTTCCTTTTAATCCCTTCTCATCCTTTAATTTCTCATACAATTTCTTATATTCTTCATCCAATTTTCTCCACTTCTCATACATTTTATGTCCTTGTCCTCATTCAGCTCCTACCTTCTTAATAATCTCATCATATTTCTCTTGGCTCATCCATCACCATTTAACTACATTCTCTCCTTCTTTAGCTACCAACATCTCTGGTATATTTACCTGTACTTCAGTTGGTACTCCATTACTCATTACTTTATTATATGATATATCTTTATATCACATAGAAGTAGGTTTAGCAAACTTATTATCTACTTCCTCTCATTGCTCCTCTAACTTCTTCAACACTCTATCTATTCCTTCCATATTATCTACTATAATACTTCCTCTTACTACATCTCATACAGCTCCTATATATCCTCATTTCTGGTCTTGCTTAAATTCACTCCTAGCTATTCAATCTTTCCTTATATTTCCTTCGGCATCTCTCCATTTAATAGATGTTGTTATTGGTTTTCCTCATACTTCTTTAGCTAAATTACCTAAATACTCATCATATTCTACTTTAGCATCATCATAATACCCTATATTCTTCTCCATATCCTCTTTTGTAGCTCTTTTACTCAAAAATTCTCTAGCATCTCCACTACTTTTCTTCTTCTCTCCCATTTTTTCCTCTCATTCTCACTCTTTTCAAGCCTTTTCTCCTATTTTTTCATCTTTTTTCAATGCAGCCTTATACTCTTCATCTGTAATTAATCCTTTCCTATACAAATATTCGGCATCCTTCTTTAAATTCTTCTCATTATTGTTTAAATATCTCACTAAATCCAATGTTTCTCAAGCTGTTAGCTTTATTCCATTACCTATTTTCTCTATAATACCATTAAATCCACTACTAATCTTACCTTGGTACTTCAATAATTTTACTAAATTCTTCGGAGTTGCTAATGTAGCTCATAAAACTCATAAAATTATAGGTCAAGCACTCAATCATCCACTCAATAATCCTGTAATAGCCGCAATTCCTCCTCAAACTCCAAATATTTGACTAGCATATTGTCCTACCATCTGTTTACCAGCCTTCTCAACACTCTCTGCCACAGCTAATCCCTTCAATTCTTCAGTAATTCAAGGTAATAATTTCTCTAATCTAGCTAATTTTGGCTCATTTGCTCCCTTATTTGTTATATTTCTTATCTTACTATAAGCACTATCCTTTAAATTTCCATCCTTACCAATCCAATCCTGTTTCAATTCCTTAATTGCCTCTCTCTTCTCTATATATTTAGCATCAATTTCTTTTAATTCTGGTACAGCTCTCCTTATCTCATTATCTACAACCTTCCTTATCTCTCCAAACATAGCATCAGCCTTTCACTCTATACCAGTTACTCAACCTTCCCACTTCTTTAATGTATCTATTTGTTGTCTTAACCAATGAGCATCTTCAGCAGTAGCACCATTTCCTAACTTCCTAATATCATTAAGGAATTGTCCTAATTCCTGTATTTTCTTATCAATAGCTGGTGTATAGCTCCTAGTTACCTTTACACCATCATCTGTAAGCTCTATTCCATACTTATTTAATATCTTTGAAGCACCATCTAATATATTCTTTATTACTACTGGCTTATTACTTTGGTGTATCTTATCATACTCCTCCCCTAATTGTTTTTTCTCATCCATTAATCCATTAAATCTCTCCAATATCCTATCTAATAATCCCTGTGAGTTTTCTCCTCCTTTCAAAAAGTTCTCTGTTAGTTCTGGGTTATCCTTAATAAACTGCCTCTCCTCCTTTGTTAATCAACTCAACCTATTAACAAATGTATCTAATACTGGTTTAGCAAACTTAAAAGGAGCACCAGCTACTTTAGCTCAAGCCTTCGCTATAGCCATTTCTCCCTTTAATACAGGTCAAAACTGTAGCTTATTTCCCCATTTTAATGTCTGTTCGTACAAATCTCCATATCAAGCTATCTTCACTATTTGCTCTGCTTTAGCCGCATCAATTAATCACATTTTAGCAGCTCACATAGTTCCTAATTGAATAATACTTATTATATCACTAGCCATTTGTACTGGGTTTTCTTTAGCCATCTGTTCCGCATTCTCCAAACTACCATAACTAGCTTTTAAATAATCTCCAAAAGCTTCAGCAGTATCTAAATCCTTCTCTGCCTCCTTTATATACCAAGTAGCTAACTTCAATCCAGGGTTATCCTCACTAGCTTGCTCCATTCTATTTATCATCGCATCCAAGCTATCATACCCCTTTCTCTCTGCTACCTTTTCATATATATCTCATACTCTATATTGTACTCCTTCCCATTCCTTATCCTTATCTACTACTGTTTCAGCCGTAGCAATAGCAGTATCTAACAAATCAGCATATCCCTCTATTGACTTTCTAACAGCCCCCTTTCACATACTCAACAATCCACTCGCCAAACTTCCAGGGTTTCTTACTAAATCTACTCCTTGAGATACTACTAATACGGCATCCTTTCATAAATTATATGCCCAATTCTTAAATGTATCTCAATGTTGCTTTCTAGCATTCTTCTCTAATTCCTTAACAGCCTTCTCATATTCCTTTTGCTTTTCCTTATCTGTTCGGTTTTTACCTTCTCTCTCTAAATTACTATATCCTAATTGTTCCTCTATTTCCTTCTTCTTTGCCTCTCTCTGTTCTGGTGTAGTTACCATTTGAGTACCTAACCATTTATCATACTCCTTATCCACCTTTTTCTGTAAATCCTTATCCACTAATTCAGCATCATTTGTATAATATTGACTATATTTTTTATCTAATTGAGCTACCTGGTCTTCTATCATCTGGCTTACCTCTTCATCTGTTAGAAAATCTTGTTTTGTATCTTGAGCCCATTGTTGTAATTTCTGATTATAATCTCGTGGATTTACTCCTGTAGTCAATTCTATACCTCCTCATAATATATTGAATGGACTAATATGGTCTATAGCTCATCCCAATCATCCATCATTACCTTCCATCAAAGCAGCCATATATTGAGCCTTTGTTTGTGGTGGTAAATCATCTGTATCCATACTCAATCCTAAATCCTTATACTTATCCATCAATGCTAATACATTCTCTGTATTATAATCAAATTGAGCCAAATAATTAGCATCCTCTACCATACTAGCCAACACATTCTCATCTATATCCTTGAATTGTTGTTGGTATGTAGGATTGCTTAATATCTCCTCCACTGTTACCGTTCCTCCTTTTACATTTCTATTATAAGCATCTATATACAAACTCTCTACCCCCTTACTCATTCTAGCTTGCTTATCTCTATCCAATTCCTTTAACAAACTTCCTATAGGTTTTTCTGCTCTCCTTAAATCTATTCCACTCTCCCTTGGTTTAAACTCTTCATTATCAAATTGCTCTACTTTTACATTATTTATAGGTTCATTCATTGTATTTTCAAAAGGAGAGCTTACTGGTGCTTGTTGGTTAACACTTATTCCACCTCCAACATTTTGTGTTGAGCTATCCACTTTTGGTTGTGATACTACCTCGCTTTTCGGAGTGCTTACTGCCTTCTTCATATTTAATCATCATCCTAAATCTGAAATTTTAGGTCAAACTCATAATTTAGGAGTTTCTGGTTTCTCTTTATTCTGTGTTATCTCTTCTTTTGTTGCTATTGTATCTCCTCTTCCTTTTACTCACAATCCTCACATAGTAGCATTCTTTATTACACTCCTCATACTTTTAGCATCCTCTACCATCCTATATTATTAATAATTATGTAAAATTATCATCATAAATTACCTCAACTTACCTCTTGTCTAGCTCAACTTACAGCTCATCCATTACCTGTATAATATTCTCACATCAACTCCTTCTGATGTTTAACTAATACATCCTCCCAATTATTTTGGTCTGCCTCCATAGGATACGCCGCTAAAGTCAAAGCTCTCATCTCATCTCTCCAAGCTCTATCCTGCATTCAAGTAGCAACTCACCATTTACTTAAATTAGTGGCCGCATCTCATAATATCTTCCATTCTCACTCACTCATTGCTCATAATGATGCTCAACTTCTTGTTTTTAAATCAGTTAATTCATTTAATGTTAATTTCTTTTCCAACTGATTATATAACTTATTCCATTCATATACACCTCACGCTTTTCCTAAAAGTCCACTTCATTTCATTCCACTTGATACTCAACCCATCTTCATCATAATTCCTAAAGCATCCAAAGCAGCCGCACTTCCTTGTTGTCTTCCATAATTATATGCCTCTTGTTGAAATTCCCTATCTTTAATTAAATCTCCCATATTCGTATAATTTCATTCTAAGTAATTCTTATATAGAGATACTTTTGCCTCATCATAATCTCCAATCTTACCATCTACCATTCTTTTAACTTCTTCGTTGTATTCATCTATACTCTTTGTTGGGTCAAAGTATCCATATATATCTCAAGCATTCTTCTCACTATAAAATACCTTTTCTTCTCCCTTCTTATTACTTTGTAATATCTTTACCTTATCTCATTCTACTCCTACTACTATTCAAACGTGTCCGTATTCTGGCTTACTTTCACTATCCATTATAGCTATACTTCCTATCTTTGGTGTATCACTATTCACATATTGCTTTTTCTCTGTAATAGGGTCTGTAAATAATCTACCTACTCCTAACTTCTCTAAATAATCATTTACAAACTTTCCACATTGTCCTCCTTTTATATCTTTTATAGTTCCATCTTCATTATAAAATTGTTTCCAAAAACTATTATATACTTCTACTAATTTCTCTTGACTAACTGGTGTATAATTCTTACCTTGCCATTCATAACTAGCATATCATCCTCCTATAGGTTTTACTATCTCTGCTAGAGCCTGTACTGTCTTTAAATCTACTCCAGGTACATATTTTAATATATCTTGTACACTTACTCCATTCTCTAATAAACTTACTATTGTACTTTGAGTAGCTGTAGCATCTCCTTGATATACTTGTTGTACGCTAGCAACTATTTGTCAATTCTCATCCATTCCAAATGTAATTAATTTACCAGTTTCCTTATCAAATATAGGGTCCATAGGAGCACTTTGAGGTACTTGTATTGGTTGCCCTTGATTATTTAATATAGCATTTCCATTACCATCTACATAAAATCCCTTTACCTGGCTCATCTGGGTATTTACCGTATTCGCATTTTGTGAATACTCATACATCTTATTAGCTATATCTTGATACTGCTGGTTAATCCATTGCATTTGGCTTAAACTAGCACTTGTTAATCCACTTAAATTATTATCCAAATCATCTAATAGCTCTTTTCTAAATGCTGTAATACCATCAATAGTATCCAACTTTCCTTCCAACTCTGCCGTTGTATATTTACTTAAAGCATTCGTAATTTCATCTCATACCTTCCACTTCAAATCATACATCAAATTATCTATCTGTTGATTATATTGTAGCACTTGACCTTCCCATTGTTTCTCTTGAGCATCCAAACTTAATTGGGTTAATCTCTTGACTTCTCCCAATGTAGTTTTAGCCTCTGTGATAGCATCTCCAATAGCTTGGATTTTAGTAGCACTAACTCCAGGCATTCCTAAATTTCCTAAATATTGCCAATTTTGTTTTAGGTTATTATAACTCTCTTCAGCATTCCTTATATTCTGTTCTGCTTGAATTATACTACTCTCTCTATTTATATCATATATCTCTTTACTAATATCAAACCTTTCCTTTGCTTGGTCTTCGGTCCTTCTAGTATCCAACACAGCCTTTACCTTATCCTGCATATCAGCATCCCACTCATTACTTAATCTCTTCCTAGTGGCATTATCTTCCCTATCCATCGCATTCTTATAAAAATCATCCAATTCATCATATCAATGGATTTTATAATAATTACCATTTTCATCATACCAATATCCAGCTCTATCTTCAAACTCTCATTTCTTTCAAGCCACACTAATATCTTCTCCTCATACTACTTCATCTTCACTCGTTCCTCATCATTGTTTTTCCATTTCTCACATTCTAGCCTTAATTGCATCTATGGTATTATTCTGTTCCCAATCTTCAGCATCCGTAAATCAGGCTTGAGTGTTTAAATATTTCCTAATATCCTCTCTCTCCTTTATTCATTGTTTTAATAGATTTCAAGCAATTATATCATTTCTCTGGCTTATACTTCCTGCCTTATTCTTTTCCATTTCTCTAGCACTAGCCCCATACTTATTCAAATCTGGACTTAATGCAGTTTCTTGGTAATTAGAATAATCCTTGGCTTGTAGTCAAGCACTTCTCTTACCACTTACATCTCCATATACATCTCATCAAGCATTTGTATTACTACTACCTCAACTTGTAGAGTTTTTTACTAAAAGTCCAGATGCACTTGAAAAAGCATCTTTACTACTAGCTCAACTAGACTTCGCTTGATTATATGCACTCGTATAATTCTTTACACTATCCGCTGTATAATTCTTTGCTACAGCCTCTTTTACTTTAGCATATTCTTCAGCACTTACCTTGCCTGCCATCTATATTCTTTCTTAATAATAAAATTATTCAGCAGTTCTTACTGCCCACACCTCTAATTCACTACTACTTAAAGCTAATAACACTACTACAGTTCTCTTATTTGTAGTTAATTCTAAACTCTCCCCATATGGGTTTGTTATTCCTGTTCCTAATGTCATAGCATATGCTACTCAAGTATTAATTATTAATACATATACCATTCAAGCTACAACATTATCACAACTTACTATAAAATCCTCTGTAGGTGTTATTGTCCTTGTATATACAGTACCACTAAACTCTATACTATCTCAAGCTCCACTTGAGGGAGTAAAGTTAGAAGTATCCATATTACCTCAAGTTATCTGGTCGTGCATAGCAACTATCCTTACTACAGTTCAAGCTGTCCAGGTATATCCACTACCCTCACTTACAGCTGGTATAGCAGTTTTACTTAATTGTCTAGTAATTCAAGTCAATGTATTACCATCTAATCAAGTAAAGTCCATCCACTCCTCTTGACTTCCACTTTTTAAATAAAGCCTACCACTTGTAATAGTAGGAGGGGTTGCTACGGTAATACTTGTATCTCAAGGATTTACCTTTGTAGCTAGAGTACTTTTATATCCACTCTCAAATGCCATCTATTCTATAAATACTTATTTAAAATAGCCTCAATCTCTTCTTCACTTAATTTATCACTAACCCCATATTCCATATGAGCTCTAGCTACTCTTTTAACATCTTCCATAATCTTTTCCAACATTCCTCCCTTTTTCTCTTTCTTTTCTACAACCTTTACATTTTTTTGATTAGCATCTCTTGTAGGAGATTTTGCTGGTTTTTCATTAATCTTTGCCATCTTTATAATTATTAATAAATAAATATTATCTCAAGCCTACAGTGAGTTCTGGTAATACCTCACTCTTACAGCTTAAATACTTTAATCTTAACAACGCACCTTCCGTTGTATTACTAAACCTAAACTGTATCCTATGCCCCCTTACATTCAAATTTCCTTTAGTCCTTATTACATATACTTCTTCCCCCTCTAATGTATCTACATATGTATCAGCCTCTATATCCACTCATACCATACTCGTAGCAGTAGCAAATGTTCCAATACCTCAAACAGCTCTATTCTTTAACCATTCTTTATCCACTATTACCTCATCTACTTGTCTTCCATCTACCCATATCTCTTGTTTCATAGCCACATTTAAGTTCATATCTATCGTTGTTCTCGTTTCCCATATTAACTTTTTAAATGAAGGGTCGCTTATATAAAACTCCTTTGTTCGGTATTCAAATGGTATAGGAGCATCCTCATCCTCTGTACCCCACTCATCTTCAAACAATTTTGGCTCTACATCTGAAATAGCATATACACTATTATGGAAGTTTACACCATCGGAGAATATCTTACCATTATCTACTAAAAATCTATCCTTACCTACATCATATATTATACAAATATCGTGTATATCACTTCCTTCACTCTTGAAAAACCATTTAATAATATCCTCTCTTGGTATATAATATCCCCAACAATCTCTTTGGTCTTTTGCTAAACTCTTCATCAAACTCTCACATCAAGCATATTTCCTTCCACTTAAATCTTGTACCTCATATCATAATACATTCGCACCTCTATATACCTTACATATCTTATTACTAGGAGTTATATAATATACATCATTTCCTACTCATACTATTCCATAATGATTTACAGCTCATTCTTTAGCTGTTAATACACTTGTTGTATAAGCAACTCTACTTCATCCACTTCCTATCTGTACTGTTTCTATATCACTATGTCCTGTAACACTCACAGTATTCTTTGTGAAATAGAATAGAGCTTGAGCATTAGCACATAATCCTGTAATATTCTCTTCAAATGTGAATTGGTCGCTACCTGTACTCGTGAAATCATCATAAGCAGGAGCTACAAACTTACCTGCATTATCATATATTCATCCTAAACTCTTATATACTACATTTGGGTTAGCATTCCATCCACTAGCCCATAAACATCCATTAAATACTACTCCAAATCTAGGAGCAAAATTAGTTGGTACATTAGCTGGTACTGAATATGTTGTATTAACCAACTTCCCAAATTTATCCACTCCATTCATACAAAACAACATATCAGCTACATTTACAAAGCACATCTTATTATCGCTACTTATATTGGCCCCTGTGTTTATCTCTGTCTTATTACCCTCTTCATCATACAATCCTATCTTCTTATTTGTATCTATATTCTCTCTCACAGCTATCCTATCATAAAATTCATCATCATTTAAATATGTTCCTAATCACATTCCTACACTACTTAATGTAGAAAATAATCTATGCCCCTTTCTTATATGAGCCGTATTTCCATCTAATCTCACATTCCTTAAATAAGGACTTGCCCCATCAGGTAAATATAAATTAGGAGTATTATCTACATATCATTCACTAAATACTCCTGTCTTACTATTTTCTCCTAAACTCTGCCATCTAGCTGTCTGGTAGCTCATTCAATACCTTATTAAATATTAAACTTACTCTTTGCCATTCTATATTGTTGGCTAGTATTTCTCTCTACTCACATCTTATTATAAAATTTATACATCTCTTTCAACTTTCCATCTCCCCAATTTATTACTTCCGCTCCTCTCTGTTCCTCTCATCTATTATACATTGTTTCCCCTACTGCTAAATAAGGTACTGTAGTTATCGCATACACATCATCTGGTATAATACATACATCCTCACTATTTATTAATATATTTGGTTTACATTCATATCTTAACCTTAATACATTACCACTTGTATTTATATTATACACTACAACATATGCTCCATCCTTTACTGCATAGAAAGGTTTATCATATCCTCTCCAATGGCTATCCCTAAATCTATATTGTGGTAGTCCTTTATTATCCCTTAAACTTTCAAATACATCATCATAATTTTTATTATCTATCTGCACCCTATCATCCAAAATAACATTAATAGGGCTCATAAAATCGCTAGGTATTTTATATATAATGCTAGCTTGTTCCCCTGCTTTGATTTTTCCATTTACTCAAGTACATTGATATAAATGTGTATCATCCTTCTCCCTATACTCTACTATATTACCTCCTATATAGCACACTCAAGCATCTGGTCGGG
>ODAJ012144846.1_pt1 | contig 45494 bp, 39 predicted proteins | sample 1539241 | NCBI WGS metagenome assembly ODAJ01 (sample SAMN02144231, study PRJEB22623) | gut metagenome | biome: sheep rumen | host: Ovis aries | place: New Zealand
CTTACTATTCAAAATAGAATACATCAATACCTGTTTATCGGCATTGAGAACAAGATTTCCTGCTCATTTTAGTTTTAGCGGACAGCAATAATAGTTTATAGAAAACTGACAAACTTTTTATATTTTTTCTTGTCAGTGAATTAAAACAAGAAGCAGGCGTAAGACAAAGCGAAGGGATGCACCGCAAAGATGCATCCCTTTAATCAGCCTGTCCCTATTTGAGTTCCACACTCTTAGGGGGCTTTAGTCAAGAGCCTTCAGGTTCTCGGCAATCATCTCGTCGGTGACGGTGTAGTTCTGCAGGTCGCCCTTGATGAATGAGTCGTAGGACGGCATGTCGATGAGTCCGTGGCCGGAGAGGTTGAAGAGGATGACCTTCTGCTCGCCCGTTTCCTTGCATTTCTTTGCTTCGCGGATGGTGGCGGCTATTGCATGGCAACTCTCTGGTGCAGGGATGATGCCCTCGGTGCGCGAGAAGAGGATGCCTGCCTCGAAGGTCTCGAGCTGAGGAATGTCAACACCATGCATGAGGCCGTCTTTGATAAGCTGGCTGACAATCATTCCGGCACCGTGGTAGCGCAGGCCGCCGGCATGGATGTTGGATGGCTTGAAGTTATGGCCCAGAGTGAACATCGGGAGCAGCGGAGTATAGCCGGCTTCGTCGCCGAAGTCGTAGCGGAACTGTCCGCGGGTGAGTTTCGGACAGCTGTCGGGTTCGGCTGCGATGAACTCGGTTGTCTTGCCGTCGAGTATGTTGTGGCGCATGAAGGGGAAGGCTATGCCGCCGAAGTTGCTTCCACCGCCGAAGCAGGCAATCACCATGTCGGGATATTCGCCGGCCATCTCCATCTGCTTCTCGGCTTCCAGACCGATGATGCTCTGGTGCAGTGCCACATGATTGAGCACCGAGCCCAGTGTGTATTTGCAGTTGGGGGTGGTGGTAGCCAGCTCTACCGCTTCAGATATAGCGGTGCCCAGCGAGCCGGTGTGCATGGGGTCTTTGGTCAAAATGTTTTTTCCGGCACGGGTTGACATTGAAGGCGAGCCTTCAACCACTGCTCCAAACGTGCGCATTATGCTCGAGCGGTAGGGCTTCTGCTGCATGGTGATCTTCACCTGATAGACAGCGGCCTCCAAACCGTAGATCTTTGCTGCGTAGGCCAGGGCTGCACCCCACTGTCCGGCACCCGTTTCAGTGGTGACGTTGGTCGTGCCCTCCTGCTTGGCATAGTAGCACTGGGGCAGGGCAGAGTTGATTTTGTGCGAACCCAGAGGGTTGGTCGACTCGTTCTTGAAGTAGATGTGGGCGGGAGTTCCCAAGGCTTCTTCCAGAGCGTAGGCGCGCACCAGCGGCGTGCTGCGATAGTACTTGTACTTGTCGAGCACTTCCTCGGGTATGTCTATCCAGCGGTGCTCGGTGTCGAGTTCCTGCACGCAGCACTCTCTTGGGAAGATGTGTGCCAGGTCGTCGACTCCCAGTGGCTGCTTGGTAGCCGGATGGATTGGCGGCATGGGCTTGTTTGGCATGTCGGCCTGAATGTTGTACCACTTTGTAGGAATGTCTTTCTCGTCGAGAAGGAAACGTTTTTGGTTGTTCATGTCTATATAATGGTTTTAGTGATTTGCTTTCTTTTTGTCGTTAAATGACAGTGATTGGTTGCAAAAGTAGTAAAAAGAAAGCAACAGGAGTAAAAAAGTGCCACTTTTTTACTCCTGTTGCTCATATTGCAGCCCCCTCAGTTCCCCCGAGAAGCCCCCCTCAGTTCCCCCATAAGGGGGGAGGAGTGGCTTTAGTCCTTATAGGACTTATGAGTATTATATGACTTATAGGTCTTATGGGAGTGTCTTTTAGCTCCCCTCCCTTGGTGAGGGGCGGGGGTGGGTCGGTAATATGACTCATATTGGAAAGTAATATGGCCCATATTGGTTGGTAATATGGCCCATATTGGTTGGTAATATGGCCCATATTACTTTGTGGCGAGGCTGTCTGCTTTTTACTTCTTGTCGGTGTTGAGCATACGTTGGGGTTCTTCCTCGGGCTGGGTGGCGGGCTTTGTGCCTGGCACGAGCGACGTCTGGCGCGCCTTGTTCACCGTGTAGTGGTAGCCGTCCCACTTGTACTTGCTCCAGTTAGGCGAGTCAACATGGTACATATTGAAGTGCAGCCACGAGTCGCCGAGCCATATATCTCCGTAGAAGCGGTCGCGGTCGATGTCGTAGTTGCGTATCTCGAGCGTGGTGCGGTCGCCGTTTTTGAAGGTGATATAGATGATCTGGTCCTTCACCTGCCAGTCTATGTTCGACGCAAAGTAGTCGTAGTAGGGGTTGTTGGAGTAGTGGTCTATCCATTTTCCGATGCCTCGGGCTGTGCGGAAGGCCGATGTCTCGAAATAGAGCTCGGTGTAGGAAGCATTGTATCGCTTGCCTCCGTACTCTGAAACTTGGTACATATCCCCTTTCCACGTGCCTTTGAGGTCGTAGGAAATCATGTCGTCCTTGTCACATGAGGTGAAAGTGATTGCCGTTATAGCTGCGAAGAGCATGGGCAGAATAGTTTTTAAATGTTTCATTGTTAAGTAGAGTTCTGGTTTTTTCGGGGCAAAAGTAGTGCTTTTATCTTATATGCCAAATAAAAAGCACATATATTTAATAGGTTTTCCCCTATCTGGGTATAGGAAAAAGGAGCTGTCGGAGGGGCGTTTTTGAAAGATTTTGCCCGGAAACCATGCTGTTGTGGCGGAAAACTTGTATATTTGCAATTCAAGGAACCACCTAAACGAAAGCCATTATGAAAAGCAAAGCAATAGCAACAGCCATCGTCTTGTTCGGTTTCGGTCTCTTTGCTGAAGCCCAAAACGGCGTGACAGGCTTGGGTGTAGCCGAAAACTTAGAAACAATCAACAGCAATACAAACCAATACAAAGAAATGAAAACAGTTTATGATTTCTCTGTCAAGGACAGAAAAGGCAAGCAAGTGTCAATGAAGGAGTATGCCAACGAAGTGCTGCTTATAGTGAACACCGCCACCAAGTGTGGTTTCACGCCGCAGTACGACGAGCTTGAGAAACTCTATAAGAAGTATCACAGCCAGGGCTTTGAGATATTGGACTTCCCCTGTAACCAGTTCGGACAGCAGGCTCCCGGCACCGACGAGTCTATACACGAGTTCTGCAAGCTGACCTTCGGCACCGACTTTCCCCGTTTCAAGAAGGTCAAGGTGAACGGCGACGATGCCGACCCGCTCTTCAAGTTCCTCAAGGAGCAGAAGGGATTTGCCGGATGGGACGAGAGCAACCCCCTCTCGCCGATACTCGACAAGATGCTGAGCGAGCAGGATGCCGACTACAAGCAGAAGCCCGACATCAAATGGAACTTCACCAAGTTCCTCATCAACAAGAAGGGGCAGGTTGTGGCACGCTACGAACCTACCACCCCGATAGACCAGATAGCCAAGGATATTGAACCGTTGTTAGGCGAATAGGCAGCTATGACTCACAAGACGATAATCATCGGGTCGGGTCCGGCAGGCTACACAGCGGCCATCTATGCCGGAAGAGCCAACATGGAGCCGGTGGTCTACAGCGGACTGCAACCCGGCGGACAGCTCACCCAGACCACTATAGTGGAGAATTTTCCCGGCTATCCGCAGGGTGTGGATGCCAACCAGATGATGATGGAACTGCGCGAGCAGGCCGAGCGATTCGGTGCCGACGTGCGCGATGGACTGATAACGGATGTGGACTTCAGCCAGCGCCCCTACCGGCTAACTACCGACAGGGGTGAGAACCTATCGGCCCACACCGTTATCATTGCCACCGGAGCCAGTGCCAAGTATCTGGGCCTGGCCGACGAACAGACCTATATGGGGCGCGGAGTGTCGGCCTGTGCCACGTGCGACGGCTTCTTCTACCGCAAGAAGACGGTGGCTGTGGTAGGCGGCGGCGACACGGCCTGCGAAGAGGCCACCTATCTGGCACAGCTGGCAAAGAAGGTTTACATGATTGTGCGCAAGCCATATCTGCGCGCAAGCGACATCATGCGCCAGCGAGTGGAGCAGAACGAGAAGATTGAGATACTGTATGAGCACAACACGCTGGGCCTCTACGGTGAGGACGGTGTCGAGGGTGCTCATGTGGTGAAGCGAAAGGGCGAAGCCGACGAGCAGACATACGACCTGCCTATCGACGGATTCTTCCTCGCAATAGGACACAGGCCCAATACCGAGCTGTTTGCCAAGTGGCTGGAGCGCGACGAGACGGGCTACCTGAAGACAGTGGGCGACACCCCCTGCACGTCATTGCCGGGCATCTTTGCTGCCGGCGACTGTGCCGACCCACGCTATCGTCAGGCCATCGTTGCCGCTGGTAGCGGATGCAAGGCTGCTCTGGAGGCCGAGCGCTACCTGCAGACACTGTAGATGCAAAACAAGTAAGGAGTAAATAAGTCAAGCCTTTGGTCCTGGCAGGTGTTACCCTGTACCTGAACTAAAGGCTTGACTTATTTACTCCTTAACTTTTAAACTTATTTCCTCTTCTGACTTCAGAAGTATTCTATTTCTTGCAGCAGTCTTCTTTCTTCTCACAGCAGTCTCCCTTCTTCTGGCAGCAGTCGGGCTTCTTCTGGCAACAGTCGCCCTTCTTGAAGTCTTTGTACATATTGTGGTGAGGTCCGTGGCCCTTGCCGCCGCGGTTCTGCTTCATGTTCTTGAACTTCTCCTGCTGTTCGGGAGTCAGCACATCGGCAATCTTCTTGTTGGTGGCCTCGCGGCGGGCCTTCATCTGCTCGCGTTTCTTCTGAGCTTCCTCGCGTTTGGCTTTCAGCTGCTCAGCCGAAGGCATATCCTTGAAGTCCTCGTTCAGGATAGCGGTAATCTCTTTCTTCTGCTTGTCGGTGAGCTTGAGCTCCTTGTCCATCCGCTCCACGCGCCTTGAAACCATTTCTTCTTTGGTCATCTGCTTGCGCTGCTGGTGCATCATGCGGGGTCCTTGGAAATCAGTCTGTGCGCTCATTGCGGTTGTCATGGCTATCATCAGAGCCATCATAATCAGCTTTTTCATAATCGTCGGGTTTTAATTTGTTGGTTGTTTTCTTGTTATTGTTTTGTTGCAACTGACTTTTTGACTTCTTGGATTGGGATTGGTTTATTCCCATAGCGTCGAATTAGCATTTTTTAATAACGGTAGCCAACAAACGTACTGACGTTGCCGACGGGTTGCCTATTGGCCGTTCATGTCGGGAAGGGGTGGTGATGAAAAGGCGTAAAGCCCACAGAAAGTGAGAAGCCCGTTGAGCAGCAACAGCTCATAGCCGAACTGATAGCCCAAGAGCGACGTGGTGAGGGCGTTCAGCCCGTAGCATACGAACGGCGAAGCCACGCACACAGCCGGTGCCCAGCGACCGCTCACGCTGCGACGGGTGAGCAGGGCCATCGCAAAGAGGCCGAGCAGGGGGCCGTAGGTGTAGGACACAATGGTGTAGACGGCATCGATGAGGCTGGTGGAGTTAGCGTAGCGAAAGACCACTACTGCCACCGTAAACACGGCTGCCATGGCTATGTGGGTGCGGTGGCGCAGCCGTTCGTCGTCGGGACGGTCTGCTATGTCGACGCAGAAGCAGGTGGTGAGCGAGGTGAGTGCCGAGTCGGCTGTCGAGAACGAGGCTGCCACGATGCCGAGCACGAACAGCACTTCTACCACAGGCCCCAGTCCGCCTGATGCCACGACCGTGGGCAGCAGTTCGTCGCCTGCCGTGGGCAGTGCGATGCCCTTGGCAGCTGCATAGTTGGAGGCCAGTATGCCGAGCGCAAGCAGAAGAAAATTGACTGGCAGAAAGGCAAAGCCGTAGCTGCACATATCCTTTTGTGCCTCGCGGAGGGTCTTGCAAGTGAGGTTTTTCTGCATCATGTCCTGGTCGAGACCTGTCATCACCACCACAATGAATATGCCGCTTACAAACTGTTTCCAGAAGTTCTGGCGCGAGAAGAGGTCGTCGAACACGAACACCTGCGAGCGGCTGTCGTCGGCTATGGCGCTCAGCGCCTGGCCGGCACTCAGATTTAGCTCGTGGCAGAGGTGGTAGCCTATGAACAGCAGGGCAAGGAGTATGCACAGTGTCTGGAATGAGTCGGTCCATACAAGGGTGCGTATGCCGCCGCGACGGGTGTAGAGCCATATAACGGCCACCATCAGGACTACCGAGAGGGCAAAAGGAATGTTGTAGTTGTCGAACAGGAAGCGTTGCAGAATGATGCAGGCAACATAGAACTTCACGGCTGCTCCGGCCATCTTGGAAATCAGGAAGAACGCCGAACCTGTCTTCATGGGATTGTTTCCGAGGCGCAGGCCGAGGTAGGTGTAGATGGTGGTGAGGCGCAGACGGTAGTAGACGGGCAGCAGCACGAACGCCACGACAAAGTAGCCCACAATGAAGCCCATGCAGGTTTGCAGATAGGTCATGCCAATGGAGCCTACCATGCCGGGCACCGACACTACCGACACACCGGAGATGCTGGCTCCCACCATGCCGAAGGCTACCATATACCAAGGCGAGCGGCGCTCACCAGTGAAGAAGGTGCTGTTGGAAGACTTCCGCGCCGTGAGGCGCGAGAGTGCCAACAGCACCAGCATATAGATTATAAGGGTTGTCGGGATAAGCATATCTGTAGGGTTCTATCCTCGTGTCTGCCTGCGGAAGGCTTTCAGCACGTCGCATCGCGAGGCATAGGCGTCAACTGCGGTACGCTTGGTCTTGAGAAGCTGGTTGAGCTGATAGAGGTATCGGTATTGCTTGGCTTTGGGGTTGGGATGATAAGTGGTGATGTAGTCGTTGCGGCTGTCGTCCCAGGTCATCTCAACCGTGGCCCAGGGGTCAACGGGAATGAAGGCCAAGGCGTAGAGACTCTTGGCACGCAGGTCGGTGTTGGTGGTGCGGCTGCTCTCTGCCAGCAGGCGCACGGCAGCGGTGACATAGTCTTTCTCGCCAATGCGTGCGCTGTCGGTGACGCTATGTCCGTAGTGGGTGAGATACCAGCAGTCGCCCTGCCATGATGCCTGATAGTAGAGCGAGGCCAGCTGGTAGGCCAGTTGCAGGCGTTTCTCGCCGTGCGCAAGGAAGTATTCAGACTCCACGTTCTTTGCTTTCTGGCAGAAGAGCAACTTGGGATTGCTGCTCAGTGTGGCATGACCGGGGCCTTCGATATTGTCGTCCTTGATTTTTTGCTTGCCGAACCAGCGCTCGCGGCTCCAGTCGCGCTTTGCCATGTATCCGCCGATGTTCTGCTTGTTCAGGAAGCTGAGGCTCACCTTCTTCAGGTATTGCTCGGCATCGCTGAAGTTGCCTTCGGCAAGATACTTGGTGCCGATGAGGTCGTTGTAGTAGTCGGCATCGTTGTAGTTGGCCTTTATCACGTAGGCATAGAAGTCGTCCTTGGGCTTCGAGGTGAGCATGGTGTAGTATTCGCGCACCCTGATGGCAAGCCGCTTGTCGAGCTCGCTGAACAGCAGGTTGCTGTAGTCAGCGTTCCAGCTCCAGTCGTCGTTCTTGAAGCGTGGCGAGCGTGGGTTGCCGGTTTCGTAGTAGAGTGGTTCCTCGCTGAGCATACCTATCAGTCCAAGCGAGAGTTCGGCCTGTCCTTCGCTCTGTGCCTTGGGGGCGAGGTTCTGGTATATGAGTCTGTCTTTCAGCTCAGTGTAGTGGTTGCCGTAGATGTCAAGGCTTCCGCGCTCGGCGGCAATCATCTTGTCGAGCCATGTCATTTCGCCGAGAAGCCATGCGCGGTATTCTGAGTCGAGCTTGTTGACTTTAGTAGATGCCACGATGCGTATGGCGCGGGCGTTGTCGTGCATACGGTCGGTTCCCTTGAGCGTGATGGCTTCGTCGAGGTCTTTCACGGCCTGCTGGTTGTTATTGAGGAAGAAGTTGAGAGTTCCCACGGCAGCTTTCCACAGGCTTGGATTTTCGGTCTTGCCCTCGGCAACCACCGTGTTGGCAAAGGCGATGAACTGTTTCACCTCGGCTGTGTAGACGGGGCTGGCACCAACCATCTTGATGTCGTCGGCAATGTATTCTTCATTGGCAAACTCGCTGCCGGCGTAGTAGCTCTGGCGGTCGAGTGTTTCCTGAGCGTTGTTGACGAAATCCTGAACGAGGTAGAGCAGTGTGTGCGAGTTGGGGTTCTGCTCGTAGATGGAGCGTATGCCGGCAAGGTTGCGGTATTTGCGCACGCACCATTTCAGGCTTAGCATATCGCCCTGCTCGGCATATATCTCGATGGCGGCTTCTTTGTTGCCGGTGTGCAGCAGTGCGTTGGCATAGATGCTGCGCATCATGTCGCGGTAGATGCTCTGCGGCAGCAGCGAGGCAGTAGCTACCCAGAAGGTAGTGTTGTCGGCATAGCGCTTCAGGAGCATATTGGCACGCATCTGGAGCAGCGCATACTGTGGGCGCAGCTTCTTTCCGCGATAGCTCTTTGCGGCTGTAAGAAGCTGCTGTATGCGGCTGTTGCGCTCGGCAAGCTCCTCTTTGGAGGGGTAGTCCCACGAGTTCTGCATGGATTCGCTGATGTCGAGATAGTTGTTCAGATGGTCAAGGTAGGCCATCATTTCGCGGTCGCCGCTTTTCTTGGCCTTGGCCATGATGTCGTCCTTGTTCCACCTGTAGGCGAAATCGGTATCGGCTGTGCCTACATATTGCCTCCACTGCTCGTTGAGGCGTTCTTCATAGATGCTGTTGAGCATTTCGCGTGGGAAAACGCTGAACAGATAGTAGTTGTGGGTGACTTCCGGACCACAGGCAAAAGCCGTGGCAAGCGACAGAAGCACCGCAATGTTAGTGGCTAAAAATCTTTTCATAATCTGATTTATTATGTTTGGTAATGTTGTTGCTGCTCAGGTCGAAGAGTATCACTTCGTTGTTGGCCGATGCTTTCCATCGTTCGACAATGTCTTTTGCCCGAAGTATTTCGTCGATGGTTGGCTGACGGGTAACTATAGTGTCGCCGGCAATCACCGGCAGTTCGTCGTCGGAGTGCATGATGCCCACATAGCGAGTGCCGCGGAAGAGCACTCTCCACGAGAAGATGGGGTAGGCTGCACTGAGCTGAAGGTCGTAGGCTGGTTTGCGGCGCGACAGATAGCTGGCCACGCTGTCAGCGTTGAGAATGGGTTTGGCTTCATCGAAGCGTGTGATGTCGCCCGTGTTGTAGACCATCAGCACACCCTTGTCTGCCGGTGGGGCTGGCTGAGTAAGCTGATGAAGGCGTATGGTGGTGCTCAGACAGATGTTCTTGGCACGCGCCAGCTGCTGCAACTGTGCAAGAAAGGCATAGTAGCGCTTGCGCGTTGACAGCGTCCAGTCGCAGTCTATCTGTATTTCCTTGGGGTGGGGGAGGTCGTGTGTCTCGCACATCTGCAACGTGCGGCGAAGAATTTTCTCAGCCAGGTCGGTGTTGCCCGGCTGCTTCATGCAGTCGTTTGTGATGAAAATGGTGGGTATCAGTTCAACCTTCTCGGGAAAGGGAGACGCAAAACTGATGGTGGCATTGGGCATGAGAGTGCCGTCGGGCTCGGTTACTACGTCGAAGAAGCGCACGTAGAGGCGGCTGATGTGCTGTGTCTTGAGGAAATGTTGCTGGTTTGTCGACAGCTTGAATGTGGTGCTCCAATAATACATGGAGCGCTTACCGGGCTGTTTCTTGGCGGTTTGGCAACCAGTCAGGAGCAGCAGACATACTGCAATTGTAATCAGTTTCCTCGTCATAATATATAATTAAGGTGTCCCGAGGGACACCCTTGTTGATTTATCTCAGTCCCCAGAAGTCGGGGATGAATGTGCTTTCAACTCTGTCTTCAATCTTGTCGGGCAGGTTGCAGAAGAAATCAAGCCCGGTGCGGCGTTCCAGCTCGTCTATGCTGATGGCATATTTCAGCAGGCGCGCATCGCCGTTGTTGCTGTGCTCAACCCAGAACCCCATGGCGCTAAAGCCTCCGCGGCTCAACTTCAGCACAGCCATCCAGTAGTATTTGGGAACGAGAAGCCCCTTGTCCGTAATCTTGATTACGGCATCGGTGGTGACAGCATTGTCTTCTATGGTGCCGCCCTTAGCTACAAACATGATGTCGTCGGAGCCGGCTGTTACCCAGTTGCGGAGCGTTGACTCCATATTCGACCAAACTCCGGCATTGAAGCCGTTTGCCATAGGCATCATGTTGGTGAGGTTGAATGTCTGGATGTTGGCTTCTTTAGAGCACAGACGGTCGGCTGAAGGGCATATATGTCCGTGGTCGTAGCCTGTTCCCCAGAAGGGGTCTTCGGGGAACTGATACTCTACGGGCAGCAGATCGTCTTGCGGATACTGCACTTCGCCCTTGCTTGTATCGGCATAGTAACGGCTGGTATTGGTTTCGCGGTTGGTGCCGTTCATCACGTAGCACACCCAACGAGGCGACTTCAGGTAAATATTCCACTCTACACAGTAGTTTATGTCGGTCTTGTTCTTTGAATAGTCCATTACGGCACGGTGGGCAATTACCAGATTGTCAGACTTGTCGGGGTTGATACGCGGCATTTCGAGCCTGCCGTAGACCTCATTTGACAGGTCGTTGCTGTTGTCGTTGCTGCCGTAGTCTTCGGTTTTCAGTTTGTTGAGCACTTCCTGGCTGCTGTCGATGGTGCCGGTAGACTCGTTTTCGTCGTCGTTACAGGCGGTGACACTCAGCATGGCAGCAAGAGCATAGATAAGAAGGCGCAGGTGTTTCATAGTTGTGTGTTTTTTTAAGGTTTTGCTTATAAGCAAAAAAGTGCAATCAAGACGCATATGCAACTACGCTTGACAGCACTTTTATGTTAATCTGAAGGTAAATCTCGATTTTATTTCTTCAGCTTACCGTAGCGGCTCATGAAGCGGTCAACACGTCCTGCGGTGTCAACCAGGGTCTTCTTACCAGTATAGAATGGGTGAGAAGAGCTTGAGATTTCGACTTTTACCACTGGGTAAGTTTCACCTTCAAATTCCACTGTCTCGGTTGTTTTGCAAGTAGACTTTGTAAGGAACATATCGCCGTTGGACATATCTTTGAATACGACGGGGCGATAGTTTTCGGGATGGATACCTTTTTTCATTTTAATTTTTGATGTTTGTTAAATAGATAATTCTTCATTAGAGGGTAGCAGTGTTCTGCTGCCGTTTGCGCACGTTCCTAAACAGGTTCTTGAGAAGTCTGAATTGCAAGGAAACATTGCAGGGCGCAAAATTACAAAGATTTCCGCTCCCTGCAAAATTATTCTTGTTTTTTTTAGTTTTCAGGCTTTGTGCCGTAGGCAGAACCGTCTATCTCGGCGTATGACACGTTGTTGACAGCCTTGAAGTTGTCCTTCACAGCACCCACCTTGCCATAAAGGATTACCTCTTTGCCGAGGTTCTCAGGCTTCTTGTTGAGGCTGATATTGTTGCGGACCTGTCCCAAATTGAGGTAAACGGCAGCCATCTTGGAGGGATTCGTCTCGCTTGCTGCGTCGGCAATCAGAAGCCAGGAAGCTGCTTTCGCACCTTCGGCACTCAGTGTGGCTGTGCCATTGTCGTTGACGTAGCCCACGATGAAGCCCTTAGCGTAGCCATCTTCCTCTGTATTGAGGTCTTTAAGCATGGCAATGGTGTACGGAAGCTCGTAGGTTCCGTAGGCTGGCGGCACCTGACCCTCCTTCATTATGAGGTTCTTTACCTCCCATGTCTTTGAACTTGTATTTGGAGAAGTGTAGTAGAGAGCCACCCTGACATTGTCCTTACCAATGAACTGGGCTGGTATGTCGGCCTGATACTTCACGAAGGTGTTGAAGTCGCCAGTAGCCCACTTGTCGGTATTGCCAGTTATGTCGACCCACTGTGCGGCATTGGGTTCGTTTTCGTTGAAATTGTCGGTAACGAGCACTCGCATCTCGCCATCGTTGTCGGGATAAGCCGACAGTACGTCGAACTCAAGCATTGCGCCTTTCGAGGCCGTGAGGTCAACAGGGATAGACACGATGTAAGCCTCGCTCTCTACGTTCGACTTTGAAGAGCTGACGTAGCCCGATGCCTTGGCAGTGCTGTAGCTGATTGTCCATGGCTGTCCCTTGATGGTGTAGGGATTGAAGCGACCGAAGTCTTTCTCGAAACTCTCGTTGAGATACTGTCCGTCTTCAAGCTCCGAGTATTCAGGCTCGTCCGAACCGGAAGCCGGCTCGCCTTGTCTGACGTAGAGCAGCTTCAGCTCCCATGTGCGAGAACCTTTGTCGGTGCCCGAGAAAAAGAAAGCTATCTGCACGTTCTTCTTGCCGATGAATTCTTTAGGTATGCTGCGTGCATATGTGCTCCATGTGTTCCAGTCGCTCGACTCGGTGAGCTGGCCTGTTATGTCGGTCCACTCAGTAGTCTCCGGGTTTCCTGTATAGCTGTCGGTAATGAGCACTTTGTTCTCTCCCTCGTTGCTTGCATATCGGAAGATGTACTTGAACTGTAGGTAAGCCGAAGTGACAGAGCTAAGGTCAATCTCGGGAGAAATCAGGTAGCTCCGTGTAACGGTGTTGGTCTTTGTGGCAGAGTTGTAGCCCGAACCTTGTATGTAGGTGCTGCCAACACTCCACGACACACCTTCGGGAGTTATAATGCTGAAGTCGCCATAGGAGCTTCCCGTGAAGGCTTCTTTCATTATCGTTCCGTCCCAGGGCAGCTCATAGGGTGCAGGCACGTCTTCGCAGCTTGTCAGCATGAGTACTGTCGCGGTGAGGACGATGAAGGAATTAAAAAGCTTTTTCATATTGTCAGATGTTTTTTTGTTCTTATGGATTGTATGGTCGCCGTTTGGAGGCTATATATAATAATAGGTGTAAAGGCTTTTGTAGCTTGGCTTAGTGTTACTCTTGCTGTGCTTCAGCCTGTTCCACGTCTTTCGACGAGCGCAGCAGTATCTGCCAAGTGCTGCCATAGCGAGTGAAGAGGCCCGTGATGTTGACCTTACCCTTTGGCAGCTGGTTTGCTGCAAAGTCGGCATAGGTGCTTGTGCGCACCACGAGGTTCGACGCGTTGATGCCCTTTAGCGGTCGGCCCACGCAGTTGGCAGCATCCTTCTCTTCCTCGGGAGCGAAGGTCAGGCCGTCTTTGGCATCGCTGAACTCCACATCTTTGATGGTCATCAGCTTGCCGCAGTTCTCCTTGAGATAAGCCGCATCTGTGACTTTCTGCTTGTCGAAGGTCATAGGCGTTATCTCATGGGCTGGCTTGGCACCTACAATCTTGAAGTGTGATGCCCACAGCGTGCGGCTCATTCGGCTCACGTAGGTCAGTCCGTTCTTGTTGGTATATGGCGTGCCAATCTCGGGTTGCAGTCCGTAGGCACCCACGTAGAGTTCGTTGAGGTCGATGATGATTTCCGTTCCCACGGGCAGATAGCCGAACAGTCCGCCTTGCGATATGCACACCAGTATGGCACCCGTGTCGTCGCTGAGCCCAATTTCGTTGTAGATGTTGCCTTCGATGTCGTTGGCAGTTACCCATCCGCGTATCTTGATGTCGTTGAGCACCTGCGCATAGCTCACTCCGTCGCGTTGGTCGGTAGAGAGCTGCTTGTCGAACATCTGCTTTAGCTTGCCAATCGAGATTATGTTCTCTTCATTGATGTTGTTGTTGCCGTAGGGTGGCAGCTGCATGGTTGGCTCGTCGTCATAGTTTCCCATGCACGAGGCCAGTATCACCGCTACTGCGGCCAAGGCTATGTTTCTTATGCTTTTCATTTCTTTCGTGATGTTTTGATAAAGCTGCTGTGTGTTCGGTTAGAAGCGGTAGCTTACGTTGATCATGCCGTTGATGCCCATGGCATAGTATTTCTTCGGGTTCTTCGAGAACTTGTAGGCTCTCACGTTGCCCGAGGCGGTGTAGTCGCTTCGGCTCTGCTCATATCCGCCGGTTACGATGTTGCGGTTGTTGAGCAGGTTGTTCACCATGATGTTCACCATAATCGACTTGCCCCGATTTATTCTGAAGCTCTTGCCTATCGAGCCGTCGACCATCACTCCGCCGTGTCCCTTAGCCTGTTCGAGGGCTTTCTTGCTTATGTCGGTGGTCTGCACCAGGTCTATGATATCGTAGATCTGGTCGCCGGCCTTGTAGCGCGCCTTCAGCGTGCTCTCGTAGCGGTAGCTTGGCGAGTAGCTCAGGTAGATTCGGTCGTAGTAGTTGGCCTTGAGCGAGGCAAACCATCCGTGTCGCGAGTAGTTTACTCCGATGCTCAGTGCCGTGAGCGGCGTGCCGCTTTCGCGCATATCCTTGTTATATACGACTTCGTCCTTACCGTTGTTGGCATCGTTGTAGGTGGCCTTGGTGCTGCTCAGGTAGCGCACGGTGGCATTGTTCAGGTTCTTGGCTTCGCTGATAGTTCCCACAGCCGTGATGTTGAAGTTGTTGTTTATCTTGAACCTCAGTCCGGCTTCCACGCCATAGTATGCTTTCTTGATGCCTGTCATTGAGACGTATGAGAACGAGTTGATGTCGTCGAAGTAGAAGTTCTGCCACTCAGTGACGTTGTCGAGGTGCGAGTAGTATCCGCTCACGTTGGCCTGGAGCCACGGATTCTGGAACTGGTAGGTGAGCTCAGTGCTGAACACTCGCTCGTTTTTCAGGTTGTTGACGAAGTTGTTGTTCATCTCAGGCGACACGAAAGCGGTTGTTGCCTGCGGTGCGCGCCACTCGTAGCCCACACCTACACGCACCACGCCAGCCTTGCCCATGTCGAGCGTGGCGGCAGCCTTGCCGGCCAGCTCGCCGAACTTGGCTACTCCGCTCTTGCCGTAGCTGTTGTCGGCAAAGAGTCCGTTGCGCATTTTTCCGTCGCGCTGCATGGTGGTGCCGCCGGTTTTTGCCGATAGCATCAGGTGCCAGCGGCCCTGGTTGGTGGCTATGTTGCTCCAGATGTATGCCTTGCGCACCAGCAGCGTGTAGTCGTAGCCGTACTTGTCGCCCTTTCTTACCTGTGCGTCTCTGTTGTTGAGGTCGTACTGTACTGCATCCGACTCAGGCGAGTAGGTGCCTATGGCATAAGTGTTGACATTTCTGAAGCTGTTGGCTCCCAGCAGGTCGTCGAGTGTCTGGTAGTGTCTGCCGGTGTTTGTGGCAAGGTTTATTCCTGCGTTCCACTTGGTGTTGCGGCTGATGTTCATGTTCAGCGTCGACGAGAGCGACAGCGTGAGGTTGTTGTTGTGGCGTGCCTGTATGTAGTACATGGCATCGGCTCCCGAAGCGTTGGCCTGCTTGTTGGCCCAGTAGAGGCGCTCCCAGTTTATCTGCCGGTTCTCCTTAGCCGCCGTCAGGTATTCGTATGTGCGCCAGTAGTCCTCGTAGAGTTCCTCAGTACGGTTGTTGGCATCGTTCTTGTCCCACACGTCGTAGTACGAGCTGGGCAGGTTTTTCCAGTAGTCGGGCTGCGGATTGTCGCTGTTGTTGTAGTTCAGCTTGGTGCTCTTGTAGATTGAATACTTTCCGAAGAGCGAGGTGGTGAGCTTCGTGTTGCGGTTGATTTCCCAGTCCCATGTGGCAATGGCCGATGGTGCGAAGTCGTTGACAACCCTCGAGTTCCTCACCTTGCCGTTCTGGTAGCCCCAATAGGGGTTGTAGAAGCGGTTGTTGGCTATCCAGTAGCTCTCGTCGGTGGCAGCGCCCTGCGATGCTCGCTCGGTGGGGTTGCCCCATGTCGAGATGGCCAGCGAGTGTCCGCCGAGCCATTTCTTCTGCACTCCGAGGAAGTAGGACAGTGCGTTGTAGAACGTTCCCTCGGCATATCCGCGATTGGCCCATCGGTAGGTAAGGTTGCCGGCAAAGGCCCATCCCTTCTCGTTGAAGCCCGAAGCGTAAGTATACATACCTCGGAGCGTGTAGTTGCGGTTGGTGGCAGTGAGTGCCAGACGGTGGCCGGCACCCATGCTTCCGGCTCTGAAGTTGTAGTTGTTGCTACCAGCCATTGCAGCGTTGGCAAAGGTGGCTTCCTCGAAAGGCAGCGCAAAGTCTCGGTTGCGGGTCTGCTGGTTCAGTCCGCCAATCATTGAATAGCGAAACTGTCCGCTCTCGAGGTCGTTCATCGGGGCACCGTTGATGAACACCTCGTTGAACTTCTGGTTGAAGGCTCTGTATCTGAAGCGCACGGGCGAAAACAGAAAGCCCACCTCACGGGCATAGATGTTGCTGTTCGAGTTGAGTATCGTCACGTTGGCCGCCATGTCGTCCGACTCGCCCAGCTGTGCTTCGCTGAAAGTGAAGGCCGATTCGTCGATTATGCCACCGGCCTCGACGCTGATGGAGTCGGCTTCCTGCGAAAAAGCAATAGAACTGCAACACAAGGCAAACGCTGCAAGAATCAGCTTGTTTTGCATAATATTTAGATGTTAGGAAGGTTGATTGTGCAAAGATAAACCAAATTATTAAAAGTCAAAAATAATAAACAACTTATTTTCAACTCTTTTCTTTCAATATCCAATTTGCCAGCTTTGCCAATAGTCTATATGCCCTGTCGCAACAAGCTTCGGCACTAATTTCCTTGCCAATATAGAGTATATTTCCAACCCTTCATTTGGATATTACTTTATGACGGGTAAGCTTGGAATACTTTAATACCTTAAACAAAGTCGGTAATGTCAGCGATGTCATTTGCAAAAAAATAGTAAATTTGCACAATATTTTAGGGTATGTAGTGTTATTCATTTGATAAATAATAAATAGGTATGGGAATTTTAAATTCAATAATAGTCATGCAGGCGCAGGCACCGGTGGTTATGAATGACAATCTTTTTAGTGTGAGTCAATAAGTCATTCAAAAACGATGCAGATAAATCTCAGACAACTATCCATTTTACCATGCATCCTAATGATGGTAATTGCTATGCAGGCATCATTTGACTTTACTGCGATTAAGATGCAAATGGCTTCTTATGCAGCGTTGGCCATAATGATATTGGGTGCAATGTTCTCATTTATGCTAATAGCATACCAGAAAACCATCAGCTTAATAGACCTTCTTGTTATATTTTTTGTGTCATTCATATTGTTGTCATCTGTTTCTCACGCAACAGATTTCAAGAACTGGTTTTATCAGTGCCTAAGCATTTGCTGTGTATACTTTGCGTTTAATTTCTATCGCGAAAGGCTTCATCCGCTTATTATAGGATTAGCATTGGGTTTTTCGATTGGTATATTTCTCCAGCTCTATCAACTTATAATACAGCCTGAAATATGGATGATACCAGGCAAGAGAGAACTGTCGTCTTATTTGTTAGGCGGTAATTATAACCAGATGGGTATGCGTCTGCTGCTCGCATTAATATTTGACATTCTTTGCATAAAGATTAGCCGATGGTTTTACTTCTTGCTATTGCCTTGCATATTATTTAGTATCGCCATTCCTCTTATGGTTGGCTCCATGACGGCCACCACCTGCATCATCCTATTCTTAATACTTTGTGCCATTCCAAATCATCGTATGCGTCTTTTAGGAATATCAGGCATTCTCGTAGCTGTTTCCCTGTTTCAGGTATTTGTATGTTTCAATGGAAAGGGTATAGAGGACAACGAGCTTATGGTATGGTTCATAGAGGATGTTTTAGGCAAGGACATAACATTCACCTATCGTACATATATGTGGGATTCAGCCCTTCAGGTCATTAGCCAGTCTCCGATCATTGGACATGGATTTCCATCAAAGGAATGGTATCTTGTAAATATGTCTTCATTAGCCATCGGACCACACAACATTATTCTGGCAATTCTTATATACGGCGGCGTGGTGGGCTTTATTCTATATATGTTTTTCCTGTTTCGTTCATTTCTCATTCTGCAGGCCATTCGGGACTATTGGGCAGATGTTATTCTTATGGGTATAGCCGTCGCATGCGTTATGATGCTCATGGAGGTATATCCAGTGAATCTTATATTTATGTTATTCGCCATAGCAGAATATTATCCAATATTTCGTGAGCAACAATCTAATGAATAGCAATACCAGACTGATAGTAAATACCCTCGCCCAGCACATTAGGACGATTATCAACATCGTCCTGTCGCTCTACAGTACCCGCATAGTGATGCAGGCACTTGGCATTTCGGATTATGGCATCTTTATGCTTGTGGCTGGTATCGTTGCAATGTTGCCTTACTTTGTCAATGCGTTGGTAACTACCACACAGCGGCATCTGTCTTATGCTTTCGGACAGGGCAACACTTCCGACGTGAAACTTATATTTGCCAACTCTTATCTGCTTCATTGGCTGTTCGGAACTTTGCTGGCATTGTTAGCTGTTTCACTGATTTCACTTTTCTTTGACTGCGGACTCCTCAACATAGAATCGCAAAAACAGCTTGAGTCAAAGTTTGTATATTTGTTTGTTCTTGCATCGGTCTTTCTCACCTTTATCACCGCTCCCTTCCGTTCTTTGCTGACAGCCTACGAGAACATTGTTTATATCTCTGTTGTCGATGTCTTGGACGGTATCCTCAAATTGGCTTTAGTATTTTGTCTTTTCCTCGTCGAAAGCTGGCGTCTCCCATTGTATGCATTGATTATGGCAGTCATTCAGTTGTTTAATCTTTTAATGCTGGCAGGATATTGCAAGATACATTATGAAGAATGTATACTCATGCCAAACATAAAGTTTTTCAGCAAAAAGGTGGCAAAAAGGATTGTCGGCTTTGCTACATGGACATTCTATGGCACTCTTTGCGTGTATTTTCGTAATCAAGGTTTTGCTGTCATATTGAACAGATTCTTCGGCACAGTCATCAATGGCGCATACGGTATAGCCACTCAGGTTTTCAGTTCCATCCAGTTTCTCTCCGAAGCGATCGTTAATGCCATTCGCCCCCAGGTTATTATGGCTGAAGGAAGTGGAAACCGCCAGCTGATGCTGAACTTAGCGTTGAAGGCTTGCAAATACTGTTTCTTGGTGTCTGCTATCTGCATTATTCCACTTATTTTTGAGATTCGTCCTGTATTGACATTCTGGCTTGGCATGGTTCCACCGTATGCCGATGTCTTTTGCTGCATCCTGTTGCTGTCTGTATTGTTTGACCAGATTACTATCGGATTGAATATGGCCAACACTGCAATTGGCAAAATCAGGAATTTCACACTGTTAGTGTTTACGACCAAAGCCACAGCTGTTCCAGTGGCTTATTTCATCCTGTCTTGCTCAAAGTCTGTCGAAATGGCTATGCTGTCTTTTCTGGCTTTTGAAATACTGTCGGGCATTATCCGAGTTCCATATTTGATGCATAATGGCGGAATGTCTTTCCGTTCTTTCTTAAGCGAAGTTGTCCTGAAAATCATACCACCATTCTTTGTAATGTGTGTCGTGTGTTATGTTGTCAGCCATCAGCTGTCCTTTGGCTTTCGTTTCTTGGTGACTGGATGCCTCAATGTGTTGTTCGGTGCGATTGCCATTTACTTCTTTTCGGCAACGCCGCATGAGCGTCGGCAAATTGTGAATTTAATTATGAGAAAATAGTTTTTAATAACAATCTATATTTTTATGTTCGTACTTAAAAACATCAACCGTTTGTACCACGAGATAATAGAACGTAAAGACCAAAGAAGGGATTTACATCTGCAGCAGCTCGTGGTTCACGATCCCAAAAGAATGGCGGGCATCGGCAATGTCCGTCTCAGCGAAGAACAAAAAAAAGAAATTGACGATTTCTACTTGACCAACTGGGGAAGCAAAATCGACTATACTTGTCATCTTACCTATTATGCCTATTCCGGCCATTTCGACAAGGCGTTTTTCCCAGAACAGCTCTATATTCCTGAGTTTGAACGCTACATGAATGTCTATGCCCGATACAATGAAGTTCTGAGTGACAAGAATATTTTCCCCTATGTGGCCAAGGGTTTGGGAATATCCACTCCTGAGGTCATCTACTCATGTTCGAAAGGATACATCATTGATTCATCGCAAAACAAATGTACTGAAGAGATGATGGTTGCCTCTCTTGCACGTGAAAAAGAGTTCTTCATCAAAGCATCTGTGGATTCGTGCGGTGGCTCAGGATGCCAATTTTACAGTGCCAAAGCTCCTGGGACAAAATCAGAGGAAGATAATGTACGAAGTGTCATCCGCTCTTTTGGCAGCGACTACGTCGTTCAACGCTGTATTCAATGCCATCCGTGCATTAAGTCCTTGCACCCACAAAGTGTCAATTCCATACGAGTGATGACATACAGATGGCGTGGCGAAATCCTTACACTACCTGTTGTCGTGCGTATCGGTGTAGGCTCAATGCATGTGGATAATGCTACAGCCGGAGGTATCTTTGTCGGGATCTCCGATGATGGCATTATGCTGCCATTAGCCATGAATAAATATGGGAAACATTATTACGAGCATCCAGATTCTGGAGTTAAATTCGATGGATATACCATTGATTTTATTCCCCAAATACTTACAGAAGCAAAACGACTTCACGGGGCCATAGCACAGGTCGGAGTCGTAAATTGGGATTTCACCGTGGGAGAGAGTGGAGAAATTATATTGATTGAAGGCAACATGAGTTCTGGCGGTCTCTGGATATTCCAGATGGCGCACGGAGTAGCTCCTTTTGGAGATAAAACTGCGGAAATCCTCCAGTGGACAAGGAAAATGAAAAATCTTTCTCTGCACCAACGCATTAATCATACATTCGGCAGCTAAAATCATAACGGCATTATGAAAAAATTAAAATCCTGTTTTAAAGAATTCATATTTCATGTCTTAGGCTGTTGCTGGCCACGTATGCAAGTATCCTTGCGATACCGTCTTACTCACGGAAGATGGATAGACTGGAAGCATCCTCGCGACATTGACGAGAAGATACAGTGGTTGAAGTTCTATGGCGACACCAGTCAATGGCCTCGCCTTGCAGACAAATACGCTGTACGTGAATACGTCAAGGAGAAGGGACTTGAGGATATTCTTGTTCCCCTCATCGGCAAGTGGGACAAAGCGGAAGACATTCCCTGGGATGCGCTTCCCAACCAGTTTGTGATGAAAACCAATCACGGCAGTGGGGATGCGCTTGTCTGCACCGACAAGAGCCAGCTTGACACCGCATACCACACCAAAAACTTTGACCGGCTGCTGAAAGAAAAGTTTGGTGTGACCATGTATGAGCCGCATTACGACAAAATAAAGCCGTGCATCATTGCCGAAGAGCTGCTTGACGCATCAAAGCAAGACTATCCGTCGTCTTCTCCCATAGACTATAAACTCTGGTGCTTCGATGGCAAACCTGCCTATTTCTTTGTCTGCTTCAACAGAGCCAACGGAAGCTGTGATGTCAGCACATACGACACAGACTGGAATCTATATCCCCAATATATAAAAGGTGTAGATCACTACCATGCTTGCGACACCCCATTGCCCCGTCCGCACTGCTTAGAGCAGATGCTGGCTATAGCACCCAAGCTCACCAAGGGCTTTCCGTGTGTCAGGTTAGACCTGTATGAGATAGACCATAAGCTGTATTTCGGAGAAATGACCTTCACACCGTCATCAGGCACCAATTACTTCTATCCGCAGGAGTTCCTGAATGTTTTAGGTGATATGTGTAAGTTAAAGCCCTAACCTATTGACGAAAATGAATTACCGACTACCATTTCTTTTGTATTTTGTTGTCATAGCCTTGTCGTCATGTTCACAAAGCATCTCTGAAAGAGATTACCTATATGAGCTTAGCTGGCACGATGAGTTCGATGGCAAGGTGCTCAATGACAGTATTTGGAGCAAAATTAAACGCGATTCTGGCGCACGATGCTTCTGCAATCTAACATCGGACGACCGTATGTACAAAATGGGAAAAGGAAGGTTGAGACTCTATGCCAGACATAATAACGGCATACTGCCCAATGATACCGCCCGTTTTCTTACGGGAGGCATATCTTCCAAAGGGAAAAAAACTTTCGAATATGGAAAAATCGAAGTGCGAGTCCGTATTCATGGTGCCATAGGCACATGGCCAGCTATCTGGACTTTGCCCGAGAATCTCAAGGAACATAATATGGGCAACCGCAAATATGCAGAGATTGATCTGCTGGAATATGTTGACAGAAACGATTTCGTGTACCAGACAGCACATAACGCATATACACTTGCTTCCAAGAAGAATTGGTATAATCCTCCCCAGCAGAACCTCTCACCTATAGATGTAGGCAAATACAACACATATAGCGTAGAGATACTTCCAGATATGCTCATCTTCGGAGTAAACGGCTTGGAAACATTCAGGTATCCAAGGGTAGAAGACATCAAAGACCAATATCACTATGGCATAAAGTCATATATTATGATGAATATGCAAACATATCCTCCCAAATTCTGGGGCAGTGGCATCAAACCCGAAACTTTTCCGGCTTATATGGATATAGACTGGATAAGAGTTTACAAGCTGAAACAAAAAAACTATAAGGCTGACAGCAATGAAGCAGAATAGTATTACATCCCCTCGTCTCTCTATCATCATGCCGGTATTCAACCATAAGGAAATGGTGGCAACAATGATAGACAGCATTCTGGCAAATGACTATCATGACTGGGAGCTGCTGGCTGTTGATGACGGTTCTACCCAAGACACTTTGGATTTATTGAAGCATTATGAGGGAGATAGCCGAATACACATCATTCAGCGCAATCGTGCGCCAAAAGGCGCACAGACCTGCCGCAACATCGGTTTGGAAATGGCCCAGGGTGAGTATTTGGTGTTTTTCGATTCTGACGATTATATAACGCCAACCTGTTTAAAGAGCAGGGTAGAAGCCTTAGAACGGTACCCAGAGCTTGATTTCATGGTGTTCCGAAGTGGTATATTCTGTGATGGGACATTTAGTCCGGAACCAACGAACCTGACATTTGGCTATCCTGTCAATAGGGATGATATTGAAGCTTTCTGCACGCGTTTCCTGCCATTTGTCGTGTGGAACAATATCTATCGCAGGCAGTCACTCGTAGACAACCATATCACATGGGATACGAAACTTCTCTCCTTGCAGGACTCCATGTTTAACCTGCAATGTTTGCTGGCTGGATTGAAGTATTCTTATAGTGATACTCAACCCGACTACGGATACAGGCTGAGTACGCCGGGATCAGTATCCAAGAAGCTCAAGTCGAAAGAACATCTTGAAAGTCATGTCTACATAACTAAGCGGTTCTTTTCAGAAGTACAACGGTTTTATGGGCATCGTTATGACCACGCCCTCTATCGTGGAGCCCTTCAGGTGCTGCTACAGACGGCACGCTCTGGCAACCTGTTCAGAGACTTTAACCTCTCCATGGCTGCCGTCGTGCGTAGATATTCTTTGGCATGGGGATGTATCTTTTATATCCAAGTACGTCTTTTCCACCTGTTATGCCACTTCCTGCCTTTGTCCCTCGCCCGTCAGTTGTCGTTCTTATGCTATCTTCTATGGGCTTCAAGTAAGGAGAAGCGTAAACCCGCTCTTCAAAGAAGAGTAAAAAACAAAGTAGACGAGTAAAAGTATGAAGCGACTGAGTATAATCATAGTGACCTATCATTCGGAGAAAGATATTTACGACTGTATCGACTCCGTTCGTTCTTTCACTGACATTCCATGCGAGGAATTGGAAGTGATTGTCGTTGACAACAGCCCACAGTGTGAGCCTATGTTCGCAAAGCTAAGAGAGTTATATGGCAATGACATCATCCTTATCCATAACACTCATAATGGCGGATATGGTCAGGGCAATAACGTAGGTATAAGAAAGGCGACAGCCCCCGTCATAATGATTATGAATCCTGATGTAAGACTTGTCCAGCCTGTATTCCGTCATTGCCTGGAACAGTTCGCCAATCAAGATAATCTGGTTTTATATGGCTTTACGCAGCGTCAAGCAGATGGCAGTATAGGGCGTTCTACATCATGGATAAGCACCATACATCCTTATATAGCAGAACCTTTTAGGTTTGTCACGGGAAAAATGAACTTGTTTTTTCCAAAGTATATGTATGTCACGGGAGCCTGTTTCTTCCTTCGTAAAGAAGCATTTGAGCAGGTTGGCCTTTTTGACGAACATATTTTTATGTATGGCGAGGAGGAAGATATACACGACCGGCTATTGGCTATTGAAGGAGCCACGATGGGGTATGCCCGCCATCTTAGCTATTTACACCTGCATGAACAGCCCAAGGATTTCGAGAAAGAGACCCATGACTGGATGGAACATAACCTTGAGACACTATGCTACCTCCATCAGAAGAGAGGAATACCAGCCCGCAAGACCATCGGCTGGGCTATAAAACGCAACAATATCTCCATCTGGAAAGAGAAGATTAAAGCACTGCTCACCAACGGTGCCAATAAAGAAAGGCTAAAATATTACTGCCTATGGAAACAGAAGTTAGAGTCAAAGCTAAAGAGTGTGCGAGAATGAGAATATCTTTAGTATTCCTCGGCAGCACTGGAGCCGGACCCGTCTATGCTTACGAGATGGCACGTGCTTTGTTGACAGACAAACGCTGTCAGCTTCAGGTCATTGTGTCGGAGAATGTAGTCAACCTGCCGTCATGGGAAAAAGCTTTCGCAGGCGGCAACACTGATTTTCATGTCGTAAAGACCTACAAAAGAAGCAAGCTGTCCGTGTTTCTCAATACGTTCAACATCGTGCGCAAATACCGCATATATAAGCTAATCCGCGATTTTCAACCCGATGTCCTTTATAGCCCATTTGTACTGATGTGGGAACGCTTCCTGTTCGGAATGATGCACGGCAAGACTCACGTCGTAAAGACCATCCACGATGTAAAGCTCCACGACTCTTACCGCACCCCGTCTGACTTCTTTACCTACATTCTCAACTATGGCTCCATGCGTTATGTTGACTCCATCGTACTGCTGAACCATAAGGACGTGCCACTCGTGGAGAAACGCTACCATAAACCCATCGTTGTCATACCCCATGCCTGCTTCGACTATTACTTCCGACACCCAGAAAGCAATAAAGGTCTGCGCAACACCATTGGGTTCATCGGGCGTATAGAGCCCTATAAGGGCCTTGACCTGCTGACAGATGCCTTCCAACGCCTTCGCACACAAGACATAAAACTGCTGATTGCGGGCAGCGGAGATATTGAAAGTGGGCTTGCTGAGCGGATAAAGAATAACCCACGCATAGAATTGGTTAACAGATACATTGATGATGCGGAGATGCAATCGTTTATTGAAAGAGCAGACTTTTTTGTGCTTCCGTATAAAAGAGCTTCACAGTCAGGAGTGATACCCTTGTGTTTTGCAGGTGGCAAGACCGTCGTCGCTACCAACGTCGGAGCCTTGTCAGAGCAAGTGCCGGAAGGAACGGGCCTGATAGTGCCGCCCGACGCAGAGAAGATAGCCGAAGCCATAGACTTCCTATACGACCATCCGGCTCTTATCGCGCAGTATGGCAAGGCTGCCCATTCCTATGCCAGCACTCAACTGACATGGAACCATTCTGCTGAACTGCTTATAGACTTTCTTCGTACAACTAATAGGTAAAAAAGACAACTATGAAGATATTACAAATTATAACAAAATCTGAACTTGGTGGTGCACAGAGTGTGCTGACAAGCATTGTAAACGCATTATGCGCAGAACATGAAGTGACGGTTATCGCCGGCGAAGGTGATGGCAAGATGTTTGATGCCATAGATGACAGAGTGCGGAAGATACACTACTCACACCTGCAAAGGGCTGTCTCACTATATCATGACACAAAGGCACTGTTCTACTTGTGGAAACTCAACCGCAAGCTGCGTCCTGACATCATCCACCTACATTCTTCCAAGGCAGGGCTGTTGGGCCGTTTGGTTTTCCCCAAGCAAAAGATTGTTTATACCATACACGGCTTCGACTCCATCAGGGTCGCTTTTCGCCAATTTCTTCCCATTGAGCGCATAATGCAAAGACGATGCGCCGCCATAGTTGGAGTCAGTCAATATGACATGAACAGCCTCCACAGTGAAGGAATATTTGCAAACACACATCTTGTATACAATGGTGTCGACGTTCCACAACAACAGCCATCCGCAACAGTTTCCTTTCCCACGGGGTATGAAAAGACTGTCTTGTGCATAGCCAGGGTTTCAAAACAAAAACGCCATGACATATTCATAGAGTGTGCAAAGCGTTTGCCGCAGTATGCTTTTGTGTGGATTGGCAATTTGGACCCTGTTGACAATGTGCCAGACAATGTGTTCTTTTTGGGCAATATCCCTAACGCCGCGGCCTATTGTAAACAGGCAGACCTGTTTGTGTTGCCAAGCAACTATGAGGGGCTTCCCATCGTAATACTCGAAGCCATGTGTCAGGGCAAAGCCATCGTCGCTTCAAAAGTCGGAGGAGTGCCGGAGATAGTCATAGACAACAAAAACGGCTTTGCCGTACCCAATGACATTACCGTTTTCGCAGAAAAAATACAATATATTCTCAGCAATGACAGTGTTCAGAAGCAATTCTCCGAATACTCTCTTGAACTGTACAAGAGTAGGTTTACCAACCAAAAGATGGTAGAAGGCTACCTGAATATTTACACAGATATGGCAAGGCGCAATCATTAGCCGATATATAATAGGTAAAACGCTTTCATGCTCTCACCGTTGCCACAGAATAATGTTCAAGAAAGTTGGTTTCCATGCCTTGGCATGGATACTGGAATGGCGATATGATTTTTTGCATTGAAAAGTTATAGATTGTGAAATTAAATAGCGATATTTGCAAAGTGAAAGAACAAAACTGAAAAACCTTATCTAATATAACCTTCTGATGAAAAAACTTTCGGTAGTTTCGTTATTCCTGCTGGCACTCGTTGGTGCCTATGCCCAGCAGCCGCAGCAGAAAAAGTCGTTCTCGGTGTATGCTGTGGGCTTCTACAATCAGGAAAATCTCTTCGACTGCACCCACGACGAGGGCAAGAACGACTATGAGTTCCTGCCCGAAGGCAGCTATAAGTGGAACGAAATGAAGTATAAAAGCAAGCTCCACAACATGGCCACGGTGCTCTCAGAGATGGGAACCGACGTGCTGCCGGGTGTGGGCTGCGCCTTCATTGGGCTCAGCGAGGTGGAGAACGCCCACTGCCTCGAAGACCTCTGCGCCCAGCCAGAGCTCAGCGCGCGCGGCTTCAAGTTCTGTCACGTTGAGGGACCCGACAGCCGAGGCGTAGACTGTGCGCTCATCTATAATCCCAAGCTCTTCTCGGTGCGCGACGTGAAGCTCGTGCCATACGTTACCGAGCGCGCTAAAGACAGTCTGTTCGTCACCCGAGGCTTCCTCGCCGTGAGCGGAACGCTTGCCGGCGAGCACGTCACGGCAGTGGTGTGCCACTGGCCCAGCCGTTTTTCCGACTCCTACTATCGCGAACTGGCCGGAAGACAGGTGCGACAGCTCAAGGACTCACTGCTGCGCGACGACCCGCAGTGCAAGGTTATGGTCATGGGCGACATGAACGACGACCCCATCGACCGCAGTATGCACAAGGAGCTGGGGGCCAAAGCCGAGGCTGATGACCTCGAAGAGGGCGATATGTATAATCCCTGGTACAACATTCTTGTGAAGAAAAACACCGGCACCCTGCGCTATCAGGGCGCATGGAACCTGTTTGACCAGATAGTGATGACACCCAACATGGTCAACACCAAGGGCTCGCGCGACTTCTCAACGCTGAAGTTCTGGAAACCCGAGATATTCCGCCGCGACTATCTCTTCCAGACCGAAGGACTCTACAAGGGCGGAACCAAGCGCACCACCGCCGGAGGAGTGTGGCTCAACGGCTACAGCGACCACCTGCCCGTTGTGGTTTATCTGGTGAAAGAGCGCAGATAGATTGGCCCTTTGCCCCTCGCTTCTGCATACTGAGCTGCAACTGAAACCTAAACAGAACAATATATGGAAAAGAAAGTTACCATAATAGGCATTGCCGGAGGAACTGGCTCGGGCAAGACCACCGTCGTGAAGAAAATCGTCGAGACCCTGCCGCCACACTTTGTGACCGTGGTGCCGCTCGACTCGTACTACAACGACACCTCGCACATGACCGACGAAGAGCGCAAGGCCATCAATTTCGACCACCCGGATGCCTTCGACTGGAAGCTGCTGCACAAGCAAATCAACGACCTGCGCAACGGAAAGGCCATCGAACAGCCCACCTATTCTTATATATTGAGCAACCGGCTGCCCGAGACTATCCACGTGGAGCCAAAGCCGGTGATTATCATCGAGGGCATAATGACACTGCTCGACAAGAAGCTGCGCGAACTGATGGACCTCAAGATATTCGTCGACACCGACCCCGACGAGCGCCTGATACGCAACATCCAGCGCGACACCATCGACCGCGGACGCACCGTCTCGATGGTGGTAGACCGCTATCTGAAGGTGCTCAAGCCCATGCACGAGCAGTTCATCGAACCGACAAAACGCTATGCCGACCTCATTGTGCCGCAGGGAGGCGAAAACAAGCGTGGCATAGCAATACTCTGCAAATACATCGAGGGGCTGATGGAAAAGTGGCAGCCTAAGTAGGGCAGAAGTCAGCTGCGTGGCCGTTTTTTACGGAAGCCGCCGTAAGTTTTCTCCAGCTATCCTGTAAGGTTGTTACAGGATAGCTGGAGCATTGTTACAGAGCCTCTGGAAGGTTGCTCCAGAGCCTCTGGAGAAAGTTTACGGAAGCCTCCGTAAACGGTTGTTTGTATAAACTGTTGTTTTGTAAGCAGTTATGCGATTTTGCCGTTTGCCGCCAAACGGCACTTTCATACCGCCCTTACTGCTGCTTCTCCGCGTCGGCAGGCTCGTCCTTAGCCACCTCCACGGCAGTCGTTTCCTCAACCACTACGGCATCCTCAACGGGTTCGCCCACAATGATCGAGGCTTCTTCGGCAGCCTTGTAGCGCTTGCGTGCAATGCTCATCATCACCGCATTGAGACACTCCACAATGCCGTAGAACATCATGCACCAGCCAATCACCTTCAGCGGCAGTGCGGCAGCCTCCATCGGATGGGCCACCACGAGTATTGCCACCACGAGGATAATCAGCGGAAAGAGCCAGAACACCAGCGGAATGTGCCAGAACTTGCGGGCCAGCACGAGGCTCACGATCTGTCCTATCGCACCCAGCATCAACATTCCGGCCAGTGCGTAGGTCACGCCGATGATGAAGTCGCCTGGTATTACGCACAGTATGCCTCCGAGGATGATGCTGCCCAGACCCACGATGGGGACCATGGGGCGGCGCTCGGTGAACTCCTCGCCACGCGCCTCGGCAGCAAGCATGGCCTTCTCCACGCGTCCGCGCTCAAAGTAGTACACCAGGCACGACACCAGACCGGTCAGCAGGAACATTGCTCCCATGGCAATGGTCATCCACTTCATCGTTTCTTCGCGGTAGACCACCAGCAGCACACCAACCACAATAGCTGCCGCAGAACGCAGCAACGAACTCTGTAATGCTTTCATATTTAGTCTTTTTTCAATGATTTATGCAATTATGGGTGATTTGAAACTTCTCGCACAAAGTTAAACATTATTTCGCAATTTCGGATAAAACAGCAAATCTTTTGTAGCGGAAGGCTGTTCTTCCGACTCTATATTGTCTTTAACTCATGTTTCGGAAGTTAAATAATATATTTAAAACAGCACCCCGAAGGGGCAACAAGAGCATAGCCCGGGGCATCGCCCTGGGTATGAAAGTCCAAAAGACAAACGCCCAATCGGGGCAAAATCATTCAGGCGCAATAAAAGCTTTTGCCCTTTCAGGGCGTAGCAACACTGGCATACATTCCCAGGGCGGTGCCCTGGGCTAAAGATACACTGGCCTTTCAGGCCGCTTCTTCCCGAACTTCCGAAACCTTAATCTTTAATAAATAGCAAATGTGAGGAAAATCTGTGCAGAAAAGGGCTTGGTGTGTCTCTTTTTTCTTAATTTCGCAGGTATAAATTGAACAGGAAGGCTATGACAACACTGATACTTGTGCGCCACGGCGAAACCGTTGACAACGTAAACCAGATTATGCAGGGGCAGACTCAGGGTCAGCTCACTGCGCAGGGGCTGCTACAGGCGCACAGGCTTGCCGAGTCGTTGCGCTCGGAGCCGATAGATGTGTTTGTGAGCAGCGACCTGAAGCGTTCTGTTGACACCTGCCGCGTGGTGGCTGAGGCCCACGGCAAGGATGTCGTCACTACGCCGTTGCTTCGCGAACGCGACTGGGGCAGCTTCACGGGCAGGTATATTCCGAGTCTCAAGGGCGAGACCTGGCCCGACGACATAGAGTCGCTGGAGGCACTGAAGCACAGGGCAAGGTGCTTCATGCAGTATATCACGGACAATTATCCGGGCTTGACGGTGCTTGCCGTTGGTCACGGGATAATCAACAAAGCCATTCAGGCCGTCTACTACGACAAGCCGATGAATGAGATTCCGCGCATGGAGAACGCTGAGGTGAGGCGGTTGATGATTGACAGTTAGTATGTTGTCGTCGCAATATAGTGTCATACAGATGCGAAATAGACCTAACTATTTGTCAGTGTCACTTTAATAATGTATATTTGCAATCATAAGGAGATACGATTATGAGCACGCAGGCCATTACAGATAAGATTGCCGACTACTTTAAGACGCAGCCAGTGGTTCGCGCATGGTTGTTTGGCTCGTTTGCCCGTGGCGAAGAAACGCCAGATAGCGATGTTGATATACTTGTGGAGTATGACGACAATGCCCACATATCGCTGCTAACCATATCCCACATGATGGGTGAGTTGGAAAAGAACACGGGCCGACGTATAGATTTGATAGAAAACGGCTGTCTGTTGCCCTTTGCCGTTGAGTCAGCAAACCATGACAAGCGCTTGATTTATGAGAGAAAAGGTTAGAGACATAGAGCGATTGAAGCATATTCTTCAGGCTATCAATGTGCTATAATGCTGAGAGGGTTGCTGCATCACGCAGCAACCCTCTCTTTAAAATGAAAAATAACTCTCTAAACTTGCCTTTTCTGATTCTAATTTTCTGTTAGACTCGTTATCTGAAACAATCTTTTTGTCGATATTATCATATCAAGTCGTTTGTCCTTGTGTTTATCTGCGGCCTCCGAAGCTTCCTCCGTGGCTGCCACCAGAGCGGCTGCCGCCTCCTCCGAAGCTACCTCCGCGGCTGCTGCCGAAGCCTCCACCGAAGCTACTGCTGCGTGACGGGCTTGAGCTGAAGCCTGACGAACGCATCGACCTGCCCGATGATGACGAGCCCGACGGGGTGAACGACCTTGTGGGAGCTTGTGTGGCAGAGCGGTTGAAGTTGCTGAAGCTGCCCGTGCTGCGGTTGCCTATCATGCGGTTGCTGCCTTGTGAGCCGAAGGTGACGGTCTGGCGCGTCGAGCTCTCGCGGTTTCCGCGGCCCTGGCTGCTATAGCCTCTGTCGCCTCCGCCGCGGTTATACAAGTCGCTTGCGTCGCCACGGTTGCCTCTGCCGTTGCCTCCACGATTGTTGCCGTAGTTCTGGTTGTCCTTTCCGCTGCCGCCATGCCATGAACCGTGGCCTCTGTTGTCGTTGCTGTAGCCGTTGTTGCCTCCGCGACCTCCGCGTGCCGATCCGTGGTTAGTGGTGCCGGTGTGCCATCCGTTGTGATAGTGACCCCTGCTGTAGCCGTCGCGCATACCGTGGTGGGCGTGGCGTGGCCTGTGGTGGCCGTAGTCGCGTCCGCGATACCACGAGCGTCCGCCGTTGTGCCGCCACGAGTGGCCGCCGCGATATACCACACAGAATGTAGGTCGACCGAAGTAGAGGTATGTGCGATGCGGATAGCGGGCATAAACTCCGAAGTGCCAGTAGCCGGCATCCCAGTAAATGGGACGGAAGAAGTATGATGCTGCGCAGAAGGCAGAGTACTGCCAGTCGAAGAGAACGTAGCTGAAGTCGGTGTTGCGCTGCGTCCATGTGACGCCGTAGACGTCGTCGCGGCTGTCGATGCTCAGCAGATAGTCGAGGTTGATTTCGTAGGCAGCCTCGTACTGCTGCTCGGTGAGGTTGAGCTCGTAGGCCATCTTGTCGGTGAGAAACAGTGCCTGCTGGCGGGCTTGCTCGTATCCCATGGCCGATGCCTGCACCGTCAGGGCGAGAAAGGCTGTGATTGCAAGGATAAACTTTTTCATATTGTTATGTCTTTAACGTGTTATGCTTATTGTCACACTGCAAAATTTGCAATAAAAATTGCTCTTCGGAAAGGATTTTCCCTAAACGGGAGGGGAAATTCCCTAAACTGTTGATTCTGATTTTTGCTGGTTGCTATAATAAATAAAGGTGTGGTTGCGTTATTGTTATTGATGAAACGTTTCAAAACTACTTTTCTTGCTGTGCTTGCTGCTACTGTTGCTACGGCGCAGGACGGTCCATCGGGTACTAACCGCTGGAAGCCGCTCGACGGTTTCGAGTACAAGGTGGAGATGCAGCTCAGTGCTTCCAACGACAAGACTCCTCTGTGGCTTAATGCCAACAAATACGGTCTGAGCTCGCTCGAAGGCACCAACGGCTATCTGCGTGCTGCCGTAGAGCGACCCCTTTCCACCGACGAAGACCGGAAGTGGGGTATAGGCTACGGGCTCGACGTAGCTGTTCCCTTCAATTATACCAGCAAATTCATCGTTCAGCAGGCATACGCTGAGGTGCGCTGGTTGCATGGTGCGCTGACGGTGGGTGCCAAGGAGTGGCCCATGAACCTGAAGAACAACGAGTTGAGCAGCGGTTCGCAGACCCTGGGCAAGAACGCACGTCCCGTGCCCGAGGTGCGATTGTCGTTGGCTGACTACTGGACCATACCGTTCACCAAGGGCTGGCTCCACCTGAAAGGTCACATAGCATACGGTCGCATGACCGACGACAACTGGCAGCACAGCTTCACCAACCGACAGTCGAAGTATGCCGACAAGGTGCTCTACCACAGCAAGTCGGGCTTCCTCAAGATTGGCAACCCCTCGATATTCTCTCCCTGGTCTGTCGAACTGGGTCTGGAGATGGCCTGCACGTTCGGCGGAACATCGTATAAGCCCGGTCCCGACGGTATGCAGAAGATTGAAAACAGGCAAAGGTTCAAAGATTTCATACGCGCATTCATACCTGGAGGTTCCGACGTGGTTGAGGAAGGCACAGTCTACCAGAACGAAGCCGGCAACCAGCTGGGCAGCTGGATGGCGCGTGTGAGCTACGACGGCGACTGGTGGAATGTCGGCGTGTATGCCGACAAATACTTTGAAGACCATTCGTCGATGCTCATGCTCGACTACGACGGCTATGGGCAGGGCGAGAATTGGAACACACGCGAACGCCGACGCTATTTCCTCTACAGCCTGAAAGACTGGCTTCTCGGAATAGAATACAACTACAAGCCCGACAACTGGCTCAATTCCATAGTGCTGGAATACGTCTACACCAAGTACCAGAGTGGCCCGCTGTACCACGACCACAGCCAGGGGCGCAGCGACCACATCAGCGGCATGGATGATTTCTACAACCACTACATCTTCACCGGCTGGCAACACTGGGGGCAGGTGATAGGCAATCCGCTCTATCGCTCACCTATTTATAATACAGACGGGCAGATAAACGTTCAGGACAGCCGCTTCGTGGCATGGCATCTCGGACTCTCCGGCCATCCCACAGGCCAGTTCTCCTATCGCCTGCTGGCCACCATGCAGACGGGCTACGGCACATATCACAGGCCCTACGACAAGAAACACCACAACGTGAGTGTGCTCGGCGAGGGCAAGTATGTCATAAACAGCCGCCACAAATGGCTCAACAACACATCTTTGACCATAGGCTACGGCATGGACTTCGGCAGCATACTCGGTGGCACCAACTACGGAGCACAGATTACAATCACCAAAAAAGGATTATTCAAAAATGAAGATTAGGATGAAGAAAACCTTCACAAAATACATTGCCGCAGCCGTTGCAACGACAGCCATGCTGTGGTCGGCGGCCTCGTGCTCCTTTCTCGAAACCGACAACAGCGGCAAGCTCGGAGGCTTCTGGCATCTGGAGCGCATAGACACGCTTGCCACGGGTGGGCGAAAAGACCTTTCCAAGGAGAAGCGTTTCTGGTCTGTGCAGGGCAGTATACTCGAAGTGAGCAGGCGAGAGGTTGGAATAATGCAGCCATTCATATTCCGTTATGAGCACAACGGCAACACTCTGAGCCTAAGCGATGCCCGCAGCAACGATCGCGAGAAGGGCGATCCGGCTGTGGAGAACGTAGAACCCTTGCGTCAATATGGCATCAACGAGCTGCATGAAACCTTCAACGTAGAGGCTCTCGACCGCAGCAAGATGCAGCTCAAGAGCAATACGCTCCGCATTTACTTCACGAAGATGTAGAATGTGAAAACTCCGAGATGTCTAAAGTAGGCATCTAATGGTAGCAATAGAGAAGTTTTATGTAAATGCCAATGCCGGGGCTTTAACGTTCTCGCCTATCGGAACTTCCTTCAATCCCCTTATGTCTACTACGGCACCATATTGAAGGAAACAGTCTTGGAACCCTTCAACGTTGTTTCCCCAATAAATCATGCAGCAAGCCATAGGTGCGCCTTTGCCCGTATCGTAGCCGTTTTCGAGAAAACGAAGCCTCGTGTCATATAAGAAACAGATGGCATCGGCCACTCCGAATATGCATTTCTTCCAATGTGAAGTGTTTGTGGCAACTGGAACGAGAGCTATGACCTCAGAATCAAATTCGCGATGTGTGTTGGCGCACTTAGTTAGCCAGTCCTTTATTGTCGTTCCGCGTTCTCTGTCCGCCCCGTAAGGTGGATTAACGTAGACTGTCGGGTAGTTCCAACTTTCCTTTAGTCCGTCGTGCTCAGGCAAGCGGTATTCAACCTCGGCATTTACAACAGAATACTCATTAGAACACGGGTCAAGGTCTATGTGTCCGTTCCAGAATTGTTTGATGGCATTTACATACTTGTGGGGGGTACACCAACTCTGGCTGAGGGAATTAACATGTCTGCCTGCTGTCATAGTATAGCCCTCCAATCCTTGTTCTTGAGTGTTTCAAGAGTCAGTTTCAGGTCGTAAAGTGTGCCTCCGTTGGGAGAAATGACGTTGAACCAGTTTTCTATTTTTGCTGTATTTTCTTCAAAATAAGCATCTAAAGCGAAATGTGCAGCCTGTTCCATCTTCTTTTTAGTAAAAGCATTATCCTTTTTGGGGCTTCCTGCTGGCGGATAACTGGCGATGAAGGCATCATGCACTGCTTGATATTCAGGCCGTGGAGAGCGTAGCAAGTCTATAATGAACTGTGCAAGTCCCTCGTCGGTAAGAAACAGTAGCCAATCATAACTCTGTGATAGTACTTTCATTTCCTTATTCTGGTTACCTGAAGTAAACCAATTGCCATGATTGCTGACTACTCCTATCGAAAGAGTGAAATTGCGAAGTTGTTGTGGAGTACCGTTGAAGATTATCTCGTTCAGCAGCTGAGTGTAAGGGCCAACGTGAGCTTTTCCATTGATGTAATATATGCCATCAAGTTCCCCTTGGTCGTTTCGTACTTTCTGTAGCGAAGAAGTCGTTTTGGCCACATATGCCCCCTGTTTGGCTTTTTCTATCGTCTGAGGGCCTTTCGAGTCACCCTCCTTTCCCACTCGTTTGCACTCAATCATGGCATAAGCATGTTTGTCAAGAATATAAGAGTGCAATAGTGTAGAGTCAGAAGTAATCCTGTCGGGTGAGGCGATGGCTATAGCCTGTTCGCTCGCTCCGATTACACATGCGTTCTGAATGATGCCTTTATTGACAACTTTGTTGGCTTTCAGTTTGAACTCTTCTGAAAGTTGTATCTCGCTTGCTATCCTTTTAGATGTCAGTGGAAAACTAACAGGAACTTCAAAGGGGGCAATAATCCTTTGCGTAGGATGGAGTGTAAACTCTACGTTGTGCGTAATATCTTCCCTACCATATTCAGCCAAAGGCTGTTCGATAGCGATAGAGTCATTCACACCCCATTGTCTCAGCATATAAAAGATTATAGTCTCTATGAATGTACCCAAAGCTCTGCCTGCAGCCTTTTTGCTGTCTTGTCTGTCGCCAAACACTTCTTGGCTTAACAAGGTTTGCAGTTCGTCAATAGAAAGGTATGCCATATATAGATAGTTTTGCTCATGCTTCAGATGTCTTCAGAACTTCTTTCCGAAGACTATGTTCACAAAAGTCTTGAACAATATCTTGAAGTCGAACAGCCACGAGCGATGTTCGAGATAGTAGAGGTCGAGCTCCAGTCGGCGCAGCATCTTCTCTATCGTGTCAGTGTAGCCATTGTAGAGCGTAGCGTATGATGTTACGCCGGGACGTATCTGATAGAGGTAGACGTAGCGAGGGTCGCGCTCCATAATCTGTTTGATGTAGAACTCGCGTTCCGGACGCGGCCCGATGAAGGCCATGTCGCCCTTCAGCACGTTCCACAGCTGTGGCAGCTCGTCGAGGTGATGGTCGCGCAGAAACTTGCCCACGTGGGTCATTCGCTTGTCTCTCTCGTGCTGATAGAGGGCAGGGCCGTCCTTCTCGGCATCCTCTCTCATGCTTCGGAACTTATAGATGTAGAACGGACGACCGAAGCGGCCAATCCTTTCCTGACGGAAGATGGCCTTTCCGCCGTCTTCGCGCTTTATGGCAATATAACAGATAAGGAATAGAGGGGAAAAGACCACAAGGCAAACAGCCGCCCAACAGAAGTCGAAAATACGCTTCATGTTGCGCTCAAACTCGTTCATGCCGTCTAAGACATATCCATTCTTTAAGGTGGTCATACCCGATTTCTCTATTCTATGATACTTCCTTGTAGGTATAATCTATATTCTCTGAACGTGAAAGAAGCATTTTTATTGCATATATGTGCATCTTTCTTGTGACTGTCGTTGTTTAAAACCGTGCGAAGGTAGTAAAAAAACAGAAGACTGCCAAACATTGGAAGGTGTATTCGCTTGAATGTATACTTACAAACCGAACAACTCTTTTCTAACTAAATAAAACGCAGTACATATAAAAGAAAGAAATATCATTCCAGCAACGAAAATCATTCTCTTTGGTCCGGCTGGCTTGATGGGCACTGACGAGCCTTTTATCATTGTGAAGGCCGGTGTACGCTCTTGTACTTTTGCCTTTGCAGCCTGTAACTGCTTGTCAAGAGTTGTATAGGCATCGTATTTGAGTTGCATCTCATTCTCCATGTCTTCCACCTTTGCACGCACCGATTCTAATATCACATCAGTGTTGGCATCGGCAGAGTTGACATACTTCTCACGTATGGCCTCGTAGTCTTTCTTTGCTTCATTGGTTAGCTTTTGGTAATAATCAACGTCGACTCTTGCCTTGCGTGTTCTGTAATCAGTAATGAAATCCTGGAGTTTTGCGGTAAGGGTGTCAGCTAAAGTCTTGCATATTAGGGGATCTTGGTCTTTTATGCTTATTGTAATAATGCTTGTTTGCTTGTCTATTGAGATTTTTATATTCGACTGAATGATTTTCACAATATCGTCTTGTGTTTTGTTAAGACGGTATGGATCAAACTCGGCTCCCCCCTTCTTGTTAATATTGACCACGTCTTTGTCACTTCCCAAAAGTGCCATCACCTTTTTTCTCGCAGGTGCCCACCAAACTTGTTTCTGATGTTTTTTAAGATAATCGTAGTAGGTTGTGTGAATACTGTCGCCAATGTCTGTTACTTTTATGTTCCAAAGGCTGACAACAAAGCCATTATCCTCCATCAGATCGGGATATAGCAGAGGGTATATAGCATCTGTTGACTGCATATTGTCAAGGCTCAGCCCGATACTTGAAGCCAGATTGCCAAGTGTGCCGCCTGCTCCGGAATTCTCCATTTCAGGAGCAAGTCGGGTCTCTGTTGAATAGTATCTGGGAAAACTGACAATATAAATAGAAGCCAGTACAGCCACTATAGGTATGACGATAAAGAATACCAGTTTCTTTTTCCAAAGCGTTCGGAATATGTTTCTCAAGTCTATTATGTCTGTTCCTTTGCCTGCCATGTCTTGTTTCAGTTGGTTCAGTTACTTGATTATGTTTGCGAGGGTGGCAATCATTGTGGCTATAGAGGCTATCGAGGTGCCTACGGTCATGGTCTCGCTGATGCTCATGCCGTTCTTAGCCTTCGATGGCACTACAATCTCGCAGCCGGGCTTGGGCTTTGATTTGCTGCCTACCTTGCTCACGGTGCCGTTCATATATATAATATAGGTGTTGCGCTTCTTGGCATAGTCGCTGAAGCCGCCGGCCTGGTTGATGTAATAGCTTACGTTCTTGCCCTCTATGTAGCCTACGGTGTTGGGGTACATCACCTCACCGTTGATCTTTACGGTTCCGTTGTACTGCGGAACAACTACTCGGTCGCCTTCGCGCAATATGATGTCGGCATCGCTGCCCGGGTTCTTGAGAGCCTTGTCGAGCTCGATGCCCACGTAATAGGTATCGCCAAAGTTGAATTTCTCAAGAGCCTCGGCTTTCTGCTGCTCGGCCACTTGGGTTACTGCGGCGGCATTGGAGCTGCGCAGGATGTTTGTCATTATGTTCTTGCGCTGATTTTCCTGTTGCATCTTCAGTACGGCCTGCATCCTCAGCCGCTCTGTCTCGTTGATGCGTCGCTCCAGTCGGGCTCCCTTGATATATGCCAGGTCGTTGGTGCCGCCAGCCAGCTTGACGAGGTCACTAAGACGGGTATTGCGTTTTGTGAGCGTGTAGGTGCCGGCAAAGAGCACTTCGCCATCTATGATTACGTTCTGCTGACGGCTGTAGCCCGGGCTTCGGCGCACGTAGACTTCATCGAACGGCTGTAGGTGGAAAGCGGGCTCTCCGTCGATGACAAAACCGTCTTTCAGCTCGAAGGTGTAAGTCCGGGCTATGAGCGAGTCGGGGGAGGAGGCTTTGTTGTCGATGATGCGGCGCGACACGTCGACCTTCACCGTTGAGGCTGTTTCTTTCAGTCCGCCAGCCTGGAGCACGAAGTCTTCAAGTGTTTCGTTGGCGGCATATTTGTATACTCCGGGGTATTGCACCTCGCCGTGTATGGTGATGGTCTGTTCCACCTGGGCATCTTGGCGCGTGGGTATGAAGAGCACGTCTTCGTTTTGCAGCGGGATGTCAACCGTTGTTCCTGCGAGGATGCCTTTCACGTCGACCGCTATCACCTCGAGTGTGCGGTCGGGGCGCATACGATGCATCACGGCATGGGGCGCGAAAGCATATTCGGTGAGTCCTTCGGCTGCTTCGATAAGTGTGCGAACGCTGTTGATGTCGTCGCCCACCTGATATTTGCCGGGCCGGAACACGGCTCCCTTTATCTCAACCATGTTCTCGAAGCGTGGGATGATGCTGTCAACGCTTACCGAGTCGTCGTCGGCCACTTGGAACGAAGGCATGTCGAACTCGTTGACGTTGTAGATGCTGTATTGCTTGCCGGTCTTTCTTATCAGCCTTACCGACTTGGTGTAGGCATCGCCGGTAAATCCGCCTGCGTAGCGAAGCAGCGTTTCCAGGCTTTCGCCCTTCTTCATCTCGTAGTACATCGGGCGCTTCACCTTGCCTTCGATGCTCACGAGGCAGTCGTATGCTCCCACTACAATCACGTCGTTGTCGGCCAGCTTCACGTTGCCAGTTAGTCGGCCATTAAGCATATAGTCATAAACGTCGACCGAAGTGATGAGCTGATTGTTGCGGTAGACTTTTATGCTGCGCAGTGTTCCGAGGTCGCTGATGCCGCCTGCCATGTGGAGTGCGTGGAATACTGATGCGAAGGCCGACAGCGTGTATGTGCCTGGCTTGCGAACTTCGCCCATCACGTTGACCATGATTGAGCGTGTCTGTCCCACCGAGAGCCTTATCTGGCTGCTGCTGTAGCGTGGTCCCATCTGGCTCTTTATGCGCTGGTTGGCCTGTGCCACGGAGAGTCCGCTCACCTGTATTGGGCCAAAGCCCTCGATGGTGACGAAGCCGTCGGGCGACACTGTGGCTTGAATCGTTTTCTGCGAAGCTCCGTAGATGTCGATATACACGGCATCGCCCGGCCCAAGACGATAGTTCTGTGGAGTGGCAATGTTCATGTTTGGCTCAAAAGAGAGGTCTTGCCGATTGAAGATGTCGCGTCCGAACACTTGTTTGCGCCTGCGTTCGTTTTTCATCCTGTTGACCAACTGCCGATAGGCTGCTGCCGTATCGGCAGGCATCCAGCTGTCGAGTTCGTCGGTCATGGCTACAAACTCGCCGTCGTAGCTGTCGTAGGTTGAGCCTACATACCCATCTCTGCGGTTACGCATCGAGCTGTATCTGTTCACGCGCTGTTCTTCCTCGTCGTAGATGCGGCGCGTTTCGTCGGCCACATCGGCATCAGAGCGCGGTGCTTGCTGCTGTGCGTTGTTCTTGCGTGTGCGGTCGTCGACCTTTGTGCTTGCCGTGGCTTGCTCCGTAGTCTTGGCCGACAGCTTCTGGTAGTTGTCCCTCACGCGCCTTATCTGCGTTATGTTCACGCCACTCTGCATCAGTTTAGTCACTATCGTAGCCTGTGAGGTGCCGCGCTTATGTTCTTTCAGGATAAACTCCATCACTTGCGAGTCCGACATCGACTGGGCCTGCACACCGGCTGCATAGCAAGCCAAGAGGATGAATATCACAAATTTCTTCATATCGTGTTGCTAATTGTTCTCTTTTATTTTCAATAATATAACTGCTAAAACTCTGTTTTATTGCTTTTTTCCTGCTTGGTCTGTGAGCTTTTCGGGGGGCGTTGGTTTATTGCAGGCGGCTGTCTGTTCTGTTTGCCGTGCGGTCGAACTTTATGAGCAGCAGCCCAATACCTGTCCATATCAGCTCTCTCACCCTGACAATGAGTGCCACGAATACTGCCGCACTCGTCGTGAGGCCCAGTCCGGTGATGCTCATGAGGAAACCGCCCTCGCGTCCGCCGAGCTGCAGGGGCATGAAGAACAGCATATTGGCAAACAGGGTGGTGAAGCTTATGATGAGTATGCAGTCGAAATAGTTCACCGACGGCATTAGCACCATGAGCACGAAGAACACCTCAAGGGCTGAGCATACGCGGCAGGTCCACTCCAGTGCCACTGCCGTCCAGAAAGTGCGTGGGTTCTGATTGTGCAGTGCTGCTATCTGCCTGTCTATGGTGTCGAGTTTCTCACGGTGTTTCTCAACGAATGGGCGCGCCCATCTCTTCACAAAGGGTATGTGGCGCAGCAGGCTCAGCGTGCGCACGGCGAGTCCTTTCCTGTAGCCCACCATGAAGAACCATATAGCCAGCAGGCACACCGCGGTAGCCACGGACAGCATTATGGCCATGAACGTGCTCACGTGCTGGGTGAGGATGTAGAGCGGTATCGACGAAAGCCAGAACCAGAAGTGGCTGAAGATGTGGGTCATCACGTAGAGTATCACCGACGACGAAGCGCGTTCGGTGCCTATCTTCGGCGAGAGCATCATTATCCTGTAAGGTTCTCCCCCCATCAGCCCTCCGGGCGTTGCATAGTTGAGTGCAAATCCGCTCACTGTGATTTTATATAACCATCCGAACGAGATGCGCGAGCTTTTGGAAGGAGTGTCTGCCGGTTCCTGCGAATGTATTATGAGCCACCACGATGCAGTGTTGAAGATGTAGAGCACGGCCCACAGTGCCACTACTGCAAAGAACCAGTAGCCTGCATGAGTGAGTCCTTTCCACACCTCACGGAAGTCGAGCTGCGTGACCATCACTGCGAGCAGTGCCAGTCCGAATATGAAGAAACCGTTCTGATATTTCTTGCTCATGGCGGCAGTTGTCTTTACTGTACGGGGCTTTTAGGCTTAGCCTGTGCAAAGCGCGGCTTGTCGCCCTCTTCGCGGCGTTCCTTGTAGAGTTTCTTCAGCGGATTAGCCAGCGGAATGTCGTAGTTGCGACGGTTTCGTGCCGTGTCGATGGCCGCATAGATGGCCTTTCTCAGCGAACTGCAGTCGGCTTCTCCCTTTCCGGCCAGCTTCATGCAGCAGTTGTGGTCGGGGGCCGTGCGCACGAAAGGCAGTCCCGTGGTGAGGCGGTAGCCATCTTCGTTGCTCAGTGCTCTCATGGCAGCCATTCCCTGGTCGTAGTACATGGCCAGCACTGCATCGAAGGCAGTGTGCTTGCCGGCGGCAAAGAAGTTCTCGGCTACGTAGGGGCCAAAGGTTTGTATGCTGTTTTCCTTGAGCTTTTCCATTACTGGTTTCAGCACAGCCTGCTCCTCAGAGCCTTCTGCCGGAGTAAGCTCCAGCCCGGGGTTCACCGACAGCAGGGCTATCCTCGGGTTCGATATGCCAAAATCTCTTCGCATAGCGGTGTGGAGTGTAGTGATAATCTTCGTCAGGTGCTGCTCGTTGATGCTTGCCGCCACCTCTCTCAGGGGCACGTTGCCGCTTGCAACAACCAGCCGCATGGCATTGGTGACATAGATATTGAGCGCAGAGTCGAACTCGCCGGTGTGGTCTTCGATATATCTTGTCTGTCCGCTGAAGCGGAAAGCCTCGCTGCTGTCCACAGGGCACGTCACCATAGCATCGACTTCTCCCTGTCGGCAGTCGTCTATGGCACGGTCGAGCGCTTTTAGGGCTGCGTTGCCGGCCTCTTCGGTGTGAATACCAAGCTCTATCTTCACGTCAGTATCGATGCAGTTGAGGATGTTGAGCTGTCCTTCATGTGCATCTTCCGCCCTGTCTATCACGGCAAAGTTCACCTGCATCTGCAAGGCATTGCGGTGGTAGGTGGCTATCTTCGGTGAGCCATAGATGATGGGTGTGCAGAGTTCCAGCATTGTGGGGTCGTCGAAGGCCTTGAATATTATCTCGTAGCCTATGGAGTTTGTGTCGCCTTGGGTGATGGCAATTCTTATCTTTCTGTTTTCCATAACTCTTTTATTGTATTTTCTCTTTTGTTTTACGTAAGGTGAAGAGTGCGCTTTCCAGCTCTCTGAGCAGATTGCGCTTGCTTCTTCCGGGAGCATAGACAAAGGCCAGAGCGGTCAGGCTGTCGTTTCCTTTCCTGACAGTATGTGCCACAAACGGTCCGCCCATGGCATCACCCTCCATCTCCCACAGTCCGCGGCTCACGGTCAGGCTGTCGCCGATGCTTCTGCCGACAGTTCCCCTGACTATGCGCATTTGCATCTCGGGTTGCTCCCCCTTTATGTTGGCAGCCAGCGTGCTGTCTATGTTGCTGCCCCAGAACACGCAGATGTTTGTCATTGCGCTGGCGGCATTGTCCGAAAGCCACACGAAGCCTTTTCCCTTTTTGCTCGAAAGCATACGGGCAGGCACCTTCATCTCCACGCCGAACATCTCTCTTATCAGGCTTCTGGCTCTGGGATTGTCCTCTTTCTCGAGCCTTGCCATCGCCACTCTGCGCTCGAAGCGCGAGAGCAAAGCCACTATCTTGTGTCCGTTCTTTGCGATATATTCGTCGAGCAGCCTTTGCGAGGGAGCCGTCAGGCTCACTACTATCTGTGGCCGGGCATACACGTTGGTGCGCCACTTCATCTCTACCTTATTATATATATAGGCATCAATGTCCACATCCACTATGCTTCGCGCCAGCCTGAGCTCGCTCGCCGCATAGTCTGCGCCTGGGTGCTCGCTCACGTCGAACAGAGGTTCGCGCTGCGGCAGCCCCTCCGTGTCAGTGCTCAGCAGTGCGCATAGCGTGCTGTCGCCCTCGCCCGTCACCACCACCTCGTATGCGAGGCTGCTGCTCGCAGGCAAAGGGCCGTCAGTGCTGCACGAGCAGACCGTCGCCGCCGCAACCGCAAGCCACGCCCACCTCATTCTTTAGCCTTTCTTGCTGTCGACAGCAGGCCGCAGGCAGCATATATGTCCTGGCCGCGGCTCGCCCTTATCGTGGTGAATAGGCCGTGCTGGGTCAGGTAGTCGCGCATACGCAGCATCGTGGCATCGTCTGCGCCGTGCAGGTCTACGCCCGGTATCTGGTGGAACCGTATCAGGTTGATGCGGCAGTCCAGCCCGCCCAGTAGCCTTACGAGCTGCCGGGCATGGTGTTCCGAGTCGTTCACTCCGGCGAACACTATATACTCGAACGACAGTCGCCGCTGGTGGGCGAAATCGTAATTGCGCAGCAAGTCAACAATCTCCGTGATGCTCATGGCACGCTCGGCAGGCATCAGCTCGCGTCGTTGGTCGGGCAGGGCAGAGTGCAGGCTGATAGCCAGATGGCACTCGCTCTCTTCTATGAAGCGCTTCAGCTTTCCGCGCAAGCCCACCGTGCTGACTGTTATGCGTCGCGGACTCCAGGCCATGCCCCAGGGAGCCGTCAGCACCTGTGTGGCCTTGAGCACCTGTTCCAGGTTGTCCATCGGTTCGCCCTGTCCCATGAACACAATGTTGGTCAGTCTGTCGCTCTCGGGCAGCGCGCATATCTGGTTCAGAATGTCGGCAGCCGAGAGGTTGCCCTCGAAGCCCTGCTTGCCCGTCTGACAGAACAGACAGTTCATCTTGCATCCCACCTGCGACGACACGCACAGCGTGGCACGGTCGCCGTCAGGAATGAACACCGTCTCAACCATCTTGCCCTTGTCGCCCACCGGGAAGAGATACTTCACTGTGCCGTCCACCGAGTGCTGCGCGTCGGCATGAGGACGCAGCCCCACCTCGTAGTCAGCCTTCAGCTTCTCGCGGTTGGCTTTCGAGAGGTTGGTCATCTCGTCTATCGTCCTCGCCCGTCGGCCATACACCCATTCGGCTATCTGCTTGGCGGCAAACGAGGGCATACCCAGCTCACGGGCGAGCTGTTTCAGCTCGTCGAGGGTCATCCCCAGAAGCGGTTGCTTGGCCTTGGCGTGGTGAGAGGCATCCATTGTTCGTTCCGAAGTTCTTGAAATTCACATTCTTTTGACGAGTCCAGAGTAGCTCTGGTGCTCTGTGTGTCCGTATTGGCAGTCTTCCCGGCGCATGACAGCTCGCGGACGATGGTAATGCAGACAACCTGCAAAGATAAAGATTTATTTGCTAATATCGGTTTTTATGCCGCTTTTTTATTCGGACTAATCGGAATGACCCTTTTGCAATCTAAAAAGTTTCGGTGATTGATGAATTTTTGCTCTGGTATTGTTCCATACTTTCTGTTATTCTGAACGTTCCAGTCATAATATAATATTACTTTTCTACTAATCTTACAATATATATCTTGTTATTTTATAACTTTTCGAACTTCTTTGAATAATATGTCTGCTAAGTTAAATAGAGTCGAATTTGTCCAAAACAAAAAATAATCCACCAAAAGCGGTGATTATCTCAGATTTTATTTGTACGTTTGCCATGACATTGATGATTTTTTGCTTGTCTTGATTTTGCAGCACTAAGGTAAGTGAAAAATCTGACATGGCAAAATCCTGAGCCGCTCGGCTTTGCCGCTTCGCGCGTCGAAGAACTTTTTGTT
>ODAJ012123461.1_pt1 | contig 45459 bp, 42 predicted proteins | sample 1539241 | NCBI WGS metagenome assembly ODAJ01 (sample SAMN02144231, study PRJEB22623) | gut metagenome | biome: sheep rumen | host: Ovis aries | place: New Zealand
TCCCATCCGAGCATGCTTGCCGCCACCTCGGGACCGCCTATGCCGCTGAATACTGATGCGTGAGTCATTATTCTTTGTCGGTTATTTCTTCTTACGTTTCTTTGATTCATATAGCTTTACAGGTGCGTAACCAGCCCAGATCATAGGTTTCTTAAACTCTGTATCGGGGCTTCTGTGCTCGCCAGGCTTGATCGTTCCAGGGTATCCCTTAATACGTGCTACCATATGTGCCTGTCGTCTTCTGTCTTCCCATACATCAGTAAGCCAGTCTGGATCTTTCTGTAGTCCCAGCTCGCGGGCCTTTCTGATCATGGTACGCAGAGATATACCCAGATACTCTGCTATTTCCTTGTTCAGCGTCTTAGGGAACAGGCGGCGTAAGTCATCTACCATCTGGCGGCTCCATGATATACGTCTGGTTCCGTTAGGTGCCTCCTCGACGCGTCCGGTATCAGGGTAATATCGTGGGCCTTTCCTTGACAGTCCGTGTCGCTTGCAGATAGTAAATACCCAGCCTGGAGCGTATCCTACAGCCAGCCCTATTTCCTTATAGGTTCTGCCATCATGAAACATCTGGATAATTTCCGCGTCGTGCTCAGTGTTTCTTCTCATTGGATAATGGATTTGTTATCGATTTATCCATCTTGTTAAAGAACAGTCCAGCGTCGATATCCATATAGACAAATGCTATCGTGTTTTTGATATCTTCTAGCGTATCGTTTTCAGCGATATAGTAGTTACTATTGAAGATAGGCTTCCTTTCCGGGTGTCCTGGATCGTGGGCAAAGATCTGTACATTCATTACCAGTCCCCTATCATTCTTTCCTATCGATACAGACAGTCTGCTGTAGTTGTTGCACTTTCCGGCTACTCTGGCGTATTGTACCTGGCTAAGAAATAGCACTAGACGCTGTAGATATTCCTTTTTCTGCTCCTCCGAATACTGGAACATATTATAGTGAATACTCACGCCCAATTCTTCCAGGCGTTTTTCCTGGCGTCTGTTCCGTTTGGACGTATCGGAAGGCATTATGCAGACTTTTTCTTCAACGTTGAAGGCGTACCCTTTCTTTCTCATACTATACCGAAGATTTCGTAAAGCTCTCGTTTTATCCATACGCTACACCTCAAAAACTTTGCTTTCTTCTGCTGCCTCCGTGACTAGCTCAGTAATAGTAAGGCCTTTCGGATTCAGTTCAGGCAGAAGGAATACGGTATATATACCCTGGCCTCCATTAGTTGTCTTGACCTTCTTAACGCTCATACGTTTTTCCAGTTCCTCTATGAAGTCTATTTTACCGAAAGGGGTAAAAGACGTTTTCAGGGTGTACTTTTTACGGCTGCCTTCTATTCTGATAGTACCGGCGCCGTTAGGTGCTTCTATTGTCTGTATCATATCTGAAAGTTTAAAAATTAAAGCAAAGCATATCCGGCTACCTCATTGATCTTATCCTTTGCCAGCTCAGGAATCCTGGAGAGGCCAGCGCGCCAGTTATTAAAAGTGGACTTCGGTACCTTGCAGGCCTCGATCATTTCACGGGCCTTTTCCTGCGACTGCTCGATAGGAAGGCTACGGAAGTAAGTACGCAGCTTTACGCTGTTCTCTACGTTTTTCGGGTTTTTAATGTTTTTTTGCTCCATAAATTTTGTATATTTATATTTAATGTTTAATTTTACGGTGCAAATATAATAATAAAATCGACACTGTCGATATAAAATCGTGTTAATAATTCTAAATAAAAAATCATATAATATGGCTAACCTACAGATAATAAGAGACTTGTGCGAAAAGAAAAAAATCTCTATTCGCAAGCTGGCTCTCATGGTAAACTTGAAGGATGGCAGTATCCATAATTTGATAAAGGTAGGATCTACCAGTACTACCACACTGGAGGCCATAGCGAAGGCCTTAGACGTTCCTACAGGTATTTTCTTCGATGACTATCAAGAAAACGACCAGGCGAAGGAAATAGCCCATTTAAAGGAACTCCTGGAAGAAAAGGAGCGTACCATAAAAATACTTATGGAGCGCCAAAAGTAGGCCCAAAGTAGGCACATTTCGTCCCTACATGATTGAGGTTCAACAGATACGGGATTCCTGGAGGTACCACTCCTCCTTTCATTATGAGTCCCTGTCTTAGAGTTCGCTCTAGCAGGGACTTTTCCTGTGTATAGGGGTTTCAGAAGATTTCGATCTTCTGGCGGTCTCAAATAGATTTCGTAAAAATGTAGGCACAAAGCGTCCAAAAACAGTTAAAACAGTCACAAAGTAGCTCACAGAATATGGCAGTAATACGTATTACCAGGCGCCCTGAGGAGGGCAAAAACGGCAAAGCTCCGCTGTATGCTGTTTTCTATTGCAGCAGGGAGAAGGTACGTGTCCCTATAAAGATCAGTGTCTCTGCCCAGGATTGGGACGCCAGGGGTGAGAAGATCCGGGGCCGTAGCCAGGACGTCAAGGATAATAACCTTATTATAGAAAACACACGCGCGCGTATCTCCGATGTCCTGGTCTCTGCACGCCTGAGGCACCAGAAGCTCACGAAGGAAAGTTTTTACCGTGCCTACAACAGTCCCAGCGACTATAGGGACTTCTACGCCTTTGTCGACGCCCTGCAGCGTATTGAAAGCAGGACGCTGGCCGACAACACCTGCAGACAGCATACCTCTGTTATTAAGAAGCTCAAAACCTACCGGCTTGGTCTGGCCTTCCATGAGCTTACCCCCCAGATGGTTAACGGCTTCGTCTCCTGGCTTCGTAAGATCGGCAACAAAGAAGCGACTGTCTGGAAGAATATCAAGACGCTTAAGAGCTACGTCAATGCTGCTGAGAGGGCCGGATATATCCAGGATAACCCTTTCGCCTCCATCAAGATACGCAGTGTCAAGAATGAGATCGTTTTCCTAGACGAAGACGAGCTTAAGAAGCTGCTAGGCCTGTACAATAGCAACCGGTACGACGGGCTGTGTCTTAACAGTCTCCGTTTTTTCCTTTTTCTGTGCTTCACCTCCCTGCATATTGGTGACGCCCTGAAACTCCGGATAGAAGATATCCATAATGGCGAGCTGCACTACGTCCGTAAGAAGACGCGCCTTAATGTCTGCGTTCCTCTCTCCGATCCGGCCTCTAAGCTGGTAGAGTTCTACAGGGATGGCCGTAGCAAGGGTCTGTTAATTCCCAGGTTTGCAAAGGAGCAGACTATCAACAGGAAACTGAAAGATATCTGCAAGGAAGCCGGTATCGATAAGCCTGTCAGCTGCAAGGCTGGCCGCCACACTTTCGCCACCCTCTACTACAAGAAAAACCGGGATATCCTGACGTTACAGAATATCCTCGGCCACAGTTCCCTACGTATGACGATGATCTACGCCCACGTAGTCAATGACGTCAGGACTGCAGGCGTCCACGCCTTTGACGGTCTCCTATAGGTCCTGGTACTCCGTTTTCGCATCAAAACAGGGACACTCCTTGATACGTTCCCATGGATCCACTATCCCGTTACCATTCTTATCCGGTGATATATCGCGGTGTCCCAGGATCTCTGCATCCGGATAGCGTTCCTTTAGCTTGACCAGCAGATCTATCAGTGCCAGCTTTTGGGCGTCTGTACGGTTGTCTATCCCCTTGGGGTGTGTCGCGTCGATACCACCTATCCAGGCTACGTGTATGCTGTGCTCGTTATAGCCTCTCACGCCGTTAGCGGTGAAGTTCTCGTCCAGCATTACGATAATATTCCCGTCTGTCTTGATGACGTAGTGATATCCAGGATTTTTCCATCCCTTGTTTTTAAACTCAGCTTTCAGTGTCTTTTCCGTAGTGGCCTCCTGATAGCTGGCCGTACAGTGTACGAAGATCCTGTTAATCTTTCTCATTCTCGTACTCCTCCATGTTAAGGTTACGCTTCATTTCCCAGCCCTCGCACACTGCCTGTCGGATATGATTACCCACAGCCTGGTAGAAGTCTTCCACCTCCTCCAGTGTCGTAAGCTCCAGTTCCACCGGTTCGTCATCCGTTCCCAGCTTGATCACTATAGGCAGGTTCTCGCCGTTGATCTTGGCCAGTTCGTACCAGTCTGAGTAGTTCCTCTGATTCTCAGCACTCAGCCATACCAGGTGTCCCCTGTAGGTCATTCCCTGTAGGATTTTGTCTCTTACGATCTCGTTTATCGTCTCGACGATATCCCGCTTGATCACCTCCGGTCGTGGCCGGTATGAATACTGCAGGCGGTAGTTATAGCCTGTCTCGCTCTCCTGGTTATCCTTGCCGAAGCCATAGATAACCTCCCACTTGTTACGGCCAATATGGTACAGGCCGTTCTGTGCGCTTGTTGCGCCATAGACTTTCTCCATAGTTATCTCATATTATATTGTTTAATAAGTCTCTCCACCTCTTTTTCGTCAGGCAGTGACAGTCCCAGGGCCTTCGCAGAAGTAAGCATATAGAACGGATATTTTCCGCTGTCGCGGTCCACGATGATAGAAGCGAAAAACGGTATCTTTCCCGCTTTCTCCGCATGTTCCAGGATAATCTTGTTTTCCTGTATTCCGGTCCACATCTTACGCGGTCTTCCTTCATACAGGATACTTATCACCCATTTCTTGGCAGGTAGCGGTACTGCTGTCGGATCCTGTCCGTTCAGCCTGGCTTCCGTTATTGCCTTCTCGTACTTTTCCTTTTCGCGGCTAGGCACCACGTCGCGCTCGAAGTTTACGACGACAAAGGGCCGTTTTTCCAGTTCGTCCGGACCTATCGTCTTTCCTTTGAAGTGTTTTTTACCATCCTTATAGGATATCTTTATGTTCAGGTCTCCCAGATCGTCCATATTCTTTCCTGTTAGTTTCTTGTATAAATGTCCGCAGTCTCCCCACTTGGCCATGCCCTTAAAGGATCCTATTATCTTCTGTCTCCTTTTCCGGCTCTTTACCTTGTGCAGTTTCCTGGCGGCGTTCTGTTTTGTTCTCTTTCGTACCCTGGAGTGTTCGCCATCATCCACGAAGCCCAGGAAGTCGTTACCTTCCGATATCGGTCTTACTGCCTCATTGATCTTTATCTTAAGGCCCAGCGCCTCTACCTCCTCATGGATAATGTCGCGTATCCTCCACAGATACCTCTTATTTCCAGCCAGTACGCGGAAGTCGTCACAGTACCGGTAGTAATACCGTACCCTCTCGACCTCCTTAAGTCTGTGATCCAGGCGCGAAAGCAAGATATTTCCAAAGAACTGCGACGATCTCAGGCCTATAGACAGTCCCTTTGCCATCAGTCGTATAAAGCTCTCCAGTATAGGCAGTAGTATAGGATCCTTTATGATGGTACAGATATAGGCGTACATCATGTCCTGGTCTATACTCTCGTAGAACTTCTGGATATCGCCCATATAGAAGTACGCCGTACCCTCCCTGTCGTGTCGTGTATCCGTTCTTACCTTCCTGTACAGTCTGTGCATCCCTCGGCCTTTTATGCTGGCCGCTGACGTCCTGATCACTGTAGGATAGAGATACTTTTCCACGATACGCATTACTGCGTTACAGCCTATCCGCTGTGCTACCGGTGGTGCTTGTATCTTTCTCATTTTCGGTCCGTCCATCGTCTCAAATTCATGGAACCTGGTTACTCTGAACGTCCCGTTACCTATCTGCCTCTGCAGTGTCTGGATAATCTTGTCTTTCTTGCGCTCGTATCTCTCCCGTGCTTCATCCTCCAGGTCTTTCGTTACCTCCTTGAAGGACTGTTTCATATTATCGCGCTCGATAATTTCCGGGATAATGTGATGAAGTCTTTTACTTCCCATTGTTTTCTTCTGATTCCGGGGGCGTTGTGACTTTCAGCTGGTTTCCCATCTACTTGCCAGTTATAGCTCCCTCCCTGTGATTTTTCCGCTTTCCAGCCGTTAGTGGCTGCTTTTGCCGAGGCTCTGATCCCTCGCCCACTGGATACTGCACACGTACAGTCCTCAGGAGGGACGATAATTATTGGGTTCTAGTTGGCCAGGCGCACCGCGTTGTTCGAGTTCGAGTTCGACGAAACGTTGTTCGCGTTCGCATAAACGAGACCGCCGTTCACGTTCGCGTTGTTGTTCGACCGGCCCACGCAGCGCCCTTGGGATCATCTACCTTATGAGGGGTGACGGCCTGATAGCCGTCGCCCTTCGTTCGCGTTACGCTCCCGTTGCCGGAAGCTGTTCGTTCGTCTGGTCATCGAGGGCGTCGATTTCGCTCTCGTTCAGCAGCCTTCCACAGAAGGCCAGGCGCACCGCGACGTTCGAGTACGAGTTCGACGAAACGTTGTTCGCGGACGCATAAACGAGACCGCCGTTCACGTACGCGTAGTAGTTCGACCGGCCCACGCAGCGCCCAGGTGACATACCGATCCACCATCCTGCACCGTAACTCTTACTGTACTGTGAAGTATCAGCCGATACAGAAGACGGGATCACGTCGCACCTGCGCCCGTGTTTCACACGTACAATATTATTACCACCTCCGGACGTAAGGCCCTGCACTACTCTCTCAGTGTCCGTCAGCGGATCGTAAATATGCCACTTCCCATCGACTGGACCGACTTGTGGCCTATGATTCCTCAGCCAGGTTTTGAAGTCCGTAATATTGACGCCTATACAGTCCATAACCTCAAAGATACAGCCTACAAAGCCCTCCAGTCCCAGGACCTTCGTCACTCCGCTGTGTACGCCATAGACAGTGCTACCTGCACCTATACTGTCACGTACACCCGTCGTATATTCCGGTGAGTTACCGAAGCCATATACACGCTGGTCGTCACGGTTGCCGGTGATACCCTTTGATAGTATGGCTACCTGCTTGGACGCCTCGTACGGTGTACCCATGTATCCGTCACCACGGAACGCGCACAGGTTCAGGAAGTCCTGGTAGGTGTAGTTCATGGTGCTTACCGGCATTGCCGTAGGCTTACCGTTAGCGTCGTACACCCATTCCGATGACGTCACGCTGGTACCGTTACCTCTTTTCGTGGTACGGCCTGCTATAGATCTTATCAGTCCCAGGTCGTCGATCGTCGCGGCATAGATTGCCAGCAGCTGTGAAGGGAACAATTCCCATCCAGGCTCGATGGCCTCGATGTCGTCAGAATCCACAGCCAGGATCTCCGTAGTCGTCGGTACTGCCTTCAAGGCTGTAAAGTACAGGTATTTCGCTCCTTCCGGTACGTCACGGAATACGTAGTCTCCCTGCTCGTTCGAGAAGTCCACGGGGCTGTCAGCCGTTCCCGATATCGACAGTGAGGCCTTACTGAGTATCACGCCGTCAGCGTCCACGAAGCAGGCGCCGTATGTAGCGTTATTTATACCCACGTATCTGCACTGCAGCATACCCTCCACGTCCAGGCGGAACACAGAGCACGAAGACAGTACGTTTGTAGCTGTCTCGATATCGAAGGTCTCGCCTACTATCATACTCTCCATAGCCAGGCCTACGCTCTCAGCGAATACGGCCTGCGCCAGTGTTACGCTGTTCTTTCTGGTCCAGGTAGGCTCCGGCATTTCCGTATCGAACGATACCAGCGTATGTTTCTCCTGGTTCTTGAAGTCGTTAATACCCTTATACCAGTGTCTCGGTACGCGGATAAAGCAGTCCGTACCTGTTCCCAGGATGTCCCTGTTATCGAAGTCGTTACCGTTGTACAGTTTCGCGTAGTTGTTCTTGCTCAGAAGCTGCATACGCATACCCTGCGCGTTTTTGTCGTAGGTACCGGCAACAGGCAGGCATTTCTTACGGATCTTAAGGAAGTGTCCGGACGGTACGAAGGTATTGTTATACTTGTATCCCGTCTGGTTATCCTCGTTGGTGATGTTCTCAGGGTTCGTCTCCAGGTCGCTCTCCACGATCCGCGTATAGGCCTGCTGCTTGATGGTCAGCTCAGGGAAGGCGCTACGCCATCTTGCCAGGTCTGTATCGTCTGTGTATTTCGTCAGGCGGTACGTACCTACCAGTGCCGGTGCTCCACCGTCTGCCAGTGTAGCGTCCACACCCTGCAGCCCTGAAATATTGCTCAGTGCCTCCAGGATTTCGCCACGTCCTGACGCATTGATGGGCGTCACCCTTACGTATCTCAGGCCTGTACTATTCTGGTTGACGATCTTCTGCAGCAGTGCCAGTCCGTCTATCTTCTCACAGCTCTCCACCACTACACGCTCGATGGCTGTACCTGCACCGTTTTGGAACACGATACCGTCTATCGTCAGCGCTGGCAGGTGTCGCAGTACCAGCGTCTTGTATGTTGCCGGTATCTGCAGTGTGGTGATCTTAGAGGCCGGTGCCAGGTCTACGCGCTGTAGCTTGGATCCTGCACCCTTTACCGTTGTCAGTCTCGGACAGTAGCGGGCGTTAACCGTCGTTACCTCCGTATTCCTGATATCCAGCTCCTCCAGGAACGGTAGGTTACCCAGGTTCAGGTTAGCCAGGTATCCCTCGTTATTGTTCGATTTCTGGTAGTTCGCTCCACCTATGATCAGGCGCTTTATCAGTACCAGCTCTGCAATATCCCATGAGAAGGGCGAAGGTGTACAGTTCGACAGATCCAGTGCCTCCAGGTTCTCAGCTCCGAAGATGTACAGGGCCGTACCTGATCCGGTGTTCGTTACGCCTGTCTGGAGTGTATAGCTCTCTCCGGCTCTCAGGTAGCAGCTGTCTGTAGCAACTGTGCTACGATCCACACCGATACCGAAGTATCCGTCCTTTGCCGCTGTGATACCTATAGTTATATTCGTACCTGTCGCGCGCAGGGACACCTTGGACTTGAACATATCGCCGGTCTGGTAGAAGCCATCACGATACAGGAAGCGTGTACGTATGAACTCCTTAAGGCGCTGGATACTCAGGCCGTGCAAGGCGTAGAAGTAGTTAGCCGTTGCCTTGGAGTGCTCGATGTACTTACGCTCGCCGTCGAAGGAAGACACCACCTTTGGCCACATATTCAGTCGCAGTGTCACGAAGTAGTGTATCAGTCCCGCATAGCTGAACGGATAGAGGCCGTCCGGTAGTGTGACGTTACGCATGGCCTGTGCCACCTGTCGTACTGTTACCGTGTTCTGGCCTTCATCATCCAGCCAGATACCGTTATTTCCCAGTGCCGCGTTCTGTGTGAACAGTACGCTGTCGTGTCCCTGGTACACACCTCCTGGATCGTTGTTAGGATCCAGCAGTGCCGGTATGGTCAGTCCGCAGTCGTTATCACTACCCAGGATGGTATCACCGTCGTACAGGTGGTTTAGGTACATTCTCATTACGCCGTCTTCGTCCAGGTAGAAGCCTACCATCATGTTCTTTGCTCGCTGGTCCACAGCTGCTATATAGTCCGTGAACACATGGTAGCAAAGGATAGAATAGACGTTCGCGTACTGGTGCAGCTCTTTCTTCCATTTCTCCAGGCGTCGTGCTGCCGTTCCCGCTACTGACTGTCCCATGATGGTGATACGTCCGTCGTCCTCGTCGCGGTTCTGGTTACATTCCTGGCAGAAGCGCAGCCAGCGATACAGCTGGTACGGTATTTTCTTACCCTGCTCGTACAGGTCGTTAAGATCGTCGTTATCAGGGTAGCGCGATTCGTAGTATTGTAACCAGATAGGCAGTCCCTCAGCGTCCAGTTCCAGCAGATCGTCCGGGCTATTGACACCCTGGAACCAGCAGAAGCCGTCATATTTACGAAGCTCGTAGTTCTCGACGGGGTTTACCACGTCACCGGTGATCACCCAGTGTCCGTTCGTGTACGTCATGTTACCGGTCGTCTCCGTCCATACACCGTTAATATAGCGGTACACCTTGTGCAGCGGTCCGCAGAACTCAGACAGTACGTAGATGTTATCCGATATCCAGCCTGACTTATCCACTCGTGCGGCGAAGTCCGCCAGTGTTTCGTTACGGTCTGCCACCAGTTCTATGAAGTCCCCATAGTTCAGACAGCCCAGGTTATATCCCTCGACGTCCTCGAAGCCGAATACCTTGGCGTCTCCCTTATCCTCGTTCCAGTTTCCCTTTGCATGGAAGTATCCGTAGGACGGGCTGGTAGCGTCAGGGCTGAAACGGTCTGTACGGAAGAAGGCGATAGGAGTAGAAGCTATCGACGTATTGATCACGTATGGGTGTCCTGCCTTGTTATATACCTTCTGTGCCGGTGTCACGTAGTTGTCACCCAGGGCGCGCTGCAGGTCGTTGAACAGGTGCGTAGATCCGCCGTTATTGGCGCCGCCGCTCTCTGAGTAGTCCACCTTGACGGTGATAATGTTCGTAGGCAGTGAATCACCCTTCACCTGTACACGCTTACGCAGTGCGTTTGCCGCTGCCTCATTGTATTTATCCAGGTCGGTACCGCTAAACTCGCTAGCCTGGTGCAACAGCTCGACGCTCTGGATCTTACCCTTTATGTTCTTGATCGGGCGCTTTGCCGATGTCGTACCCTGGTTCGTGGTCTTCATTACCAGCTTACAGTCCTGCCAGGGACGATCAGGGAAGTACGCGAACCATACCAGCTGTCTGCTGGTCTTCTTATCGCCGTCCAGTGTCTCCAGATATTCCGGATAGTTGTCTTTCGCCTCGTTGTCCGCTGTGTCGGGGTGCTTACATACCACGAAGTACGGCATACCCATAGCGTACAGTGCTGCAGCCTGTGGTCTGTTCTTTGTGGTGTTCTCAGCCGTTACAGAGGCCATGACGTTGTTATACTGGTACTCAGCGATCATCTTGTCAGCGTCGTACATCTTCAACAGGTAGTTATCGAAGGCCTGTTCAAACGAATAGTATGTCTTCCAGGCCTTGAAGCTGTAGATATACAGGTCGCCTTCCGTACCGTTGAACGTTACCGGTGTCTGGTGTCCTGTCAGGCTTCCAGCTGTATATTCGCAGGCTCCGATCTCCTCACCGTCGAAGTACATCTTTACCACACCGATACCTCCGTATGGTGCCACTGCCACCGGCTCGATGACGATAGCCACGTGTGTAGTCTCAGCGTTCTGGAGCGCTGCCGTTATCGTCTTAGCCACCGTCTGGCCGTTGTCGGTAGTAAATACCACGTTCTTACCGTCCACGTAGAAGCCGAAGCCGTTGGCGATACATGATATCAGGCGTGTGGTATCGTCTGCTATGTTCTTCTTCATGATCGCAAACTGGATGGCCAGGCCGTTCTGCTCGATACTGTCATCATCAAACGGCATGTAGCTCAGCGTACCTGTCGCGTCTTCCGCTATACGCAGTGCCATAACGCCAGTATCCTGTTCGGTACCGTACCTATCCGTTCCGAAGCTGTCCTTTACGAAGCCGGTAGTATCCCAGTTGACACCCTGCAGCGCCAGTGTTACGCCGTTGTTGCTGATCGTATGGTCTGCCTCACTATTCGACCTGGTAGAGAAGTCCATGTCAAACTGCAGCTGTGTCCTCACCTCCTCGATATCCAGCATGGTACCCGATACGACGAAGGGCGCTGTCTGGCTGGAGGCTCCCCCTGCTGTCACGATGACGTTAAGCGTCACGGTTCCGTCGTACACCACGTCCTGTACCCTGTGCAGGTACGTATATGTCTGTGAACGGTACGCTGTGCGCGTTGTCTGCTGTACGTCGTTTACCAGTACTGCCACTGTCGGGGCTGTCGTTTCCGGATCATACACCGCGAAGTCCACCGATATCGTCTCATACAGTTTCACGCGGGCCGTCTCGTTCTCGCTGTACCAGCGTGTCAGTATGATAGGTGTCGTGTTACCCTCCTCGATCACCATTACAGCCGTATGCAGGTAGTTACCCATTACACCGGTACCCACTATATCGTTCCGGCGGCTACCGATATCCTCACCGTGTATGCGGATAGGATATGCTCCATGTGCCAGGGTATATCCCAGACAGTCTGTAGGATTGATGGTGACACTGTGGCTGTAGGTATCCATGATGGTAGCCGTCCCCAAGGTACGCCAGGCGTTGCCTATGAATATCTCCGTAGTCACGAAAATACCCTTGTCGCTGGCATTGTTGGAGAATTTGTACATAGGCAGGGACTTTGCCGCTCCACCTACTGCCAGTGCCGTAGCTGCTGTATAGTTCAGTGTAGCCTGTGCCGAAGATACCGTCACGTCCACCGATACCACGTTAATAGTGCGCTGTCCGCTGTTGCCGGTATTGTCGATGGCTACCAGTTTCAGGCGCTTTGTCCCTGCTGTCGTAAAGTACGATGTCAGGTTAAAGATAAAGTCGAAGGTCTCCAGATCCGCAGACGATCCGCGGTTTACGTTCAGTGTCTCCAGCACCTGGTTTGTGTCGCGGTCCCAGATCTCCACCGTCTCGATATCGTTTGCCGTCTCCACCTGTCCCTGTGACGTCACGGACCGGATGGCTGCCTTAAGCTCTACGGTACCGCCAGCAGATACGTACAGTGGCGATTTCTCACAGACGATAGACACGATCGTAGCGCTGCCTCCTGTGCCGGTTCCTACAGCGAACTGCTGTTCATCACCCACGCCCTCGCCTGCAGCGTTTACCAGCTGCATCTTCACCACTCCTGGCGTCTCTGTATCCAGTGTGATACCCTGAGGCATGAGGTTATAGGCGCCACCGGAAGACAGCGCTTTCTGGCTGTCCTCCTCCAGTTTGTCTGTCACCTCTACGTTAGTGCTGCCACCGCCTCCGAAGTCTTTCCACAGTCCGGTCTCTCCGAAGTCCGTTACGGTGGTTCCCTGGAACTGCTTGCACTCCATGGTGTTCTCTCCGGTAGAGTACGTAATGATCAGGCCCACCTTAGCGTATGTCACGCCAGACGTCTGCTGATATTTCAGCAGTTCCTGTACGGCTGTTTCCAGGGTATAGTAGTCACCTACAGAAGGGTGTCCTATCAGGTTATCGATAATGATAAACGATTCGCTACCGGCTGCCAGGCTACCGAAGTCCTGCCAGTTCTCAGCGTTGTACCAGTTCTGTTCCGTCACTGTGGCGCCTATATACTGGTAGGTCTTCACCACCTTTGCCGACAGCTTAAAGGATATCATCAGTCCCAGTACAGCCTTTCCAGCGTTCCATGCTGCGTGTGTTGCTGACAGTTCCGTGTTCTCCGGGTCTATCAGCGTGTAGAAGCCGTTGACAGGTGCTTCCGCTGTAGCGTTGAAGATCGACGCTGGTACCTTTTCCGGTGCGATAGCCACCATGTCGGTACCATCCCAGATATACGGGATCTTCTTCGTACCATCCACGTAGATAACATTTTCCTCCAGGTCTTTCTCTACCCATTCAAAGCTGCCATTGATGTCTACGGATTCATTCAGTGTCTGACTGTCTGTAAAGTACATATACAGTCCAGCCTTTGCAGGTACTACCATTTGACTTCTAATAGGCCAGACGCCCCAGAAGCCAGTTACTATCACCTCTTTGGCGTGTAGCAGCGCCTTTACACCAGATGACAGTTTGCCTTCTGTTACGCTGCCTTCCGGTATTACTGTCGTACTTGCCAGTATCGCGGATCCTGAATGTTCAAACTCCGTAGCCTGAAATCCTTCGTCGTATATAGACAGGGACAGGATCTCGTCGCCTTTATTCACCACCAGGGTATAGTAGTTGCCATCGTAGTAGTGCATCGTAGCCGGATATCCGCCACTGTCTCGTTCGTCTATCTTGGCAAAGATCGTCACACCACGCAGAGCATAGGCCGCTGCCGGTGTTCCGAATACATCTTCCAGGTCTTCCGGTGATATCACCGTGTATCCGGTTCCCTGGCTTGCAGCCTCGTATATTCCAGACAGATCCAGCACCACCTTATCCGCTTTCTTGTTCAGATCCTGTCGGATACCGTTCAGCAGTCCGGTAAGCTTCTTATCGTCAGTGACACCGGCCAGGAAGGTTATCACCTCCTGAAAGCGTCGGATGGCGTTCGTCGCGTCGTCACCCGTCATGGTGTTGATCGCGTCTTCCAGATTTTGCAAACGCTGCGTCAGCTCAGGAGCCAGTTCCCGCTGTGTGATCGTCTTTTCCACCAGATGGCTGCCGGTGATTGATCCCAGTGCTATCTTTATTGCAGTAATTGCCCTGTCCGTTATCTGGCCAGTACTCACCTGTTCCTCCAGCTTCTCCAGGAAATACTGCATCACTCGCGCCACCATCTGGTTAGTGACGCTTTCCGGATCTGTGGCCGTATTTATCTCTGTGATAAGTCCGGCGATAAAATTTCTTGTGTCTGACATAATTTTTATTTTAATTAAATTGTTCGCTAAATACCGATGTAAATATACGCGGGCGGCTTGTGCCGTACTTCGTGCGTAGAGGTGTCATATTGCTCTCTGCCTCTACCGGCAGGAAAGTGATATCCATATATTCAGGTTCCTTTTGTGTGTAGTCCCTGCTATTCTGTTCTACTGATGGTATAACCTTCACTTCCTGACCGTCAGGCAGGGTAAGATACACGCTATCTGAGGCCAGCATGTCCTGAATAAATGCCAGTTCGTCGCCTCTTTTCACTCCTGTGCTTACCTTGTATGTCTGTCCTATTTCTGCCCTGTTCCTGGCTTTTACGAATATATCCGTATAATAGTCCAGTGTCTGGAACATCGTTTCCTCGTTCTGTGCCATTGAAGTCTGTATAGTAGCGTTACCTATCAGGTCTATGCGTTCAAAGACGCCAAAAGAATTAAGAAAGCGGACAGCGCAGCGCTCTACAGCTTCCGGTGCTTTCTCTATCAGGATCCTACATGCTACTCTTGAAGGATGGTTAACGTCCATCACATCGAAGGCGTTGGCCAGAATACCAAATGTATTGAAGAAGTGTTTACGTACTGCATCTATATTCAGGGCTACCAGTGCCATGTGGTCGCCTTCTATCACAACGAGCTTTCCGGTTACATTCTCTCTGACAATAATATGGCTATTTTCTTCACCTGGAATAATCGGCATAATGAAGGCAAGAGGTTCTATTTCTGTCTCCTTTACAGTAATAGTCCATCCGTATGTTCTAGTAGTCATAAAAAAGTTACCAGAATAGTTATTCAGTTTCTCACCGAATATATCGGTGTCTGCCCTCCTCAGGTCTCTATAGTCTCTCTTGCATATACCTCCCTTAAACACTCTCCCTTCGAACGTAGCCGATTCTCCGTTTTTCGATGTGATATCAAAGCGGAAGTCATAGTCGTTCATCCCTTGTCTATAAGGAAGTAAAAGGCCTGTACCTGTCGGCGGCTCTGTATCCTCAAATTGAGCTTCCAGTATGTCTGACAGGTCCACAGTGAAGGATCCTACACCGTTTCCTGTAAATACTGTTGTGCCAGCAACCTTTACTGTGTATGTGGCCAGTTCTGAGGCATTGATCTCCAGTATATACGGATTTCTCGATAGTCCGTAACCATATTTTGGATAATAGTCAACTATTAAGCTCATATTAAAATACCTCCATCATAAAGTTATCTATAATACTGACTTCTGCCTGGTGTTCAGCGAGGAAAGCAGTACGTTTCGCTGACGGTGTAGTCATAAATTCGTAGAACTGTTCTTCCGTTCCGAAGTTTGACGCCTGCCACACTTCGTAAAGATCATGCACCGTTTGGGTTTGTGGTGCGATACTTATATTATTATTCTTCATGTTGCAAAAATCTATATTTTATTTGATAGAATAAAGGACAATCAAACCATTTGAGATTCAAATACAGCTGTATAGGTGACAACATATTTCTGTACGTTAGCATCCACTGCAACATCTTCGCCATTAGAAGCGCTTCTTTGACCGCCATATCTGTGGCCAATACAAATAACACCCTGGTATTCTTTTGTGACTGTCAGACCTTCTTCTGTCGGGATATCGTTTATCATGTCTGGATCATTTTCCGGCGTTGTATATCCATCAAACTCCCACCAGCAAGGCAAATGCTGTTCCCGACCATGACTAACATAGGTACCATGCTCTCTTTGGTATTGATCCAGCAGCTCTGCCCTGTTATTGCTTATCTGTATCCATTTAAGGCTGCCATGCAGTTCCTCTATAGGAAGTATATACTGTTCCCGTTCCAGATCATACGGACCTATCATCCTTAGCGTTTTAAAAGTGAAAGATACTTTTGTACTTTTGTTTGCTGGTAGTGAATAGGATAAAGCGTCTATCAATAGCAGTTGCCCTTTTATCATTGCAGGTCTTAGGAAGTCCACCATTACCGTTTTATGAACAGGTAGTAGCGTATCCACTTCCACTTGATTGTTGGCATGACGTAGTATCGCGTCGTAGTCCTTCCAGAATTTCACGAACAGTCCAGACTGGAACTGCCACGTAAGTCCGAACGAAAAGTCGTTCCCGTCGATTTGTATCCTGCTGCCTGTATGGGTATAAGGGAAAGATGATCCGAAGCAGTGCTTCCCTACATTCTCACTGGGTCGTTGTGGCATTTTCAGTGCCAGCATGAAAGCCAGGGGTGTCTCGTTCTTGTCATCTGTTACGTCTGTGTCATCCGATACTTTCAGGTCTGTATATCTGTGTACTGTTCCCACGAGATATAAGGGAATAATAGACGCATTATCGCCTGTTCTTAGCATAACAGGTACGCTTTCATCCTCTGAAACGATATCCTCGTACTCTACTCCTTTTTCTTTTCTATCCCAAACAAAGAAGCTAGACGACACTTCTTTAAGTGCCTTGAGTTCTTCGTCATATCTAAACCACTTTCCGGTTGTTCGCTCCAGCATGAAATTATGGTATATCGACCCTATTACGTCAGTCACGAAGGGGCGTTTTGCTCCATCCTTCGTAAAGTCCTCGAAGCGCTCCACCTCCGGAGCTGCCCCCTCCAGTGAAGTCTTTGCAGACAGTTTCAGTTGCTTAGGCTCAGCGTAAGTTATCAGCGGGTAGTCTGCCAAATCCTTGCTATAGTCTTGTTCTGCCGTCATTTTGAGAATGTCGCGTATCAACCTGACACGAGCTTTACGCGTGTCTGTCGATATCGTATATACCGCACCGAACCTGGCATATATTGACTTTAGGAAATCTTCCACCGAACACGATGGCATAAGATCCTTGTAGTCCAGTGTCGGTGTAACGCAAGCGTCAGCGGTATTGTTCAGCACGACAACACTTGCCAGCTCCGGATTGTCTTTGAACGGATTTTCCTCCAGGGTATATCCGAACTCCTCAAAGATCAGTTCCAGCACTCGCCATACTCTCAGGAAAGGAGTAATACCATATCCCATTGGTAGCGTCGTGCTGTACACCTTTGAATTGATTACCACGTCTTCCGTTCTTTGGGCGGCTATAAACGAGCCGTCATCAGCTGTCTTATTCAGGAATACGGGATATTTTCTTTCTTCCTCATTGTCATTCTTTCCTGACGGGTTAGCCACCATCACCTCGAATACGGCGTAGTCGTCATCTGGTATATCCCCCCAGTACAGTTGTGCCATGTGCAGACAGAGTTCCTGAACGGATTCGAACTGTTTACGAGGACATACCGTCAACTGGTTAAGCATGGTCTGTTTCCATTTACTGTAGGCCTCCGAGTTGTCGAAGCCGATATTAAGGGTGATACCATCCTTCCGGCTTGCCGATACGATGTTGACGGTTCCTCGTCTGACATAGACGCCATCCTGTATAACGCAGGAATTATCACCGTTCATGGTCTTAACTCCCAGATCCAGACGCTGTGCGTGTCCCGTTAGCCTGGCGTTCTTAGGGGTGCATGGTATCGTTACCGGCACAGACTGACTGCCCATATCGTTCGTAATCGGGCTTTTCTCGTCTATCTGTATGGTGAAGTCTGCCGACAGGTCGAAAGCTCCATTATCTGTAGTTATCTTCATATTGCATACTATTTGTTTCTTGTGAATACGTCGCGGGCGTTATCGATGGTTTCCTTCGACTTCTCGAAGTCCTGATAGACGATATACGCCTTTACTTTTCTGATACTGGCCGCTGCCTCCTTGATATCCCTGGCGGCTTCCCGTATCTCCCTGGTTCCTAGTGCTCCAGGTGCCGGTGTGTCCGGTTGATCTCCTACCGGTCCACCGTCTGCATATCCTGGCATGGGGTTGTCGTTGCTCCTCTGGCGTCGTATGGCCTCGATGGTTCCTACAGCGTCCACCACTCGCGGATCATCCATGATAGGCTGTGGTACCACGTACTCACCCTTATGCACATATCCCGCTACCTCGTAGCGTCCACCGTCTCCAGTATATCCACCATCCGCATATCCGCTTTTTACCGTCCTGGATGCAGTCGGCGTACTCTTTGGACTACTGGAGGAGCTACCGCTAGACCTAGAGGGTTGCATGTTTTTGATCTTATCACGCTCAGCCTTGGCGCTGGCCAGCTGCATAGCACCCGTTACGCCCATCAGCGCGGCGGCAACAGATCCGGCAATCGGTCCCAGCTGTGCGTAGGCCATCATGATAGATACTGCAGTATCCGCTATGATCTGTGAGCACTTGACGGCGAAGTTAACGTCCGCGTATTTCTTCTGGATCTCCAGCTTTTCGTTTTCTTTCTCCTCCTCCAGCGCTGTAGTATCCTCTCCGTTGTTCTCAGCCTCACGGATCAGTACGTCATACTTCGCATCCACAGCGTCCATTTCATACTGCTGCATAGCGTCTATCATCGAAGAACTCAGGCCGCTATAGTAGTCGAAGTATTTCTTTACGTTCTTTGTCTGGAGCTTTAGCTTCTTTTTCTGGAACTGCTCTTCGCTGATATATTCCTGGTTCAGCAGTTGCTTATACTTTGCCAGCTCGTTATCGTACTCCTGCGCCCAGGTGACGCCCAGTTCCTGCTGCAACTGGTACACCTGTTCCTGGTACTCATAGTTTATCTGGCTTATCTTAGCCTGTTTCTGTCGCTCCAGCTCCACGGTATCCAGTCCGGCCTGTTGAGCTATCTGTATCATGGCGTCGTAGGAGGCCTGCACATCAGCTATCATCCTGTCGCGCTTCTGTGTCATTCCGGCCAGGCCTATCGGGTTGGCCTGCTCCATTTCGCGGATCTTCTGAATAGTACGAGCACGGGCGGCCAGAAGGTTATTGTCAGCCGCTATTACGGCGTCGTCTGCTTCCTTCTGTATCTTTTCCCGTTTCTCATTGCCATAGATATCGATACCAGCCACACACTCCTGATAGTCGCGGGCTATCTGTGCCATCTGGCTACTGTGTGCCTGTTCCACCTCCAGCATGTAGGCGTTATGCTGTCCCTTTGTTATCTTTCCGTTCTGCAGGGCCTGGTCCATGCTAGCCTTCTGCTGCTGATAGTAGGCGTTTTCAAGTGCTATCCTTTTGTCGCGGTGCTCTTTCTCCCTGGCCAGCAGAGTATCTTCCATATTGTCCTGAGCTGCTATCAGATCCGTAGCGGCCTTGGCTGCTGCCTCCTTCTGTTTCGTCAGCTCCTCCTTATTGGTGGCTGCAGTCTTTTCTCCCAGCTCCTTGATAGCCTCCAGACGGGCCGTAGCGTAACGCTCGTTTTCCTTGACTTTCTCAAGTTCTATTTCCGACTGTAGCTTATTCTCCTCGCGTCCCTGCTGTGCTATCAGTGCCATACGCTCGTCATGCTCTGCTTTCAGCTGCTTAAGGGCTATTTCTGTTGGTGATTTGGTTTTATTCTTATCGTCAGCATATCGGTTGCCGTCTCCAGAACCACCAGATCCTCCACCATTTACAGCAGGCGTGTTCTCGACAACTTTCTGGGCCAGGGTTTGTATCGTCTTGTTACGCTGTTCTATTCGCTGTAGTCCTTTTTCTAATCTAGACTGGCGATTTTCGTATTCGTTTATCAACGTGTCGTCAGACATGTCATAAAAAGCATAACCTAGCCCAATATTAGCAGCAGTCTTACTTTTCCTATTATCTGTTCTCTTTTGTTTCTGTGCGTCGTAATTTTGTTTGTTTCTATTGATATAGTTCGTATCTGCGTTGACGCCTTTCTGATCCTCGTAGTTTTCTTTCTCCAGCTTCTCGATTTCTTTTTCATAGACGCGTGCCTTGGCTGCCGCCGTAATATCTTTCGTCAGCTGTTGGTAGGCCTTCGCAGCCTTTCCTGCCAGTATCTCCTCTTTCGTCAGCTTATCGAAGTATTCCGGATAGTCCTTTTTCAGCTTTCCAGCCAGTTCCAGGCGTTTACTCATAGCCAGGTTCTGGTTCTGTGTGGCCTTATATAGGGTTTTCAGTTTCGATGTTTCCTCTACGGCATTCTCTTTGGCTTTCTCGTTTAGCCGGTTTAGTCTCTGACTGATGGTTTCTGTCTCCTCGACCTTTTTATTCCATTGTGTAAGTGCAACGATGACAGCAACGATGGCGGCGGCTACCAGTGCGTAGGGGTGTTTTGTCAGTGTAGCATACAGGATACGTAGCCGTGCCGTCAGCTTACTACAGCCGGTAGTAGCCTGCATGAGGCTGACCGCATGGGCGCGATCAGCGGCGGCTGCAGCTACTGAGGCCTTCACCTTCTTATACAGTTCTATAATATTGATTTTTACAGCAACAGTGTAGGCTGTCACAGCTGCAAGCAGGGTATATGTGTACAGTGAATACTTGTTTATAATGTCTATCAGTTTACCTATCCCGTTTATCAGCCAGGTAACACCGTCTATCATGGCGCGTATTGCGCCCTTGCTTTCATAGAACCGTAGTACGACGCCCTCCAGCGTTGACTGTAGGATATAGAGCGATCCGCGAACGTTATCGCTCATTTCGTCCACCATCCCGTCGAAAGCTTCCGTACAGTCTGTTACGCCGTCTCGGAGTTCTGTAAGCGTCTTGCTTCCATGTAAGAATGTCTGGAAGGCAGCCACGCTACGTTTATCCGTCAGTTCCAGGGCCTCTGCCAGGTTTACACCGTCTTTCTCCAGCTTCTGTAGTCCAGCTGTAAGGTCGTCCAGGTTCTTTACCGGTCCACCCAGGGCCTTAGCCAGTTTTCCGCTGCTGTCGGCCATATTCAGCATGATATTACGGGTAGCTGTCGCGGCGCTGGATGCGTCGAAGCCACTGTTAGCCAGGGCACCCAGTAGTGCTGTAGTCTCCTCGATGGTGAAGCCGAAGGCATTAGCTACCGGTCCGACAGTAGATAACGCACTTTGCAGGTATGTAAAAGATAGCGCCGATTTTGTAGTACCGATAGCCATCGTCGATACCACTCGTCCGGCGTCCTCAGCCTCCAGTCCAAATATACGAAGCGCTGCACCTGTCAGGGCGGCGGCGCTTCCCAGGTCAGTATCTACAGCCTTGGCGAATTTCAGTACCTCCGGCGTCATGGCCGTTATCTGATCTTTGGCGAAGCCCAGCTTAGCCAGTTCGATCTGCAGTTTGGTTACTTCACTGGCCGTATAGCTGGTAGTCGCTCCCATTTGCTTAGCTTGGTCTGTAAGATCCTTTATTCCTGCTTTCGTCGTTCCCAGGACAGCTGCCAGCTTTGAGTTCTCGGCCTCGAAGTCGATAATAACGTTTATGGCGTTCTTGAAGGTGTCAACGATCTGTCCTGTGATGATCAGCCCCAGGCTCCAGAGTGTTCCCCTGATAATTTCCGTAATCTTATCCAGGCTTCTGAGTGATACACCTAATCCACTGCTCCCCTTGGAGGCCTTACCCATTGCTTTCTCCACCTCGTTAAGTTCCTTTTGCAAGGCCCTGTATTTCTCAGGTTCCAGGTTCTTAACGGTATTTCTCAGTTCTGTGCGGAGACGCTTAGCGGCTTTTTCCAGCTGTGCGGCGCTCATGTTCGTCTTATCCAGACGCGATTCCAACAGTTTCAGCTTTTCGCCGTTCTCGCGGACTATAGCGTTATTTTTCTTAAGCTCATTATTAAGGTTCTTATACTCAGCAGTTCCGGCCTTGCCTTGTTTCTCCAGATCGCGCATTTCCTTACGGAGGGATTTATTACTCTCCTTAAGTTCCTGGTTCGCTTCTGTGATGTTGTGTATCTCTTTCTGTACGCCGTCAGCCTTTAGCTGTAGGGTCCACGAGATATAATCTGATTTTATCTTTGCCATGATCGTAGATTTTTACGGCAAAGATAATCTGTTCGCGCGTGTGCGTAAAGGACACAAAAAAAGTCACCGTGTATGGTGACTATTATAGTAGAAGGGTGCTACTTCATTCTCCGTATAAGGATCCCAGATAGTAACAGGCTGCCATCGTTACAGGTATCGATACCAGCGGTGTGAGGCAGACTGTCAGGAAAAGATATATTCCCCATCCGATAACAGTAGACGGTCTGTAATCGTATGAAGTGCAAGCATACGCCAGTGTAGCCAACACGTAAAGGAATATAGTCACTGTACCCATAACCTATATATTTACACTGCAAATATACAAATAATATTTGAAACTACCAAATAATTTCTGGAAAATCTGCTATCTGAGTGTCGCGCCTGCCTCTACCAGCTGTTTTCTGACCTGTTCCGCTATCTCGTCGGTGTATCCGTACTGGATCCTACGTCGTGCCTCGCCCATGACACCGAAGATGACGCGGTTATAGATCTTGTTATTACCCTTGGCCTTCATATCCAGGAAACGGATATACAGCGGTACGTCGGACGTCGTTACGACGCCCTGGCCCTCCACGTTTACCGTGAAATTCGGTGCTGTCAGCGCGTCTATCAGGTGTCCCGTCTTCCTCAGCGGTTTGTCCTGTGCTATCTCCGCCTGTTTCCGGAATACCTTTTCTACACCTCTGGTTATCTGCTGCAGCATGAGGTCCCCTAGTACTGACATACGCTGTTACGCATTAAAGGTAAAATCTATCATCCATCCTGCCAGCACATTATACCACGTCGATACGGGTATCATACGGATACTGTTAATATCGACCTGTCCCAGTACCGGACAGTTCTGTGCCATATCCTCCAGGATATAGCCGAATATTTCTTCCATATACGGCTGTATCTCCTCGATGCGCTGGTAGGATCCTCCCCGCTGCGGGTCGAACTTCCCAGCCAGTATCACTACGCCCTCGTTCTTGTGTTCGTAGTCATCTACTGTCTGTCCGTCTGTCTTCACCTCAGGCACCAGCATAAAGAGTACCAGGCTGTTAGCCATGATACCTTGCACCTTTTTACTGATATCCTGCTCTACCGTCATCGGTACCACCTCCGATATTACCGATATTCTCTCCTTATACTGTTCCCAGTATTCCCTGTAGCCTTTAACGTTTACCATGTAAATTACTGGTTTTGTTCTTATTATGTAAATACTCGTACTTGCACTTGTAGAGATATAGCAGCACGTCCCAGAATGGCGTATTGTTCAGGCTATCCATAGCACCGAACACACCGGAGCTGGCTACCTCGAAGGTGATACCCTTCCATCCTGTCCGGTCGTCGTAGGCGTGTCTACCCGCTGCGCCTGACTTGTTGAACAGGATAGCGAAGTTTACCTCCTCACCGTTGATACTCACCGGTTCGCTGACGATCTGCGACCATACCGCTGAAAACAGATTTACCGCGTGTACCACCAGCAGTGCCGGAGGCACCGGTGCCGGTTTATCCTTGGGGATATTGACCACCGGCCTGTACATCTTCCGCGTCAGGTCCTCGTACATTTCCGCTATCTCGTTGTCCGGTTCTCCCGCTTCGATGGCCTTCTTTACAAGTCCCAGTATGGTAAGGCAGTCCGTGAAGTCTCCGAACGTCATACCCTCCAGCATGTCACCAGGACCTATCCATCCTGCGTACTCCTTTAACATCTGGCGTCCAGTCCTGAGGCGTGGCGTCACTGTGCGCCCTCCATCCGGACGGTCTTCATAGATAAAGAAGCCGTCCAGTTTCTCCAGCTGGCCGCTTACCTCCTTCACGATCTCAGGCTTATAGTCGGTATAGTCTATTTTCAGTCCCAGCAGGCATGACACCCAGTGAGTACGGAAGCCTGCAGGCTCCAGGTATCCCTGTGTCATCAGCGAAGACAGTTTCAGGAACTCGATATACTGGTCCCTTGTCAGCTCCTCCAGCTGTGCCGCTATCTTGATGGTCTTACCCTTGAAGATAAAGTCTATCATGTCAGAATGTTATACCTTTTGTCTGTAGTGTGGGTCCGTTTACGTGATAATCTACCGGCGTCTCTCCTGCCTCCAGTTCCATCACCAGGTCTGTCAGTTTCTCCAGCTGTGCCGCTGCATCTGCAGCCAGTGCTGCTGCCACTGATTCCCTGGCGGCCTTCTCTGCCCTCACCTTGTCGCGTACTGTCGCGCTCTGCTGTACCTGCACGATACCAGTAGGCAGTATCTCGATAGGCAGGCGCTCCACTGCTTTCTTGATGGCCAGCAGTGCCAGCGGACGGCGGGCGGCGTCCATGAGCTTTGCCGTCAGTGTCTCGTCACCCTGCAGCAGTCTGTCGAAGCGGCCGCGTGTCAGGATTGGGATAATATGGTCTTCCTGCACCTCGCGGATCATCGGTACCAGAGTCAGGAAAAGACGGTGGCTACCGGTATGGTAGTACAGGTCGAAGGTCTCCTTATCCTTGATCAGCAGTTTCTCTATAGCCTTTTTCTTGGGGCTGTTGGTCCAGAAGTCGAAGGCCTTGTCATCCAGCAGCTCTACCAGGGCGTCGATGGCCTCGTATGCCATGTTACGGATATTGTCCTCGTCTTTGAACTCCTGCGCTCCTGTCAGTCCGTGCTCGTTCTCTCCCAGGCGCTTGCCGCGTCCGGCGTTGCCGTGCTGTGCCTCCAGGGTTGGTATGACTTTCAGCCAGGTAAACATAGCGGCGGCCTGCTGTGCCAGTCGGACGGCCTCGCGCTTAGCCTCCTTTTCCGCTGTCTGTTCCTCTTTGTCGTTCTCGCCGTTCTCTCCGGTGTCTTCCTTGTAGAAGTCGTCCAGGGCCTTCACGGTGTCGTCACCTATGACGGCCTTAAGATCCCGTACACCCAGCGGAATGATCGGTGCCCACTTCTCAAACGTCAGATCACTGTCTATCAGTCCCAGTACGCTGACCAGTTCCTCTGCGCCTTTGTTGTCTTTGTTAAATAATACCATTTCTGTCTCTTTTTAGTGTGTAGGGCTTCCAGTTCTCGAAGTCCTTGTTAAAACTATTCACGTCGTCGAAAAACTCCTTATAGAAGTATGCCAGTTCCGTATCTATCGTTATACACGTCTGCTCTGTTCGCGGGTTGGTGTTGACGTTGGCGCTGCCCTCTATCACGAAGTCGAAGTCATCACCGAAGCCTGCCATTACCTTCGCGTGGTTCCTGAACACACAGACGCGGGCGCCGTAGCGGTCGGCCAGCTCCTTTAATGCCAGGTACACCTCGAAGTATGACGCCTGGAAGATCTCGCCTACATAGAAGTCTATCCTTCCTACGTCTCCACGTTCCAGCCATTTCTCCACCTCCTTGACGTCTGTTATCGCCATACACCAGGTAGACAGTACCACGTACTCCAGGCGCTGCTGCTTGACGATGACGCGTAGGTATGTCAGGCTGTCCACGTCTCCCCAGCTGATACAGTGGTAGGCCGCTCCCTTCTCGAAGTGCCAGGGTAGTACCTGTTCCAGGTTCAGCTCTGACAGGATCCTTTTCGTGAAGTGGCGCCCTTTGGTCCTGGAGGCCTTCACCTTCTTAGTAGCGGCGATATCGGCTGCAGTCACCTCTCCCTGTTCCTTGGGATCCTGCTTTTTCGCCTCCTCAGGCTTAGGCGGTTCCTGTGCCTCCTCCGGCGGTGTACCGAACAGACTACGCATTTGCCTCTACCCGTTTGGATGGTGATACGCTGCTCTCTGCTTCTACGATATTCCGGTACATTCCCACTTTCAGGCGTTTTTCCGGATGGTTCGCGGCCAGGTAGTGCTGCATGGGGCTGCACAGTATCATGTCGGGGATGGCCGTCTCTGAGGCGTTGTACACCTTTAGGCTGTACAGTTTCTCGCTACCAGACGACAGCTTGTTCTCGATGATCAGGTTAGACAGTACCGGATCCAGTCCGAATCCTGACGTGGCGGCGGCGTCTGCCTTGTTGCTTATCTTGATCTGTGCCTCGATATAGTCCTTGACCTTCTTATCTACCGGTTCCACCTTCCAGCCCTCGAAGGCGTTGGCTTCCTCGTTCCAGTACTTGGTGGTGTGCATGTACTTTCCCACATTCTCCTTACCGGCAATGTTCGACGCGAATTTCTCCATAGCTGCATCCTTGAAGTCCTCCAGCATTTTCGGGCTGTAGACCTCTCCGGTGCGCTCGCAGATCTCCTTAATGCGACGCTCTGCATCGTCCCAGTATTTCTGTGGGCTTTCGATGTGTAGCGATATCGCGCTGGCGTTCTCGTTGTAGGCCTTTAGCAGTGGTGCCAGGTTTCCTGCCAGCTCCAGCCACTCGAAGGCTCCCAGGAAACGCGGTGCGCTCATGAAGTCCTTACAGAAGCTGTAGATATTGTAGTAGCGCATGGATACCTTATACTTGAACGGATCGCGCGGATCGAAGACGGGATAGGTGTACGTGTATTTCGGGTCCGGATGGGGGAAGTCTCCCACCATGATCTCCTGAGGCTCGTCCTCACCGTCTGGCGGGTAGCACAGGCAGGCGCGGTGGTACGGTACGTGTTCCAGTCTTACCAGCTGGCCAGGTGCTCCTATTCTAGGCCCCCTGTTACGGATGAACTTCACAAAGAAGCCCTGCATGTGTGTGAGATCCACCAGGCAGTGGTGCATAAAGGTCATCCAGTCCCAGCTCTCCAGTTCCTGCAGTATCTTGTCATCCACCAGCCAGCGGCGGTAGAACTTGTTACCTGTTTCATCTACGGCGTCCTCATACAGTCGCGGGCCTTCGCCCCACTGTAGGCCTGCAATCTTTCCCATGATACCCTCCCCGGCATAGAAGCGGTCCAGCAGTCGTGCTACCTGTTGTGGCAAGTCGTTGTGCTCTCCCTTGGGGATAATGAACTTACCGTTTACCGACATTTTCCGGCGTGTCTGCCAGTGGTTGGGTGTCAGCATGACGTGTGAAGGTTCCCAGCCTTTCCCCATGGTGAAGGAATACAAGCCCTCGCCTGTATCTATAAAACCAAAATTTCCAGTACGTCTTAATTCCATAGTCTATATAAGTATTGTTTTCTTTCCGTTGAACTCTACCAGCAGGCACTCCCAGCAGTTCAGGTCCCGTCCTGTCTCGTCATCCCTGAAAAACAGCTTATAGGAGGCGTTCGCTATCTTCCTGTCTCCCGTCTTCGGTCTTAGTCTGGCGTTCTTGATATGTACCAGGTCGCCACCGTTGGACGTTGACCGGTTCCACTTCCGGAACTTCATCGAGAAGGTACCGCCAGCAGCTGTTATCCGTCTCATTTCGCGGACGGCCTCGTACAGGTCTATTGTCTTAGCCATGCTTTCAGTGCGTTTTTGACGATCCCTATTACCCAGCGTCCGGCCTTCCTGACAGGTTCCGGCCATATTATCACGGCAACAAACAGGACTATAAACAGTACCATCCAGCAGATCCTCCAGAAGCCAGGGCCACCGGCTACCGGTGCTGCTTCCTTGGTCTTCACGGCTTCCTTGTTGCTTTTCTCCTGCACGTCTCTGGCTTCGTGGTGCGCTGCCGTGCTGTCTTCGCGTACTTCGCGGTGCTGTTCCTGCTGCTGACGGCTGGCGCCTTCCTTCCGGCGGTGTCCCTTGACAGTAGTAACAGTTCGCTCGTTACCTGCCGTATCTCGTTCGTGGACCTGTACAAGTTCCAGATCCTCCCACTCACTGTTGAACTGTTCAGACTGCTGTCTTCCGTCATCTGTTGTAACTCGCTCCTGATGGTCTGTATCTGTAGCGATAGCGCGTTCAGTTCTCTGTGCTGTCTCCTTAACAGTCTGATGACTGCTATGGCACCCGCACAGACAAAGGCCAATAATAACAACTGTAAATAATACATTTCGTCTCATGGTTTTTATTTGTTTTCTGGTTCTTTATCCCTGGCGTTCTGGATCTCGTTCCGGATCTCCGTCTTGAATTGTGAAAGCTGGTTAACAAAGTATGCAGCCACTCCGAACACTGACAAGCCGCCTGATATGGCTATACCAGCGTAGGTATTCACCCCTTCGGCTATTCGTTCATACTGCAGTAATGATGTCACGGCCAGTACTATCGCTGACGCAATGAGTGAGGCGCCACTGATATACTGTATCCAGTCTTTGGTATTCTGTTTCATTTTCTCGTACTTTTTAAAATTCCTACGGCAAAGATAATCAGTTCGCGCGTGTGCGTAAAGGACAAAGAAAAGCCCGCCACCCATACAAGCGGACGGCGGACCTGGCTATCTTGTGGTAGAGCCTGTAAGTTCTAGTGTTATATGCTTGTCGTTACGTTCCTGATCGCCTCCAGGTCTTTCTGGAGCATACGCAGGTGTCCGGCGTGCTCCCAGTCCTTTTTGCTGTCACCGTCGCCCATCAGCTTCTCGTCCAGCAGTTCCTCCAGCGTGCGGAGGTACACCGTCATAATGCTTTCGCCTGGTTCCTGGAGCTTAGCGATTGTCTCAGCCACTTTATCCGTAATGATGGCGCCGTTTACTTGTATTGTTTCCATAATCTTTAATTTCTTAATATTAGTTTTTAATTACTTTATTCTCACTTTTATTCCTTTTTCTGCACTTCGGTAGTCTTATCCGGACAGTCGCCCGGATCCTGGAATACCGGCCTGCCCTTGGGGACGCAGTAACAGTCATAGTTTACCGTCCTACGTCTTCCCTGGCAGTCCTGGCAGATCTCCGGTACGTTCTGTATCATTCCTGGTGTATCGTTAGTTTGGCGTGGGCCGTCGCCTTAATGATGATGGGCCAGCCTCCATTACTCACACTATCGATATCGGCGTTTATCTCCGTCAGCGTTACGGTGTTCCCGTCCTCGTCCTCTGTACAAAGCTCTACGCATACCTTTACCTCGTCGTCCAGCGGCTTGTTAGTCAGCGCGTGTATAAGATATCTATTTTTCATTTGTAGCCTCCTTTAGTTCTTGTAGCATATCCAGGTATCCGTATTCTCTCTTGGCTGGTGTGATACTGATAGACAGTATATCGCAGCTCTCAGACGTATAGGGCAGTTCGGCGACAGTGATATAGCTGCCTTTCTGGTAGGTATAGATACCTATCGTCTTGCACCTAGGGTAGTCGTTGTTCAGTCTGTCACAGGTCGCCTGTACCAGGTCCTTGAAGGTCGTTTCCGTCGTAGGATCCTCCAGCATGATCTTATCCCACTCCTTCCAGGCAATATCCAGCAGGGCCTCCTGCTTGCGGTTTTTCTTGCCGTGTGAGTGTACCGTCACCAGTCTTCTCATGCTGCACCTCCTTCCAGCCACTCGGCCAGTCCACACACTACCAGCAGTACCAGGAATACGGCCACCGTCACCTTGACACCTTCCCAAGAGAAGTGCCACGACGTGATACCCAGCACCTGGCAGAACTCGCTATCCTCCACCTTCCGGTCGAAGCTCTGTTTAAGGCTCTTTACAGCTGCTCCCATCTGAGAAAGCGGTGAGGGCTGAGCCACTTGCCCGATTTTGATTGTCTGTTCCATGTTCATCTAACCTTTATATACGCAGAAACGGCTGCATCCCGTTGGTTAGATGAACACTTCCCGATAGGGCCTTGTTACACGAGACGACAGCCGTTATACTGTACTGCTTTTACCAATAAAATAACCCAGCGGGTCGGCCAGGCTGTGACGTAGCCCCTACGGAACATGTGTTCAACTAACCGTCGGCAAAGGTAAGCACTTTTCTGCAAACAAAAAAAAAAAAAAAGTTAATTATATTTAATACGGAAAATTATATTTATAGCGGGAATTTCATTAACTTTGTAGCCGATTTAAAACAACAAAATATCTGTATGATGAAAAAGATCCTGTTTTTATTGGCCATCAGTGCCACCGTATTGACCGGCTTCGCCCAGAAGCCGCTTGAGTTTAGTACCGTCATTCGTCAGGACAGCCTGAACGCCCAGGCCCTTTACGACATTACCAGGAACTGGTTCGCGCGTACATATATAAATAACAAGGCCGTAGTACGTGACGAAAACCCCGGCAAGCAGATTACCGGCAAAGGTTCCATCCCCTTCACAGGGAGCATGATGTACTCCAGCATTAACGGCCATATCGGATACCTGATAGATATACAGTTCCGTGACGGTCGCCTGAAATTCACCATGAGTAACTTCACCCATGAGGCAGCCCGTTCAGCCGCCTACGACAATAACATGGGTATCCTCGTAGATTCCATGCCCTCAGATCTTAAGACGATAGGCGTAACAGGAGCTAACCGCAAGGCGTCCTATAAATACTACTTCAAGAACGGCACACCGCTCTGCAAGAGTATGTTTGACGATCTTGTAGCCAGTCTCAAGAATTTTCTGGAAAAGCGGGAAACAGAGACAAAGGAAGACTGGTAAGAAAAACGCCAGGCGCCGGGTCCCTCTCACAGGATCCGGCGCCTTTCACTTTCTTAAAACCGGCGGACCGTCTCGGCTGGCCAGGTTTAGCTAACTTTCAGATCTAAAACCTAGTAATCTATTCTATGAGTTATACACCTTATATAATAAATATGACTTACTTTCGCACTGCAAAGGTACGAAAAAAGCCTGAATATCGATTTAAAATCGACATTTTTTGACGGTAATTTAGCGGAAAACGTGCAAAAAAGGCCCAAAACTTGCAGTTTTCGGGGCAAAATTTTGATGTTTAAAACAAAAAACGGCTGATTTCCAGCATTTTGCATTGTCGCGTGACTTCCTGCGCAAAAAGCGACACGCGCTGAAGACCGAGCCGCTCAGATGGCGGAAAGAAATTACCGAAGGTCGAAAAGGTGAAATATGACGTTTTTCGCCTGGATCTGTCGATTTTGTGACGTAAAAAAGCGACCGGTCTCACGGATCAGTCGCTCCCATCTATTACTAAAACAAATAACCAATAACTCTATGTCACCTGTTATGTCTCTCCTCCATGAACTGCTCCACTGCACCATCGGCCACCGTCTGCGTCTTACGCTGCGCCAGTCTTATCCAGTCGCGTCGCATACACAGGTACTTGAAGGCGTCGCTGTAGTTCGTTGACAGCATAGGCAGCTTCTTCGGTGCCAGCTTCTCAGTCTTCTTTATTTTATATACCGTCTTCACGGATCCTGTATATTTCACTTCTGCCTTAGCTTTCTCGATAGACGATATCAGCTCCTTGCAGTTGCACTCGTCGATAGCCAGGTCCGGAAGTCCTGGCACCTGTCCGGCCATAAACTCCTGCATGAAGTTGTATTCCGCGTTCTGCTTGATGGTAGCCTGCTTACGTGACATCAGGTTTACCACCCAGCCGGTGCGCCTTCCATCTGCATAGTGCTCGATGGCGTGCTTGATCTGCGTAGCCTGGTCCTGTCCCTGCTTCTGGTAGTTGTTACCTGCACGGTCGTAGTACAGATCCAGCTCCTTGTTTTCGTGTTGCTCGAAGAACTCCAGGAACTGGTCGGCCAGTTCCCGCATCCATCCAGGGGGTAGTTCGTGCAAGTTCTTGTGTACCCTGTAGGTGCTGCCGTCGCGCTGTCCTATCACCATCGACAGCATGTTACCGAAGTCCATACCCGCGTCGATAGGTTCCCCATGGTGGAGGTAGGTAAGTTCGCGGCTGGAGAAAGCGGGCAGGCCTGACAGTGTACCCCTGTACTTGTGCTGTTCTCCAAAAGCCACATAGAAGCGTAGGTCTCTCCTCAGTCCCGGTCGCATACCGAAGACAGACTTAAGGAACTCGTGAAGCTCCAGCGTACCGTTATACAGTCGCTCGATATACTCAGGCGTCAGGATATCCAGGTTAATGAGGCTGGAGGTGTTGATACAGAAGGTGGCGCCCTTTCGCATTTTCAGCAGTCCCCGGTCATAGTACTGCAGCTGCCTCTCGAGACTGCGCAGGCGTCGCGGGCTAGGTTTCTGGCGTCGGTTCTCTTTCTGGATCTTGATAAGTATATCGTTCCTGATACTGGCGGCCTGTACGATATACTCCACCAGGTCCGGATCCATTTCCGCGAAGTACCGGAAATACCAGTCGTCTTCGTTCTCGTCGATATCCGGCATATCGGTAGTTATCGTCAGTCCCAGGAACAGGTGGCAGTGTCCGTAGGTGATGGCGTCACCTCTCAGGATAGGCAGTGCGCGGTTAGCCTTGGCTTCCTTGGCGTATTTCGCTTCATCGAAAAACAGGTGTACCACAGACTTACCGGCCAGCAGTGAGGGGTTATCCAGTGATCCCAGGAACAGTACCGATCCGTTCCAGAAGGATATCACGTGCTCGTATTCGTCCACAATGACAGAACAGCGGCGGCGCCAGCTCTCCGGAGGCCGTTTTCCCTTGATGTAGTGTACGCCCTCTATCCATCCCATCAGCGCCCATCCCTTATATACGGCGGGCATGATATTGTTATCCAGGTTGGAATAGGTGTTCGCCACGATCGCCAGCGGCGCGCCAGGCATGAGCTGTACGCAGCGGTAGATACGTCGCGCCTGTATGACAGTCGATTTCGCCGTACCGCGTCCGCATACCGTCACCATGACGGTAGTATCCACCCAGTCGCATATCACTTGGAGTATATGGCCGTACCTTACCGTTACGTCGCTCAGCGTATCACTCAATTTCCTCGACATCGGCAAACTCCGTTTTATCGTATAACATTCGCTTCTTAAGGTTGAAGCCGTTAATACGGGCGTCTTCCTTCACGTTCTCCTTGATGATGACGGGTATTTCCGGTATGCTGTCTATGAACTCCTCGACGCGCTTACGGTCAGGATCCGGTGTTCCCAGGTCTGACGACTTGGTAGTATAGATGACAGTAGGCGACTGGTCCAGCAGCTCCTTGGGTATCTCGTTGTCCTGATCCTTGAAGCAGCCGCGAAGCTCAGCGGCCATTTTCAGATATCGCAGGGCCTCCTTAGGCTTTCCCATTGTAAACAGCATGTTAGCGAAGTTCTCGCATTTCTCCGCGTACAGGTTGGCCCAGGCCTTGGGCCTTACCTCCTCAGTATCGTAGAAAAAGTTTAAGGCGTCTGCATATACGCGGCGGGCCTGGTAGTCTGTCAGTCCGTCGGCTTCTTTCAGGTTCCTTATGATACCGGCTTTCGTCACCAGTTTGTCGTTGAACTTCATCCTGGCACGTAGTCCCCTGACTTTCTCCATCAGGCTATAGTACACCTGTTCGGCTGCCGTCAGTTCTGACAGTGAGCCGCTGGAGTATATCCGCTGGATCTGGTTCAGATCCATATTGTCGAAGTCTATCCGCGAAGGTTTTACGATTTCACCCATATACCTATAATTATATATTGTCCGCGTCCATATCGTCTATCATCTGGTTATAGGCGTGTCGGAAGTGTACGATATTCAGTTCTTTTATGGCGTCCACGTTACCGGCTTCTGCCGCCTGGTGTAGCTTCACCTCCGGCGCGGCCCTGGTGACTAGTACGCCTTCCTTGATCAGTTCGTAGACCGTCGTTCCTGGCGTTGTAGCGTCCCTGACGAAGTTAGCCCTGTCCTCTGGTGGTATTCCCAGGGATACGGCAATCTCTACAGGCCTGTATCCCAGTGAGGCCAGGCGCTTCACGTCGTCCCGCTGTTCAGGATCGATAAAAACAAGATCTACGGCCAGTTCGGTACCCATATACTACTCCTTTAATGTTTTCAGCCTGTTTTCAGCTTCTGACACCTGGTTTGTGTACGTCTTGATCAGGTGTCCCAGCTCTGAACGGTCGCAGGGGTGCTTCTGTCCTGGCTTCATCAGTTCCAGGCGTTGAAGCGCCCCTTTCGCCGTTGTCAGGCTGGAAGTTAATTTTTTTTTCGGCCCTCGATCTCAGCCTCTATAGCCTCCTTCTTAGCCGTCCACTTGGCCAGCGTCTCTGAGGCCTTGGCCTTTTTGTCGTCGTCGGCTTTCTTATCCTCCAGGACCTTCTTAGCCTTGGAGATCTGAGCGGCGGCGCTCTGTCGTTTCTGGACCAGTTCCACGTCTGTAAGGCCTGACACCTCCAGGCGTTCCTGGATGGCCTTCACCTTGGCACACTTACCCAGCAGTTCGTGGTGTTCCTGGTAGTATTCCAGCTCCTCCCAGATCTCGCGGTCCTTGATGAAGTTCTCCACCACCTCCTCAGACAGCTTGGCTGTCTCGATGGCGTCCGCGTCATCAGGCATAGCTGCCAGTCGTGCGTGGGCCTCCTTGTATTTTCCGTAGGCTGTGAACAGGTCAGCTACCAGGATCTTAAGAACGTCCGGACAGTCGTCTTCCTGTAGGAAAGTGAACTGTTCGCGGAAGCGGATCATCTTCACCGTCGCTGCCGGTGCGGCCTTGTACTTCTTTTCCGCTGTCTCCAGGCTCTTTTCCAGCTTGGATATGATACGGTCCTTTTCGTCCATCTGGTCGGCCAGTTCCTCGATATCGGTTACACCCAGGCTATCCAGGTAGCTCTCCAGTTCCTCCAGCTTCTCGGCTGTCACCTCGCTGTCTTCCTTCTCGCCCTTGTAGTAGGCGATAATATCCTGTCGGGTCTCAGGCTTCACCAGATCCTCTACCGATACGTCAAACATGGCGGCCAGTTTCAGCAGGATCTTGTCTGTCTCATCCTTGGTCTTCATGGATACCGTCTTGACTGGTGCCACCGGTGCCGTCTCCATAGTCGGGCGTGTAGCCATCTGTCGGATCTTCCGGAAGTCGGCCTCAGTGATACCGGCAATCTTTCTCAGTTCCTCAGCCAGCATTTCCTTGGAGGCGCGTGTCACACCCTGGCGTCGGAAGGTCTGTACCAGCGTCTTACTAGCTCCATACTTCGCGTACAGTTCTACGCCTTCCACGTAGTTACGCGGTCCCTGTAAGTAATTCAGGATTTCTTCTTTAACACTATTCATAATCGTAATTTTTTAAAGACGCTACAAAGATATATATTTGGTAATTACCGTAAAAAGACAGAAAAAGCCAGCAGCTCACGCTGCCGGCCCCCTATGAAAGTATTAAAACAGTTGAAGTAGTACCTTAACCGTTGCCTTGCGCCTCACCGTCCACTACACCGTCAGACGTTGTAAGGGCACCTTTGTAGATACCGATATCGTCGCCTTTCGATACCTGCTGGAATGTGAAGCTGTTAGCGTTCGCCTCGTTGTTGCCCGTGTATTCCACGGCCATCTTCGCGGGGTTACAGGGTGAGCCGATAATATCGGAATTGTCACCGTTACAGTAGCGGATCACCACTACACAGTTCTTACCCAGCCAGTTCGCCTTGAACTCGCGTACCTCCTGCTTGTTGCCAGGATGCGAGAACTGGACGGACGGACGGAAGCCCTCAGCGTCGGGGTCTCCCTCTGAGTTGGACGTGAGGGTAGCGCTACCAGGTGTCAGATAGACACCGACAGCCACCTTACCATCCTTCATGACGATATCTTCGGCGATAACCACACCGGCGGCGTCACGCACTGGGAACGTGTCGATATCGTCCACGTCGATGACGAAGATCTGGTCTTTAGGCGTGATACCTCTGCCAGGCATACCCTCAGGCTTTGCCACGTTGGCTTTTACGTAATTTCCCATATTTCTGTAAACTTTAAAAGATTAAACTTGTGTTCAGGATAGAAGGAAGGGCCGAAGCCCTTCCCTATAGTGTTCAGCCTCGCTCTACCTCGTAGAACTTGTTGTCACTTGCTGCCACCAGCTTGATGAAGTGGCCTTCACTCAGCGTCATGGCTGCAGTCAGCACGAAGTTACCGGAGTTGGCGATCGTCGAAGCGTTGGTACTGCCAGCACCGTAGATGGTGTAGGTCGTGCCTACCTCTGCGTCGTCGAGTTTGGTAATCGCTGTCGCGGCGGTGTTAGCACCGGTAACGAATACGGTACCGTTAGCCACGGACGGCGTGGTGTCGTCGTCAGCGAACTGGAGCGCGTCGGTAGCAGCCGTAGCGCGTCCAATCTCGATAAACTTACCGTCTGCACGCTTCATCAGCGTAATGGTGTCACCCTTGGCGGGATCCCACTTGGCGCTGATCAGCGAGAACTTGTCAGCCTTGGCGATCTCTACGCCCTTATCTGTGCTGCCACACTTCAAGGTGATAACCTGGCCCACCTCGGCGTTTGTGATATCGGTAATCGCCAGCTTGGAGGTGTTGGCTACCGTCTGGATGGAGGTATGTACCGTAGCGTCGGGGTTCTTGTCCTTCTCAGCGTCCACGAAGTTAGACGCGGGACGGTCGTACTCGTTGGCCCAGATCATCTGACGGCTGCCGTCCATATCAGCCTTCTTAGTGTACTTGAAGCCTACGGCGACGGCCCAGATAGATTCCTTCCAGTTGGACCATACCTTAAGGCTCCAGTCCTCCTGCTCCAGGTTGAAGTTGTACATCTCACCGGCCAGGTGCTCGTAGGTATGGATGTTACCCTCCATAGTCCAGAAGATACGGGCGTGGTTATCAGCGTTGGGAACGGTGATAATCTTAACGCTAGGATACTCCTTAACGTAGTTGATGTTGGCCTTGTAGTCCTGGTTGGTACCGTAGTGCAGTTCGTTGTACTTGTGGTACCATACGAGCATGTACGAAGGAATGTACAGTGCCAGACTGCCGCTGTCACGGATCTCAGCCGGTATCATGCTGGTACCATCGTAGAACTTCTCACCGATATTGGCCTGTGTGATCTCACCCAGTACAAAAGGCTTGATCTGGAACACGGTCTTACCGTTGTTGATATCCACATGGCCGTCGATCTTCTTACGCAGGAACTCGTAGATACCGTCAGCTGCTGCCATAGCGCGGCCAGGCTCATTGAGCTTGGGGTTCTTGCGCACACCGTTGATACGGCGCTGCTCGCGCTCGTTGTGGAGCTTCTTAGCGGTCTCAGCCAGGATATACTCGATAAACGACCACTTGATGGGGTTCGAGCCTTCCAGGTTCAGTGAGCCGATCCAGAGCTTCTCCAGCTGCTTCAAATTCTTGAAGCGGTGAGCAAACATGACGTCGAACATACGGAGCGTCTCGTTATCGAACTCGTAGTTACCCTTAACCACGTTGTCGAAGTCGCTCTCCGTGTTGTCAGGCTGTGAGAACTCACCCAGCCAGATATTAACCAGAGTAGCCAGGTCCTGATAGCCGCTTTCCAGAGGGAAAATGCTCTCGATGGATGGGAGCTGTACCAGGAACGACTGGAGGCGGTCCATCCAGGGGATACGGTAGAAGGCGCCCAGGTCTTCACGCAGACGTGAGTAGTCCATGCTGGAGGCTACGGGTACCATCAAGGTAAGGCCCTGACGCTGCAGCAGTGCGGCACGTGCGCGAACGTTGTAGGGACGGTCCATAGCATACATAGCGCCCTCCATACCTGCCAGCTGCTCCTCGTCGTTCAGGTTGAAGGCTACGGCTGCACCTGCCTGGAGGCCTGCGCCCTTGCCTGGATCCTGCTCAGCGGCCTTGCTCAGCGTCTGGATACGTGCGTTAAGGTTGACGATCTCCGTCTCCTTGGCCTGGAGGGTAGCGGCGTCGGTGTTAGCCTTGTTACGCATAGTCTCCAGTTCAGCGTTGGCCTGTGACAGCTTGACGGTAGTATCCTGGAGAAGTCCCTGCAGCACAGCGGCGCGGGTGTCTCGCTGTTCCTGTGTCTTGGGGCCGTTCTCCTTCTCGTCCTTGAAGTCGTTTTCGAGCGCGGTCTTGAAACCGGCTACGAAGGTTTCGCTAAAGCCCATAGTCTTGAGCTTTTCAGCCTGTTCGTCGGTGAGGGTGTTTTTCTCCTCGTCCGATTTGGTCCACTCTGTGATACCCAGGATCGCAAGAATGGCCGGTACAAAATTCTTGAATTTCATAACTAAACAAATTTAAATTTATGGAACAATTAGATTCGCATCCTTGATAGTTGCCTGTGCCAGTACCCATGTCACGGCGTCCTGTAGGCTTCCGAACTGGTCCACGTAACCGGCGGCTACGGCTTCCTCTCCGTTGAAGTCCTCACCACGGAACAGTGGCAGTTCCGGATCGTATTCGATTCCCAGGTATCGTGCTACGTCCTGTGCGAAATGCTTATGCAGATCCTGCAGGCTTTTCTTATACCTTGTCTCGTCGTTCTTTTCGGCGATATCGCGGAACCACTTGTTTTTAAGATCTGAACTGTCCGGATAGATATCGCGGTAGTCGATACCGTTCTGTTTGTACCAGTCCTGGAAGTTGATATAGGTACCCATAGCTCCTACGCTTCCGATCTTGCACAGCGGCGACGCTATGAAGGTACGGCCTGCAGCAGCACCTATCCAGAAGTGCGCGCTGGCCATCGTACCGGCGATATAGGTTGCTATCGGCTTCTCTGACTTCTCGATCAGGGCTGCCGCTACGTCCACATGGAGGGCCATACCTCCAGGGCCGTTTATCCACAGTACGATACCTACGATCTTATCGTTATTGAGTGCCTGGATCAGCAGGCGTTCCAGCCGGAATGTCTCCCAGGAGTACAGCGGGCCTTCCATGTCGATGACGGCGACGCTGTTAGACGGTAGATTTCCATCGTCCAGTTCCCATCTGTCAGCCAGGTACGGAGACGTAGCGTATGCCACGATCTCGTTAGTCAGTCTCTTATCCAGCTCTGCCACCTTTCCGGCGCTGATAGCCGGTAATATAGTAGCCAGCAGACGGGTATAGCTCTCGCCTGCCATCAGCCAGTTTTCTGTTAGAATATTAAATACTTTATCCACTTGCCTAAAATTTTAGGCAAAGAAAATAAAGTTTTTCTTAAAAATGAAAGACCTATATATTATAAGGTATAAGGGTCCACGTCGGTACCTTTTCCCTGCAGCGTACACAGCAACACTCCAGCAGAATATTCGTAGCTCAGCGACAGCGGGTAGTTCTTTGAACCTGCCACTCTTTGCTCTCCTGTGTCGTCTATATAGGTTGCGACATACATACCTGATGTTGCAAGCAGGCGGATTTTTGCCCGCACCATTGCTGATGGGCGCGGTATCTTAAATGTATACTTCTTAGAATATATACCTTTCGCGTCCGGCTTATCAGATACAGTCAGGCTTCCTGGTGTGATACCCAGATCATATCCTGTTCCCTTCGTCTTCATGCTGACACCATTACTCAGCTCTGAGAAGGTAAGTACATCATTAACCGGCCATAGAACCAGGCAGTGTGCCACTGATATAACAGGTTGTTTCATATCTTAAAATTTTAGTCCGACAATAATACCCCAGTTAAGCGACAAAACGCGTACCCTGGTCGGTAAAATAAATACTAAATATTAACGTTTTTTATGTTTATTGTAGTCGCGTTTCCGGTTACGGCGCATCTTATCCTTCCATCTTTGGTAGTTCTTTAGCAGGCCGTCATCAGAAATACCCTTCAAGTCATAGCGTCTGGCTAGCATATATGCCGTATCCTTATAGTCGATACCGTGAAGGTGCTTATTTTCGTCCATCACTTCGTGGACCTCAGCCCAGAACATGGCGCGAAGACGCTTGGTGAGGATCCGGACACCCTGAGCCGATATATAGTTATATTTCTCCGGATTCTTGCCGAAGGAATAGTTACCATCCCGTTTGTCTGGCAGGCAGATCTCCAGGTTACCGCTGTCAACAGGTGACACACTGGAAGGCCTTGCCATCATCACGTCGTAGATCTTTTCGTATATGTCAGTTGACGGCGGGAACTTGACAGCGCCCACCTTGGTATCATAGTATTTAGCTTTCAGCCATTCGGCCAGGTATTGGTCCACCTGTATCTTTGTAGTTATCATAGGAAAAGTTTAACGGTGCAAAGGTAGTAAATTATATTCTATTTATTATCAACTATTTACAAAAATTTGTAGGCACAATATACATTTTTCTGTATATTTATATGATTTTCGGCTAAAATATGCAGTTTTTCTTTTTTCCCATACATTTTTTCTTTCTCCGACCCTGGTTTTGTCTCCGTCCTCAGTTCTAATTTTACTGGAAAACTTTGTATTTTTGTAACTTTGCAAAAATCGGAAGCTAACTACTTGTAATTCAGTAACTTTGTAAACGATACAAACTTGTTACAAGTTGCTTTCCAGGTTTGTAACCTGCCAAAAGTTTGTAACGGTGGCCTCCAGATGGTGGCACCGGTACCGGAAATGCACCAGGAAAGCGTTACAAAATCGCCCTTTTGTTACAAACTCCAAATTTTTGTAACTGGTTTGTAACGTACTTTGTAACTCTCGAAAATCACTCTGAAACCCCTTTATTTACTACGTTTTTTAACCTTTTGTATTCTTAATATAAAGGCTTGTAACAAAGTTACAAAAATTTTCGGTAAAAATATAAGAGGGGGACGGGGAAAGAAAGCGGCGGGCGTGAAAGAATATGCAGAAAGCGTGCGGATGGTGGCAGATCAGACAGGATAGAGGTCATTCCTGAGGCCCTGGCGGCCATCGTGTAACGTTGCCACAGAAAAATATGTGCTGCAGGCGTAAAAAAGTCGTAGAAAAATTTGGTAGTCTCGCGGATTTTTTGTACCTTTGCAATATAATTAAATTAGGGTATTCTACCCCTTAAAATAAGGGATAAAGGAGGAAAGTTACCATACGCGGGTGTGTATATAGAATACCTGGTTAAACACAGAATTTAGCGGTTAAGATCCATCCCTGTCGCTCCATGGGCGCCGGTGGTGTAATAAATAGGTGTCTGTATCTCTCTGCGAGATACAGGCTTTTTTATCCGGCTGTCGCCGGTAGCTCCGCAATAATAAAGCGCGGCCACCGGTCAGTTCCAGCAGTCGCGCCCCTTCATAACTATGTGCAGAAAAAAAGAATAGTCTTAGCCAGGATTGCTAAGGATCCTGTGCCAGTAGGTCTTATATGGGTGTCCGGCCATCAGGCGCTGTCTGCGCTGGTCGTAGTTGGGCCTGTATTCCGGATGGGTGTACTGCTCGATAGCTTCCTTTATCTCTGTGGCGGCCAGTTCAGCTTTCCGCTGCAGATCTTCAAATACGCGATATAGTTCCGCTAGGTTTACAGCTAGAATCTGGAAAGATACGTCCGTTATGTGTCTGGCTATTTCGTTGTGGGCTATCTGCAGATCCTGGATCGCTTCTACCGTTTTCTTTACGACAGTTCTGTAGGGTTCCATCGATAGTGCCGGTGCTGAAATGATCATGATATCATCCTGAGGGGGTACTATAGCGCCTATATACAGTATAATCTTCTTCATGTCGACAAAGTTATAAAGTTACTATCTAGAACGGTCTGCCGTCTTCCCATTCCTCGTTATCGTCTCCCAGGTTGCCTTCCTTCGCGCTGCTCTCTGCTGCATGCTTGGCACCTTCCACCGTGCGGATATAGATCATTTCCACCGGCTTATCCTTAGGATACTGTGGTGTGTCCGTTTCCGGGCGCCGGATAATACGGCCCTGTCCGTTCTGGAACTCCTTCGGATTGTACTCGGCAATATGTGACGCGGACTGTACGAAGCTCTTAAGACGCTTAGTAAATGACTGTACCGTAGCCTTCTGGCTGCCGGTAGATCGCTTGTAGTCCTCGTACACTCTTTCACGGATCAGCATTTTATCCAGGTGCTCGCTTTCCGGAGCGAAGTAGGCCGTAGCCCAGTCTGCGAACAGTGTACCCATATCCTGGAGGTACTTACGCTTAATGATATTACCCATCGGCGGCTGTATCTTCACTGACTGGCTGCACAGTGACAGGTAGAAGCGCGTAGCCTGGAGTATGAAGTTAATATCAGCGTTCCAGCGTTCGTCTCCGTAGGTTTTCGAGAAAAGATCAAAGCCGAAGTCGTCGCGGATACTGCGCGATTCCTTATAGTCGTTGTCCTCTGTGCGCTCATGGTAGTAGTCGCTATTGATCAGGTACAGCAGTCGAGCCTCCGTTGACGGATCGAAGTTATCCGGTACATAGTTGGTCGTAAATACCAGTTTCGGGCTATCCTCGAACGGTACGGTGAAGCTCTGGTTATTCTTGGGGTTGATTGTCATATCTGACGTAATGATATCGTAGAACGGCCCCAGCTGCAGATATCTGTCGCAGTCGTCCACTATCAGCATATCGGTATGTTTGTTAACCTGATCCAGCCAGTGCGGGTTCTTGGTCAGCTCGACGTTGCGGCCAGATAGTTTCACCGTCTTACGGAAATAAGACAGGGCCTTGAAGATAAACGACTTTCCGGATCGTCCGTTACACTGGTTATCCTCTCCGATTTTGTTATCCATGGCCATAGGCGCCCAGGGCCTTGATGGGGACTTGTAACGGTGCATCATGTATCCGATAACGAAGATTTTGTTAATGAGGTTCTGCATCTGTTCCGCGATTTCCTCCTTTGTGAGTCCTTCACCGGCGATATCGAACTTGTGGGCCGTCTTGTAGGCCTCCCGTTCCTGCACCTCCATCTTTTCCAGGTTATCCTCCAGTTCCTTACGCCAGTGTACGCGGGACGTATTGATCAGGAAACACAGGAACGGTGAGCGTTCGACGTCATGAAGCTGGATATTATAGGTCATGTTACCTTCATCGTCTCGGCCTAGGTTGATAGTAAAAAAGTCCTCCAGTTTCTTGTACGGGCATTTGATGACGTTTTCTTCCCATACGTAGTTAGCCAGGGAAGCGCTCGTACCCTTGTGCTCAATAATTCCGGACCCTGTAATCTCCAGTGTCTCGTTCGGGAAGAAAAAGATCTGCTTCGTGGCTGTATAGTCCGTGAAGTCCAGGTCCACCTCTTGCAGACGATCCAGGCTAGACGTGTTCAGGCGCTGGCTGTTAAGGATCAGGTTACGGATCTCGCGCGGCAATGCTCTTTCTTTGCCCCACTTCCTCAGGAACTCGGCTATATCCTTAGGTGTTACCTGCTTCACCACGTTTCCCTCGATGCGGATATATCGGACGTTCGCACTGTTCTCGTCATGTAGCGTACAAAAGCCGTTCAGCCCCAGGAAGTAGTGCAGGCACTCTGTATCGATATCGTGCGTATATCCCGTACCCTTACTGTTAGGCTTGCTGGTCCAGAACTTGGCAGGCATGGCCAATGTCATCAGGTCGCGTATATTGCCTTTATCCTTGTATATCTCGATATAGTCGCGGAAGTCTTTGCGGGCATGGCCTCGATGATCCTTGAAGTTACCCAAACGCTCAGGTAACCATATCGTATGTATGTCGATAAACCGCAGGGCCAGTTCCTTGCCTCTTTTGCGTCCCGTGTCGTCCAAATCAGGGATATTATACAGTACCTCGACATACTTCATTATCTCTTTGTATTCCTCGACGGATATGGTGTAGGTCTCTGAGTTGAACCAGATAGGGCAGTATCCCAGGGACTTGATACATAGCGCGTCACGCTCACCGCTACAGATAAAGGCCTCTTTCAGCTTCTTTTCCTTATACGGCTCGTTTTCCTTGTGGCTGCTCTCCCATTCCTTCCTCTCCTGCTCGTTATAGATATGGTGTGTCCGTTTCAGTTCTGCCAGGCCGTTAGTATAGCGGGCCGGTTTCTTACCTGCAGGCGTATAGGTAAAGCGACGGCTTTTATCGCCATCCTTGCCGATATAGTAAGGCTGGTATACCTTATAGAAGCTGTCTTCCTTTCCATCCTTCGTAAACACACACTGTCTGGCAAAGATCGGGTATCTGTCGTTGGCGCTTATGATGGTAGTTACTCGATCCTTCACGTACAGGATGGACTTAACGGGGAACCAGTGGAGATCCTTGCAGTTCTGCTCTGTCACCAGTGGTCCCAGGACACGAAGCTGATCCGGCGTGAAGCTCTCGGCAAACTTAAGGTATGTCTGTCCTGGTTGCTCGTCAGCCTTTGACGGTCTCTGCTCGAAGTCCGGTTTGTTGATGTCCGGCTTAAGCTCTGAGGCGACGCCGTACCTCTGAGCCAGCAGGGATATAGCCTCGCTGTTGTACTCGATACGCTCCTCATACTTGCATATATCGATAGCGTCCATTTCATGGCCGGTACCTCCGAAGTCCGTAACTTTCCACCGTTCGCCCTTCTTACGGATCGACGCGCTGGCCGTCCGTTCGTCACTTCTTAATTTGAATTTCTTTGTAGTCCCTACACAGTCTTTCGCCTGTGGGTAGTAATCTAGAATTATCTGCAGGCCTCCGTCAGTGGCCGCCATCAGATCGTCTATAAGTTGCGCCATAGTTACAAATATTGAAAGTTACGATTCTACCTGGTCATTTTTCCCCCCCTCGTCATCATCTGGCCGCTTTATCCCAGACAGTTTATACCAGGGTTGGTATACCAGTATTGAAAGCAGGAGCCAAAGGTAGTTATAATTACCTGAAACAAAAACGACAGTTCCTACCAGTACCATAAAAGCTACCACGATAACGGCGTGGCACACGTAAAAGGTGTTTTCTGTTTTCATAATCAATTATATTTTTATAGTTTTTTGAGGTCTTAACTTTCCGGATCTATTGGTATCCATATTTCACGGGCCTTATCGTTGGTCCACTCGTTATACTCGAAGCCCTCCGGACAGGTATCGTAATTCTCGCGGATATACTTTAATGCCTGGCTAAAGCCCTGAAAAAAGACTTTCTTACCTGTAGCTATTGAAAAGTGATATTCCGTATTACCACCTGGAGACTGTTGCCAGTCTTCCAGCATGTAGATAGCGTCGCACGTTCTCAGCCATTGCAGATCATAGAGTAGGATATCCTGATAATTCATGGGTATTTCTCTCCACTTGAAGGCCTGTTCCATGGTTTCCTGGAACTCCTCACTAGCGGGGTTTATGACTGTTGACATATCAGACAGTCGATCCTCCAGCATTTTCTGAGCTTCTGCAAACTTCTGGCGGGTTTCGTCACTGATAACCTCCTCGCCGATTTTTCCACTAATATATACTCTCATATTATTCATATTTCAATTGACTCACTTTATTCATCTTCATCATATTTGTTCATCGTCTTATGATTATATGAATTATTTGTTAAGGAGAATTTTTCTCTACTTGCTCGATTGCACGGAATATCTCGTACATCACCTGCGGGACGATGGCGTTGCCGTAGGCTTTGAGGGCCTCCTTCCGCCATTTGTTGAAAGGAATGGATGCTCCGTCCATCCAAATGGAAAGCCCATCATTTCCTGAGTGTACAGGGGACTGAGTTGGGAATAGTTCCCAACGCCCGCAGCCAGCCCTTTCGGTGTCGGCAGGAGGTGATGCAGTGCCAAATCTGCCAAGCCCATCGAGTGACTGGACTCTGCCTTGTGGTTGTACCGCCTGCCCTGCTCGTTGACCTTGCTGTTCGGATGTGGATTGTCTACCACTACGGGTGTCGGCAGCAGTCCTTCGCCCGATGATGAACACGCGGTCTCTCCGGTGCGGAGCCCCAACGGCACAAGCCGGAATAAGCACCGGCTGGACTGCATATCCGTCTGCCTCAATGTCACGGCAGATGCGTTCAAGGGTAAAGGTCTCTCTGAGTCGGTATCTTCGTAGTCGGTTTTCCGCTCCGAATAGGTCGGCTGCGTCTGCCAGCGGAGTAACGTCGCCTTGTTCGACCATCGTGAGGATTCCAGCAACGTTCTCACACACAACCCAATCGGGTCTGACTTGGTTAATACACCTGTGCATGAACGGCCAGAGATAGCGGTC
>ODAJ014753867.1_pt1 | contig 45315 bp, 38 predicted proteins | sample 1539241 | NCBI WGS metagenome assembly ODAJ01 (sample SAMN02144231, study PRJEB22623) | gut metagenome | biome: sheep rumen | host: Ovis aries | place: New Zealand
TGCGGAGAAAGGGGGATTCGAACCCCCGGTACCCTTACGAGTACGACAGTTTAGCAAACTGTTGGTTTCAGCCACTCACCCATCTCTCCTGTCGTGTTCGGTAAACCGTTTTTCTCGGCACCGTTGTGCCTTCGATTAAAAAGCGGTCAAGTAAACCGTTTTTCTCGGCACCATTGTGCCTTCGATTAAAAAGCGGGTGCAAAGGTACTGCTTTTTTTTGATATACGCAAATATTTTTGCATTTTTTTATATTTTTTTTGCATAATTGGAAAATAATTTGTATCTTTGCACCGAAATATTAAAACTATTAAAACACCAAATTTTGATTTTTATGAACAAGAAATTTATCTGCCCTATCTGTGGCTATGTACACGAGGGCACCGAGGCACCTGAGCGTTGTCCACAATGCAAACAAATAGTAGAATGGAAAGTAGCAGACGAGAGCAAGGGTCTGGCATGGGCATGCGAGCACATTGTAGGCGTAGCCAAAGATGTTGATGATCCGCTGATTCACGACGGTCTGCGCGCACACTTCATGGGCGAAGCTACCGAAGTAGGACAATATCTGGCTATGGCCCGTCAAGCAGACCGCGAGGGTTATCCCGAGATTGCCGCAGCCTTCCGCCAATATGCATACGAAGAGGCTGAGCACTGCGCCAAATTTGCCGAGCTGCTTGGCGAAGTGGTTTGGGACACCAAGACCAACCTTGAGAAACGTATGTTAGCCGAGGCAGGCGCCTGCGAAGACAAGTTCGCGATAGCCAAACGTGCCAAAGAGTTGAACCTTGACGCTATCCACGACACCGTTCATGAGATGGCCAAAGACGAGGCTCGTCACGGCGCCGGATTCCAAGGACTCTATAACCGTTATTTCAAGAAATAAGCAAGCGACTATTCATAGTACTGATGGCAGTATGCTGCGCGAACATGCTTTTCGCGCGGCATACTCGCATATACGGCTATGTCACAGACGAGGGAAACAGGGGCATCGAGCTGGTGAATGTCACCGAAGGGATGCACGGAACCTCGACCAACAAAAACGGCTACTACGAGATCGTAGTGGAAGAGAAAGACACCATCGAACTGGCTTTCTCGATGTTAGGCTACACAACCGTCAGACAGCGGTTGATCAAGCCCAAAGAGGTGGTGAATATCAACGTACAGATGGTTACCGAGAGTGCCTGGCTGGAGGAGGTGAACGTACGTGGTATCCAGCACCAGACAGGCACTTTTGACCAAGTGGACGCCTCCACGGCAAGGGTAATGCCCGACGCCACAGGCGGATCAATAGAAAGTATATTGATCACTTTTGCCGGCGTGAACCAATCGAATGAGTTAAGCAGCCAATACAACGTCCGCGGAGGTTCGTTTGACGAGAACTCCGTGTATGTCAACGGCATTGAAGTGCACCGCCCGCTTCTGATACGCAGCAGCCAGCAGGAGGGACTGAGTTTTGTGAACCCCGAAATGGTGAACAATGTATCCTTCTCCGCCGGCGGATACGATGCCAAATACGGCGACAAGATGGCTTCGGTGCTGGATATTGAATACAAGAAACCGCAGGCTTTCGAAGCCAGCCTCAGCGCCAGTCTGCTTGGCGCCAACCTCTATATAGGACACGGCGACAGCACCTTCAGCCAGATGCACGGCATACGATACAAGACCAGTTCGTATATGTTAGGCGGACTGAGTACTTCAGGCAACTACCAGCCGAACTATCTGGACTATCAGACATATCTGACATGGAAGGTAGGCAAAGGCTCCAAGTCCGTCTCCACCCATGAGCCATGGACGATGGCGTTTTTGGGAAACTTCTCGATGAACGACTACCGGTTCAAACCGGATTCGCTCAGCGAGTCCTTCGGAGGACAAAACTCCAAGAACCTCAGTATATGGTACGAGGGTCAGGAGAAAGACCGTTTTATGACCGCTTTCGGTGCATTGAGCGCGCAAGGCGCAGTAGGTAAAGGGGCGAAGATAGGATTTGACCTGAGCGGATTCTACACCAACGAGCAAGAGAATTTTGACATTGCCGGCGAATACGTGCTCTCGAACGGCGATGAACAAACCAAGAGCACAAACATGAACGGTCCGCGCGTGGATCCCAATGGCGCACAAGTGTCGGTATTAGGTACCGGTATCTTCCGGCAACACGCGCGCAACAAACTGGAGGCAGGCGTTATCACCCTCGCCCACAACGGCGAATGGAAGAAAAGGGCGAACAGTCTCCAATGGGGTGCCAGTATCCAGGCGGAGTTGATACGTGACTATATCAGCGAATGGGAATGGCGCGACTCGTCCGGCTACAGCATGCCCAACAACGGCAACGGCATGGAACTCTATTACTCGATGCGTGGCGACAGTTCGATGCAATCGGTACGGGCGCAAGCCTATATCCAGAACACCCACCGCTGGGAAGCCGGCAAAGGCGAGGTTATGCTGACCGTAGGCGGAAGGATGCAGTACTGGAGCTGGAACAACGAGGTACTACCCTCCCCCCGTGCTTCTGTGGTATGGTTCCCAGGATGGCGGCATGACTTCAGTTTCAGACTCGCTACAGGACTATACTACCAGGCACCTTTCTACAAGGAGTTGCGCGACACCCTGACGGACGACGCCGGAATCACCCGTATCCGGCTGAACAGAGATCTGAGAGCCCAGCGGTCGGTACATGTCGTATTGGGCGGCGACTACTATTTCCGGGCATGGGGCAGACCTTTCAAACTGACCGCCGAAGCCTACTACAAGTACATAGACCGGATGGAGAGTTACACCGTGGACAATGTGCGGGTGCGGTACTCGGGCAAGAACGACTCCGAGGGATATGCTACAGGCGTTGATCTGAAGTTATACGGCGAGTTGGTGCCGGGAGCGGACAGCTGGATCAGTTTCTCTGCGATGAGCGCCAAACAGCGTTCTACAGGCACAACCAAAGGCGAATGGATGCCATCGCCGCAAGAGCAGCGGTTTGCTTTCTCCATGCTGTTCCAAGACTATCTGCCGCAGTTGCCACAGCTGAAATTCCACCTCAAGATGCTTTTCCAGGACGGCATGCCGTACTATGTGCCGCGCCATCCGCAAGCATGGGGCAGAATGCCGATGTATAAGCGTATAGACCTCGGAGCCAGCTATGTATTCAACGCCCAGACAGCCAAGTTCATGCGCAAAGAGAGTGCCAAACATGTGAAACAATGGGCGATACAGTTCGAGGTGTTCAACCTCGTAGGCTGGAAGAATGTCAACTCCTATTTCTGGGTAGCGGATGCGTATAACCAACAATGGGCGAGTCCGAACTACCTGACAGGAAGACGCTACAATCTGAAACTAACAATAGACCTCCAATAATATGGCAGATAACAACGAACTAACTCCGATGATGAAACAGTTCCGGGATATCAAGACCCAATATCCGGATGCATTGCTGCTGTTCCGATGCGGAGACTTCTATGAGACCTATGCCGAAGATGCTGTCAAAGCCAGCAAGATTCTGAATATCACACTCACCCACCGCTCCAATGGTGCCAGTGCAGCCGCCAAAGCATTAGAGATGGCAGGGTTTCCCTTCCATGCGCTGGACACCTATCTGCCGAAACTGGTAAGAGCGGGGCTCAGAGTAGCGATCTGCGACCAGTTGGAGGATCCCAAACTAACCAAAAAACTGGTCAAACGCGGTGTAACAGAGCTGGTGACTCCCGGTGTGAGTTACTCGGACAACACGCTCACCCAAAAGGAGAACAACTGGGTAGCATGCGTGCATTTCAGCGAAAAACGCACCTCCGCCGGCAATCAGATAGGGGTAGCCTTTCTGGATATCTCGACCGGTGAGTTCATGACCGGCGAAGGCGACAGCACCTATGTCGATAAACTGTTGGGCAATCTCCAGCCCAAGGAAGTACTCTACAAACGAGGCAACAAGGAACAGGTAGAGCGGCTGTTCGGCAGCGGCTATTTCACCTTTGAACTGGAGGACTGGATGATGGTAGAAAGCACCGCGCGAGAGCGGCTGCAGAAGTTATGGGGAGTGTCGTCTCTCAAAGGCTTCGGGTTGGACCGGCTGTCGGCAGGCATCACCGCCGCAGGAGGCATACTGATGTATCTGGACGCCACCCAGCACCTCCAGACCGGACATATACAGCATTTAGCCCGTATCGAGGAAGACTCTTTCGTATGGCTGGACCGGTTTACGGTACGTAACCTCGAGTTGCTCAACCGCCAGCACGAAGAAGGCACTTCGCTCTTCGACATTCTGGATGCCACCACGACGCCCATGGGCGGACGCATGCTGCACCGGTGGCTGTCCTTCCCGCTGAAAGAGGTGCGGGCGATACGTAACAGACAATCGGTAGTGGAATACCTCTTCAAGCACCCTCAGGCACGCGAGACGATAGCTGCCCGTCTTGCCGAGATGGGCGATCTGGAGCGCATAGTAAGCAAGATCAGCACCGGCAGGATCAGTCCGCGCGAGATGGTACAATTAGGTCGTGCGTTGCGCGCCATAGCGCCGATCAAAGAGCTATGCGAGGAAGCCAAAGACAACACGTATCTGACAGTCCTCGGCGGCGAACTGGACAACTGCCGCGAGATGCGCAGCCGCATAGAACAAGAGATAGTACCCGATCCTCCGGCAGTACAAGGCAGACCCGGTATCATCGCATACGGCGTAGATAAAGAGTTGGACGAGTTGCGCGCCATCCATTCCAACGGACGCGAGTATCTGCAACAGATACAGCAACGCGAAGCCGAAAAGACCGGCATCTCGTCTCTGAAGATCGGGTATAATAATGTCTTCGGCTACTATCTGGAGGTGCGCAACACTTATCGTGACCAGGTGCCTCCGGAGTGGATCCGCAAACAGACCCTGGTATCCGCCGAGCGTTATATCACCGAAGAGCTGAAAGAATACGAGCAGAAAATCCTCTCTGCCGAAGACCAGATACAAATAATCGAAAACAGGATATACCAGGAACTGATGCTTGCCTTAAGCGAATGGGTTCCTCAGATGCAACTGGATGCGCAAGTTCTGGCACAGCTTGACTGTCTGATGAGTTTTGCCAACACCGCCATCGAGAACCGCTATGTATGCCCTGATGTGAACGACGGTCTGGTGATTGATATCCGTCAGGGAAGACACCCCGTGATCGAGAAGCAGCTGCCTATCGGTGAACAGTATATTGCCAACGACGTACTATTGGATAACAACGGGCAGCAGATTATTATCATTACAGGTCCTAACATGGCAGGTAAGTCGGCTCTGTTGCGCCAGACGGCACTGATTGTGCTGATGGCGCAGATCGGCTCGTTTGTGCCGGCAGAGAGTGCCGTGATAGGAGTGGTGGACAAGATCTTCACCCGTGTGGGAGCGAGCGACAATATCTCCATAGGAGAATCAACCTTCATGGTGGAGATGAACGAAGCAGCCTCCATCCTGAACAACCTGAGCGAGCGGTCGCTGGTGCTCTTCGATGAGTTGGGACGCGGTACGTCCACCTATGACGGTATCTCTATTGCGTGGGCGATAGTCGAGTATATCCACGAGCACAAAGGGCATGCCAAGACACTTTTCGCCACCCACTATCATGAGTTGAACGAGATGGAGAAGACCTTCAAGCGCATCCGCAACTACAACGTCTCGGTCAAAGAAGCAAACGGCAAGGTGATCTTCCTGCGCAAGCTGGTACGCGGCGGATCGGAGCACAGCTTCGGTATCCACGTAGCCAAGTTGGCAGGTATGCCGCAGTCGATTGTGCAGCGTGCGGAACAAGTGCTGAAAGAACTGGAGCACTCCTCCGGCAACACCACGCGCGGTGATGTAAGCGAGATAGGCAAACAGAGGAACGGCATGCAGTTATCGATCTTCCAACTGGATGACCCGACCTTGGAGCAGATACGTGACGAGGTCAAGAACCTCGATATCAATGCCTTGACACCTCTCGAGGCGCTCAACAAACTCAATGAGATACAAACCCTTGTCAGAGGACGATAAGGGAGGATCAGGACTGCATTTCCACCAGTTTTGTATAATAACCGTTCCGGGCAAGGAGATCTTCATGGTTTCCTTGCTCTACTATCTCCCCTTCATGCATGACGCAGATGAGGTCGGCGTGGCGGATGGTGGACAACCGGTGGGCTACGACGAGCGTCGTACGGTTACGCATCAGGTTCTCCAGAGCTTCCTGCACCAGTCTCTCGGACTCCGAATCGAGCGCCGAAGTGGCTTCGTCAAGAATGAGAACCGGCGGATTTTTGAGTATGGCGCGTGCGATAGAGAGACGTTGCCGCTGCCCGCCTGAGAGCCGGCTGCCGCGATCGCCTATCAGTGTATCGTAACCTTTCTCCATCTGCGAGATAAAAGAATGGGCATTGGCTATCCGGGCCGCTTGTACGACCGCTTCTTGCCAGCTCACACCTCCCGGTGCCGGTTGCGAGAGATCGACACCAAAAGTAAGATTGGCGAATACCGTATCATTGAAGAGCACGGGTTCCTGACAGACTATACCCATCAGCGCCCGCAGATCACGCGTAGCGAAACGGCGTATATCCACATCGTCTATCATCACCGCACCCGATACAGGATCATAGAACCGCGGCAAGAGGTCGGTAAGCGTGGTTTTGCCACTGCCTGACTGTCCCACAAGCGCCACGGTCTTCCCCTTGGGCAAGGTGAGCGATATATGCTTGAGCACAGGGACGCCGTTGCCATAGGCGAAATCCACATCGTTGAAAGATATCCGGTGCTCAAAGCGTACCGGCTGAGGAGAGACAGGTTCCGGGATGGTAGTGCGCGTAGCAAGCACCGCATCTATACGCTCCAGCGATGCCAGTCCGCGACGGATGCCATACGACGCCTTGGAGAGATCCTTTGCCGGATTGATAATGGAATAGAAGATCACCAAGTAGTAGATGAACGTAGCCGCGTCTATAGAGGCATGATTGCCCAGGATCAGCAGGCCTCCGAACCAAAGGATGACGGCTATCAGGGCTGTGCCCAGAAACTCGGACAGAGGGTGTGCGAGATAATAACGGCGGTTAATGCGGTTAAATGTAGCACGGGTGTCATTAACGAGCGTGAGGAACCTGAGACGGAGTTTGCTCTGGGCGTTAAAGCCTTTCACGACACGCAGTCCCAACAGGGTCTCGTCGATCATGGAGAGGATCTCGGCATTCTGCTCCTGTCCGCGCGTAGAAGAGGACTTCAGGGAACGGCCTATCTTACCGATAAAGAAAACGGCTACCGGCATCAACACAAGCACAAAAAGGGTCAGCTGCCACGAGATAACAAGCATTGCCATGAGGTAAACCAAAATCATCATCGGATCCTTGAAGAGGATATCCAAGGCGGACATGATCGAGGCTTCGACCTCCGATATATCGTTGGTCATGCGCGAGATGATATCTCCGCGCCGTGCTTCCGTGAAATAGCCTATCGGGAGAGACAATATCTTGTCGTAGAGGAGCACACGCAAGTCCCGCAAGACGCCTGTCCTGATAGGTACCATAAAATAGTTTGCCAGCCAGGCAGCGGTACATTTGAGACCGGTCATCAGGATCAGGAACAGTCCTAACGCCAAGAGCACAAAGGACGAGCCATGGAGTGCGATTGCATCGTTGAGGAGGCAGTACATGTTATCGCGGAGGGCTGTAACCGTAGCTTGCAGCCCTTCGACGGAAGAGAGGGGGGTATAGACCGCCTCATTGGTGTTGATACCAAAAAGAATCCGCAATACAGGAATGATGGCAGCAAAAGAGAAGAGTGACAACAATGCGGAAAGGAGATTGAAGAATATATTCAACCCCATCTGCATCCTATATGGCGGCACAAAGCGTTTTATGAGTTGTGTGATCGGCATAGCAACGTGTTTTCGCGAACGTAGTTGAGCACCTGCTTGTCAAATTCCGCCGTCTCCTCATCCATCTCCATGTTCACCGCAATCGCCTCGATGCGTTCAGCAAGGCGGTTATAGAGTTCGGTCTGCTGGAGACGCACAAAATCCTTCTCCGTAGTGAGCACGAAATCGTAATCCTTTGCCCGGCTTTCTATCTCCCGGAGATCCTCCGGCGTGAAAGCATGGTGATCCGCGTAAGTAATAAATCCGGCTCCCTGATAATGAGCATTAACGAAATCCATGAGATACTGAGGATTGGCTATTCCCGCCACCACAAGCGGTCTTCCCGTGCGATAGACCGTTCCGTAGCGAAACTTGGAAAAATAGAGGCGTATATAAGGCGGCAGATGCAGATGGTTCTCCACCACCCTTTTCTCGATAGGTTGCATCTCTTCCGGGCAATGGGTAACAACCACCGCATTGGCTTTGAGGATACGCTGTTTGAAGTCCCGCAGCGTACCCCATGGGAGCATGTGGTCGTTCGGATAGAGGCGGTCATAACGGGTGAGCACAATATTGAAACCGCATTTGAGGGCACGGTGCTGGAAGGCGTCGTCGAGTATGACCACCTCCACATCGGGGCGAAGGGACTGAATCTGTCTGATGCCTTTGACACGATTCTCCGAGACTGCGACACACACCTCCGGGTACTTGAGATAGAGTTGCATCGCTTCATCGCCTATGGACTGTGCCGTGGCGGATTGGTCTGCCATCACAAATCCCTTGGTCTTCCGTTTGTATCCGCGCGAGAGCACAGCCACCTTGTAATGCGGCGACAGCAAGCGGATGAGATACTCCACATGGGGAGTCTTCCCCGTTCCGCCGACGGCTATATTCCCCACACAGATTGTCGGGACAGAAACCGTCGTTGAAGGGAGGATATGCTCATCGTAGAGCAGATGTCTCAGTCCGACGCCAAAGGCGTACAGACCACTCAGAGGGATTGTAAGGAGACGTTTCATTATCGGATCTTGACTTCCGGCATCAATGCCATTACGCGGGGGCGCTGACAGAAGTTGCGCAGTTTGATGATTAATTTCTCTTCCTCTGTAGGATTACCCTGCAGCAGTGACTCCAGCATCTCTTCGATCGGGTCTTTCACTTCCGGATAATAACTGATCTTATAGCTGTCCAGATGCGCCAATGCGGCAGCTTTCTCTACCGCATTATCTATATTACCCATTGCATCGACGAGCCCTAAACGCTTGGCATCCTTACCGAGCCATACGCGTCCCTCACCGATAGCTTTGATCGAGTCCTGTGGCATATGACGGCCTGCCGCACAGCGGGAGGTGAAGAGGTCGTATCCACGCTCCACCATCTTCTGCATCAGGTCGCGTTCTTCGGGGTTCAGTCCTTTATAGACGGCATTGGAGGAGAGATCCGAATGGCGGTTTGTGTTCACACCATCGATGTCGAGTCCCACCTTATTACGCAGGTTGTTGAAATTAGGCACCGTACCGAAGATGCCGATCGAACCGGTGATGGTGGTGGGTTCGGCATAGATATAGTCCGCTCCGCAGGAGATATAATAGCCTCCCGAAGCAGCAAGGTCTCCCATCGACACTACGACAGGTATTCCCTTGGAGCGCACCATCTGCAGGGCACCCCAGATCTGCTCGCTGGCATCGGCACTGCCACCCGGCGAGTTGACACGGAGGACGAGTGCCTTGACATCATCCTCTTTGGCAATCTTGCGGATAGTCTTCACCAACTCCGTGCCGACGATACCGTCACCTTCGGAATCCGTGATCTCGCCCTCGGCATAGAGTACTGCCACCTCGTCCTTGGCTTTCGGTTCGGAGCGGCGGACAGAAGCCAGGTCGGAAGTATTGATCTTATGATAATCTTTGCTACCGGCATAGACACGCAGAACCGAATCCATCTCGAACTCATAGACGAGCGTATCGATCAGCCCCTGGGCAATATAACTCTCCTCCGGCTGAAGCGACATATACAGATCGGCCGCCTGATTCAGTTTGGAGGAAGTGAGGTTACGGCTTTTGGCAACGCCGGCTACCAGATTCTCCCAGATGCCATTGAGATAGGTCTCAGTCTGCAGGCGGTCAGCCTCCGACATCTCCGTCATGAAGAACGGCTCCACAGCCGACTTGAAAGTACCGACCTTCAGGATCTGCATCTCCACGCCGATCTTCTCAAGCGCACGGGTGTAATACATCTTCTGCGCCGAGAGACCATTCCATGCCAGGGTTCCGGTTTTGCTCAGACAGATGCGGTCCGCAACCGAAGCGATATAATAGTTGGTAGCGGTATAGGAGTCCGCAAATGCCACAATCCATTTGCCGGAGGTCTTGAAGTCAATCAGCGCCTCGCGTATCTCCTTAGCCGAAGCCTGACCTGCCGCCAATTCGCCTCCATGGAGGTAAATACCCAGGATACGGTCGTCCTCTTTGGCAAGACGGATATTAGCAAGAATCTGGTCCAAGCCGACGGTCTCGTCCGAGGAGATGAAGCCGTTGGAAGGAATCTGCTTCATTACTTCCGCCCATGGGTCGGCAGGAGCGCCCTGCTCCACAAGGGTGCCTTCCAGATCAAGACGATAGACCGTCTTATCCTCCAAAGCCACCTCCGTAGAGGAAGAGAACATCGAACCGAACAAAGCGCCCATAAGAGCACTTAATACCAGATAAATCAGAAACGCCCAAAGGCATCCGCGGAGACAACCGCCGCGACGACGCGGCTGTTGGGGTGTGTTGTTGTCCCCAGTCGTTTTAGTACCAAAAATCATCATGACTTATATAATTTAAATGTTTTACGGTGATAAGGGCTGAGTCCGTGCAGGCGGATCGCCTCGTAATGTGCGGCTGTCGGGTAGCCTTTATTGGTATCCCAGCCGTAGAGGGGGTATTGCTCATGCAGGCGTAGCATATAGTCGTCCCTGTAGGTCTTGGCGAGCACCGAGGCAGCCGCAATCGACATATACCTGCCATCTCCTTTGACGACTGTCCGTGCCGGTATCTCCAGCAGTTCACCGTCAGGGATATAGGGTCTCCATTTGTTGCCGTCCACGATGATATGCTGCGGTCTTATGGAGAGGCTGTCCAAAGCGCGCTGCATGCCGGTGATGGATGCCTGAAGGATATTGATGCGGTCGATCTCTTCCGGCGTGACTTCCACGACCGCCCAAGCCAAGGCTTCGGCTTCGATAACAGGTCTCAGGGCATACCGTTTGCGTTCGGAGAGTTGTTTGGAGTCATTGAGCAAAGCAAGCGAAGACCAGTCCTTCCGCTCCGGATCGAAGATGACCGCCGCCGCAAAGACAGCTCCCGCCAGCGGACCTCTTCCCGCCTCGTCGCATCCGGCTTCCAAGATATTATGTATCATCTGTGTTTCCAGCATTGCTTTCTATTGATCCGTTTCCGTATCTCTCCGGCTCTCCGTCAGAACGGATGGCCGATGGCGAAATGGAAGGTCATGTCGTCGTTCCATCCCAAACCGTTTGGAGCAGTACGCCACTGCTTGCCTTCCGCCATTCGCGAGGGGTCGTACAGTTTGACACCAAAATCAACCCGGAAGATGAATAGCGACAGATCCAGACGTACGCCAACGCCATATGCCCAGGCTATCTGCTTGTAGAAGGAGTCGAAGCGGAAGACGCCTCCGGGTTGCTGCTCATAGTCGCGTATAGTCCAAATGTTTCCCGCATCGGTAAAGGCGGCGAGTTCCAGGAATTTGAGCACCTTGAAACGATACTCCAGATTCAAGTCCAGGCGTATATCCCCCGCCTGCAGATCATACACCAGGGTATTGCCTTCGCCTCGGAAAGTACCGGGACCGAGTGTTCGCGCCTGCCATCCGCGGACGCTGTTGCTACCGCCGGCGAAATAGCGTTTCTCGAACGGCACGGTAGTGGCATTGAGGTACGGAACTATCACACCTATTCCGGCATGATAGACGAGTTTGTGCTGCGGATGGATGACATGGTGATAGGTGAAGTTCACATCCCCTTTGGCATACTGTGCAAAAGGAGTGTTGAAGAGCGTATAAGAGCCCTGTTCGTTCTTGCTGAGGTTCGCCAGCGACGCCACGCCATAGAGGAAGTTACCCGCAGTCTCCAAAGTGTACTGGAAGTTGATGTAACTGCGGTTGGGGTTACGCGACGAATAGTTGGTATAGCGTCCCGTATAGGACCAGTCAAGAATAAAATGATCTTCGTATGACGCACGGAGAGCAGACGACTTCTCAATGAAATCCTTACGGAAGCGGTCGGACATCCACGGAAGGTAGATATAGGATATATCCACCAGATTGAAGGAGTGTGTCCAATGGGAGCGCGGTTTCCGGGGTGCGGTATAGTAGAGACCGGCATTCGCCAGTGTACGGGTGTACTCATCCGGTCGCTGCTGGTAGTTATAGGCGATATTGATCTTGAGCTGGTTAGGCCACTGCAGTCCGGCTTCCGCGCGCGCTTCGATAGCACGGCTGCCGTTGGTGCGCCACTCATAGGATCCCCGTCCGTTGAGCGTAAAAAGTTCACCTCCCCGGAAGATGTTCTTGTTGGCGTACCCCACTCCGGCTGCTATACCCCAATCGCCTGCCGAATAGGTGCCTTCGACCTCTGCCGAGACGGTATGGATCTTGGCGCGCGAGAGGGTGATATGGCAGTCCAGCAGTCCGCTATCCACCGGTGTAAAGGAGATATCGACATACTTGACCGCTCCAAGCGAGTTGAGATTGGTGTAAGTGCGTTCCAGCCGTCTCTCCGAGAACATCTCGCCGGGTTTAAGGGCGGTACGCTTACGGAGTACCCTGTGGCGCAGGAATTTGGTTCCGACATAAGAATAGACATAGTCTCCCTCACCGGAGTCGGTATGCAGGATCAGCCCTTCCGGCACGCGCGAGGGGTCATAGTCGGTATGGAAACAGACACGGCGGATGGTCTGCTTGGTATAGATGCGATGGCGGATGCTATCGGGAATAATACCCTGATAGTGGGTAAGGTGCATCTGCAGTTTGACCGTGTTATTTTGGTTGGAGGAGTCGGCGGCATACGCCAGGAGCGTCTTGTCAAAATAGTAGTACCCCCGGTTGCGCATGGCAGTGGTAACGCGCTGGCGCTCTTCGTCCAGCGTAGCGGTATTATAGATATCCCCCACTTTGACGAGGGAGCGGTCCTGCCGGGCTATCTCCTCCACCTCCGGCTCTTCGATGAGGGTTGAGTACTCTGCGATGCGGTAAGGGGCATTGGCTGTGACATGATAGGTGAGATTCATCTTCTTGCCGTCCTTGCCGGTGACACGCTTGGTGGTATCCACTTCGGCGTTAAAATAGCCACGGTTCTTCATCGCCAGCCCGATCTGCTCCATCGACACACCCGTCAGCATATCATCGTAGATGACAGGCGCCTCGCCCATCTTGTGGGCATTGTTGGCAAACCATTTGTTCGCCTTGGTGGAGGTATCCCGCGGAGCGGTGTTATAGACATGCAGCTGGAGTTTCCAGAAGCCGAATATCTCCGAGTTGTGCTTCTGGCGGAGGTAGGAGTTGAGGTCTGAGGAAGAGATCTCTTTGGTATCCTCCACCCTCACTTTGGCTTTGTTGAGCAGGTACTGCCCCTCGGGCACGAACTTGGTAGTGTTGCACGACGAAAAAAGAATGAGTACACCGGCACCCAGCCCCACAAGCAGTCTATGCATCTTACGCGCGCGCAACATACCTAATCAAATTAGCGCACAAATTTACTGCTTTTTTTTGAAATACACAAATAAAAGTGGTATTTTTCTGTTTTTGTCCACAGATTGCACGGATTAAACATTTTTTTTCAGGGCGGTTAGAAAGACAGCACAATGAACGGACAGAAAGAGCCAAGGAAAGGCGATAAAAGAAAAGAACTAAAAGAAAATTAGTGCGGCATGGATAGCACTTGCCTCCGAGATGCCTCCGAGATTCCTCCGAGATGCCCCCGATAAGGGTGTTATAAGCAACTCAAAACCAACAGATTATAAAAATCGGAAAGGCAAACGCACTATAGAAAAGGCTCGCGCAATGATGTACGAGAGATGAGCCTGCCTATACTCTATTTCGGGCGGCGGAACTCGGCAAGTATGACAGCCGTAGCGATGGCTACATTCAGGCTCTCCGAGGTGGGTTCCCCCGGCGGATAGGAAGGGATAAGAAGCGGATGGGTGACCAGACTCCGCACCTCCTGGCTGATACCGTTCCCCTCGTTGCCCATGACTATAATGGAACGCTGCGCTGTAGGAGCACCGGCGCTGTAAGAGCCAGGCACGGCCTGCTGCAAGACTTCGTACATGTTGCAGCCATCAAGGAGAGTACCAAAAACATTTACCATTTGGTCATTTATTTGGGCATTGAGCCATTGGGGGAGGTTCACATAATGGACGCGGACACGGGCGAGTGCACCCATCGTAGCCTGAACCACCTTGGGACTATAGCAATCGGCGGTATCCAACGAGCAGAAGATGTCCCGCACCCCGAACCAGTCGCATGTGCGGATGATCGTACCAAGGTTACCGGGATCCTGCACCCCATCCAAGGCAAGAACCAAGTCATGTACCATTTGGTCATTTACCATTTGGTCATTTGTTGGGGCACTGTCCGGTTTGCGGAAGACTCCGATGACCCCCTGCGGGGTACGCAGGGAGGACAGCTGTTCAATAGCTGTCTTCCCCACGTTTTCCGTAGTGAGCAGTGCCTCCAAGCGGAACGCCTTTTGCAGTTCTTCCACACATTTTGGACCTTCTGCCAGAAACAATCCCAGCTCGTCTCTGAACTTCTTCTGCTTGAGCGAGCGATAGGTCTTCAGTTGCGCTTTGGTAATCTGCTCTGCCATGTTATTCCTCCGCCGTTTCTTCGGGTTCGTTGACCAAAATATTCTTGACCTCCCAGGTAGGACAAGTCTGTCCCGCCTCGGTCTTGTAGCGGAAGCCGATATAGATGGTCTGGTTGTTCCACTGACTGAGATCCATTCTGCCGGAGTTGAAGAATGTCCAGCTATTGGCATCGGGCACACCTGTTTCGCCGTTCCACTCGTTCCACGGGAGTTGCGTCCAAGTAGCCGAAGCGGCGTCATCCACATAGTCGGTGGAAACCCAGACGGTAATCTGCTCAAGACGTGTCTCGTCCAGCGGGCCGTAGTTCAGAGCATGGTCAAAAGAGAGCGCCGGGGAGACAGAGTTCTTCAGTTTGATCTTCGGTGTGACGAACCATCCCTCACCGTAATGCGGTCCTCCGGCATACGCAGAGCCGCGCATTCCGTAAGCATTGTCGAAACGCCAGATATAGGTTATTCCGTCCTCCAGATTATAGTGGTGGAGGGCAATCTTGCCGAGGTTTCCTTCGCCTGCCACTGCCTGACGGAAATAGGTAGAGAGGTTGGCAGCCCAGCCCGACGAGAGGACAAAGGACATTGTCTCCTCGATAATTCCCGTATTGGGGATCCACGCCTCGCCGGAGTAGTTGTACTCGGTAGCGACATAGTGCTTGAGGGAGGAGTCATAGGTCATGAGCACATGCCGGTCGTCCTTCTTGGCATAGGGATAAGTGAGGGTGAGATACTTGACCGGCTGTGACTCAGCTTCAGCCGGCAGCAGGGCGACCTCAGAGGACTGATAAGGCTCCCATACGATACCCTGCGTAAAGACATAAAGCACTTCTTTCTCGACGATCTCTCCCCCTTCTGTCTGCGCAAAGGCATACTTGACGCCCACCAGATAGTCATCTTCCACCATTGGCAGGAAATCGGTGAGTTGCGCCTCGTTGGAAGGCGTGAGGTACGGATGGTCGAGATCACCCCACACAGCCTTATAGTCTGCATAGGTGAGGGCGTATTGCGGCGTGCGGTTATAGAAGTCGAGATACGCGGGTTGCCCTTCGTCGGTACGGTAGGTGACATTGAATGTCGATCCCGGATCGAGATGCGGATACTTGGAATAGATGAATGCCGGCACATACATATCCGCCGAAGCCACATCGTTGAAGCAGCGGCTTTCGCCCACCAGAGCCAAGGCGGATTGGTTCAGTTCGCCGGTAGCTTTCTCTTCGTCAAGGGAAGCGGCATACGCCTTGTTGGTTTTGTTGTCGGCAATGATCTTATAGTCCGCATCGGTGAGGACATAGTCATAGGTCTTGACCAGCGAATGTTGCGGATCGCCGTTGTCCAGATATTTCTCATCGAAATAATTGTCACACGAAGTACAAAGTGACAAAGTACCAAGTACCAAGGCTGCGCCTAAAATATATTTCTTTTTCATATGCATCTTTTGTCTTTTAGTGAAATGGTCTTTTATCTTTTAGCAAAGCGGTCTGTCAGAACTGCAATTTGAGGCGGATATTCCACTGTCTTCCCTTGTTGTAGAAGAAATAGATATTATCCTTAGTGTTCTCCGCCACAGTCTGTGTAGCGGTGCTTGCCGACCAGGCTTTCTCGATATAGTACTGGTTGAGTACGTTGGTGACATTTCCGCCGATGGTTGCGCGGACAGGTCCTATGTCAAAGGAATAGGACGCACGCAAATCCATCGAGCCGCCCAGCGGGCATCGGTACGGCTCAACGATATTCATCTCCTTGCCCAGATTGAGGTTCGAGCCGGAGAAGGAATAATAGCTGTAGTTGCGGTCGTAGAGGGTATATTCACCGCCGATACGGAAGCCTTTGAAGGGCTTGAAGGTAACGCCGAAGTTGGCGGTAGTCTGTGCCTGTCCGCCTACGTGGATACCTTTCATGTTGATTTTTGCCCAAGCGTGGTCAGGCGCGCCGATCTCTGTACGCTGTCCGTCGGCAGTCATGGCAAAGCCGTGTTCGTCATAAGCGCGGCCGATGACCGAGTCGCTATCCCATTTCCAGTCGCCCAACGAAACCATTGCGCTCAACTCCACCCATTTGGCAGGGCGCACTTTGGCTTCGAACTCCAGACCCATGTGGCGGGCATTGACGCCTGTCATGTTCATATAGAACTGCGTCTGGTTCATGTCAGCGAGGTTTCCGTACTTGGTCATGGATTTGTCCATCCATTCGGTGAAATAGCCGTTGACGCGGACACGTGCATACTGGTTCTCAAAGCCGTATCCCAATTCAACGGAAGCGATCTTCTCGTTCTTCGCCTCGTTGTTGATAGCATTGGAAGTGCTGACAGACATATAGATAGACTGATATTTCGGAGCGCGCGAGATAAATCCGGCATTGAGGAAGACGTTATGATACTTGGCGAACTTGTAGTTGACACCGCCTTTGATGGTTCCGCCGATACGGACAACGGAGTCGCGTGCGGTGACATTATCATAGTAATAGCGGTCGGTACGCCAGTTATGATTGAACGAGAGCGAGGCATTGACGAACGCCGAGAGGTTGTTCTTGCTATACTCAAGGCTGCCGAAGACACCCTCCTGGACGATGGTACCGGTATAGTCGCGGTAGGCTATATCCCCCACCCCGAGTTTCTCATTCACCCAGTTGGGGTCATTGCGTTTTGGGTTGTTCTCCGCCAAGACCGACGAGCGGTTAGCGTCAATATAGTACGCGCCGCCGAAGAGGTCGCTGACGACAGCCTGGTGGATACCCTGATACCAACGGACATCGACTCCTGCGGTGAGTTCGAGGCAATCCAGGAATTTCTTGTCATAGGTAGAGACGAGTCCTACCCAGTTGTGGTAGTTGCGGTTCTCGCATATAACCAACTCCGATCCGTATTCGGAAGCGGCGTTTATATCCTGTACCATGGCGTAGTCGAACATTCCTGTAACGGGATCGCGGAAGGTGGTTGTCACCTCGCCGTTGTAAGCCCCGCGCGTGAGATCGGAGTACGAATAGGAGGAGTTGAGTCCGTTTTCAGCCGTTCGCCCGAATCCCCGTCCAATAGAGGTATAGAGTGTTGAGGATAGGCTGGACGTATTGTCGATCTGCCAAACGTGGTTGAGCGAAATCTGGGGTTTGTGGTACTGGTTGTAGTTGGTACCTGCCTGTTTGCCGTCTTTGCCTATACCATACGAGGGGTTGTACCGACGGCGGTCCATGCCGGAGGGCATATACTGTGCCACCCTGTTCCACTCGGCAAGGGTGAGAGCGCCGTTATTGCCGGAAGGACGCGTCCAGTGCCATTGCGGAGCGCCGAAGCCGGTGAGCGAGAGCTGGTGGTTCTCGTTGATACGTTTGGAGATATTAGCGAAATAGCTGTAGCCCTGGAAGCCTGTTCCCTGGATGTATCCGTTGCCCCATGTGCGGCTTCCCATGACGGTGATCGCCCAGCCGTTTTTCATCAGCCCCGTCGAGACGGAGAAAAGTACTTTGTTGTAGCCGTCATTTCCCATGGCGTAACTGAGCATTCCGCCCTTCTTGGCATCAATGCCTCGGGTAACGATATTGATTGTACCGCCCACGGAAGGCGCAGATAGTTTGGAAGCACCCATACCACGCTGTGTCTGCATGACCGAGGTGACGTCGCTCAGTCCCTGCCAGTTGGACCAATAGACCGTACCGCCCTCCATGTCATTCATTGGCACACCGTTGATCATGGTAGCCACATTGGTGTTGTCGAATCCGCGCATCCATATCTCGGAGTCTCCCCATCCGCCGCCGACACCGTTGGCATGCACACCGGGGGTGTTCTTGAGCACTTCCGGGAACTCTTGTCCGGCAAGCCGCTCTTCAATCTCAAGCGCCGATATCTGGCTGACAGCCACAGGCGTCTGTTGCTGGCGCGCTATCTGGCCGGTGATTGTGACATCCTGCAAAGCCACCGCCTCTTCTTCCAGTTTGACGATGCCGATATCATTCCGTTTGAAACTCATCTCCAGCGGCGCATAGCCGACATAGGAGAACTGGAGTTTGCGGTTAGTGACGGTGATTTTGAAGTTTCCGTCAAGATCGGTAACCACACCATTGGTTGTACCGGCTTCGATGACAGTAACGCCGACGAGGGGTTCGTCGGTAGCGGCGTCAACGACTGTTCCGGTGAGTTTCTGTGTCTGGGCAAAGAACATGGTCGATGCCAGGAGACAGAAGCATAAGGAAAAGACTTTTCTCATGTTAATAATAAATTGAGTTGATTAGTTTTGCCAAACGTATTCCGGCGCAATAGAGCTGATACTCCATGGGCTGATGCCAACGGTAGATATAGTGCCATGTATTGCCGTCCCAAGACGTCTGGTAGTCATAGATAGCCGAAGTAAGATGATAGGTCCGGAGGGTGAGCTCCGCCCAAGAAGCAGCCTCTATCTCCCGCCGGCGAGAAGCATACGTATCCTCCAGAAACCGGGCATACTCAGAAAACGAGTAGCCCTGGGAGTCAATGAGCTTGGAGTCCCAGACGGCGTGCAGATTGGTGTTCTCGGAGCGCGAGAACCACGCCATGCGCACCTTGTTTCCTCCGAGGTCTTCGAGATGCCCCATGTGTACCGGGCAGAAACGGTCCCCGGTGAGATGGATGAGGAAGACCAAGGCATCGCGGTTATGACGGTCTGCGCGCAAGACGCTCTCCAGCGAGTCATAGACGCAGAAGAGTCTTCCGCCGACTTCGGGATAGCGGGTCAGGTATGAGACGATGGTGCTGTCGCTCTGTCCGCCGTCAAGATCCTGAAAATGCCAGTTATGGGACTGCGGATAGATCGTATCGGACTTGATCTCGTCAGGCCAGTTGGCATTATAGATCATACCATTGGTGCCGAGGATGGCATCTACCTGCTTACGCGCTTTCTTTGACAAATGGGCATAAGCCACTTGTGCGATGACGCGGTGTCCTTCCTGTCCCCACGCCCAAAGAGGAGTGGTATAGACGAGACAACATGTCATCGCAATGAGAGTGAGAATTGATTTTTTCATTTGGTTTCTCTTCGGATTGCTAAAGGAGATTTACCTGTATGTTTTTTAACGTATTGGCAGAAGAAACTGCTATTGGGGAAGTGCAAGTCATAGGCAATCTCCTTGATACTGAGCTGGGTAGTACGGAGAAGGCGGACGACCTCGGTCATGGTGACCTCCACTATCCAGTCCGTAGGCAGCTTGCCGCTACACTGTTTGCAGATCTCGGTCAGGTACTTGGGAGTGATACCGATCTTCTCGGCAAAGAACTGCACTTCGCGCTGATTGGTATTGCTCTGCAAGAGGGTCATGAACCGCCGGAAGATGATATCCGACTGACGGATGCTGGCGCGCTCTTCAAGAGTCTTAGGCAGATTGAGTTCCGCATCCAGCAGATGCAGGATCTCCATCACCGAAGCGCGCGCAATAGCCTGCAGTATATGGTGACGATAATTGGTATCCGCCTGCGAGATCTTCAACTTGAAGAGGGTGTGATAGGACTCAAGCACCCGGCGCTGGTCATCCACGAGATGAATCACCGGATTGGTACGGAGCAGTTGCTGTTTCTCCCACCAGTAAGGCTCCATGCGGAAACACTCGAAGAATATATCCTCGTATATCTGGCTCTTGGTACGCAAGAGATAGAACGAGAAATCATAGGACGGCTGCACAGAACGGATAAATGTATGGGGCATGATAATGAGCAGGTCTCCCGAATGGAGTTCACACTCCTTGTTCTCCATCTTGACTTTGACGGAACCCAGACGGCAATATACCAGACTGGTGGTTTCACCCAACCGGTAATTGGTCCGGCGGGAGAGATCCTCTATCGAGCCGGTGAGATAAACATTATCAATTTTCTGTGCCATAGGTACAAGAGTAAACCGGGTTTGGTCAGGTTGTCGGGACTACATCCGCAAGATGGTATTCCTTGAGTCCGGGGATGGGATCCTGCATGATCTTGCCGATCTGGAATCCGTAATCATCCATCACTTCCTCCAGCACACCGCGGTAATAACAGGCTATCGATCCGGAAAAAGCCACCGGCATCTGCATTGTCTCGGGGTTCTCCACACCGTCCACCTCATAGTATTGCTGCACATTACGGCGAACAAAGTCCTGGAAATGGTCATATACCAATTTATGGATGCGCTCATCCTGAATATGGTCTGCACAGAAACGGCTGAGTTTGGCAAGGAAGCGGTTAGGGAACGGTTGGCGATAGACATGCTCGATAACATCCGCCATCGAGGTCTCATATGCCTCGAAGAACTGCTGCTTGAGGTCTTCGCCCAACTGGTTCTTGAGCAAGTCACCCACCAGACGCTTTCCCAAAACGGCACCGGAGCCTTCGTCACCCAGGATATATCCCAGCGACGGCACGCTCCACCCTATATTCTCTCCGTCATAGAAGCAACTGCCGCTACCGGTACCCAAGATACACGCCACACCTTTCTGTTTGCCCAACAACCCGCGGGCAGCGCCGAGCATGTCACTCGCCACGTGCACCTCGGAAGCGCGAAAAACAGACTGCAAAGCCTTCTCCACAAAAGGAATCTTCTCCGGCGTACATCCCGCGCCGTAGAAAAAGACATCCGTCAGTTTGCCCGCCCAAAGGAGGTGACCTATCTGAGGTAAGAGTTGGTTACTGATTGAGTTACGCATAGCGTCACTCGTCTGGAAGAAAGGATTAATGCCGTCAGTAAAGACATCGGACGACTGCCCGTTGGCTGCCAACAGGCACCAATGTACCTTGGTAGAACCGCTATCTGCAATTAAGACCATAGTTGAGATTCATTCAATTCGAGTGCAAAATTACGAATTATTTTTGATATATGCAAATAAAAGTGCGTTTTTCTACAAAAAGAACATTTATATTTGTATATGTCATTTATTTTTACTATCTTTGCGCAAGATACAAAACACAGCTTATATGACAACAACTTTTGTTCTCCCCGGGCGCGTATGCGCTACCAAGGCAATCCGCGAGATTGCAGCCCAATCCCTTACACCGTACACTCTTATTCTGCTCAAGCCGGACATCGAGTGGGTTTATCTGGGAAAAGAGCGTATGATACAGGTCATGGAAATGACCGGCGCCACAATGGTGTATAGCGACAGGTTCCACAAAACAGGCGAAAGTATTACCGAAGCACCGGTGATTGACTATCAGCAGGGAGCGCTTAGAGACGACTTCGATTTCGGGGCTGCGATGCTATGGAACACGGAGAAACTCAAAGCCCTGATGGCAGAGACGGATACGGACTATGCGTTTGCAGGATTGTACGACCTCAGGCTGAGAGCTTCCGAACCGAAGAGTCAAGCGGGTGGCGAGACTATCGCCCATATTCCGGAATATCTGTACTATGAGGTAGAGACCGACACCAGAAAGTCCGGCGAGAAGCTGTTTGACTACGTTGATCCAAGAAACAGGCAGGTACAGATCGAGATGGAGGCTTGCGTAACAGCCCACCTCAAGCGCATCGGAGCATACCTGCAGCCGGGAGACTACCTGCCGCTGCCGGAGGCAAAGGAGGACTACCCTGTGACCGCTTCCGTCATTATTCCTTGTAAAAATCGCGCGCGCACGATAGGCGATGCCATCCGCTCAGCCCTTGCGCAGAAAGTGAGAGCACCGTACACGTTCAACGTGATCGTCGTCGATGACAACTCCACCGACGGCACGGCTGAGATCATCGAGCAACTGAAAGCCGAGTATCCCTCCTTGGTTTACATCGCCCAGGATAAAACATGGCACGCTATCGGCGGTAACTGGAACGTAGCCGTCCATGACCCTCGTTGCGGCAAATATGCCATCCAGCTGGACAGCGACGACACCTATTTTGACGAGACAACGGTACAGCGGTTCATCGATACCTTCGAAATGGTAAATGGTACATGCCATTATGGTATGGTGATTGGCACCTACCAGCTGACCAACATGGCGGGCGAAGTTCTGCCTCCCGGCGTAATAGATCACCGCGAGTGGACAGATGCTAACGGACGGAACAACGCATTGCGTATCAACGGTTTGGGTGCCCCAAGAGGATTTTATGTACCCCTCCTGCGTACTATCAACTACCCCACAACCAAGTACGGAGAGGACTACGCTGTAGGACTGCGTATCAGCCGCAACTGGTCTGTCGGGCGTATCTACGATGTCGTCTATAACTGCCGCCGGTGGGAGGACAACTCCGATGCCAACTGCGACATAGTCACCATGAACCGCAACAACCGGTATAAAGACAGACTGAGGACATTCGAACTGGAAGCGAGACTGCGTTCGTAATGCTCATCCGCGTTGGGATATTAACGGCTCCCGAAATCGAGTGGGAACAACGGGACAAGACGTTTGTAATCAAAAACGTCCGTATCGGCATCGGTTTTCACTGGGACAGACACGAGGACCAGGAGTTTGCCGGTTCGCTGGAGATCCTGACGAACAAAGACGGCACCAAAACAGCGGTCAACACGATCGACCTGGAGGAGTACCTATGCTCTGTCATCTCCTCCGAGATGAGTGCCGACAGTCCTATGGAGTTGCTCAAAGCACATGCAGTCATCAGCCGCAGCTGGGCAATGCGGGCGATAACAAATCCCTCTCATGAAGGCTACCACGTATGCGCGGATGACCATTGCCAGCGGTACGAAGGTCTCCGGCGGATGAATGACCGCGCCATCGAAGCCGTCAGAACCACCAAAGGGCTTGTTCTTACATATGAACAAATGGCAAACGGGCAAACGGTAAATGAGATCTGCGATTGCAGATACCACAAGTGCTGTGGCGGAAAGACAGAGGTCTGGAAGACCTGCTGGGAAGACATCGAGGTGCCGTACATTCGCCCGGTAGAATGTCCGTACTGCGGGCGGGTAAGCGGACGGACACTGCGTCTGGCGCTGAATGACTACGACCGCGAAACCAGAGATTTTCACACCTGGCAAGTGACTTACACCGCGAACGAATTAAGCGAAGTCATCCGCTCCAAGACCGGCATGGATTTCGGTGAGATACAAGATCTTGTTCCCCTCAAACGCGGCGCTTCCGGACGGATCTACGAACTCCGGATCGTTGGATCCAAGCACACCGGAATCATCAGCAAGGAACTCAACATCCGATACGCATTGAGCCGGAAATGTCTCTACAGCTCATGGTTCGAGGTAGAGAAAAGACCTTCGTCCTTCGTACTTAAAGGACACGGATGGGGACACGGCGCAGGACTATGCCAGATAGGTGCGGCACAAATGGCGGAAGAGGGTAAAAACTACGAAGAAATACTTCAATTCTATTATGCGGATACAAGACTTAGCATTGCAACGCGCTAAATACAAACATCTCTCAGACGAAGAGTGGCGATGGTTCCTGCAGCAGGAAGAAGGGCGTATCCGCACAGCGGACAAACTGCCTGCATTCGCCGGCATCGAAGACTGGTGGTATCCAGTCAGGCTTTCGTGCGAGCAATGCAGCAGCGAACTGACAGCACGATACAAGGCGTCAATCCTACCGTCCGATACAAAGGATGGCATCTGTACCATGGCTGACCTGACCGGCGGTTACGGCATAGACACGTATTTTCTCAGCGGGCACTTCGAGCATACCGACTACGTAGAGCAGAATGCCGAACTATGCCGTATTGCCGCGCATAATTTTGCAGTCAGCCAGAAGTCCTCTGTCTCTGTCCATAACAGCACCGCGGAAGAGTTTCTGGCATCTGCCGGAAGATATTCCCTTCTGTTTCTCGATCCTGCACGGCGCGACAGCCGGGGCGGCAAAGTGTTTAATCTTGCCGATTGTACACCCAATGCCGCAGAACTGCTCCCTACCCTGACTGACCACCTCTCAGAAACGGGGCGGATACTGTTCAAACTCTCTCCGATGCTGGATATCACCCGTGCCCTCAAGGAGCTTACTCCTGCCCAAAACATCTTGGAATGGGATGTACATGTCGTAGCGGTCAGAAACGAAGTGAAGGAAGTGTTATTGCTGAGCCGTCCCATTCCACAAAGCGGTCATTCCTCCGCTATCACGGCCATCGATCCGGAAGAGCCCGAAAAGGCTTTTGTCTTCACCCGTGAAGAAGAAGCCGAGAGCGGAAGCGGTCTCACGGCAATGACCGCGAACGAGCTGGCAGCCATGCTCTCGGACAGCGGAACAATCTACCTGTACGAACCCGGAGCTGCCATCCTCAAAGCCGGTGCCTACAAGACTGTGGCAGCGCGGTTCGGAATAGAGAAAGCCGCAGCGAACACCCACCTCTATTTGTCGCAAGAACATATTCCTCATTTTCCGGGACGGGTATGGCGTATCGTACAAGTCATCAAAGACCGGCGCGATTTGCCGCCGGAATGGCGGCAGGCGAATGTCATAGCCCGCAACCATCCCCTCAAAGCCGAACAACTGAAAAAACACCTCCGCCTGACAGACGGAGGTGAGAAATACATCATTGGCTTCCGGTTGGGCGATAAGCCTGTCATTGTCCTCGCAGAGCGGATAACAGCCGGTTAGTTCCTGAACGACAACTCTCCACCCTTCAACTCTACCACCACTGGTTTGGATTGATCCACTTTGCCGGCGATGATGGATTTCGACAATTCGTTGAGTACCAGTCTCTGCAGAGCCCTCTTCACCGGACGGGCGCCAAACTGCGGATCGTAGCCTTCATGTGCGATATAGTCGATGGCATCATCGGTGACACGGAGGTCGATACCGTTATTCATCAGCATCTTGTGCACACCGGCTATCTGCAATCCTACGATAGCGCGGATTTCTTTCTCGCTGAGCGGCTCAAAGATGATGGTTTCATCTATCCGGTTGAGGAATTCCGGGCGGATAGTCTGGTGCAACAGTCCCAAGACCTGCTCCCTTGTCACTTCCCGCGATACGCCCTTCTCCTCGTTTTCACGGATGAGTGAAGACCCTAGATTGGAGGTGAGAATAATCAGGGTGTTCTTGAAGTTCACAGTACGGCCTTTGTTGTCCGTCAACCGGCCGTCGTCAAGCACCTGCAGCAGTACATTAAACACATCCGGATGGGCTTTCTCGATCTCGTCAAAGAGCACTACCGAATAAGGTTTACGGCGGATAGCTTCGGTCAGTTGGCCTCCCTCGTCATATCCTACATATCCCGGAGGAGCTCCTATCAGACGCGTAGCCGAGAATTTCTCCTGGTACTCACTCATGTCAATACGCGTCATCATGTTCTCGTCGTCAAAGAGATAGTCCGCCAGAGCCTTCGCCAGTTCGGTCTTTCCGACACCGGTGGTGCCGAGGAAGATGAAGGAACCTATCGGGCGCTTCGGATCTTGCAATCCGGCACGGCTGCGACGGATAGCGTCGCTTACGGCTTTGATGGCTTCGTCCTGCCCTATCACGCGTTTATGCAGTTCCTCCTCCAAGTGGATCAGTTTATCGCGCTCCGATTGCACCATTTTGGCTACCGGTATGCCTGTCCAGCGGGCAACAATCTCCGCGATATCATCCTCATCAACCTCCTCTTTGATCAACGAATCCGACTGCATTTGGTGGAGTGCTTCTTGAGCCGATTTGATATTCGCCTCAGCCTGCTGAATCCTGCTATAGCGGATCTCAGCCACCTTGCCGTAGTCGCCTTCGCGTTCTGCCACCTCCGCTTCATGCTTGAGTTGTTCGATACGGGCTTTCTCATTCTGGATGGTAGCCACATAGCCTTTCTCCTTATTCCACTGGGCATTGAGTTCTTCGGACTTGGCTTTCAGTTCCTTGAGTTGCGACTCGATAGTCTGCACTTTTTCGCTCTGGTCTTTGTCTCTTTTGACAGCCTCACGCTCAATCTCCAACTGCTTGATCTGGCGATCCAGCTGATCCAGCTCTTCCGGTTTGGAATCGACCTCCAGACGCAGTTTGGCAGCTGCTTCATCAATGAGGTCTATAGCCTTATCGGGCAAGAACCGATCCGTAATATACCGGTTGGAGAGAGTGACTGCCGCAATGAGAGCATCGTCGTTGATACGTACCTTATGGTGCGTTTCATAGCGTTCCTTGAGTCCCCGCAGGATAGAAATGGTAGCCGCTTCGTCCGGCTCATCTACCATCACTATCTGGAAACGTCTTTCCAGTGCCTTATCGGACTCAAAATACTTCTGATACTCATCCAATGTAGTGGCACCGATGGCACGGAGTTCGCCTCGTGCCAAAGCCGGCTTGAGGATATTGGCCGCATCCATCGCACCCGAAGTCTTACCGGCTCCCACAAGCGTATGGATTTCGTCGATGAAGAGGATGATCTCGCCTGCCGACTCTACCACCTCATTGATCACACCTTTCAGCCGTTCCTCAAACTCTCCCTGATATTTGGCTCCGGCAATCAGCGCTCCCATATCCAGAGAGTAGATCTTCTTCTGCTTCAGGTTCTCCGGAACATCGCCCCGGACTATTCGGTGCGCCAGTCCTTCGGCTATAGCGGTTTTACCCACACCCGGTTCTCCTATCAGGATAGGATTGTTTTTTGTCCGACGGCTCAGTATCTGTAATACACGACGGATCTCGTCGTCTCGCCCGATCACAGGATCCAGTTTACCCTGAGAGGCGCGCTCGCACAGATTGATTGCGAATTTAGATAAGTTTTCTGTCTTCATAGTGGTTAGTATTTTTATTGTTTGCCCCTATTATTGCAAACTCTGTACCAACCGCCGGAAGACTGACAAAATGGCAGTCTCCTTAATTCTTGAGAATAATCCAGATGATGATCGGAGCGCCGAACAGAGCACTTATAGTAGAGACCGGCAGAGGATAGGTAAAGAGCGAAGACACTATATCGCATACCAATAGCAGCATGGCTCCTATCAGCGCACAAGCGGGCATTGTCAGCCGGTGATTGCTCGATCCGAGAAGTCCGCGGGCTATATGAGGAACCGCCACACCCACAAAAGCTATCAGTCCGCAGAAAGCGGTGGTGACACCGGCAAGCAATCCGGTTGCCGCCACGATGCCCATGCGCGTATGGGATATATTGATCCCGAGCCCGCGCGCGTAGTCTTCTCCCATCATCAGCCCGTTGAGAGGCTTGATCAGCAATACCGATATTATCAACCCCGACAACACCACAACGAGCATCATCGGCAAATCCGTCCAGCCGACACTGTCCAGAGAGCCGAGTGTCCAGATAATAAAGAGCTTCAGGGCATCCGGATTGGCAAAATTCTGCATCAGACTCACCAGTGCTCCGGCGATAGAACCGAACATCATACCGATAATCAGCAAAGACACATTGGACCGGACATGCCTGCTCACTGCCAATACCATCACCAACACAGCGGTCGAACCCGCTATCGCGGCAAACACAGTGCCGAAATGATATAACGGAAACCATGTGATGAGTGTACTGCACATCGTCACAAACGCAACACCCAAACTGGCTCCCGAACTGACACCCAAAGTATATGCCCCTGCCAACGGGTTGCGGAACATGGTCTGCATCATCAATCCCGAAATAGACAACGCCGCCCCTGAGAGAATAGCCACTATCGCTTTCGGCAACCTCAGATTCCATAATATATTATACGCCATCGTGTCAGCGGAGCGGCTGTCAAAAAGAGAAAACGCATTCAGCCATATAGAGCCTGAACACAAGTCCATTACGAACAAAAATACGGTCAAAATGGACAAAACACAAAAAAACAATGCCCTGTTTTTCATAATTCGCCACAAAGGTAAGCTTTTTTTTGGAAATATGCAAAAAAATGTGTAAATTTGCAGCCGATTTTATCAATATACTTATGTCTGTACATGTTCAAAATACACGAATGACGACAGCCAAACTGCGTCAAATGAAACAAAACGGCGAGAAAATCGCCATGTTGACAAGTTATGATTACACCTTGGCGAGGCTTGTGGACGAAGCCGGGATAGACATGCTCCTGGTAGGGGATAGCGGCAGCAATGTTGTCTGCGGAACACAATACACCCTCCCCATCACTGTGGACGAGATGATTTTTCTCGCCAAAGGGGTTGTGCGAGCTGCCCAACACGCCTTGGTAGTCTGCGATATGCCGTTCGGCAGCTATCAGATCAGCGAAGAAGATGCTCTCCGCAATGCCGTCAAGATGATGAAAGAGTCCGGTTGCGATGCCCTGAAACTGGAGGGCGGCGAAGAGATCCTGCCCGTCATCAAGCATATGATCCAAGCCGGTATTCCTGTTATGGGACACTTGGGACTTACGCCCCAGTCGGTGAACCAGTTCGGCGGTTATGGCCTGAGAGCCAAAGAGCAGGCAGAGGCGGAGAAACTGCTGCACGATGCCAAACTGCTTGACCAGGCAGGATGTTTTTCCATCGTACTGGAGAAGATTCCGGCAGCACTGGCACAAGAGGTGACAAAGGCGGTGAGCTGTCCTGTCATTGGTATCGGCGCCGGTAACGGATGCGACGGACAAGTGCTCGTTCTGCATGATATGCTCGGGCTGAACCAAGGCTTCAAACCCAAATTCCTCCGCCATTTTGCCCAACTGGGCGAGACAGTCAAAAATGCCGTTGGCGAATATATCACGGCGGTTAAAGATAGTACTTTTCCTAACTCTGAAGAAGCTTACTGATATGAAAAAAACTTTTCTCCTTCTTTTGGCATTATGTGCCATGACAATGTACGCCGAAGAGGCTGTGTATCAAGACATTGTTTACTCTCTGGATCTCAACAAGATGACCGCAGAAGTGTCTCTTAACCCGCACGTGTACGGCGAACTCACCATTCCCGCTACCATCACCGTTGACCAAGGCGATTTTCAGGTCACATCCATTGGCGATAATGCTTTCAAAGGTGCCAAAGACCTCACTGCAATCTCTCTTCCTTCTTCCATCGAGCATATCTACCGCTCGGCGTTTGAAGGAACAGGTATCATGGCGGACAAGGAGAACTGGATCAACGGAGCACTGTTTATCGACAGCCTCTACCTCATCGCGGCGGACAAGACCATCAAACCCAAATACGAGATCCCGAATTTCACCAAGTTAGTGGCTATCGGTGCCTTCAAAGGCAACAAGACCATCAGCAAAGTCACTTGGTCGGAATCGGTCAAAGTGATTGACCACGAGACCTTTAAGGACTGCAAGAACCTCGTCAAACTGGTCATCCCGCAGACGGTAGAATGGATCGGACAAGATGTTCTCACCGGCTCCGGCTTGTATCTCAACGAGAAGAAATGGAAGAAAGGCGCACTCTATGTGGACGGATGCCTGATCGCCACCAACAAAAACATCCCGTCCGATTTTGTCTTCAAATCCAAAGTTCCTGTACGCCTCATGGCATGCAACTGCTTTGCAGGCAACAAGTCCCTCAAATCCGTCACTATCCCCGATGGCGTTCAATGTATCCCGTCGGCTGCGTTCTACAAGTGTGAGAACCTCACCAAGGTGGAGATCCCTTCATCGGTTACCAAAGTGGAGAAATTCGCCTTCTACGGTTGCGGCAAGTTGGGCGAAGCACTCCTTTCCGATAATGTCACATCCATTGGCATGGGGGCATTCTACGAGTGCGCCGCACTCCAAGAACAACACCTCGGCAACAGCATCAAAGAGATTGAGAAAGCTACCTTCTTTGGCTGCGCGCTGATGGAGAAAATCAACATGCCTGACAATCTGGAGAAGATTGATGACGGGGCTTTCAGAGGCTGTGCAGAGTTAGACGAAGTGCGCTTCCCGCAGTCTCTCACCGAGATCGGCGAAATGGCATTTGCCGGATGTAACAAACTGACCGGGCTGCAAATCCCCAAACAGGTACTGCAGATCCGTCAGGGCACTTTCGAAGCCTGCCTGTCTCTCAGAGAAGTAGAACTGCCTTACGGTACCTATTCTATCGGAGAAGAGGCTTTCAAGGGGTGCGTCAATCTCCAGACAATCAACATCCCTGAATCCATGTTCCGTATCGGTGCACGCGCTTTTCAGGACTGCCGTTCGCTCCGTAGCATCTACCTCCCCGATGAAGTGCAGGAGATGGAAGAGGGAGCGTTCCAAAGTTGTCAGGCTCTTGGCAAAGTACGCCTCCCGGCTAATATGCAAGACCTCCCGGAAGCTGCTTTTGCAGACTGCAAAGCACTGTCCGAACTCGTGCTGAACGAAGGATTGGAGAACATCGGCAACGGAGCATTCTACGGCTGCTCTGCTTTGCAGGAGATCAAACTGCCGGTGAATGTTCTGACCATCGGACAAGAGAGTTTTGCCAACTGCAAAAGCCTGAAGAAAGTGGCTCTGAACGAAGGTCTGGAGTCAATCGGCATAATGGCATTCAGCGGATGCACCAATCTCACGATCCCCTCCGTTCCGGAAGGCACAGCAGTGGCTCACGGAGCCTTTAAGGGTTGTAAGAAATAAACTCCAGCTCCACTTTCTCACCCATGCGTGCAATGGCGTACGATTGCCCGGATTCGGTGTCTTTGGTGGCATCCCAGACAATGTAGTTGACGCCCTTATAGAGCACATTCTGGCGAGCGTGCTGGTGTCCGCACCAGTAATACTCCACCCCGTACTGAGCAAGCAACGAGGTGAACTCGTAGGTGGCCTCCAAAGCCATGTTGCTGGTGTATTCCTGCGAGTTGTCCAACTTCCAGAGATGGGTATGAGAGAAGGTGATGATCCGGCGATAGCCTTCTTGCGATTTTTGCGCCAAGAGGGAACGGAGCCATTGCATCTGATCCTTGCCCAACTCGCCTTCGGCTGAGTCCAGGCAGATGAACAGATCCAGTTTCTTGTCCCCGTTATTGGTGTCAAACCAATAAACCGAAGAGCCGAAAAACGACTTGTATATCGGCCATTGGTGAAAATAGATGTCATGATTTCCGGGCGTCACGAACAGGGTATCGTCTTTGGCACGCCCGCCTATACGAAGCACACTGTCCGCTGCCGGAAAATTCTTCTGCGCATCAATCAAATCCCCTAAATGGAGAGCCAGTTTGGGTCCCTTTGCCGATTCGTATTGCCGGATAAAATAGGCAAGATTGGCATGACGCGTACGCGTGATATGACTATCCGAACAAATATAAATGATATAGTCGTCCTGATGCATATCCAGGTGGATTTCACCCACCGAATCATTGTATGCCATCGATTGCCTGAAACGCGTGCCGACCGTCTCGCCCTGGGGGGAAAACATACCGGCTATATCCAAAGGAAAATCGTCACTGCAGGCAGTGAACAAAACGATGGTCAGAAAACCTAAAATATGCTTTTTCATCTCTCTCAGAATTTATAGGTGAAACCTGCGCGGGCGGTAGCGCCGTAGAAGGTGGCATCCAAGTGAAACATTCCCGTGGGTTTGCATTGCGCGCCGATATTCAGACGCCAATGGTCATTCACATCATAATAACCGCCTAACATAAACAGCGGTTGCCAGACGCGCTCCATCTGATAGTCATCCACATTGCTGACACACGCCGATATATTCCATGGATTGTTCTGCGGACGGCAGAACACCTCCAGCCTGTACATCACATTGAACGGCTCCACCACGTAGGTCTCATCCGAATGCCATTGACGATCCCAGTTGTCCAGTACCCGGCAGTACATTCCTACCGTCACGGACACATAGTCCATCCGATAACCGATCCCCAATCCGGCAGTCAGATCACTCAACCGGTTGCGTGCCAACAGTTTGCATAGCACATCGGTCTCTATAAACAACTCTCCCACAGGCAACGCGAACTTGGGACGCAACTGCACACTGCCGGTATAGACATTGGCTGTAGAGGCCTGCAGTTTGGCTTCCATCTCAAAATGCGGATTGAAGGGCATCAAGCCCTGCACATCGATATTGCCGTGGTGAAGCCAGGTCTGATTATAACTGTATTCACCCATTACACTGATTGAATACTTACGCTCCCCGAAACCCGGATTGCCGGCGACGGCGGGAACACTCGCCCATATCATCACAACCGGGATCAGTAAAGACAGCGCTTTTTGCCAAATCGGTCTCATAGAATCTTGCTTCTAAAGGGTACTTCTAAAAATTTATGATGGTTATTCCTGCGCCACCGCGGTTCACATCCCCGTCTCCGAAGACCAATGCCTCCTGCCCGCGTTTGCGGCGCTGATGGTTGAGGTTGGTCAGATAATCGCGGGTGAGTTGTTTCAGGGCACCCGTCCCCGTACCATGCAGGATGGTCACCTCTCCGGCATTCACCATGATGGCATCGTCCATATACGCGATAAGCGTCTCCAATGCTTCATCCACACGCATTCCCCGGATATCTAATGTCCGTTCAAAAGAGAGCGTCCTTTGTCTGACGGTGGACCGCACAGACGAACCCTGCTTGACCGGTGCCGCCGTTTCCGGAGCCGGCATGCCTTTCAGTTTTCTCAGTTCGCCGAAATCGCGCATCACCTTCGGCAACGCTGTTTTCGGCTGCGGTTTACGCACCTCTGCGGCTGTCACTTTCTCCTTCAGACTCTCCACTTTCTTGCGCGCAGCTTTCGTGCGCTCCTTGTCGGCCTTAGCCTCCTTGATTTCGCGGATGGTGCGCTCGATGGTGGCATTGCTCTGCTCAAGCAGGTCTTCCGCCTCCTTGCGTGCCTGGTCCAGGATCTCACGTTTCTTCGCCTTCACTCCGCTCAACTGCTCGTCCAGAGCTGCTATGCGCTCCTCCAGATGTTTCTCGCGCTGGCGGATCTTCTGCCGCTTGTTCTCCCAATAACGCTTGTCACGCGCTATGTCCTGCAACTGGCGGTCATAGTCTATGTGCTCTTCGCCCACCAGTGCGGTCGCCTGTTCGATGATATCATGGGGCAGACCGGTCTGCTTGGCTATCTCTATGGCAAAACTGCTGCCTGCCTGACCTATCGACAACTGGAAAAGCGGACGCATCTGCCCTCTGTCGTACAGCATCGCACCGTTAACCACGCCTTCGGTACGCTCGGCGAAATGCTTCAGATTGGTGTAATGCGTGGTGATGACTCCGAAGACGTCCTGGTGGTACAACCGGGTCAGAACAGCCTCAGCGATAGCTCCGCCTATCAGCGGCTCGGTACCGCCGCCCAACTCATCTATCAGTATCAGCGTATGCGCATCGGCTTGGGTGACAAAGGCTTTCATATTCCGTAAATGCCCGGAATAGGTGGACAGATCATCATCTATCGACTGCGCATCGCCTATATCAAGCATCAGTCCCCGGAAAACACCCACTCTTGATGCCTCCCCCACCGGCACCAACAGTCCGCATTGGACCATGTATTGTATCAGTGCCACTGTCTTCAGACACACCGACTTGCCTCCCGCATTGGCGCCGGAGATTATCAGCATACGGTTCTCCTCCCGCTGCAGGCGGATGGAGAGAGGCACCACTTCTTTGTGCTGCTGCTTAAACCGCAGGTACAGCACCGGATGGCGTGCTTCTTTCCAGTCAATCACTTCCCCGTCCTCTAAAATCGGACGGATGGCATGCAGACTGTCTGCCAGCAGCACTTTGGCTCTCAGAAAATCCACCTCCCCCAACAGACCCTCACTCTCCAGTATCAGCGGCACAAAAGGCCGCAATTTGTTTGTCAGCTCTATCAGTATCCGGGCACGTTCGCGGCGTTCGGCGGACTCCAGTTCGCGTATCTGGTTATTGGCTTCCACCACCTGTTGTGGCTCTACGTAAACAGTCTTTCCTGTGGCGGATTCATCATGCACGATACCGCCGATCTTGCGTTTATATGCCGGAGGAACAGGGATGACCAGACGCCCTTCACGCAGCGTCGGGGAAGCGTCTTTATCTATCAGCCCGTCTGTTTTGGCTTGGTTCAGGATATGTCTGAGCACGCGCCCCACACTGCCTTGCACCACCACCAGCTCGTGCCTGATCCTGCCCAACTCCGGCGAAGCCGAATCGGCAAGATGACCGTACTTGTCAATAACCCTGTCAATCATCCGGACCACTTCACCGAGATTTCCTTCTCCCTCCAATCTGCCCATTTCACGGAGCCGGGGGTAACGCTGCCCATCCAGCCCGTCAAAAAAAGCTGTCAGCTGGGCGGCATAGTCTATCGCCTGCCTCAGTTGGAACAACTCCGCCTCATCTAAAAACAGCCCCTCTATCCTCACCCTCGACAATGCCTCCCGCACATCATAAATAGTGCCGCCGGGGAAAGCCAACGCGGGATCAGACAGCACTTTCTGCATCTGGTCGGCTTGGCATAACAGATCATCAATCCGCTGACAATCAGTCTCTATCTGCATCTGCTCCACCCTCTCCTTGCCGAGCGGTGAAGAACAATACCTGCGCAACTCCTCCCGAATTGCCGTAAAATCTATCTTTTCCTCTATATTCGCAGGATAAACCATATGTACTTTTTAACCGAGAATGCGGCAGTCGTGAATCACTTCACCACCAACCGCCTCATTGATTTTTTTGACTAACTCAAACCGGCAGTCGAACAACTGCGCCTTCAGTGCCGCGGAAGAAATCCGCACAATCAACACGCCGTCCGCCACCTCTACACTACGGGTCAAACGGGCTACCGTAGCCCCCATCACTTGAGGCCACAATGCTGTCACACGCGTCTCCAGCACGGTCTTCTCCAAGCCGCTTTCGCGCAGAAAAAGACCTATCGCCTGCCCGATATTGAGGGTGTTGCCTCTCATTGCTTATCCTTGACTTTGCGGGTCAGAATCTGCTGACGGGTGCGGAATACCACCACGCGCTCCGAGATCTCATTCAACCTGTAGAGCGACTTCAGCTGCATCACCTCGCGCTGCGCTATCATGCGAAGCGACTCACCCGGATGCACCCAGAGAACGGCTTTCTTGCGCTCGCCATACTTGTGTTTCTTGCCCAGATAGACGCGCTCGCCCTCCTTGAGAGTCAGACCCAGGGCATCGTTCCACTCACGCACATCACGCTCCGGGATATTGAGCCGGAAAGCTATATTGGAATACGTATCTCCCTCACGGGCAATGATATACGGCACCATCCGCGCATACTTGCGCGTATGCCCTTCATAAAACCGTTTGCGCTCCTCCCGTGCCGAGAGAGGCTCCTCCCTGTCCGGCTCAGGATCGGTCACGATCAACTTGATCTCATCGCCTTCACCCTTCTCTTCTGCCGAAGAGTTGGTTTCTTTCGGTTTGGACTGTTTGCGCACTTGCGCTGCTGCCTGCACTTGCTCCTGAGTCGGTACCTGCCAGCTCCCGCTGCTCAGACTGTCCAATCCGTAGTCCTCAATCAGCTTGATCAGCTTGGCAGGATATTTCGGATCGGTGGCATACCCGCACTCGCGAATACGCACCGCCCAGGTCTGGTAATCCGCAACCGGGATTTCATAGAGCGGTTTATACCGCGGTTTCTGCAGAAAAACAGAGTGGTCCTTGAACGACTCTGCCGCATCCTGATACACGCGGAAACACTCGCCCTGCGCATCATCGTCATGATAATACACATCCCCCATCCAGCCGCCGGAACACTTGATGCCGAAATGATTGTTCGCTTCGCGGGCCAACTCGCTCTTGCCGGCTCCTGACTCCAACAAAGCCTGCGCCATCGTGATCGAGGCAGGGATGCCGTAGTCTTTCTCTTGCTGTACGGCAATATCGCGCCACGTGGCGATGTAGTCCAGATAGGTCTGCATCGTACTCTGCGCATATACGCCGGACGACACACAAATCAGGGAGAGAATAAAGAAATAGCTTGTTTTTTTCATAAATATTCCCGTTTTGGGTTAAAAAAGTCCAAAAATATTTGCTTATTTCCAAAATTCATTGTATCTTTGCGTCATAAATCGGATACAATTATGAAAAAAAGTACACTTATCTTTGGCCTTTTGGCTGTATTGTTCAGTTTTGCAGGTTGCTCCTATTACCAGAATTCAGAGCCTTGCCGCTTCAATAAGCAGACCATCGACTTGACTGTCAAATCCTCTCAATGGGAATTCGATGATAATGCCAAGCAATACTTTGCCCATTTCGACATTCCCGAGATCACGGCTGATGTCTATAACTATGGCGAGATCTCCGTCTCCTGCGAGTTCAACTCAGGTAGCAAGGATGCCTATCAGGTCGTTCTGCCGATGACCAATTATCTGGAGGAGACTCTCGACGACGGCTCTACCGCCTTCTTTACCGAGCATTTTGACTATCGCGTAGGTATCGGATATATCGAGATCCAGCACACTACCAATGATCATATCTATGGCACGCCCCCGGATATGCTCTTCCGTCTGCAAATGACATACTAAAAAGGCGAAGGCTATTTTTTAGCCTTTGCCTCTTCTTGTTTCTTGCGAATCAGTTTGATATACTCCTCGATGGTGATATTATGCGATTGGTTTCCCGATATAGCATATCCCTGCGAGGAGAATTTTACGTCCGGACACTCGCGGACAGCCTTCACCAGTTGGTTCCATGCGGCCATATTGGGATCCGAAGACTTGACACGCGGAGCATATACGTTCAGTATCTTGTCTCTGTCATAGTATGCCAGTGCGCGGTATAGTCCCTGCAACTCAGGCACCTCCTCCATCATACGCTCCGCCAGCTCGGTTCCCTTGTTGTTCTTGCGGGCATAGAGTTCCTTGAAGGCCTTGGCGGTCGGTGCCGGGGCGGGTGTCTCCGCCTTGGGTTCCTCTTTGGAAGCATCGGCTGCTTTCTCTTCCTCTTTCACCTCGCTGTTCTCGGCTTTCGGCTCTTCCAGAGGTTCCGGCGCATCGGCTTTCTTGGTCTCGATTGCCATTGGCTCCGGATCGGCATTGAGCTCTTCTACCGCCTCCACGATCGTTGAATCAGGATAGGTGGCCTCTACCACGGGACGCACCACCTTGGCTTCCTTGTCTCCGAAAACAGCCCAACCGATCACTACACCGACGATCAGACAGATCAAGGCGATGACCCCTATCACCATCCAGTCCGTAATAGCACCGAAAATGCCTTTGTCCCCGGCAACCACACCGTTATTTGTCAGGTAGCCCGGCTTCTTCTGCAAGCGGTATTTGCCGCCCGCCATCTGATAGAGCTCGTACCCTTCTACGCTGATTGTGCCTACCGTGCGCGGCGAACGGGTGGTAAACTCCACCCCGTCGATGATCAGCGTCAACTCATCGCCCTCCTTGGTCAGCACAATCTCCACGCTGTCTTTGCCTACGAAATTAACGGCATCGTTAAACTCGGCATAACCGGTTCCCACAACACGTATCTGGACATGCTCCAAATCCGTCTCGCGGATATAGACACCGTAACCGTTAGTCACTTCGCGGTTGTTGATATACAGGCGGTAAGGAACGGTCGTACCCGACTCTGCTTTCACCTGAATCATCTGATAACTTACCAGCTTGAACCACTCCAGCGTCGGAATCCGGTATTCCATCGACTCCGTCACCGTCAGTTTCTGCTCCGTCTTGTTCGTACCGGCTATGCGGCCCAACATCCCTTTTTTGCGGAAACTGATTGTCACTTCCTGACCTCTCGTCATCGAAACAGGCGCGTTAAACTCACGGCCGTTAAGATACAGGGTTACACCACCGGTCTCCTTCTGCGGAGACAATATCACTTTATCTAACATATCACTCATAATTGCACATTTTTACAAATTTGGGGCAAAGGTACAAAAAAAAACGCACATGTGCAAAAAAAAGTGCGTTTTTTTAATTATAAATTAAAAATATCAACCTTTCTGCCTCATAAACTCCAATCGGTCATTAGCAGGGGTCAAACTTTCGGCGAATGCCTCTGCATCGTCGATTTGGTCGATCTTGCCCACATCCATCATCCGGTAGCCATGAGGCACATAAGCCTCCAAAGGAGCCTTGTCCATTATTCCCAAATAGAATGGGATAAGGGAGAATTTCTGTTCTTCTGTTTCTGCTAAGAGCCGCAACACTTCAGGACTCAGAATCTGCATTCCGCTGAAAGCCAGATGCCTTCCGTCTGTCCCTTTCAACTCGCCCGTTTGGATATTCGTCCAGCCGCAAAGACGCCCGTTTCCGCCGAAACAGAGATAGCGTTGTGTCTCGCGTTCGCTGACTACCAAACGGCTGACACCGGTCTTCTCATACTCCCGAACCAGTGCGCGGATATCCATGTTGCTGAGTATATCTGCATTGCATGCCAGAATCGGACTGCTGTCAACGCCAACCGCCTTCTTCAGTCCGCCCCCCGTATCCAGAAGAAAGTCGCGCTCATCGCTGATCCGGATGTTGCATCCCCAGCCGTTGTGGGCGCGCACAGCGTCAATAATCATGTCCGGAAAATGGTGCACATTCACCACTATATCTCTGATCCCTGCATCGCGCAGTTTCTCCACCTGCCATTGCAGCAGGGGCTTGCCGTTCAGCGGCACCAGGGCCTTCGGCATTCTGTCTGTCAGCGGTCTGAGCCTTGTGCCCAATCCCGCAGCAAAAATCATCGCCTTCATCATTCTGTCAATCCGTCATTGCGCACTATGTGCCCCCCTTCAATCCATCATTTTCTCCACCCCTCTTTCGCGATGGATCAGATGCACGCGCACCTTATATTTGTCGCGCAAGTGCCGAGCCAGATGCTCGGCGCTATACACCGACCGGTGCTGTCCGCCCGTACAGCCGAACGCCACCTGCAGATGTTCGAATCCCCGCTCTACAAAACGCTCCACATGATGATCCACCAAGCGCTCAACCGATTCCAGAAAAGTCAGTATCTCACCGTCTTTCTCCAGAAAATCTATCACCGGCTGGTCCATTCCCGTCAGCGATTTGTATTCCTCATACTTACCGGGATTATGGGTACTGCGGCAGTCGAATACATAACCGCCGCCATTGCCGCTTTCGTCGGCGGGGATGCCCCGCTTATAAGAGAAGGAGTAAATTGTTACTGATAGCATAAATATACGGATATTTCTTTTGTAAGTCGCCGTGTGCGGCAAATAACTGGTGCAGGTTTCTAATGGCATTGGGTATCGACTCTATGAAATGGGGTTTGCGCTCAAAATACCCTCTGTAGCCATATGCCCCGAGCACCTGCAGAGTCCTCAGCAGCACAAAATGCGGCAGTTTCTCACGCCATGCGGCTTCCTCCAATTCGTCATCCACTGCTTTCAATTCCTCCAGATACGCCCCGATCAGTTCTTCGCGCAACTCTTCCGGAAAATTGGCTTTGGCTTGCCATAGGAAAGAAGCCACATCGTATTGCGTCGGTCCGCGCCGGCCGCCCTGAAAGTCGATGAAATAAGGTTCGCCGTCTTTGATCATCACATTGCGGCTCTGCATATCGCGGTATAGAAAACTACCGCACTCTTCCTGCCCGACAGCGGTAACGCCCGCCAACGCATCAAAATCATCTTCCAACTCAGGCTCGCCGAACTCTGTCTTGGTGCCTTTCAGGAAGCAGTATTTGAAGTAGTTAAGATCCCATCTCACGGCGCGCGCATCCATGCTCTCTACCGGAAAACACTCCTTCCAGTCCAGACCTTGCGCTCCTTCTGTCTGTATATGCGCCAGCGCACGGATAGTCTTCTCTAACAGCGTCTTCTCTTCGGGCTGGAACACACCGGTCTCCCGTCCGTGACGGATGGCGTCGAAGAGTATAGTATCACCCAGATCCTCCTGGGTATAACTCATTCCGTCTTCGCTCACCCACAGCACTTCCGGCACTGGAAGCCCCTTGCTCCTGAAATGACGCGAGAGATAGACAAAAGCCCTGTTCTCGTCATAACTGGTGCCATCCACATGGATTACCGTTCTGCCTTCCGCATCCCGCACCCGCGTATAAATTCTGTTTGATCCTTGTTTTGCAATCATCCCTAACCTCCAACTTCTAACTTCTAACCTCTAACTTCTGAACGCCACCGCCTTCTCGATGCACGTCACCTTGCATGGCGCCACAAAATGCTCCAATATACCGTCCGCCTCAATCATCAGGTGTTTGCGATAACCCACTTCGATCTCTTTGCCGACAATCGGATAGATAAAGGGCAGGTCGGTCAATTTCCCGTTAAAGAGGTTCGGCAGTGCTTTGAGGATCTGTCCGAAGGTGGGTTTCTTGACGAACATCCCGTGGAAGACTCCGTCGCTCGGATCGGCGTCAGGATTTTGTTTGATGCCTCCGCCCGAATAGGGACCGTTGGCGATATTCATCGTGAAAAGCAGATCATTCACCAACTCTTTGCCGTCCACTTTCAGCACCACGTGTTTGGCTTTATGCTGCACTACGGCGGCTATCAGTCCGAACAGATAATTCACATGGTGGCTGCCGATATAGTATTTCAGTGTCTCGGCTTTCTGGCAGGTCAGCGGATCTACGCCGAAGCCTACCGAGTTGATGAAATAGTGTTTCTGCTCCACCCCGTTGCGGCAGTAGCTGACGCATCCCACATCTACAGGCACTCCCTTCCCTTCAAAAAAACGGCGGAGACTCTCTTTGTAATCCTTGGTCAGTCCCCAGTACCGTCCCCAGTCGTTGCCTGTGCCGCGGGGCATAAGCCCGAGCTGGATCCGGGAGCGCTGGGCGGCATCCGTCTTGGCGGTCATTATACCGTTCACCGCCTCGCTCAGTGTGCCGTCGCCGCCTAACACTAAGATCTCGTCGTAGCCGCGCTCCACCAACTCGCGAGCCAGTTCTATAGCATGCCCCGCGTATTGGGTGACGCGGTAGGTGAACGGCTCGTGCCTTTGTCGCAGTAATCGGAACAGATACACGCGTTGCGCGCGGAACGCACGCTTGCCCGATTTGGGGTTGATGATGATACCTAACATGGTAATAATAAAAAAAGCGCACTATTCTTCGTAGTGCGCTTTTTAGAGAGTGGATTAGTTGAAAAACTCTTTTACGTTCTCGTTAGCTACGATTTCTTCCTGGAAGATGTAAGCGCCGGTCTTAGGCGACTTCACCATCTTGATACACTTCGTATGGTTACGACCGGCATTACCGGTTTGGAGTGTAGCGACCGCTTTCTTTGCCATAGTTCTAAGCCTTTCTGATTAAAGAGTTAATTACTTGATCTCCTTGTGTACCGTGTACTTCTTGAGATACGGATTGTACTTCTTGAGCTCCAGACGATCAGGAGTGTTCTTGCGGTTCTTCGTCGTAATGTAGCGAGACATTCCCGGTACGCCGCTGGCTTTCTGCTCGGTGCACTCAAGGATTACTTGAACGCGTGCTTCTTTTGTTTTCTTTGCCATTTCTTTTCCTCCTTTTTAAGCGTAAAGATACCCTTTCTCGGCAGCCTGCTTCAGAGCAGCGTCCAATCCGATTTTGTTAATAGTACGCAGACCAGCCGCACTCACGTTCAGCTGAATCCAGCAATCCTGTTCTACCCAGTAGAACTTACGATGGAACAAGTTCACATCGAAGGTGCGCTTGGTGTGGCGCTTCGAGTGTGATACATTGCATCCACCCATGGCTTTCTTGCCTGTAATTTGACAAATTTTTGACATTGTAGTATATATTTTATTATTATCTTCTAACCATAGTAATTTTCCGCAAAGTTGTACACTCTACGCGAAAATTCGTGCAAAGGTACGAAAAATAATTCATATTGCCAAATATTTTTGCAAAAAAATCAAATTTTTATCCATTTCTTGCCTTTTCTAACACAAACGAAGACCGATTTACGGTCCTCGCCTGTTTTTTTAACCCTTCCGGGGTTATCACTCGAATACGGCGTAATAAGTCTTGTCGCCGGTCACTTTTCTGCCATCCGCGGAGGTGAAAATATCCGCCGGTGCGGCAAACGGGTCAAGCCATTCCGCCTCTGCCGTCCAGCCGGCAAATCGCGTTCCCTCGCAGGGGGTCACTGCCGCTGACGGCAACTCCAACAGATCGCTTCCGCTCGTGCTGTACTCCCCGGTCTCGACCGTCTCGCCGTTCACCACCCAGTTCACTTTATATACTCCTATATATATCAGCGAAATCACACCATCCTTCTCCGTAATGTCTTTCACAGGCTTTCCCGTGATACCTGCCGGCGTCCAGGAAGTGACCTTTCCCGATCCCGGGAAAGGATTCATGGGACTGTTGTCGTTTTTTCCGTCCCAGCCGATCTTGGTGCCGGTAGCCGAAACGATTGTAAAGAGGGGTGCGTCGGTGGTGGAAGAGTTGTTCGGCGCATTGTTTTGCCATGCGCTGGCGGTAAAATTCACTTTCCATACCAGCATGCCATGGGCAGGAAGTTCCGTATCCCAGCCCACATTCTGTCTGTTCTCGATATAGTAGCGCAGTCCGGCATCGGTAGCCCCCATCAGCGTGCCGCGGAAGTTGATCTGGTAGGCCTTGGCGCCTTCGGTGCCGTTTGGCAGCAACTCCAGGCGTTTGCCCACATTGCCTAAAGCCTCCGTATTATCCCATCCGAAGAACTGTTTCTCCCAGGGGTTGTAGTTCGGCGGACAGTGTCCGTCGCCGTTGTATGTGCCGCCGTCCATCACATCCCAGTCATTGGGCGTGAGACAGTTTTTGTACACCGTTCCGTAAGAGGTGTCATACAGATCCGGCAGCCCCATCACGTGCCCGAACTCGTGGCACAGGGTGGCTATTCCGTTAAAAGTGCCATTGTAGCCATTCAGCTCGCCCGACATGGCATACGTGTTCAGTTTCTTGCCATCCACCACGCATTGGGATTTCTGATAGGTACAATAGCCATAAAGGATAGCATCTTCTATCTCCCAGTTGTGCGGCCAGATGGTGGTGGCAGCACCGCCGTCCGCTTGTCCCTTGCCGGCGTAGATGACATATACGAAGTCAACGTAGCCGTCTTTGTCCGAGTCGTATTGGGTGAAATCGATATCAAACTGCGCGTTGGCAAGCAGACATGCCTCTACCACAGCATCCGTAGCGTGCTGGTCATCGCCCTCGTCACTGCCATCATTATCTTTACCGTAATACTCCACTTTGCGGCTCAGCGTCACCGGACCGAAGACGTCAAACTGCGGACGGTAAGCGCCGTTCGACTGGTCGGAGAAATACTGTGCCGCCGAACCGTAGTATTTGTCGCCGTACTTGTTGACGGTACAGTTGTTGTCGTTGCAGAGCTGTTTAAAGATGTCTTGGTTATGATCCGCTTCCATCTTCGAGTCCGCGAAGTTAGCCAATATCACCACCCCTTTGGGTGCCAGGTTAGGTGTCAGTCCTACCGCTTTGCGCTGCCTGCGTGCCATACCTCTGGCGCGCCGTGCCGATGCTTCTTGCGCGGTGGGAGCCTCCCCTGTTTCGATATACATTCCGTCCGCTTCGCGCACCTCTTTGCCGTCGCGGTTGATCATATAGTGGTAGAACTCGTCTCCCATCTGTTGGATCTCGATGGTGGTTCCGTCGGCTTGTGTACGTGTCTGCCATCCACGTCTTGCCGGCACGGCATACATCGTCATTGCCAAACCGCCCAGTATTGCTATTGTCAGTATCTTTTTCATCCTGTTTATAATCCGATTTTTCATTTTTTATCATCCGCTTTTGTCGCATCTTTGCGACAACCCCGGTATTCACTATTCTACCTCTGCCCCTTGTACATTGTACTTCGTCCCTTGGTATATCAAATAGAGTTGCCCGTTCTCAATGACTTTTGTGCATGGTGTTTTGTCCCCTTGTACATTGGTAATGCCGGTGGCGTTGTCCCAAATCGACTCGATCACCACATCTTTCTCCGGCATGGTAAACGCTCCGCCCAACGGGTACATCTGTCCCTCGAACCGCCATCCGGTCAGTTTCTTGCCGTCTTGGGTAATGTCCGGTGCGCCGAGGGTTATCTGTGTTCCGGCGGTATAGGTCGGCAGTTCGCAGAGAGTCCTTTTGTATGGAAAATCCTTGTATTCAAATCCGTACTCTTGTGCTTGTACTCCTGCCGCGCACACAATCATTCCCGCCATCATCAGCATCGCCGCCACCCGCCGGTCCAGTGTCTGGCTGATGAAAGCATTGATAGACTCCCCGGCTTGTTTTGCCAGAGTAGCGATACGGCTGTGTGTTTCGGGCTTGATACGGATATTGAGTTGCCCTGAGTAGCTTTTATGGGGTGTTATTCCTTCTGCCGTGCAGTACGCAACATAGTCATCTACGGCTTCATGAAAGGCATCTGTCAGTTCTTTGACGCTTTCGCCCTCAAAGTTCACCAATCCGTCAATCCCTTCAATCTTACCATAAAAGCATTCGTCTTTTTCGGAAAAGTTGACAGTTCCGTAAAAACCTCTGTATGATAAAGTATTCATAGTCTGAATTATTTTTTTCAATGTTTTTATAACTGGCAATGCAAATTTTTGGATAATTTTGGGTAATTTTGGACCAACAAAAATCTGTGTTATCTGTGCAATCTGTGGACAAATAAAAATTGTTGATAATTGTTGATAATTGTTGACCAATAACAAAAATCTGTGTTATCTATGTAATCTGTGGACAAATAAAAATGTTTTTTCTAAAATTATCGCAATGCCATTATTTCCAAATTTTCTGCAAAGGTAACTATTTTTTAGTTACAATCCAAATATTTTGATAAAAAAAGGGCATTTTTATCAATTAAAAGCCCTTTTTTGAATAGTTCCGTTTTATCTTAGCCCCTATTTAGCCTTTATTCAGGGTTCATTTCCGTTCCCATCTCGTTACCATCTCGTTACCATTACGGACATCCCTGTCCCGTTTCTTCCCCTGCCGTCTCTCATAGCCGTCGATGCAAATTTTTGGATAATTTTTGGTAATTTTGGACCAACAAAAAAATCTGTTCAATCTGTTCAATCTGTGGACAAATAAAATTGTTGGATAATTTTTGATAATT
>ODAJ012128255.1_pt1 | contig 45243 bp, 30 predicted proteins | sample 1539241 | NCBI WGS metagenome assembly ODAJ01 (sample SAMN02144231, study PRJEB22623) | gut metagenome | biome: sheep rumen | host: Ovis aries | place: New Zealand
AAAAAACTGTCTTGGAAGATAAGGATGATAGCCTTTTAACGAGTGGAATTTGTGGGAAAACAGATGTTTCTATTTGTGATATGGAAAAGGAAATATATATGGAAAATAAGGATTACTATTTTTTAGATGGAGATAATTCTTTGTATATTAAAAATGGAACACCATATGTAGAAAACGCAATCAAATTAAATAATAAATCTTCAAAGAAATTAGAAGGATTATATGTAAGACCAATTAATAGTGATAAAGAAATGTTGCTTACATGGATGAAGGTAAAAAAAGCAAATAGTTATATAGTATATAGATTTGATAATGATAAGAATAAATATAAGAAAGTTGTTACTTTAAATGGTAATGATAATAATTGTTTTTCAGAACCTATAGTTAATAATGAAATATATAGATATAAAGTAGTTGCAAGGAAAAAGAAGAATGGGAAAGATAAAAGAGTATGTAATGTTAGTTATGAAGTTTGGGCAGTACCTGAGCAAAATGAAAAATCTAACGCGACAGCAGTTACATTAAAAAATTATAAAAAGATAGTGTTAAAAAAAGATAGTGCAAAAAGTTTTAAACTTAAAAGTAAAGGCGCAAAGGCAATATATAGTAGCAAAATGATACTAAGTAAGAAGATAAGATGGTATTGTTCAAATAAAAGAATATTGAAGATAAATAATAAAAAAGGAAAAATGAAAGCCTTAAAGAAAGGGAAATGCTATATTTGGGCAAAAGCGCATAATGGTATTAATAGTAAGAAAATAAAGGTGATTATTAAATAAATTTGGAGGATATGTATGAGCGGCATTTTGTATTTGTGTGCAACTCCTATTGGTAATTTGGAAGATATAACATATAGAGTTGTTAGGATATTAAATGAGGTTGATTTAATAGCGGCAGAAGATACTAGACATAGTATAAAGTTGTTAAATCATTTTGATATAAAAACACCTATGACAAGTTATCATGAATTTAATAAAGTAGATAAGGCAAAGTATCTTGTGGGAGAGCTTTTGGCTGGGAAAAACATTGCGGTTGTTACTGATGCGGGAACACCGGGTATTTCTGATCCGGGGGAGGAATTGGTAAAGCAGTGTATAGAAGCAGGAATAAAGGTGGTACCTTGTCCTGGAGCAGCAGCATGTATTAATGCACTTATTATGTCGGGAAAACCAACTAGAAGATTTTGCTTTGAGGCATTTCTTCCAAGTGATAAAAAAGAAAGATCTTTAGTTCTTGAAGATTTAAAAGATGAAACAAGAACAATTATTATATATGAAGCTCCACATAGATTATTAAAAACGGTTTCATTATTACTTGAAACACTTGGTGATAGGAATGTTAGTATTTGCAGAGAACTAACTAAGACGCATGAAGAGATGATTCCAACTACACTTAGTGGCATTTTGAAACTTTATGATGAAGAGGATAAAACACCTAAGGGTGAATATGTTTTAGTAATAGAAGGAAAGTCTTATCAGGAAAAGAAGGAAGAAGAAATATCAAAATGGGAAGAAATGACTATCCTTGAACATATGGATTATTATTTAAATCAAGGTATTCAGAAGAAAGAAGCCATGAAAATGGTGGCTAAGGATAGAGGAATTTCAAAAAAAGAAGTGTATAAGGAGTGCATACAAGAAGATTAGTAGATAGTTTTGTGATAACCTAAGGTTATATGTATAAGTTATCGAAGGTTATTAGTTGAAATTATTATATTTAGGTGGTAAACTAGATAAATGTTGTATATACGTAGGCATTTGCTAGATTTGGCTATATACAAGAGGAAGAATAAAATAAAAATATACAAAGGAGGAAGTTATGAGCAAAAAACCGTATTACATTACAACTGCCATTGCTTATACATCAGGAAAGCCACATATCGGTAATACATATGAAGCAGTTCTTGCTGATAGTATTGCAAGATTTAAAAGAGCTGAAGGATATGATGTAAGATTCCAGACTGGAACAGATGAGCATGGTCAGAAAATCGAAACAAAAGCTAATGAAGCCGGCATTACTCCAAAAGAATTTGTTGATAATGTGGCTGGTCAGATTAAGGAGATATGGGATATGATGGGCACATCATATGACAGATTCATTAGAACAACTGACGAAGACCACGAAAGACAAGTACAGAAGATTTTTAAGAAGCTTTATGAAAAAGGCGATATATATAAAGGACACTATGAGGGTATGTATTGTACACCTTGTGAATCATTCTTTACACAGTCACAGCTTGTAGATGGCAAGTGCCCTGACTGCGGAAGAGAGGTTCAGCCTGCACAGGAAGAAGCATATTTCTTCAAACTTAGTAAGTATGCAGACAGACTTATAGAGCATATTAATACACATCCTGAGTTTATTCAGCCTGTATCAAGAAAGAACGAAATGATGAACAACTTCATCTTACCAGGTCTTCAGGATTTATGTGTATCAAGAAGTTCATTTAAATGGGGTATTCCGGTAGATTTTGATGATAAGCATGTAATCTATGTTTGGATCGATGCGCTTTCAAACTATATCACTGGTCTTGGATTTGACTTAGATGGAAATAGTGATGACATGTTTGAAAAATATTGGCCAGCAGATTTACATCTTATCGGAAAGGATATTATCCGTTTCCATACTATTTATTGGCCATGTATTCTTATGGCATTAGACATTCCACTTCCAAAGCAGGTATTTGGTCATCCTTGGTTATTACAGGGTGATGGAAAGATGAGTAAATCAAAGGGTAATGTGATTTATGCTGATGATTTAGTAGATATGTTTGGAAGAGATGCAGTTAGATACTTTGTTCTTCATGAGATGCCATTTGAAAATGATGGTACAATTACATGGGAATTAATGGTTGAACGTATCAATTCTGATTTAGCAAATACATTAGGAAATCTTGTAAATAGAACAATTTCAATGACTAATAAATATTTAGATGGAGTTGTAACTAACACAGAGGTTCATGATAGCGAAGGATTTGATGAAGAGCTAAAGGCAGTAGCACTTAAAACATCTATTACTGCTAAGGATAAGATGGCAGAATTAAGAGTTGCTGATGCTATTACAGCAGTATTTGATTTATTCAAGAGATGTAATAAGTACATTGATGAAACAACTCCTTGGATTTTAGGTAAGGAAGAAGCTTCAAAGCCAAGACTTCAGACAGTACTTTATAATCTTGTTAATTCAATTACAATTGGTGCATCACTTCTTGAACCATTTATGCCAGATACAGCAGCAAGTATATATAAACAGCTTAATACAGAAGCAGTACCATTTGATAAGATGGATGTATATGAACAGTATAAGAGTGGAAATAAAGTAACTGATAAGCCAGAGATTTTATTCGCTAGACTTGATGCTGAAGAAGTTATGGCAAAGGTAAATGAACTTTATGGAGCAAATGATGACGTTAAGTATCCAGAAGTTGAGAAGAAAGAAGAAATTTCAATTGATGATTTTGCCAAAGTTCAGATTCAGGTTGGTGAAGTTTTAGAGTGTGAGAAACTTAAGAAATCAAAAAAATTATTAGTTTCACAGATTCGTGTTGGTAATGAAGTACGCCAGATTGTATCTGGTATTGCAAATTATTATTCACCAGAGGATATGGTTGGAAAGAAGGTTGCAGTTATTACAAACCTTAAGCCAGCTAAGTTATGCGGTGTAGAATCACAGGGTATGATTCTTGCAGCAGGTGATGATGAAGGTAATTTATCAGTACTTACAGTTGATAAGGATATTATTAGCGGATCAGAAATTTCATAATTGATGAGATACAAAGATTCGATAGAATTAAGGCGGCCATTTTGATTGGCCGCCTTAATATTTTGTATTCTTTAAGTTTTTCTAATAATTTTGAATATGTATTTATGAAAAATATACTCCTACCCCCTAATTAATTAAAGTAATATATCGTAATTGTACTAGAAATTAAAGATGGAGGGTGAAAAACGGTAATTGCAATCCTGTATATACTTGAAATGCATATGAATAAAGGGTAAAATAACAACTGATAAGTTGTGTAAAGGAGAGTAAGGATGGCGGATTTAGGAACACCTAAAAAAACACTTGAAATTATAAATAAATATGATTTTGCCTTTCAGAAGAAATTTGGTCAAAACTTTCTTATAGATGCAAATATATTAGACTGTATAATTGATGGAGCTAATATTACAAAAGATGATATGGTTCTTGAAATTGGTCCTGGAATAGGTACGATGACACAGTTTTTATGTGAAAGAGCAAGAGAAGTTGTAACTGTTGAAATAGATAAGAATTTAATCCCTATTTTAAATGATACATTAAGTTCTTATGATAATGTTACAATCATAAATGAAGATATTCTTAAAGTTGATATTAAGAAAATAGCTGAAGAGAAAAATGATGGAAAGCCTATAAAGGTTGTTGCTAATCTACCTTACTATATTACAACTCCTATTATTATGGGGCTTTTTGAATCACACGTCCCACTTGAAAGTATCACAATTATGGTTCAAAAAGAAGTTGCAGATCGTATGCAAACAGGACCTGGAAGTAAGGAATATGGTGCATTATCACTAGCAGTTCAGTATTATTCAAAAGCTGAAGTATTAGTAGAAGTATCGCCTAATTGTTTTATTCCAAGACCAAAGGTGGGTTCTTCTGTAATTAAACTTACTCTTCATAAGGATGAAAGAGTTAATGTTAATGATGAGAAGTTAATGTTTAGGTTAATTCGTGCATCATTTAATCAGAGACGAAAGACACTATCTAATGGTATAAAAAATAGTCCTGAGTTAAGTTATTCAAGAGAAGATGTTGTGGAAGCGCTTAATGAAATGGGACTTGATGAAAACATTCGAGGTGAGAAGTTATCACTTGAGGAATTCGCAAAGCTAAGTGATATATTGGGTAGTAGATAATATATAGATATGTTTTCATGTAATAATTGATTTCATTATGTTTTTATAAGGAATAGTAATTAACGGAGTTTTATATGATTTTTGATACACATGCACATTATGATGATGAAGCATTTGCTGAGGATAGGAGCAAATTGCTACTAAGTATGAAAGAAAATAATGTTGATAAAATAGTTGATGTTGGCGCAGATATGGCTTCTACAAAGGAAGCTGTTGAGCTTGCATATAACTATGATTTTATATATGCAGCAGTTGGTGTTCATCCAAGTGAAGTGGAAGAGATGTCAGAACACGATATAGAAACACTTAGAAAGTATATAATAGATGACAGTGCAAGAGAGGATAAAAAAATTGTTGCAATTGGTGAAATTGGGCTTGATTATCACTGGGAGGAACCATCGCGTACTTTGCAAAAAGAATGGTTTGCAAAACAGTTAGAACTTGCGCAGGAACTTGAGATGCCAATTATAATTCATAGTAGAGATGCAGCTGAAGATACATATGAGATTTTAAAGGTGTATGCTGAGCATGGACTTAAGGGTGTTATGCATTGTTATTCATATTCTGTAGAGATGGCTAAGAAATATGTGGATATGGGATTGTATATAGGAATTGGTGGTGTACTTACTTTTAAGAATGCGAAGAAGTTAAAGGAAGTTGCAGCAGAAATACCACTTGAAAAAATTGTTCTTGAAACAGATTGTCCATACATGGCACCGGAGCCACATAGAGGAAAACGTAATGATTCAACATATATAAAATATGTGGTTAAGGTTCTTGCTGAAATTAAGGGCATAAGCGAAGAAGAAGTTGAAAGAGTGACTTTTGAAAACGCGTGTAAGTTATATGGTATAAAGTAGTTAAAAATATATAAAAAAATTGGCGTCACAAATTGTGGCGCCAATTTTTTTCCCTTGATTTGAAAAAGATTATATTATAAAATGAATGAGTGATAAGGTTGGTAAAAAATGTGGAGTATTCATTTTATTAATTAAAAAAATAGTGGGAAGAATATAAGTTAATAAGATGGAGAGATTATGAAAAGAACATTTGGTATACTACATAAATGTGTGTGTAAAAGTGTAGTGGGATTAGTGTTAAGTCTTTCTATGATATCGACGATGTCAGTAGGAGACTTTATTTTTGTGCAAAAAGATATTTGCTTATATGCGGTAGAGCAGGATTATTCAGATGCTGTTCCAAAAGGAATTGCAGTTACATATTATGATGGGATTTATTCAAGAGGATTTGCTTGGAGTACTGATGAACATCCAAGTGAATCGTATCTTTATTATGTTAAGGCATCAAGTGGTATGACTAAGGATAATGTTGATTGGTCTGGTGCTACAAAGAAGAAAGCTTCAATGGTTAAGCGAACAGATGTTGATGGCAAGGAATGGCATGTTTTTAAAGCGCATATAAGAGATTTGAGTAAGGGTAAAACTTACTTTTATAAAGTTGGTAATGAGAAGTATGGATTCTCTGAAGTTGGTACAATTAATGTTGAAAAGAAGGAAGAAGAAATTATAGGTACAACTTTTCTTCATTTGACTGATTGTCAGGAAAGCAAAATGGAAAAATATAATAGATGGGCAGAGATTTTAAAAGCAGGTAAGGAAAAATATCCAGATTCTAAGTTCGTTGCATTTTCTGGGGATCTAACAAATGATTCATATGAATCTTTAAATATGAATCAGTGGATATGGGGACTTGATCAGCCTAAGGATACACTTCTTGATTTGCCTATTTCGCCTGCAAGTGGTAATCACGATAGATTTGATTACTCATTTACGGATAGATTTGATTTTAAATACGCGGACTATGTAAGTGATAGTGATGAAGAATTAAAACTTGGTGGATGCTATTATTATAAGTATGGTAAGGATTTTTTATTTATCACTTTAAATACCAATGAAAGTTCAGGAAGTGGATTTAATAAACAGGAAAATTGGGTAAGAGATATTCTTAAGAAGAATAAAGATTGTAAATGGAAAATAGTTCAGATTCATAAGGGTGTAATGTCAACTGGTGATCATACAAATTCTGGTGATGTTAAGCAGTTTAGAGAAAAATTGCCAAAGATATTTGCTGAATATAAGGTTGACTTGGTGTTGCAGGGACATGACCATGTTTATACTCGTACAAAGCCATATGTGTATGGTGTTAAAGAAGATGGAGAAAGTTATTCGGGTCATACTGTAGTCGATGAAGCTGGTGTGGTTACAAAGAATTATGAGTTTGATGGTGAAAAGAGATTATGGAATCTTGAACCGGAAGGAACTCACTATGTTACAATTAATTACTGCGCGAATAAGGACTATGAAGTTTTAGAGTATGATTCTGTAATTAAGCCTGGTGTTAATCCAGTTTCAAGTAGTAATGGTTGTAGTGTTCAGCCGCATCTTCCTATGTATGGCGTTGTTAGAATTAGAGGTAATGTGCTTTGTTATGATGCATTTACTTTTGATCGTGATACAAAGGAAAGTAAGTTGTATGACACATTCTCTGTGGATAAGGGAAGTAAGGAAGAATCAGGTAACGACGAGCCTGGAAATGATGAACCAGGTAATGATGAACTGGGTAATGACAATCTAGGTAATGATGAACCAGGAAGTGATAATCTGGGAAACAATAATCCAGGAAACAATAATGAGAATCAGGATGTTAAGGAAGAAGAGAAGGATAATAAAGAGTCTTCTGTAACAGATAAAACTAAGGATAATAAAATTTCAAAAGAAGAGACTAATGAAAGTAAGAATAAGGATTCTCAGAAAGTGAAAACTAATAATAAAAAGAAGACTACTGAGAAGAATGATGGAAAAAATATAAATAATAACCTTAAGAAAAATCTTATACTTACACATAAGAAAACAAAAGCAAAATATAAGATTACGAAATTAAAATATAAGAACGGCAAAGTTGTTGGTGGTAATGTAACTTACTTAAAACCAATAAAGAAGAAATTTAGAAAACTTATAATTCATAAGACGGTAAAATATAAGGGAGTTAAATTTAAGATAACTAAGATTTCTAAGAAGGCATTTGCTGGATGTAAGAAGCTTAAGGTTGTTATTATTAAGTCTAAGAAAATAAAGATAAAGGCGTTAAAAAAGAAGTATAAGAAAATTAAATTTAAGATTAAATAATTGTAAGGCGGATAATGATATTCGCCTTTTTTGATATGTTGACAATGTGTTGAACAGAGTAGGTTCGCATTCTGATTTGTTTAAAAGATAATAATGCATTTTATGTGGGCATAAGGTGTAACTTATGCCCATTTTCTTGCTTTTTTGTTGAGAATCTGTATAATGTTGCTTTGGAAAGGATGGAAGAAGATTAGATGAAAATACGACTGGCCATTTCAGATGAACATATGGAAGAAGTCATACAATTATTGGAATCTAAGGGTATAGAGATAGATGATGATGCGGAATATACCTTGATTCAAAATAATAAGTATGTGGAACATATTACAACTAAAAATGAAAAGACTGGCGAAAAAGCTTATATTTCGGTGGATGAAATACTCTACATAGAAAGCTTTGGTCATCAGATAGAGATAAGGACTAATGATGGTTTGTATCTAGGAAAAGATCCTTTGTACCAATTAGAAGGGATGTTAGAACCTAAGAAATTCACTAGAATTAGTAAGTCTGTTATTGTAGCAAATGCAAAGATAAAACAGATTAATCCATCGTTTGCGATGAAGTTTACATTGGTCATGGTGGATGGGAAAAAATTAGAAGTTACAAGAGGTTATTATTATAGCTTTAAAAATGTATTTCATATTTAGTGTGTATCAAAATGAAAGAATAGAAAGGATTTAAAAAATGATAGATGAAGGATTAGTATATTTATATTTGATTGTAATAATTATAGGTATACCCGCAATTATACTGTTAGCATATAAAAGGCTTTATTCAAATTATATTAATAAAAAATTAAAAAATCAGAGTTATAATTCGGATATACAAGATGGACGAATTCCCGATTCTCATACAGGAGCGAAGGTGATAGTGTTTATATTGCTTTGGGGAAGTCTAAGTTCAATCCAATCAAAGATATCAGATGTGAAAGAAAAATTGGATGATCAGCAATATTTAGCGGAGCAACATTTAGAGGAAATTAATGATAGATTGGCTAGTGTTGAAGAAGCTAATGAAAATGCAAACAGAAAGAATAATATGGTTTCGGAGCTAGATGTTGACTTTGGTGAGTTGGGTGCGGATCATAGAACAGCAAATTTTGTGTTTACTGTAAGTCTGAATAAATATGATAAGGATTCAACTTATTATCTCTTAGTGGGAGATGAAAAAAAGAAGGTACCATTAAATGAAGATGAGGTCGGAGAATTAAAGGGTAATACTGACTTGGATATATTTGGAAAATATACTAGAATAGTGTGTGTTAAGCAGGATGCAGCAGGAAATAAAGAAAGAGAAAAAATTGCTCTAAACTATGATGAGTTGAGTGACAATACAATATATTTTACGAATGGTTGTGATGGTGAAGAGGATTGTTACCTGTATACAAAATTCCTTTTAGATACGTATTATTCAATGGAGGAAGAAGAGGAGTTAGAGACAGCTGGTGGAGTAAAGATAGAGTTAAATACATTGATTTTTGCAAGATTAAAAAAAGAACTTAGTGATAATGGCATAAAGGAAGCTAAGGTATATGTAGAATCTGATGGAAAAGTAGTTGATGAGAAAAACTTGGATAAAAATAAATTGTATTCAGGTGGTGGTTGCCGCTTTGAATACGATAAAAAAATAGAAGGTAAGGTAATATCTATTTATTATAAGATAACGGATAAGCATGGATATAGTTTTAAAGGATATTTGTGGTCTAATGATGAAAAGTATGAAAATTCAGAAGAAGATGAAGTTATAGTTAGTGATGAAAATGATAAGCAAATATTTGAAAAAATATATTAGTTAATTTTTGCATAATTAAAATAGAAAGACGAGTATAAGAGTAATCTTTAACTCGTCTTTTTTGTTAAAAATAAGCATATTTTCTTATAATCAATTCATTTATGTAAATTGAATATTGACTAAAAATATGATATACTGTAACGAGTGATATTTTAGAAATGTAAAGTGTAAAAAAACACTTGAAAAATATAGCATTTGATAAGATTAATTGGACGAATATTTTAAGCAAATATGGAAACGATTATTATAGAATTAGATGAAAATAATATAGATTACGATAAATTGGAAATTGCCTGTAAAACATTAAGGGACGGAGAGCTGGTTGCATTTCCTACGGAGACGGTTTATGGACTTGGAGGAGATGCGCTTAATGAAACAGCTGCAAAAAGAATTTATGCGGCTAAGGGAAGACCTTCTGATAATCCACTTATTGTTCATGTGGCAGAGGTTTCGGATGTTTCAAAAGTAGCAAGAGAAATACCGGATATGGCAACTAAGCTGATGGAAAAGTTCTGGCCAGGTCCACTAACCTTGGTTTTTAAGAAAAAAGACATTGTTCCTGATGGTACAACTGGAGGTCTGGATACTGTTGGTGTTAGAATGCCGTCTAATAAGATTGCGAGAAGTCTTATTAAGCAGTCAGGAGTTTTAATTGCCGCACCTAGTGCGAACATATCGGGAAGGCCATCGCCTACAAAGGGTGAACATGTAATCTACGATATGGAAGGAAGAATCGCTTTAATTATAGATGGTGGCGATGTTGGAATCGGTCTTGAATCAACTATTGTTGACGTTACAGGAGAAACGCCAGTTATACTTAGACCTGGTTTTATAACTAAAGAGATGATTAAGGAAACCTGCGGTAGTGTTAGTGTTGATCCGGCTATATTAGAAAAGCCAGATAAGGATTTAATACCAAAGGCTCCAGGTATGAAATATAAGCATTATGCACCTAAAGCTGATTTTATCCTTTATAGTGGTGAGAGTGATCGCGTTATTAGTGCCATTGTTAAGGAAAGTAAGGAAAGCATATTGCAAGGTAAGATGGTTGCAATAATTGCAACTGATGAGGATAAGGATATTTACAAGAATAAACTTAGAAATGAGGAGTATTCTAAGAGATTTTACATTCTTTCTATTGGGGAAAGAGAGGATGAAAAAACTATAGCTCATAATTTATTTGCTGTATTAAGAAAGTGTGATGAATTAGGAGTAGATGTAATTTTGGGAGAAACATATTCCGATGAGGGGCTTGGCATGGCAATTATGAATAGACTTGTTAAGGCGTGCGGATATAGTATATGCGAGGTTTAGGAGAAAGGTTATGTTAGATTTTACGAAGATAATTTTTGTTTCAAAAACTGATACAGGAAGAGGACCACTTGCTTGTGAGATTATGAAGAAGATGCTTGGCAGTTATGCTGGTATAGAGTCAAGGGGGCTAGTTGTTTTATTTCCAGAGCCTATGAATCCAAAGATGGTTGCAATAGCAGCAAGTAAGGGAATCAACTTAGAGGATAGAGTTTCGGTTCAACTTACTGAAGAGGATTTTGATTCTAAAACATTGGTTCTTACAATGGATGAAAAGTACAAAACTGTAATATATGATGATTATACTAATGCAGTTAATGTATATACAGTTAAGGAATTTGTCGGAGATGATGGCGACTTGGAGAATCCATATGGTGGTGAACTTATGGATTATGGAAGAGTGTATGAAAATCTTGAAGAATTAACCCAAAAGGTGATCGAGAGATTACGCGAAGAAGATAGCGAATAAAATCCAGATTGGACACGAGGATTTTAGCAAATAAAACAAAAAGAAAAATAATGAGAAAAAACAGGAGGATCTTATGATAGCAATAGGTAGCGATCATGGCGGATTTGAATTAAAAAAGGAGCTTATGGCTCATCTTGATGAAAGAGGAATACAGTACAAGGATTACGGTACATATACAGAGGATTCTTGTGATTATACAGAGTATGGTAAATTAGTAGCTCACGCTGTAGCTGATGGTGAATGTGAACTTGGTATCTTGGTTTGCGGTACAGGTCTTGGTATTTCAATTACAGCTAACAAGGTTAAGGGGATTAGAGCTGCAGTTTGTACAGATTGTTTCTGCGCAGAGATGACAAGACTTCACAACGATGCAAATATTCTTTGCATGGGAGGAAGAGTTGTTGGCGCTGGTCTTGCTATTAAGATTATGGATACATTCCTTGATACTCCATTTTCTAATGAAGAAAGACACATTCGTAGAATTTCAAAGATTGAAGATTAGTTTTTTGGGCAAATGCATTTGCTGAGAGTTATGTATATGATGGAGGTTTATCATGAGCGAAAAGAGAGAGGATTACATCTCTTGGGATGAGTACTTTATGGGAGTTGCATATCTATCTAGTATGAGGTCGAAAGATCCAAATACTCAGGTGGGTGCGTGTATAGTTAGCCCTAAGAATAAGATTTTATCAATGGGATATAATGGACTTCCTATAGGATGTAGTGATGATGAATTTCCTTGGAACAGGGTTGAAAAAGATCCTGTTTTAAATAAGTATTTTTATACTACACATAGTGAGCTTAATGCAATTTTAAATTATAGAGGCGGAAGTTTAGAGGGAAGTAAGATGTATGTTACACTTTTCCCTTGTAATGAATGCGCAAAGGCTATCATCCAAGCGGGCATAACTAAGATTGTTTATGCAGATGATAAATATGATGACACACCAGCGGTTGTTGCTTCTAAGAAGATGCTTGATGCAGCAGGTGTTGTTTATGAGAAATATGAGTTCTCTGGAAGAAAGATTGAAATTGACTTATAGGATTTCAATTAGTTAAATTGAAGGATTAAATCATGAAGAAAAATGGTGAAATGTTTAAAAATATAGCGCTTATATCTCAACTTGGAATTAGTATGATGGTTCCTGTGTTTTTAGGCGTTGGTATTGGACTTTTAATTGATAAGCATTTTGACATTATGGTTTTTTCAATAATTGGATTAGTTTTTGGAATTATAGCTGGATATAGAAATACATTTCGTATAGTGATGAGTTCTTTTGATAATGCTAAAAATCAAGCGAAAACTAAGGAAGAACTTGAAGATGAAGAAATCATGAAGAAGTTCATGGAGAAGCATGAAAAAACTCCTGTTCGTAGAGGTGGAGTTTATAGAAATGTTAATTTGACAGAAAAATCATCTGAGGAAGATGGTGAAATAGATAAGTAGTTTTACTTTAAAAGGAGAAAATAGTGAAAAAGTATAGCCGAATGTTCATGGATCTAGCAGTAGGGATACTTATTTGTGGATTAATTACCGAGATAATCATTTTGATCATACCGGATAAGAAGATATACAATAGTATTGGACTTTTGGTTGGATTAATGTATGCATATTTTATGCTCCTTGGAATCAATGCTTCGGTGGAGGATTCGGTTCTCATGACAGAAAGTGAAGCATTAAAGCATACAAGAATAAAGTACATATTAAGAGTAATAGTGTTGGTAGTTTTACTAGTGTTATTTTGGATATTTGATTTTGGGAATGCAGTAACATTTATCATCGGGGTATTTGCTCTTAAGTTTTCAACATATATGCAACCGCTTATGGATAGAATAGTTGGAAAGTTTATAAATGATTAGAAATGAATAATATAGGAATTTATGTGATAGAGAAATAATTATAAAAGGAGGTTAATATGATTAAGCCTATTGTGGCAGAAGCCGATTTTATGATAAACGGCTTTTATAAGTTTAAGTTATTTGGACAAGAGTTGTACATTACAACAACACATATTAGCTTGTTATTAATATCAATAGTCTTTTTGATTTTTGTATTTGCTGCGAAGAAAGTTCTCTTAGCAGCACAGGCAGATACAGCACCTAAAGGATTTCAAAATTTCGTTGAGTTAATTGTGGAGTTCATAGATAACATGGTGCAAGGAATCATGGGAGAGAACGGTGCACGATTTAGAAATTACATCGGTGCATTATTTATGTTTTTGATTCTTTCAAACCTATCTGGATTATTTGGTCTTAGACCACCAACAGCGGATTATGGCGTAACACTTCCGCTCGGTCTTATTACATTTGGAATAATTCATTATAATGGTATTAAAAAGAATAAGGTTAAGCATTTCACATCGCTCTTTGAGCCGTTTGCATTGCTTTTCCCAATTAACTTAATTGGTGAAGTCGCAGTACCACTTTCCTTATCACTCCGTCTTTTCGGTAATATTTTATCGGGAACGGTTATGATGGGACTTATTTATGGCATGTTACCATTACTTGTAAAACTTGGTATGCCAGCAGCACTTCACGTTTACTTCGACATCTTTTCAGGATGCATCCAAACATATGTATTCTGTATGTTGACGATGGTTTATGTTAATGACAAGATTAGTGATTAAGCTTACCAAAGTCGAGGCTTCTTCTGCTTGTAGAAAAGAAGACTCGACCTTGGGAAGCAAACAGAAATGAGGATATAGCGATGCGAAGCATCAGCGGAATCCGAATTTATGTAGTGTTGCGAGATGAGCAAAGCGAAGAAGCAACACGTAATCACTAATAAAAATATTAGTGAAGGAAGTAGCGATGCGAAGCAGAAGTGGATTCCGAATTTATGTAGGATTGTGTGAGTTGCGAAGCAACGTAACAATCCGTAATCACTAATAAAAAATATTAGTGAAGGAATTAGTGTTGCGAGATGAGCAAAGCGAATATGGGAGATTCTCTTCCAGAGAATCTTTGACTCCGCTCAAAGCCGCGGAGGGCTCCTCTGATATAAAATCAGAGGTAGTGTAACAATCCGTAATCACTTAAAAAAAATCAGTGAATTTTGCGGAGCAAATTTAATCACTGATTTCAATAAAAGGAAAAAATATAGGAAAATGAAATAAAAATCTCAGGAGGAAACAAAAATGAATATTAGTGGAGCAGAATTTATTAATGCTATGTCAGCTGTAGGTGCAGGACTTGCAATGATAGCTGGTATTGGACCTGGTGTTGGTCAGGGTTATGCAGCAGGACAGGCAGCAGCAGCTGTAGGTAGAAATCCAGGAGCAAAATCAGATATTACTTCAACTATGTTACTTGGACAGGCTGTAGCAGAAACAACAGGTTTGTATGGTTTTGCTGTAGCAATTATTTTGATGTTCGTTAAGCCATTTAAATAAATCTAAGGAGGCACGTATATGTTAGAAAGGCTGTTTGGTTTAGATCCGCAGCTCTTATTCGATGCATTTGTATTAGCAGTTAATATTTTTATTCTGTTTTTGGTTGCTTCCTATAATCTTTTTGAACCTGCAAGAAATCTCTTGAAAAAGAGAGAGGATAGAATTGCAGCTCAGCTTGAAAGTGCAAAAAAGGATATGGAAGATGCCAAGGCACTTAAAGAAGATTATGAAAGCAGAATAGCAAATATTGAAGCAGAAGCAGATGAGATTTTAGCAAAAGCCAGAAAGAGTGCAGTTAAAAATGAAGAACTCATTATTGCACAGGCTAAGGAAGAAGCAGGGAGAATTCTTAAAAGAGCAGATAATCAAATTGAACTTGAGAAGAAGAAAGCAGCAGATGATATCAAGCATGAAATCATCGATGTTGCAACTGTATTAGCTGGTAAAGTCTTAGAGGCAGAAGTTGATAAAGATAAGAGCAAGAGTCTTATAGATGAAACACTTAGAGAGATAGGTGAAGGTACATGGCAAAATCAATAGAAAAGGTATATGGACAGGCTCTTTTTGATGCGTCCATTGAAACCGGAAAAATGGATGATTTATATGATGGAGCCATTTCATTAAGGGATATTTTGACAGAAGAAAAAGGGCTTCTTACAATGCTTACCAATCCACGGATTACATTTGAGGAAAAGGAAAGTATTGTGGATGAAGTATTTGCTGGGAAACTGGATGGTGAACTAGTTGAAATGCTCAAAATCATGATTAAGAATGGTAGATTGAAGCAAATACCTGGCGTACTTGATTTCTTTATTCTTAAGGTTAAGGAATTAAAGAAGATCGGTATTGTAAAGGTTACTTCTGCAGAAAAACTTAATAAGAAAACAATGGATGAAATAGAAAATAAGATTTTATCCACAACAAAATATGAATCTCTTGAAGTAGAGTATAAAGTTGATAAGGATATTTTGGGCGGACTTATAATTAGACTTGGAGATAGAGTTGTTGATAGCTCACTTAAAACTAAGCTTGAAAAGATTTCAAGAGAACTTTCAAAGATAATGTTAGAAATGCAATAAGAAGGAGGATATCTCCATGAAGTTAAGACCGGAGGAGATTAGCTCGGTTATAAAAGAACAGATTGAAAAATACTCAACCAAGTTAGACGTTGCCGATGTTGGTACGGTTATTCAGGTTGCTGATGGTATTGCCAGAGTTCACGGACTTGATAATGCAATGCAGGGCGAATTACTTGAGTTCCCTAACGAAGTATTGGGTATGGTTCTTAACCTTGAGGAAGATAATGTCGGCGTTGTTTTACTCGGTGATAAGGGTAGCATCAACGAAGGCGATATGGTTAAAACAACAGGACGAGTTGTAGAAGTTCCTGTTGGCGATGCTATGATTGGACGTGTAGTTAATGCATTAGGTCAGCCTATCGATGGCAAAGGTCCTATTGAAACAGATAAATATCGTCAGATTGAAAGAGTAGCATCAGGTGTTATTTCAAGAAAATCAGTTAACACACCACTTCAGACAGGTATTAAGGCTATTGATGCCATGGTTCCTATCGGAAGAGGACAGCGTGAGCTTATTATCGGTGACAGACAGACTGGTAAGACAGCTATCGCAATTGATACAATCATCAACCAGAAGGGTCAGGATGTAATTTGTATCTATGTTGCTATTGGTCAGAAATCATCTACAGTAGCAAATATCGTTAAAACATTGGAAGAATATGGCGCAATGGATTACACAACAGTAGTTGCATCTACTGCAAGTGAACTTGCACCACTACAATATATCGCACCTTATTCAGGATGCGCAATTGGTGAAGAATGGATGGAGCAGGGAAAGGATGTATTGGTTGTATACGATGACTTAAGTAAGCATGCAGCTGCATATCGTACACTTTCATTGCTTCTTAGAAGACCACCAGGACGTGAAGCTTATCCAGGTGATGTATTCTATTTACATTCAAGATTACTTGAGAGAGCAGCAAGACTTGCGGATGAACTTGGCGGTGGCTCACTTACAGCCCTTCCAATTATTGAAACACAGGCTGGTGACGTATCAGCTTACATCCCAACAAATGTTATCTCAATTACAGATGGACAGATTTACCTTGAAACAGAAAGTTTCAACGCAGGTTTCAGACCAGCTATTAACGCAGGTCTTTCAGTATCACGAGTTGGTGGTTCAGCACAGATTAAGGCTATTAAGAAGTATGCTGCACCTATTCGAGTTGAGCTCGCTCAGTATCGTGAACTTGCTTCATTTGCTCAGTTCGGATCAGAACTTGATGCAGATACAAAAGAAAAACTTGATCAGGGTGAAAGAATTCGTGAGGTATTAAAGCAGCCTCAGTATAAACCACTTCCAGTTGAATATCAGGTTATTATCATTTATGTTGCAACACATAAATTCTTATTAGATATTCCTGTTGAAAAAATCGCAGCATTTGAAGAAGGTTTATTAGAATTTATTAAGACAAAGTATTCAGACATTCCAGTTATCATTAAGATGAAGAAGGAACTTGAACCTCAGATGGAAGAAAAACTCATTCAGGCTATTAATGAGTTTAAGGCTATTTTCACTGCGCCGGAAGAGGGCGAGGAAGCTTCAGAAGAAGATAAGTAAGAAGTGTGAATGCATGATACAGTGATATGTAAGTATCATTGTGCTACTAAGTAGATTATTGAAAGGAGAGTCGCTATGGCCTCGATGAGAGATATTAAGAGACGTAAAACCAGTATTCAGAGTACGAGCCAGATTACTAAGGCTATGAAACTGGTGTCCACTGTTAAGCTTCAAAAAGCAAGACAGGCAGCAGAGAATGCTAAGCCATATTTTGAAAACATGTATGACGTTATTGTGGACATGCTCTCAATTACAGATATTTTTACCAGCAAATACTTAAGCTCTCCAAATATACAGAATAATAAAAAGAAATCAGTAATTCTTATTTCTTCAAATAGAGGACTTGCAGGAGGCTATAATAATAATGTATGTAAAACTATCTTAGAAGATAAAAGCTTTATACCTAGTGAAACTAAGATTTATGCAGTCGGACTTAAGGGTGCAGAAATACTTGGGAAAAGAGGGTTTGAAGTTGATACAGAATTCTTAGATGTTATTGAACAGCCACTTTATTCAGATGCAATGAAGATTAGCGATGAAGTTTTATCAGACTTTATGAATGGTGAATTTGGTGAAATCTACATTGCATATACGGAATTTAAAAATACTGTAAGTCAGGTACCAAAACTTTTAAAGCTTCTTCCTGTTGATAAGGAAAGCATTGAAACAAAGAAAAATGCGGTACCAATGAATTATGAACCTAATCAGCATACTTCACTTGATATTATTATTCCTAAGTATGTTACAAGCATTATTTATGGCGCTTTGCTTGAAGCAATGGCTAGTGAGAATGGTGCTAGAATGACAGCTATGGATTCTGCTACAGAGAATGCTGAAGATATGATAGATAAGTTATCACTTGAATTTAACAGAGCTAGACAGAGTGCTATTACGCAGGAACTTACAGAAATTATAGCTGGTTCAGAATCAATAGGATAAACTTACTGAAAATAAGGAGAAAAGTATATAAGTGTATATAAATATACCAGGAGGAAGTAAGGCGTGGAAAACAAAGGAAAAATAACGCAGGTTATTGGTGCCGTACTAGATATTAAATACGAGGAAGGTAACCTTCCTGAAATCAATGAAGCCATTAGAATTAATAATGGCGATAAGGTTTTAACAGTTGAAGTTTCACAGCACCTTGGTGATAACGTTGTAAGATGTATTGCCATGGGTCCAACAGATGGTCTTGTACGTGGTATGGAAGCTGTTGCAACAGGCGCACCTATTAGTGTACCAGTTGGTGAAGCTACACTTGGTCGTATGTTTAATGTATTAGGTGAACCAATTGATAATAAAGCTCAGGTTAGTGGTGTGAAGTTTATGCCTATTCACAGAAAGGCACCAACATTTGCTGATCAGAGTACAGAAACAGAAATTCTTGAAACAGGTATCAAGGTAGTCGATCTTTTATGCCCATATCAGAAGGGTGGTAAAATCGGTCTTTTCGGTGGTGCCGGTGTTGGTAAGACAGTTCTTATTCAGGAATTTATTAGAAATATTGCTACAGAGCACGGTGGATATTCAGTATTTACTGGTGTAGGTGAAAGAACTCGTGAGGGTAATGACCTTTATTATGAAATGGTTGAATCAGGAGTTATTAATAAAACAACAATGGTATTTGGTCAGATGAATGAACCACCTGGAGCCAGAATGAGAGTTGGTCTTACAGGTCTTACAATGGCTGAATACTTTAGAGATGAAGGTGGTAAGGATGTACTTTTATTCATCGATAACATCTTCCGTTTTACACAGGCAGGTTCAGAAGTATCAGCGCTTCTTGGACGTGTACCTTCAGCCGTAGGTTATCAGCCTACACTTCAGACTGAAATGGGTGCATTACAGGAAAGAATTACTTCAACAAAGGAAGGATCAATTACATCTATTCAGGCTGTATATGTACCAGCCGATGACTTAACTGACCCAGCTCCTGCTACAACATTTGCTCATCTTGATGCAACAACAGTTTTATCAAGACAGATTGTTGAGCTTGGTATTTACCCAGCGGTTGATCCACTTGAATCAACATCAAGAATTCTTGATCCTAGAATCGTTGGCGAGGAACATTATAAAGTTGCCCGTGGCGTACAGGAGATTTTACAGAGATATAAGGAACTTCAGGATATTATCGCAATCCTCGGTATGGACGAATTATCAGAAGACGATAAGATGGTTGTTGCCAGAGCAAGAAAGGTTCAGAGATTCTTATCTCAGCCATTCCATGTAGCTGGACAGTTCACAGGTCTTCCTGGAAAATATGTTCCAATTGCTGAAACAATCCGTGGATTTAAGGAAATTCTTGAAGGTAAGCATGATGATATTCCAGAAAGCTATTTCTTAAATGCTGGTGACATTGATAGTGTTATTGAAAAGTATAAGGAAAGCAAGAAGGAAGATTAGAGATGATAGTATCAGATTGATACTAAGTTTTGAAAGGTATGGACTATGGCAAATAAGAATTTTAAATTAAAAATTATAGCGCCAGAGAGAGTCTTCTTTGAGGATGAAGTTGAGTTTTTAGAACTTACAACATCAGAAGGAGACATAGGTATATATAAAAATCATATTCCTCTTACAGCCGTGGTTATGCCCGGTCTTGTAAAGATTCACCAGAATGGTGAAGTAAAGAAAGCAGCTCTTCATTCAGGATTTATCACAATCTTTCCTGATGAAGTTAGAATAATGGCCGAAATAGTTGAGTGGCCAGATGAAATCGATAAGAATCGTGCCATGGAAGCGAAGATTCGCGCAGAACGTAAGATTAAGGAAGGTGGCTCAGGAAGCCAGCTTAGACATGCCGAAATGGCCCTTAAGAAGTCGCTTGTACGCTTGGAAGCAACGAAGTAAAACTCATCAAGAGTTTTACGGAGTGACTTGGCACAAGCTGAGAATCAGGTTGTGTTTTGCGAAGCAAAATTAATGCTCGTAGACAGGACGAGCATTAACCTTAGCGAAGTAGTTTTCATCAAGAAAACTACGGAGCGACTTGGCACAAGCTGAGAAGCAGGTTGTGTTTTGCAAAGCAAAATTAATGCTCGTTTACAAGACGAGCATTAACCCTAACGAAGTAGTTTTCATCAAGATAATTACGGAGCAACAGTTAATGTTCGTTTACGAAAAAAGAAAGAATCCAGTAGGATTCTTTCTTTTTTTGCGCGTTTTTGTTCGATTTGTCAAAAATCAAACAATTATTTTCTTTTTTTTGTGAATGTTGTACAATAGAGTTATGTAATGATGATCGGAAAATATATTTTGGAGGTATAAAGTATAGAAAGGAAAAATCGAACACGTAGGAAGTATTGATTACCAAAAAGGAGGGTAATATATGATGATAGGGATAGGCAAAAAAAGTACATTATCTAAAAAGATAATGGCTGTAGTATTAAGCATCACGATGGTAGTTGCAAATCTACAGTTGACAGGAGTAACAGTAAAGGCGGCAGGAATCACAAGAACTGCATACCTTGATTTAACTAAGCAGATAACAGGAGATGTTGGTAGTTTGTCAGACGATGGCTATAACTGGAATAATAGTACCAATACTCTTACACTATCAGATGGATTTAAGATTAATTATATCGGTGGAGATAGTGTAAGTGCATTGAAAGTAAAAGCTGATACAACTATAGTCCTTATGGGTAGTGCGGAAATTAATACTGATAAGGTTGGTATTGAGGCTTTGGGTAATTTAACAGTTAAGACACAGAAAGGTAGCAACGGCTTTTTGAAGATTACTACCAAAAAGAGTAGCGAGATAGGATACAAGTATTATGGTATTAAGATGCAGAATCCTGAAGCTAAAGAAAAGAGAACATTGACTGTTACAGATAATACAATTCTTCAGGTTAATGGTGGAGATAATTGTATTATGTGTAATGCTACTGAACCTTATTCAAATGAAGCTAATGTTAAGGCTTTACTTAATGTAGTTAGAAAGAGTGTAGTTCAGTTAAATATTAATAATAATGTTGATAGTGAAAATGTCGGTGTTGCAAAAGGATTTAGAGTTAGTAACGAAGAAAGATTAGTTTGGTTTGAAAATACTACTACAAATCCTTCATTGCTTATCGAACAGAGTCAGAAAAATATTGAAAGTGTTAATTTACACAATTTGACTATGATGTCATTCGCTGTTGGTAAAGTAAGTGATGAAAACGGTGAATATAGTTATCTTTCTAGAAATAATAGTGATAATACTTATACATGGACATATGATGGAAATGAGCATCCAATTATAGTTAACAATGATGAAACTAGATTAAATGCAATTAATATTAGTCCTATAGATATTGTGCCGGAGAATTTTAAGTATTATGAATCAAAATATAGCGAATATTTAAATGATGAAAACTCTGATTATAGAGATAAGGAATTAGAATCAGTTGAAACACAGTATGCAGCATTTACTGCTGCTACAACAGATAAACCAAAAGACGCAGCTAGATATGCAATTAAGAATAACAATAAGGTTCTTACATACTTTAACATTTCTCAGAGAAAAGTTGTAATAAATGGTCTTAAAGCAGAAAGAAAAACTTATGATGGTTGGGCTGATGCTAAGATAGATTATAGTGGTATGGAAATTACCTGTGTAAATGATAGCCTAAATGATACTTCAGGTATTGTAGCTTCTGATGTAGCTAAATTAGGTAATGAAATAGTTCCTTATGCTAAGGCATATTTTACTGTTGAGTATAATGGGGCAGATACATCAGGTGTTTACGTGAATCCATTTGCTGATGGAAAGAATTATAAGAAGAGTGCAGATGTATCCTATGTTGGAACAGATGACACAACTCTTGGGGATATAGCAGAGAAGATGGTAGTTATCGATCAGGGCAAAACACAGTTAAATGTTGGCCTTGTTGATAAAGGTTCAACTTTCACAAGTACAGGTCTTTCACTTAGTGATCCTAATTATGAAGTTGTTCCACCTACAGAGCAGGTAACTTTGCAGAATATGCAGAAGGTACAAAGTCAGGTAAGTAGTAAGGAATATATTTATCCAAGATCAATTGAGGATGATACAGTTATATGTAATATTAGTCCATCAATGGTTAAATGGAGAGAAGAAGGATACGTTGAAGATAATGATATAACTAAGTCTGTACAGGATAGTTCAGCAATTACACCTAACCATCCTGAAATGCTTAAAACATTAAAAGCAAATACAGATTATATTGTTAACCCAAATTCAGTAGTTATCAAAGAAGTTGGACAGTATCAGATTAGAATTTCTGGTACAGGTAACTATACTGGTGTTAAGAGACTTTCATGGTCTATTGATAGAGCAGTACGTGAAATTGAAATTGTTAAGTCAGAAGAAAAGGCTTATGATAAGAATCCTTATGGCATAACAGCAGGTAAAAATAGTAGTAATTTCTACTTTGTAATTAATGATATTGATAATGAAAGAGATGTTACAAATCTATTAGAAGATGGTTCAAATCTTAAAGTTATGTATAAGGGTACAGGAAGTACGGTATATGCAGAGAGCTTACAGGCTCCTACAGATGCTGGAACATATATTGTTACTGTTTCTGTAAATGAAACAAATAGATATACAGCAGCATCAAAATCATTTGTATATACAATTTATCCAAAGACAGTTTCTATAGATTGGACAGTTTCAGGTGCAAGTGTTGATGAAACAGAATTAAATCCATCAGAACTTGTATACAATGGTACAAAGAATATATTTGTCGGAACAGTTAATAATGCATGTGATGGTGATGATGTTAATGTTACAGGCGTTGCTTATAACGGAGTTACAAAAGGCGGATATGAATATAGTGCATCATCTGAAGCACTATATGAAGCAGGTAATTTTGTTGTAAAGGCAGTTGGTGTTGATAATCCAAATTATACAATTGATAAAACATTAGCATATTCAACAGCAACACCTTCACATGAATATAATGTTGCACCAGCTCCTGTATATCTTGCTTGGGCAGAGGATGGAGCAGTTTATACATATAGTGCTAAAGATTTCACACCAGAAGCTACAGTTGAAAACTTATGTAGTAATGAAGAAGGTGTTGAAGATACATGTGAAGTTACCAATTGGATTTTTGAAGGTAAGGACGTATTTGGTAATGATTATAAACAGGAAAGTGGAGTTGTTAACGTAAGTGATGGTGAAGTAACAATTACTGTAACTGGAATTAGTAATCCAAATTATGTTCTTTCAGATGCAGAAGGAAGTTTAACATCTACATTTACGATAATTCCACGTGATTTATCAGAATTAAAGGTTGGTAAATGGGATGATGAAGATAAGGATATTTGGGCAGAAGAGATTCCTTATTCAGGAAGAGTTGAAGAACCAACTATTATTTGGAGTACAGAGGATGGAGGAGAAACACTAGTTAAGGAAAAAGACTATACTCCTTCAGAATCAGTATGGGCATTAGAGTATGACAAGAACGGAAGATATGTAAAGATTACAGGTAAAGGAAATTATACAGGCGAAAGTCTTATTCCTTGGAATATTGATAAACTTCCAAGTAGTTTAGTAATAAATAATTATGAAGAAGTTGATGGCGTGCCTTATTCAGTATTCTATGATGAAGTACTTGATACACCAGACTTTAGTTTTATAAATGAAGATATTAAGAAGAATCTTTCAGATACGTTGGAGAATCATCTTACATATCGTTATCAGGGCTTAATGAAAAACGGCAGAGAATATGATTCAGATGTAGTGCCTACAGAAGCAGGTGAATATACATTAACAGTAACACTTGAAGAGACAGATCACTACTTAGAAAGTGTTGTAGTTAAGCCATTCGTTATTAAGCAGAAACCTATCGTTTTAAGCGATAAAGTAAAGGTTGTTGATAGATTCTATAATGGCGAAACTAATGCTGTATTAGATTTTACAAATGTTAAGATAACAGGCGTAACTGAAGATGAATTCTATGCAATTATGGATGTACTTACAACCGTTGATAATCCAGAAGAAGGATACATTTCATATGATGCAACTTTTGAAGGAAAGGATGTTAAGTGGACACTTGATAATGAATATAATAAGGTGGTTGATATTCAGAATGTAACAGCAGGCAATTATTCAATTATTTATGGTGAGAATACACCTGATATTTTACAGAATTTTGTTATTGCTGATTCAGGAAATCAGACTTCATTACAGGGTAAGATTTTACCTATGGAACTTCAGGTTTCAGGAATAAAGGCAGTTGATAAGGTTTATGATGGAAGTAAGGTAGCAACACTTGATATGGAAAACATGGTACTTGAAGGTGTTGCAACAGGTGAGAAGATTAAAATTTCTGCAACAGCGGAATTTGCTGTAACAGGAAACGAAAAAGAAGCAGAAGACGTAAGAGTTGATGAAGAAGGCAACGCAGTAGCGAAGAAAGTAATTATTTCAAACTACAAGATTACTTCAGCAAATGCAAATACAGATATCGCTAACTACACAATAGTAAGTGATGGCGAACAGAAGGAAACTAATGCAATTATTACACCAGCTGATTTATCAATAGGTGGAGTTGTTGCAGAAGATAAGGTATATGATGGTAATGGTGAAGTATCACTTGACTGGAATAACGCAGAGTGTATCGGCGTTAAAGAAGGTGATGTAATTGTAGTTAATAAGGAATCAGAATTACCAGAAACAGCAAGCTTTGCAGATGGTCTCGTTGAATACGGTGATGATGGCGAAGTTTGTGATAAGACTGGAGCATTTGCTATGGAAGAAATTGAACTTAATGGTGTATTTGAAAAAACAAATTACACATATGGTGATGTTGTTTTTAAGGGCAAAATCCTTCCAAAGCAGCTTTCAGGAATAGAATGGAAGTTTAATGATGATAATCGTTTTGAAATTCCAGAAGCAGTATTTACTTCTGATTGTGGAACAATTGAAGGAGATACTAATGAATATGCACCTGTAGTTAAATTCTACAATGTATATGATACAGATTTTAAGAATCCTTTAGCAGAATCTGATTTATTAGATAACAAGGAATATGTTGCTAAGGTAACGGCAACTGATAGTGGAAATTATTCGGTTGGCACAGATGATGAAAGCCTTACATATAGATTTGTATATCACGTTAATAAACAGGATGCTACATTAAAGATTACTAACTATACAGGTAATGATGGAAAAGCTATTAAGGTTGAATACGGTGAAACTATTCCGGATGCAAAATTATTATATAATGATGCAGAAGTTACCGAAGAATCAGGATCAATTTCTGAAAAAATTAGTTATAGATACATTGGTACATCACTAAGTGGTAAGAAGTATGTTAGTGATGAAAAACCTGTTGAATCAGGAAAGTATAGTGTAAGAGTAACAGTGGAAGAAACAGATAGATTCTATGCTGTAAGTGCAACTGCTGATTTTGAAATTGTTCCAGCTACAGTAAGCATTACTCATGGAGTAAGAGTAGTTGATAAGGTTTATAACGGAACCAACGTTGCTATTCTTAACTTTGAAAATGCAAACTTTGAAGGAATAAAAGATTCTGATATAGAAGCAGTTAATGAAATATTAGCAAATACAAACGATACATTTATTAGATATAAAGCAAATTATGAACAGAAGGATGTAATGCTTGTTGAAAAGATGTCAACAGATGGAAAGACATCAGAAAAAATTGCAACAGACATGAAAGTAACAACAGGCAATTTCGCATTTGTTCTTAATCAGGATACACCTGATGTTTTATATAATTATGTTATTGATAATGAAGAAAGTGTTAACTCATTAAGAGGTAAGATTTTACAGAGAGCTGTTAAGGTATCAGGAATTACAGCTAAGGATAAAACATATGATGGTAATGCAGTAGCAACTCTTGATACATCAAAGGCAGAATTTGCAGGAAGAATTAAAGGTGAAAAACTTGCAGTAGAAGTTACAGGCAAATTCATTATAACAGGCAAAGAGGCTAAAGCAGAGGACGTATTATTAGATAAGGATGGTAAGGTATTAAATAAGAAAGTTGCATTAACAATTGCAGGATTAGTTGCAGGTGATGAAAATACAAATGCTGACAACTATTGCTTAGCAGAAGATGAACAGCAGACAGAAGTAATGGCTAAAATTAGACCTGCAGAACTTACAGCAATTGGATGGAGCTTTAATAAGACTAAAATGCTTCCAGAAGCTAAGCTTTTAGAAGCAGGTGGAATAGTTAATGGTGATGATATTGGTAAACTTGTAATTTGTATTTATGGTAAAGAAGATACAAAATTTAAGAAGGCATTAGATCCTAAGGAATTAAAGGTTGGATGCGAATATGTTGCAAGAGTTGAGCAGTTTAATAATGCTAATTACTACTTATCAGATAAGATTATAGGTCAGGTTTATAACTTTACATATAATGTAACAGATGAAAATGCAATGGAAGTATATAGTAACGCAACTCCAAGTATGAACAAGAAATTATCATTAAGATATAAAGGTGATAAGTTTGTATTTAAGTGGGGAAAGGCTATAGACGCTGATGGTTATTATGTATATAGAGCAACTAGTAAAGGTAAATTTAGAAAAGTAGTTAAGAAAGATGGATTAAACAATTTCAAATTTAAAGGAAAGAAGAAGGTTTATAGAGCATATGTTGAAGCTTATAAGGTAATAAATGGTGAAGAAATTGTTATTGGTAGAAGTTTCGAACTTAAATGCTCTAAGTTAAATGATGATGGCATTAATGCAAAGAGAGTTGTTGTTGGATTTACAAATATCAATTTAGCAACTGGTGCATCTAAGAAGATTAAGGCAAAAGTAAAGGTTGTAAAGAAAGGTAAAGACAGTAACAAAACTAAGACTTTGATTAGAAAGGGAAAGAAAGCATATTTAACATACTGGTCAAGTGACAATAAGATTGCTACCGTTTCTAAGAATGGTAAAATTAATGCAATTAAAAAAGGAAAATGTATAATTTATGTTATGGCAAGAAATGGTAAGAAGAAAAAGATTAGTGTAACTGTAGGGTAAGTAGTGTGCTTATTTAGCAGAAAGGACTAGTGTATGAAAAAGGGTATAAAACAGTTTAAAAAGTTCTTGTGCTATTTTATAGTAACCTGCATGTTGGCTTCATCACTTGAACCTATGAGTCGTGTTTATGCAGCTGAACCTATCGGATTAAGCTTTAGTAAGGCAAGCATGCTTGTTGGGGATAAAAAGCAAGTTTCTTTAAATGGTGACACGATAAAGAGTGTTGTAAGTAAAAATAAGAAAGTTGCTAAAGTAAGAAAAGATGGAACAATTATAGCCAAAAAGGCAGGAAAGACAACTATAATTGTTACAGGAACTAATGGTAAAGAGTATAGTTGTACAGTAAAAGTACGAATTGGTCTTAGTAAGAAAAGAATTAATATTTCTAAGGGCAGAACAGCTCAGATTAAGCTTTGTGGAGCTAAGATTAAGAAAGTTTATTCAAAGAATAAAAAAATAGCAAATGCCAAGAAAAAGGGTAAATACAAAGTTAGTATTATGGCCAAGAAAAAAGGCATTGCTAAAATAAAAGTTGTTGGTAAGAATAAGAAGACTTATACATGTAAGGTTACAGTTGAAAATCCTTCAATTAATATACAGAAGGTTGTTTTAGCTAAGGGTGATAAGTCTTCGCTAAAAATCAAAAATACAAAACAAAAAATAACATGGTCATCTGAGAATGGTGAGATTGCATCTGTTGATGAAAAAGGTGTAGTTACTGCAAAGGCAGCAGGTGTTGTTACTATAAGTGCGATTGATGAAAGTGGAAAGACATATACTTGTGAGATAAAAGTTGAAGAACCAGTTATGGGTGCAAAAGAGTTATATATGGACGTTGATCAAAAGGCAACATTAACTCTTGCTGGTACTTCACAGCATATCACTTGGTCTACATCGGATAAAAATATTGCATCTGTTGATGAAAAGGGTTTAGTTATTGCAAAGTCAGAAGGCGTAGCAACTATTAGTGCAAAGGTTGAAAGTGGAGCAACATATAGTTGTAAAGTCACTGTTGTTAATGGTAAGTCAAATAAACCTGTAGATGAAAAAAGTACAGAAATAGAAACACCTACTACTGACGATAATGGTGCAGAAGTAGGTGAAGGAGATCCAGAAAATAAAGATGATCAAGGTCAGGGCGGCGAAGGTGATAAGGAAAAAGAATTCCATGTAAGTTTTGTGGATAATGAAGGTGGATGTACTCTTGAACCTGTTGTGGTTAAAGAAGGTACAACCATTGAATCACTTCCAAAACCATCATATAAAGAAACAAGAACATTCTTAGGATGGTTCTATGATTCTGAATTTATGATGAAAGCTCTTGATGATGATGTAATTGATACTACATTAATACTTTATGCTAAATCAGAGTTGGTTTTAGGAAAAACTCCTGAAGATGTCATAAAGACAACTGCAGTTAAGGATGCTTCACCTTTTTATACACTTACTGTTAAATCTACAGATAAGAGTTTAACAAAGGAACAAGTATTAAGTCAGATTGAAGTAACTAATGTAACTCATTCTGGTTCTGAAGATTACGAAATTAAAGATAATAATATTTCAATCAGTGGTGAGAATGGTACATATATACTTTCAGGTAAACAATTTGTATTAGGTGAAGTGACAGACGGATTTGAAGATGGTGCTAGTTATATAATTAAACTTCCAGATGCAGATGAAAATGGTAACGCAACATTATCATTTGAAGGTAAACCAAATTCTGTTAGAGAGTTTGATGTTAACGTTGCTGCTAAGGAAAAGAAGAGTATGACTATAGGTAGTGATGTAATAATGATTCCTACTACAAATCTTGATACACTAGCTGATGCTGAGGGTAATAAGCTTGATAATATTGATAGCATGCTCTATTCAGTTGATTCTGAAGGTAATGTAACAGAGAATGAAAATGGCCTTAATGGATACTTTGTATTTAAGGATGGTAAGGAAGAAAAGATTGAGGCTGGAACTACAGTTGCAATTTATAGTGGAATGGATCCAGTAGAAGCAATGAGTAATCCAGAAAAATTTGATGAAGGTGAAAATCATATTGCTTATGTATTTATTACAAAAGTAGAAGATGATAAGTATTATTTTGGTAATGCTGAGATTTCAGATATTATCAGAATGCCTGAAATTCTTCCAATACCTGCAGGTTCGGATTTAGGAATTGATGATTTAGATAATACTCGTGAAATTCCTTTATCAGAACTTGATTGGTCTGATGATAAATTTGCTGACATTAAGCTTGATTCAAAGACTACTTTAGATGAAGGCGATTTTATCACGTTCTATAAGGGTACTTATGGAACTGATGACATGCAGCGTGTTGGCAGTTATGAAGAAGTAACAAAGATTCTTAGAACTGGCGTTACAAAAGATGCAGTTGGAGATGACTGTGAATATATTGTATTTGAAACAAAAGCAGCGTCAGTAAGCGATATAGCTGATTCGGGTGAAACAAGTTATTCAAATCCTATTAATATTATGGATGAGTTATCACCGGAACAGATTCAAAAGATTGAAAAACAGTCTCTTAATGATGCAAAGAAGAGTGGATTTGTTGAAGAGGCTGGTAAGTATTTAGCTAAAACTGCTTTGGCAACAAAGAGATTTAAGGATATAAAAGGAATCGAAAAACTTAAAGATAAAGATATTGTTGTAAAAGGTGATATTGGCGGTGATGATGGCGACGGCGAAGATGATGACGACGGAAATGATGATCTCGGCGACGTTATAGAAAAGTCAGAGGACTTTTATGATAAATATAAGGACTACAGCGATAAGTATAAAGAAATGTTAGAAACCTACAAGCAGTTTGGTCTTGGTGGTGACGATGATGATGATGATGGCGCTGTAGAAGTATCACTAGAGGATATTGATGTATCAGTTGGAAGTGCAGATCAATTACCAGGTGGTATAGGTGTTCATCTTTATGTTAAATTCCAAATAGAAGTTACTGTTCCATCTTTTGGAGGCGGAGACGATGAAGACGGAAAAGAAGAAGGCAAGGAAGATGGTAAAGAAGACGGTAAAGAAGACGGTAAAGACAAAGACGATAAGGATGACAAAGATAAAGATGATAAGGACAAAGATGACAAAGATAAAGATGACAAAGATAAAGATGACAAGGATAAAGATGACAAGGATGAAGAAGCTGAAGAAGAGAATAAGTTAACGATTGAAGTTGAGGCAGACTTCGTACAGGAAATCCAATTAGACATGGGATTTGATGCAAGCATCGAATGGAATACAAGTTACTTAGTTCCATTTCCAGAAGATGTTGTATTCTCACCAAGTTTTACAACTGGAACATATACAGGAATTGATGTTAACGCATTAGTTTATACAGCAGGCCAGGATGATGGTATGGGTGTTGTTGCTGATGATGTTAAGGAAATGTATAGTGATATTTCTGAAGAATTGAAATCTTTGATGGATTCTGATGAAGTTGAAGATGCTGATGAAGCAGAAGAAGTAACAAGTTGGATTGCTCTTAGGTATAAGCAAATGCTTGAACAAGAGCATGATGCAATAACTCTTGTGGAAAAAACATTATTTGAAGCAAAATATGAATTATTCCCAGGTATTGTTGAATTTGGCTTAGAAGTTAAGTTCGTTGTAACAGTAGATGTTGTTGTATCATTAGGTATTGAATTTTCAAATATTCAGTGTAAGAAGACGGTATATGCAATTCATGTACTGAAAGGAAAATGTGATACTAATACAGTAGAAATAATTCCGGCAGAACTTGATTTTAAGTTCTATGTAATGGGAACCCTTGAACTGAAAGTAGGTTTTGAGGTAGAACTGTCGTTGCAATTAGTGGAGGGCTATCTTGGACAGGCATCTCTTACAGTTGCATTAGGCGCATATCTTGATATGTGTGGATTCTTCTACTATCACATTAATATAAATGATGGAAAGAAGAAGGAAAATGCAGCAGGTGCACTATTTGTAGAAGTTGGCATTTACTTAGAACTAGGTGCTGGAGCATCAGTTGGAAAGAATACTAAGTTAGTTAAAGGCAAACTATATTCATGGGATACAACCTTGTTTGAAGAGAAGTTCCCATTAAAGTCTTGGGGAGAGAATGAAGTACCACTTGACTTTAATACACTTCAGGAAGATATGCCTGATATAAGTTTAAGACAGTATGTTACTAAGTTTAAAGTACCTGATGCTTGGTATGAAGTTAATACATTGTCATTAGATGAAGGTGAATTTTCGGCGGTAACTTATGGTGATGATAGTTATGGTGTTGAACTTACAAATAAGTGGTTTGAATATATTCCAGAAGAACACATTATTCAGTTAAAAGACGGTTTCGAAGGCATGGAAGCAGAAACTGATGCAACATTCTATTATAAAAATGGAGCAATTCCGTTATCATATGCTAAGATGACAAGAACTATTCATATAACATGGGATAATTATTTAGATGGATATGCTATTACTCCAAACACTAATGGTGGTTCATATGTTGAAGCAATAGTAGGTAAGATTGGAACAGGAATAAGAAAACCTAAAGATCCAACAAAGAAAGGATATGTATTTGATGGATGGTACTTATCGGATGGAACATCTTATGAATTCCCAGAAACAATGCCGGATAAGAATGTAGAAATTTATGCTCATTGGAAACCGGCTACAGATACACCTTACACAGTTTACTATTATCTTGAAAATCCGGATATGGATGGAGAATATATGCTTGATGGTAAGAAGGTTTACAGAGGAACAACTGATACAACAGTTACTCCAGAAGTACTAGCACCAGGAGCATACAAGAAGTCCATTGAAGGTGAAGAAGAGAAATATGCTAAATATGATACACCACAAAGCAAGGAAGTAACAATACTTCCAAGTGGAGCGGCAGTACTTAGATACTATTATGATATTAGCAGGAGTAAAACTACTTTTAAGACAGGTGATAAAGGATTATTAGGTGATGTTACATTAACAACAAAATATGGTGATCCAATATTTGCACCTGAATATTCAGCATATGGATATGAATTTACAGGATGGAAGGATGAAAAGACTGGAAAAGTAGTTAACCTTGATGAAATCATAAGTAACAATGAAAATAGCGAAGATAAGGATAAGAATGGTATTGCAGGTGCAATTAAGAAAGCTGACGGAAAGGATACAACATATATTGCACAGTGGCAGCCTCGAACAAACATCCTTTATCGTGTTGAATATTATGTACAGCAGTTGAGCGGTGCATATACAGTTCAGTCAATTACTTATGGACAAGGAAAAGCAGGAGATGCTATCACTGAAGATGCTGTAAGAAATCAGACTATGAAGTTTAACATGGTTGATGAATATGGTACAGAAAGTGAAAAGGTTGGAACAGCTGATCAGTTATTTACACAAAAAGATGGTGATGAAGATGTTATATTCTATGATGGAATGAAGACAGATGGCGCACCAGTATCTGAAAGTAATCCTGCAGAAATTAAAGCAGATGGATCAAGAGTAGTTAAAGTATATTATTCACGTAAGATGCGTACAGTAAAACTTACAACTAATGGAACTGATGAAAGTCCGGTTTATGGTGATTATGACGTATGTTACGGTGGAAAGATTGCACTTCCTATTCCAGTTAAGGAAGGATATACATTCCCTGGATTTAAGGATGCAAACGGAGATTACCTTGATGGTATTTCAGTGGATGCATCAGGTAATGATGTATTTGTAAATGAAGAGAATGGATTCGTTGTTGTAACAGTTAAGAATGATGTTACATACACAACGGACGGACTTATGGCTAATAGCTACAAAGTTACATACGATGCTAATGGTGGAATGTTAACAGGTAATGCATCGCAGGTATTAACTTTCGATGAGAAAGCTAATTTATATGATGCACCTACGGCAGCAAGCAGTGATGTAGAATTTGCTGGTTGGAAAGACTATGCAAGTGGTAAAACATATCAGGCTAAGGAAGAAGTTATTAACTTAACATCTTTAGCAAATGCTGAGATAACTCTTGTTGCACAGTGGAAATCAAAAGCATATTCGGTAACTTATAATCTTGATGGTGGAACCATTGAAGAAGGAGCAAATCCTGATACATACTATTCAGATAAACCTGCTAAGGCATTGGCATATCCAGTGAAGCTTGGTTATACATTTGAGGGATGGTTCTCAGGTGATGAAAAGGTTGTAAGTCTTTCAGGCGGAAGAAAAGGTGACTTAAACCTTGTTGCAAAATGGAGTCCAATTGAAGGAGTGCATTATGTGGTTAACCACTATACACAGGATATTGGCGGTGAAGGAAGAACACTTTATGCTACAGAAAGCTTTACAGGAGAAACGGGTGCTGAAGTAACTCCAAGTGTTAAAAATATTGAAGGATTTAATTCACCATCTGCAAAGACAGTAACAATTAATGGTGATGGATCTAGCTCAGTAGATTATGTATATACAAGAAAGCAGTACAAACTCACATTGAATTTAGATGGAGGAAGCATTTCTGGTAAGGACACAGTAGAAATCAATCTATACTATGGTGAAAACATTGATGTTACAACTCCACAAAAAGATGGATTTGTATTTGCTGGATGGTTAAATGATGGTGAGAAATATACAGATTCTGTAATGCCTAATAGTAATTTAACTCTTAAAGCAGCTTGGGCAAATGCAGAAGGAAGTATAATTGTAAATCATTACAAACAGGATACAAATGGAGAATATACTATACTTGCGGATAGAGAAGTAGTTACAGGTAATGATGGTGATGAATATACTCCAGTTGTAAAGAACTATGAACACTTTGGTAAACCTGCAAATGTTGAAACAGTAGCATTTGCTGAGGGAAGCGTAGTTAGTGTGGATGTTAGATATCCACGTGATAAATATAAGCTTACTTGGAACTTAAATGGTGGTAGTGCAACTAATGATTATACTAGCGGCACTGTATTCTATGGACAGGCTATAGTTGTTCCAGTTATGGAAAGAGATAACTATTCATATGTTTGGGATAATACACCAGAAGGTACAATGGGAGCGAAAGATGTAACTTATAGTGCTATATGGACTGCAAAACAAACCAAGATTGCATTTGATACTATGGATGGCATAGTTGAGGGCGAATTGGAGAGAATCGTAAATGTTGGAGGTAAATATGGTGAGTTACCAACTCCAACTAAAGTTAATGCAGAATTCTTAGGATGGTATGATGAGGCAGAGGGTGGAAACAAGGTAACTAATGATACTGTAGTTTCTAACGCAAGCAATCATTTATTATATGCTAGATGGAAATATGTTCAGGCAGGAATTACATATATAGGTATTAATGATACTGATGTTAATGATAATCCTACAATGGTTGAACTTGGTAAGGAGACTATAATTAAGGCTCCACAAAGATTAGGTTATAAATTCTTAGGATGGTCAGATGGCAAGAGTGATAAGTTATACATGGAATATGTAATCGCAGCAGATGCTGATCCTGACATAGTTCTTACAGCTAATTGGGAATCAATTAAATATGCATTACAGTTATATAGCTATAGCGGATTATATCTCGTTAAGTATTTTGAATACGGAGAAGATTTGACACAGATAGCTCTTCCAAAGAATGAAGGCTATAGATTTACAGGTTGGAAAGATGTTAATAGTGGTGAAATCATTGATAGTCTTCCAGAGACAATGCCAGAGAAGGAATTAAGTTATGTGGCACAATGGGAAAAGATAGAATATAGAATTATATTTGAAAATCTCTATGGCGCAGAAGTTGATGAAATCAGATGGACTGTTGAGGATAGTAATTTTGAAGTTCAACCACCAACAACTAATAGATATGGCTATGATTTCGGAGGATGGTATAAGACTAATGAATATAATGAAGATGACCGTGTTGAACGTATGAAACCAGTAGCTAATAATGTTAGATTATATGCTAGATGGATTCCAAGAAAATATAAGATTAACTTATATTATAATGGTGGAAAAGATTCAAAAGGTTTAGAGTTTAATACAGATAAAGACAATATATTTACTTTTGATGAAACGAAATCATTAAAGACTATTAGTTCTTTAGGACTTTATAGAAATGGATATACATTTGAAGGTTGGTCAAAGACACAGGGCGGCGACGTTGCTTTCGAAGATGGTTATACATTTACAAGTGGTCATAATGAATTATATAATGGCGAAGAGATAGTAAATCTATATGCAGTATGGAGCTTGATTACTTATTCAATTACTTATAAATCTGTTCTAGTAGGAGCAGACGTAGATGAGAATGGTACAAGTAATCCAGTTGCCTATTCTGTAGAAAGCGAAGACTGGACATTGAAAGTTCCAAGAGAAATCAAGGAAGGTTATCAATTCCTAGGTTGGAGCGATGCAAGTGGTGAATTGATTGAAAGCGGAACACTTAAACTTAAAGGTGAAGTTGGAAACAAAACATTAACTGCACAGTGGAGATATGCAGGTACATATAGTATTGCACTTAAATCATCATCGGCTCAGACACCTACAGGTGATGGAACTTCAGTATTTAAGATTACTAGAAGTATCCCTACTGGTGTTAAGGTTACAGATGATCCACAGCGAGTATACTATAGAACAGTTAATGGAACTGCAATTGGTGGAACAGTTGAAGTAGTTGGCGCAGCTGGAGAAGAAAAAGACAAAACATCAGCGAATAACTTCTACCATGTTGGTGGAGAAAATACATATGCATTCTTTGATGGAATCAATGAGTGTTATTCATTAGAGAATAATGAGAAACATATGGGTACAATTGATTCAGCAACAGGTAATGCAGAAGTTGAATTTACTGTTAAGCGTGAAAAAGCATCTATCCGTTACTATGGACATGAAACTCCAGCAGACAGGAATGGTATATATGCACACTTATATAATCTAAATGGAACAAATACTAGATATTATACTGCAGAAATATATAGAATTGAAAGTGCTAGAGGTGCTGTAACGGGTCTTTATGGAACTAAAGAAGCAAAAAGAACAATGACTATGCCAACGAATAAATTATTAACCGATTCTATAATTTACGGAAATATGGTAAGTATAAAGGATGATCCTAATGGAAATAAGAAATTTAATGAAGCTCAAAGTACGGCATCAAATCCTATTGATATTAGTGATATAACGAAGTCAGAAAGAGGAGTTTATCTAAGACAGGCTAGTACAAATGCTCGGTTAAAGATTAGAGTTTATGCTGATTCTGATGAGGATTGGGATACTACAGAGTGTGAATATTATTTAGGTTATAAGATTGGTAATGATTTTAATATTGAAAGATGGGGTGGTGAATGGTTAGATGAAGATGCTGGTGATCAATGGGCTGATGTAGGTGGTCCAAAATATGTTCCTTGGGATAAGTTAGATAATGGTAAGGTTTATTACTATGGTAAAACAGATCATGAGTGTTTAGGAGATATGTGTTTCTGGACAAAGAAACATGAGTTTACATTATCATTTACTGATTCAATAGGCCCAGATCAGATTGGTATTGCACCAGCAGCAACTACAAATTATAAGAAGGGTGATAAGGTTAAGTTCTCAGTAGTATTTGATGAATTAATTAGTAATTATAGTAATGTTACAGTAGATACAAGTAAATTCTCAAAATACATGCCAATTAACAATGTAACTTGTACAGGTGGAAAGGGAACGAATGTCCTTACATTTGAAGGCACAGCTACTAAAGATTTTGAGAATGGTACATTTAGTAATGGATCAGGAACTAATAATGAATTAATGGATATTAAGCCAATCAACGGCGGAACTATTAAGGATATTAGGGGAAATAATAGAGCTAGCTAAAATACAATTAAATATTGAATCACAATATGTGATAATTAGATAAAAGAGTGGGAAGACTTCTTCCCACTCTTTTAATGTGAATTATTTTTATTTCACAGGCAATACATATCTAATAATTGCCCAAAACTGAAATGATGTTCCAATAACAATTAATACATGAAATACTGAATGCATGTATTTGTGTTTCTTACCAAGGCCGTATAATACAGCACCAATTGTATAGGCAATTCCGCCTGCAAGAATAAGAATGAATGCGGTTTTGCCAATTGAATTCCAAGTTTGTTTTACAAAAAGAATAGCACACCATCCCATGCCGAGATAGCAGATGTTTGAAAACAAACTATATTTCTTTAAGTCTATTGCAGTAAATACTGTGGCGATTGCTGCAAGTCCCCATATAATTCCAAACATGGTCCAAGCAATTACAGGATAGTGTCTTCTTATTGAAACAAGAATGACTGGTGTATAAGTTCCTGCTATCATAAAGTAGATTGTGCAATGATCTAGAATCTGCATAACCTTCTTTGGAGTTCCTTTTGGAAGTCCATGATAAATAGATGACATACAGTAAAGTACTACCATTGTAATTCCATAAACGCAACTACTTACAACACCCCAGACATCACCATATACAGCTGCAATAATAATGCAAAGTATCATATAAATAATCGCAAATCCGCCACCGACGATATGCGAAACCATATTAAAAATTTCTTCCCCTCTTGTGTAATTCGGAAGAACTCTGTCTGCTAATTTTGTTCTTTTTTTCTTAGCCATAATCCTACCTCTTCTCATTGTATTCGTGATAAGTTTTATTATATCAGCAAATTCTATTTTTGCAAGTGTGTCACAACATGTGGTAATGAATACTACATCATATAGTATAACTCAATAGTGTTCAAAGTCAAGGAAAGAAAGATTTTCTTAAGAAATCAGAATGGTGTCAAAATATTGTATCCACAAATTATCCACAAATGATTTTGTGTCAAAAAATTAATGTTTATAACTTGGGTTAAAAGATGTCGATAAGTAATATTGACATCTTTTTCGCTTGGGATTATAATGTGCCTAACAAGTCAAGAAGTAACTTGCAAATATTGACACAGGGGAAGTATGTCTATGTATAAAAGGAGGTGTAGGGATTGGATATTTTGGCACTTTTCGATGAAGATGTCTCGTATACGAGTGCATTTGCTGATTATTTAAATAGAAAAAAGGTGCTGGCTTTTGATGTATATGTTTTTTCAAATTTGGATTTGCTTAAAGATTTTCTTTTGAATAAAAAGGTTAATGTATTAATTGGGAGAAAGGATATTTTGGGCTTATTTGATGATTATGACATTGACAGGAAGATTGTTTTAAGCGATGGGTCTATGGTTTCGGAAGGGAATGAGTTCTCTATATATAAGTATGATTCCATGGATAAAATAGTGAGTCAGATTTCTGGAATGTATGGATATTTAAATACACATAATAAGAATGGCTTTGAAGGAATGATTGGTGTGTATAGTCCATACTCGATGAGCGGGAAACTTGATTTTTCTTTGGGATACGCGCTTTCTTTGTCGAAGAAATGTAAGACACTTTACATAAATTTGGAAGAATTTTCTGGACTTGGTACTTATATATTGGAGAATGAGTCAGGACATATTAAGGATTTGGCAGATTTAATGTATGAGTATGAACAACTAAAAATGGGGAATCACGTTAGGTATGTTGAAAACATATATAAAAAGGATGACTTGGATGTGATATTACCTATTAGGTATGCTAAGGATTTGAGAAGCATAGATTCTGGCGTGTGGGGTGATGCGATTAATAAGTATGCCATAGCGCATGGCTATAAGAGGGTTGTTGTTGATTTTGGAAATATGCTTGAAGATCCATTTTACATTATGGATTTATGTAAGGTGATTTATATTTTAACACCTAAGCATACTTATGAAAAAAAGAGGATGAAGGAGTTTGTTGAGTATGTTTTGGGGAGTGGTAATGAAAGCCTTTTGGAGAAGGTTGTTACGGTGGATTTACCAGAGTACAAAGCTCCAGATAGAATTGATGATTTCTATGAATTAGAGGAAGGAGATTTTGGTCAGTTTATTAGGGAGTTGATTGATGAGGTTAGCATAGTTTAAAACGTGTTGGGGGATTGCTTGATGGTTGATGTTGAAGAAATAAAGCTTGATGTGCTTGAACGTATGGACGGTTTTGATGACATAACAGATGATGATATTTTTGAATGTATTGATGAAAGTATAAAGGAGTACGGTGAAAAAGTTATGATGTCTGTTAAGGAGAGAATAGAAGCAAGACGTCAGCTTTTTAATAAGATTCGAGGTCTTGATATTTTAGAAGATCTTCTTAATGATGAGAGAATAACTGAGATTATGGTTAATGGGCCATATGAAATATATGTTGAAAGTGATGGGAAGGTAAAAAGGATAGAGAAGGCATTTGCTGATACTCAGAAACTTTCGGATATTGTTCAAAGAATAGTCGGAAATGTAAACAGAAGAGTTAATGAAAGAAGTCCCATAGTTGATGCAAGTATTCGGGGTAAGTTTCGAGTTAGTATCGTTTTGCCACCTATAGCTATTAATGGTCCGATTCTTACTATTAGAAAGTTTAAGAAGGGCTTGATGGATATTGATAGTTTGATTGAACTTGGAAGTGTGAATGAGGAAATTGCAGAATTTTTATGTGAGATTGTTAGGGCAAAATATAACATTTTTATAAGCGGTGGAACGAATACTGGAAAAACTACTTTTTTAAACATTCTTTCAAACTTTATTCCAAAGGACGAGAGAATTATAACCATTGAGGATTCCATTGAATTACAAATTAAAGGTATTGGAAATCTTGTAAGGTTAGAAGCAAGATCGGGAAATGTTGATAAGGATATTTTAGTTACAATAAGGGATTTGATTAAGGCATCGCTTCGTATGAGGCCGGATAGAATAATTGTAGGTGAAGTTAGAGGAAGTGAGTGCATAGATATGTTATCTGCCATGAATACAGGACATGATGGAAGCATGAGTACTGGGCATGGTAATTCACCGAAGGAGATGTTAACAAGATTAGAAACTATGTGTTTATTTGGAATGGATATTCCGCTAGTGGCGATTAGAAATCAGATAGCTGCAAGTCTTGATATTTTAATTCATATTGGAAGACTAAGAGATGGTAGCAGGAAGGTTTTATCTATATGTGAAGTATTAGGTGTTAAAGATGGAGAAATCGAAATGAAGACATTATATAAATATGTTGAAGAAGGAGAGGATAAAAATGGCAGAATCCTGGGAAAGTTTGTTAAATGCTCGGAACTTAAAAACACAGGAAAACTTAGAGCAGCAGGAATTAAAAACGAAAGAAAGTGCTAGAAAAATAATAAGGATATCTGTTGTGGATTTAGGCTTGATGTTATTAAGTTATGCGATTCTTTCTGCAGTTGTTTCTTTTATCTTTTATGATAATTTGTTATTCTGCATATTTTTGATTCCGCTTGCATATCCATATATCAGAGTACTTAGTGGCGAATTGATACTAATTAGAAAAAAGAATTTAAAAATGCAGTATATGGAATGTCTTAATGCCATGGCGAATGCTGTTGATAGTGGGTATAGCATAGAAGGTAGTGTAAGTAAGGCTAAGGATGTAATAGAAATACTTTATGGTAGAGACAGCCTGATGTATAAGGAAATAGTTAGAATGGAGGGTAGACTACGCTTAGGTGTAATGGTTGAGGATGTTTTTGATGAGTTTTCAAAAAGAAGTGGGTTAATTGAAGCCTATGATCTAGCTGGTGCTCTTAAAATAACCAAAAGATATGGTGATAACATAAGTAATGTTCTAAAAACGGTTTCTAATAATATATCTAGTGAGACAAATGTTGAGAATGAAATTGAAGTATTGATATCTTCGAAAAAATATGAACACCTGATTATGTGCGTTGTTCCAATATTTATGATGTTGTATATGAGAGTAGCAGCACCAGAGATGATGAAGTATTTATATGTTGGATTTGGAAGATTTATTATGACAATATGCCTGGCTGGGTATGTGTTTGCTATTTATATAGGGATAAAATTACTTAGAAAAACTAAATTTGAATAGATAAGGAGTAGGAATTGAGTAAGGTTATAAGCGTTTTTATTATTTTGATTTTAATATTTTTCATTGCAACATTTAGGTATAAGAATAAATTTTTAAAAGGCGCTAATAAAAAGGAGTATAAATTATATGTAATCTTGGGAAGTGGTTTATTTATTGTTGACCTTATTCCTAAGAAGATTATAAAACCCTATATAAGAAAACTTGCTAATAAGTATAGGCAGATTTACGTGACTAGTGATGTGAAAAATAAGTGTTATCTGTATGTTGCGGAGAAGATATGTGAAAGTTTAATTTGTCTAATCTTAGTATTGATGTTTGTAGTTGTGTATTTACTTAAGAGTAGTGGGGGAGAGGACATAAAAAGAATAAAAAGACCAAGCGAAGATATGCCTGAGAGTAAGTACTATTTAACTGCAGATGGAGATATAAAAGAGAACATTAATCTTTTAATTGGATCAAAGGAATACACAAAAAAAGAAGCATATAAATTATTTGATAAAAGAAAAGGCGATTGCATAAAGCGCATGCTTAATAAAAATGAGTCTTTGAATAAGGTGAATACATCGCTTAATATAGAGGATGTTGAGTATTCAGATGGTATGCTTGCTCAATGGCAAGTACAGGGTGAAGTTATAAATTATGATGGAAGCATAAATATAGATGTGATAGATAGTAATAAGGTTAGTAGTGAAATGATACTAACAATAAGCTATAAAGATTTTTCTAAAGACTATAAAGTTGATATAACTGTCGGAAATGTAAAACAATCCATACAGGATAAGGTTCAAAAATATATTGATGAACAGGATAGGACGAGTGATTATGTTGTTTTACCAGAAGAACTTGATGAGGAAAAGATTGGGTTTAGAAGTAAGAAAAATATTCTTTGGATTTTTATTTTAGGTATTGGAGTTTTGTATGCATTTGCTATGTTTTTCTTAAGAGATTTGGATATAAAGGATAAGCTTAGGGATAGGCATGAAGAGATGGTATCTGACTATCCGAAAATACTTAATAAATTCGTTCTCTTACTTAGAGCAGGTTTGGGTAATGTTAAGGCTTTAGAAAGGATTATTCTTGAGTATGATGCAAGGGGTGAATATAGATATGCATATGAAGAAATAAAGTATATGCTTTATAGAATTAGATTAGGAGAAGGTGAAGAAAAAGCATATGAGAATTACGCTAAAAGATGTAATGAAATGTGTTATTCGAAATTTGCTGGGATGTTAGCAGAAAATTTGAGAAGGGGAAATTTAAATCTGGGTGATGAATTAAGTGATGAACTTAATAAAGCTTGGAAGGAAAGAGAAAATGTATTAAGGATAAAAGGAGAAAGAGTTGGAACGAAACTTGTAATACCAATGATTTTAATACTTATTATTACTCTTGTAATGATAGTTGTTCCTGCTTTTATGTCCATGAAAGGAGTGTAAAATTTATGAGAAAAATTGACGAGGTATTTATAAAACTTAAGGAGTATTTAAAACAAAGTTTACAGGATGAATGTGGAATGGGTGTAATTGAAGTAACTTTGATTGTGGTTGTTTTAGTTGGTCTTGCGATTTTGTTTAAATCAGAGATTGAAGCAGTTGCAGCAATTGTATTTAAGAGCTTAAGAAGTAAGGTGAATAATGTTTAATGAAAAAAGAAAAAGGTTCGATTAGTATATATGCGGCCATTTCTTTTACTTGCATAATTGCTCTTGTATTAACACTTATAGAAGCGGGAAGGTATGAGTATTGTGGGGCTAATCTTTCAATAGTAACTAACAATGCAGTCGAGTCGGCCATGGGGGATTATGCAAATGAATTAGTGGATGAATATGGTTTGTTTTTAAATGTAAATACGGATGATGAACTTGTCGGAAAAATCGATGAATATGTTTTAGCAAATATAAGTGGGTTTGAAGGTGATTACATAGATCTTTTATCTGTTGCAAATTATGAAATACCTAGTAGAGAAATAAAACACATAACCGATGATGGTGGAAGTTTTATGGCTAAGGAAGTTTCGGATTATATGAAGATTAAGGTGGGAGAAGATGCAGCTAGTGCATTAATAGATAAGTATGGTAATTCCGCAGCTATTGGAAATATTTCTTCTTTTATAAAAAGTGTCAAAAGTGCAAAGAAAAAGATTGAAAGAGTTGCAGAAGCAGCTTCTGATTTATACGACGCATATGAAAACATTAAGAATACTGCCGATGAAATAAAGGATGATATAAGAGGAATAAAAAAAGCAGTAAAAAATATGCGGGAAGTAATTGAGGATTACAAGGCAGATGAATGTGAGTTTGAGGACTTAGAAAAAGCATATAATATTTTGGTTGGTCAAGTTGATAATCTAAAGAAGGATTTAGAAGATATATCATCTTTTGGAGAGAAAGCAACAGATAGTAAAAGTGAATATGAGGAAGGTAAAGAAGAAGCACAAAGTATTTATGGACAGATTTGGCCGGATGAAGAAACACCGGAAACAGAAGATGAACTTTTAGATAACTATGATGATGTTAAAGATGTTATCGAGGTTATAGAAGGTATAGATTTATCCGATTTTGATAAAACAAAAAAACTTGCAGAGGAAAATGCGATAAAAATAATTGAAAGAAAATTAGATAAATTAACAGAGAGCATTGATGTAGCAAAAACAATTAAGAATCTGACAAAAGGCATAAAGTTAGATGGTATTATAAATAATCCAAATAAAAGTATGGGAAAGAAAAATGGATATGGAGTTAGTGGAAAGGATATTGTGAAATATGTTGAGAATATTTCAGAAGATATTATTTTAGGACAGGTTATGGATGTATCCAAAGTATCTAACTTGAAAATTAATAGAGATGATGAGAGCCCTTCGAATATAAAAGATAAAGGAAAAGGTAATATTAAAAAAATAGATGAAGCTCTTTTTAGTTTATATTGTGCTGATGTATTTGCTTCATATACTGATAAAAAAGAGGATTCTTTATTAAACTACGAGATGGAATACATATTATGCGGTCATGAAGGTGATAAAGAAAATTTATCTGAAAGTGTTGCTAAGTTGCTTGCTCTTCGTGAAGCGACTAATGTAATTGCTATATTAAGTAATCCGGATATGTTGAATGAAGCAAGAACTCTTGCACTTTCTACCTTTGGACTTACAGGTGTTCCTGCGATTACTGTTCTTGGAGAGGTGCTTATTGTTGCAGCCTGGGGGTATGCTGAATCCGTATTGGATGTGAGGAATTTGCTAGCGAAGGGAAGATGCAAATTGATAAAGAAAAGAACGGATTTTAAATTATCGCTGGGAAATATAGGTTCTATAATGAATGGTTCCTTTGTTGAAACAGAAGGTGAAGGAGAAACAATTCATGATGGTCTAAATTATAAGGAATTTTTGGAAATATTAATGTTTGCTACTGGTAAAACCTCTAAGTATTACCGAGCTATGGATTTGATTGAAGAAAGAACAAAGCAAAAAAAAGACGATTTTAGAATGAACCAATGCATTGTTAAAGCTTCGGTAGATATAAAGTATGAATTAAAGCCTTTGTTTATCAGTAAGGATATAACTAAAAACTTTATGGAAGGTGGAACTGTTTTTGTGAATCGAAAAGCGGAATATGGATATTAAAGAAAGACTAACTATTAAAAGTCAAGTCAAAAAATGATATTTTTTGATTAAAGTGCAGAAATGCATTTTAGATATATTTTGAACT
>ODAJ012145002.1_pt1 | contig 45111 bp, 53 predicted proteins | sample 1539241 | NCBI WGS metagenome assembly ODAJ01 (sample SAMN02144231, study PRJEB22623) | gut metagenome | biome: sheep rumen | host: Ovis aries | place: New Zealand
TGTAGCAACACTATAGTCTCGATGTGCACCGTCTGCGGAAACATATCCACTGCTCTCACCCTCTGCAACGTGTACCCGTTACTGCACAGGTACCTGAGATCGCGGGCAAGGGTCGCGCTGTCACAGCTTACATAAACTATTTTCCCGGGCTTTACCGTTAATATTGCATCAAGGGCTCTTTCATCCATGCCCTTTCTCGACGGATCAAGGATCATGACGTCCGCTTGTATCCTGTCTCTGTTTGCCTGAAGATATTCCTCCGCTGCCGCACAGATGAATTCAACATTTTCCTTGTTATTTAAAGCGGCATTTTTCTCCGCGTTTCGTATTGCCTCAGGAACGATTTCTATTCCGTGTACTTCCTTTGCCATGTCGGCAAGGCACAGACCTATTGTTCCTACGCCGCAGCATATGTCCCATACCTCCTCCTTACCGGACAGATCCGCATAGGCCCTGATCACTCCGTACAGCTTTTCGGTCTGTTCATGGTTTATCTGATAAAATGATTCCGGAGATATTTCAAATACCATATTCATCAGCGTATCTCTGATAGTCTCGCTGCCCCATAGAGTAATGGTCCTTTTTCCGAGGATGACATTAGTTCTTTCATTATTTATATTGACGCATATGCTCCTTATGCCATTTACCTTTATCAGTTCCTTTACCAGCTCATTCTCAAAGGGTATCTGCTCTGCTTTCTCCCCGGCCGAATTTGCGTTTACCGAACCTTTTACTGAACCGCTTCCGGAGCGGGTCACGGCGTCAGCTCCGTTGACGATAATACAGACCATTATTTCACCGGAGCAAGCCCCCTTTCTTATCAGGATATGTCTTATCAGTCCTGTTCCGGTTTCCTCATCATACGGTTCTATTTTGTATTTCCTGAAGTGTTTCAATAAAATATCAACTATTATTTTATTTTCCGACGCGCCGAGATAGCAGTCGCTGCACTCGACTATCGCATGGCTTCTGGAAATATAAAATCCTGATATAATATTACGGTTGTTATCGTAACCGACGGGATATTGCTCCTTATTCCTGTATCTGTAGGTGTCAGAGGCGCCTTCTATGGGTTCCATTATCCTGTCTGTAAACTCCGGCGTAAAGCCGCCTATCCTTATGAGATGCTCTCTGACCTTTTTCTGTTTGTAACAAAGCTGTGCCTCGTAAGACATCGACTGAAGATTACAGCCGCCGCATTTTCTGTGCAGACTGCACCGGGGTTCTGTTCTGTCGGCAGATGGTAAAAGTATCTCCTCCACTCTTGCGTAACCGTAATTCTTTTTTACCATGGTGATCCTCGCCTTTACTCTGTCACCAATAACTGTATCCTTAATAAAAAGGGTATAGCCGTTAATTTTGCCTATACCCTCTCCATTATCACTTATATCCTCGATCACAGTTTCTATGATCTGATTTTTCCTGTATTCCATTGTCATATGTCACCGGTCTTTCTGATATTCGATTCAAGGAGCTTATTAAAGCCCAGCCACCCTGTACTGGCGGCAGATTTCAGCTGCTCAGTGAAGGTCTCCATTTTGGCATCGGTATTATCAGCAAAATTCAGGGCCATAGCCTCCATTAAAGCAGGCTTCTTGGGAGACCCGAATTCATATTCGCCATGATGAGCCAGAATGCAGTGCTTTACCTCACTGGCCAGCCTTTCCGGAAAACCATCGATCGCCTTTATTTTTTCGGCGATCATTTCACTTCCCATTACTATATGTCCCAAAAGCTGCCCGTCATCCGTATAATCGTTAAGGGGAAAATCAGACAGCTCCTTTATTTTCCCGATATCGTGAAGCATTGCCACTGACAAAAGCAGGTCTCTTTTCAGCAGGGGATACGCCTTGCAGTAAAATTCACAAAGCCTTGTAACACTCAAAGTATGCTCTAAAAGACCGCCTATAAACCCATGATGTACCGACTTGGCGGCGGAGCTTCTTTTGAACCTGTCCGCAAAGCCCTCGTCGTCTTTGAAAAATGAGCTGCAGAGCCTGTTAAGATAAGGATTTTTTACAGAATCTATATAAGATATAAGCTCTTCATACATAGTGTCTATATTTTTTTCGGAGACAGGCAGGTAATCTTCAGGATAATATTCACCCTCCCTTGCCTTCCTTACCCTTGAAACACTCAGCTGAAGCGCAGAATTGAACTCCTTGACAAGCGCATTGATCTCGACATAATCAAGTGCTTCAAAATCCTCTATCCCGGCGGAATTAGGGTCCCATATCTTTCCCTCTATGGTCCCTGTCCTGTCCTGAAGGATTATATTATCATATGGCTTTCCGGCCTTTGTAACAGCAGACGTTTTCTGCTTTACAAGATAAATGCCCTTAATATTATCACTTTCGTGAAATGCTTCAATAAACTTCATTAATGATCCTTTCAAAGCTGTATTTTATACTCAGAGCTTCCCCAATACCACCTCGTAGGAAATGTCTACATATTCCTCCCGGCCCATACGCTTTATGGTCACGGCGGTAGTATCCTTAGGCTGACACTTAAGCATGGCCTCCCTGTAATCCGTAAACGAGGAGATTTCATTAGTGCCGAGCTTTACTATCACATCCCCGTTCTGAATGCCTGCCTTCATTGCGGGAGAATCTGAAACCACCTGAGTCACATAGGCTCCCTTGGGTATATCATAGGCCTCAGAGATCTCATCGGTAACATCTGTCCCCTGTATACCCAGACAGGCTATATCCTGACCGTTAAGGATTTTTTCTATGGTAGACTTAAGATCTGAAATTGAGTACGCCCGGATAAGGTTTTTAATATCCGGATTATTCCCGTCATGACAGATAATTCCCAATATCTTCCCGTCAAAATCACATAATATCCCGCTGGCATTGGTCGATCCGTAAATATCCGTCGTAAGTAAGGAAACATTACTGTCGATCTTATCAACAACGATGGAGGAGGAGGTGATCTGCCCGATTGCTATCGAATCAATGACCCCTATAGGATCCCCGATCGCTATGACGGGCTTTCCCTTTACAGACCGTGCTCTGCTGTTGCCAAGCTCTGCCATCTTATAGCTCTGTCCCGTACCCTCCTCGATCCTTGAAAGCTCTATCGCCGCAACGGAAAGTCCGGTATTTTTATCGGATTTTTTAAGGACTGCAGGGTACCTGTTCCCATCATAAAAGGTGACCTGTATATCATCCGCCTCTTCTATCACGCTGGTCCTTACGAGTATCAGCAGCTCCTTTCCGTTATCGGCAAGGATAACGCCGCTGGTCTGGTCCTTGCTTTCATAAGGGTTTTGAAACCAGTCCCTGTCTGAATGAACAGCTGTCACGGTCACGATGCACTTCTTTATCTCATCCGCTACGTCCTCTATCTTCTGATAGAGCAGGGTATAATCATTTATTTCAAACTGCTTATCCACGACAGAGCCTGCCTGTATCGACTGTCCGGAGATAGTAACGGCTATATCCTCCTTTGAGTCGGGATCCTCCTGCCCGCTGCTGTCTTCATTAGCGTCAGGCTCCTCCGTCAGCACCTCGTCATTCAAAACGGCCTGAGTAACTGTGTTTTCCTCCGGCCCGTCCTTATGTTCGTAAGCGTCATCCTTAACGGCTTCGCTGTCATCACCATTATCTGTAGGATCGGGCTCCTTATTGTCAGCTTCCTTATCCTTCTCTTCGTTATAGACAGCAGTATCAGCAGGACTTGCCGCCTTATCCTCTTTGACAGCACCTTGCAGCGTACCATCAGCCGGGGCCGCAATTTCGTCATTATCTGCCGGCTCCTTCAGTTTAATAAAATTAACCTCATTGGCAGAGACAAATTCCTCTACCCTGGGCAAAAGAAGGACATAGGTAAAAGAGGCTACGACACCGAACAGAACAGCCAGAAAAAAAGTAAAAAGGACCTTCAGGAACACTCTTCTTTTATTGACAGGACGTTTTTTTATGGTTTCAGAGATAAATTTATAGGATTCATCAGGATTATTAGCAGGATCCATGAAACAACCTCACCTTGATGACTGGCAGAAGCAGCACCTTTACAGCACCGTAAAACCGCTTCCGCGAATGGTATCATTATAAGCAACAGTTCACCTGGTAAAACTGCTATCATTATAACGTATTCATTTTCAAGATACAACCCTGGCTCATTGCTAAAAAGGATGGTTTCTGATAAACTTACATTATGAATATCAATGCCAGACAAACACTTGAGCTTGAAAAGATCCTCGATATGCTTGCCGATAAGGCCTCCTCCCAGGCAGGAAAGGAGATGTGCAGAAAACTCCTTCCCTCTTCAAAGCCTGAGGTCATTGAGGTTATGCAGACCGAAACGGAGGATGCTTTGAACCGGCTCATTAAAAACAGTGCCGTATCCTTCACTTCCTCCATAGATATACGTGACTGCCTTTCCGGCCTTAAAATAGAGCGTACCTTAAGCATTCCGGAGCTTCTTAAGATATCAGGCCTTCTGGAAGCCACCGCAAGGATCATAGCCTACGGACGAACGGATACGGAGGATTCCCTGACCCGTTATTTTGATATGCTCAAGCCCCTGTCGGAGCTTAAGAATGAGCTCGACCGCTGCATAATATCCGATGAGGAATTAAGCGATGACGCAAGCAGTACGCTCAGGCAGATACGCAGGCAGATACAGCTTACAGGGGACAGGATCCACTCCGAGCTGACCCAGATGGTCAATAAGCGGTACAGGTCATATCTTCAGGACAGCGTTATCACAATGCGGGGAGGCCGCTACTGCATTCCTGTGAAGGCGGAGTATAAGGCCAGTGTCCCGGGACTGGTCCATGATCAGTCCTCTACCGCCTCTACTTATTTTATCGAGCCTGCTGCCATAGTAGAATTAAACAACAGGCTCAGAGAGCTTTCCATCTCTGAGCAGCAGGAAATAGCTGAGATCCTCAGGGGGCTCAGTCTTAAATGCGGCAGCTGTGCGGATGAGCTTGCGACCGATACAAAAACACTTATAAAGCTTGATTTTATCTTTGCCAAGGGCTTTCTTGCGCTTGATATGAATGCCACAAGGCCTGTCTATAACACGAAAGGCATCGTAAGGCTCAGGAAGGCCAGGCATCCTCTTTTGAACAGGGCTTCTGTGGTTCCGGTGGATATAAGGATAGGCGAAGACTACAGCATGCTTATAATAACCGGTCCCAACACAGGCGGTAAAACGGTAGCCTTAAAGACCGCGGGGCTTTTATCGCTCATGGGACAGGCAGGCCTTCATATTCCTGCACTCGACCGTTCCGAGTTGTCCGTTTTCAAAGAGATATATGCTGATATCGGTGACGAGCAGAGCATTGAGCAGAGTCTTTCGACCTTTTCGTCTCACATGACTAAGATCGTTGAAATACTTAAAAAGGCTGATAAGCACTCTCTATGCCTCTTTGACGAGCTCGGAGCGGGAACCGATCCGGTTGAAGGCGCGGCCCTTGCTATGGCCATCCTTTCGGAGCTTCATCATAAGGGCGTTACCACGATCGCCACCACCCACTATTCTGAGCTTAAGATATATGCGCTGAAAGAAAAGGGAGTGGAGAACGCAAGCTGTGAATTCGATATAGATACCCTTTCTCCTACCTACAGGCTGCTGACAGGGGTTCCCGGAAAGAGCAACGCCTTTGCCATTTCAAAAAAGCTCGGCCTAAGCGACAGGATCATCGATCAGGCCAGAAAGCAGATAAGCAGCCGCGATGAAAGCCTGGAGGATGTCCTGTCCCGCCTCGAGGACGAAAGGCTCAGCCTGGAGAGAATAAGGGATGAAATAGCTGCCGAGAAAAAGGAGCTTGACCTCCTTAAGGAGGAATACAAAACCAGGAACAAAAAGCTTAACGATCAGCGTGAACGCCTTCTTAAGGGCGCCAGGGAGGACGCGGCGGAAATACTTAAGGAAGCAAAGGCCGCGGCAGACGACGCTATCCTTACCTTCCAGAAATCCGGGTCCATCCGCGAAATGGAAAAGAAGCGTGATTCGGTCAGGAATATGCTGTCCGATATCCGCAGGGACAGCTCTGACATTATCGCCCCTCAGAAAAAGAAAAATGCAAACAGGCCTCAGGACTTTACTCCGGGAACTGACGTAAGGATAATTTCCATGAACTTAAACGGCCATGTGCTCTCAAAGCCCGATCAGAAGGGAAAGCTTTTTGTTCAATGCGGGATCATGAAGATAGAGGCAAACCTTAAGGATCTGGAGCTTACGGAAAAAAAGGCCGCCAGGGAAGCACCGGCCCCGGGCACCGGCTCATACGGGTTTTCCAAGGCTTCAACTATCTCCCCTGAGATCAACCTTATCGGGAGGACAACGGATGAAGCCCTTACGGAGCTTGACAAATATCTCGATGATGCTTATCTGTCCCATTTAAGCAGTGTAAGGATCGTTCACGGAAAAGGCACCGGAGCCCTCAGAAATGCCGTATGGAGGCAGCTTAAAAGGTTAAGCTATATCGAATCCTTCCGGCTTGCCGAATATGGCGAGGGAGATGCCGGCGTAACAATAGTAAATTTCAAGTAGGAAAAGACTATGGCAAATAAACAGAAAATTCTGATAGTTGATGATGACGCAAATATCGCTGAGATAATCTCACTTTATCTTACAAAGGAATGCTTTGATACAATGGTGGCGCAGGACGGAGAGGCGGCACTTAAGGCCTATGAGACCTATTCTCCGAACCTTATCCTTCTCGATCTTATGCTTCCCGGGATTGACGGCTATCAGGTGTGCAGGGAGATAAGGAGCAGATCCATGACTCCCATAATCATGCTATCGGCAAAGGGCGAGGTATTTGATAAGGTCCTCGGGCTTGAGCTTGGCGCGGATGATTACATAGAAAAGCCCTTTGATTCAAAAGAGCTTGTCGCGAGAGTAAAGGCTGTGTTAAGGCGGTCCGGTACGTTAAAGAGTGATGTAAAGGAAGCCGACGTTAAATCCGTGGAGTACCCGGATCTTACCATTAACCTTACGAATTATTCGGTCATATATTACGGCAGGTCAATAGAAATGCCGCCTAAGGAGCTTGAGCTGCTTTATTTTCTCGCCTCCTCCCCTAATCAGGTGTTCACGAGAGAACAGCTTCTCGATCATATCTGGGGTTATGAATATATAGGCGATACCAGGACTGTCGACGTACATATCAAAAGGCTTCGCGAAAAGATCAAGGATCATGAGATGTGGCGTCTGTCGACCGTATGGGGAATAGGCTATAAATTCGAGGTACGATAAGGGGATCGAACAATTAACCGGAAATGAAGCATTCAATCTACATTAAATTCATTATAGCTTACCTTGTCTTCGGACTGCTTGGGTTTCTGGCTGTTACCTTCGTGTCTTCACATCTGATCCTGAGCGACCTGATCAGCTATAATGCCAACACCCTGTATAAGGAAGCGAACCTGATATCCAATAAGTATTCGGAGAGCTTAAACGATGTTCTCCTCTCCGCTGACGATATCACGACCCAGCTTGAGGCAATGGAAAACTTTACCTCTGCTACGGTATGGATACTGCGCAGGGACGGAACGCTTATATATGATTCCGGCAGTATCGAGCCCCCTCAGGAGGAGAATGTTATCGTAAACGGTTTTGACCCTACCGATACGGGAAGCAAAAACTATATGACCGGCAGGTTCTACGATATGTTTCCCGAGGATATGCTTTCGGTCCTCTCCCCTGTCAATTCCGGTTTTCAGGTGATGAGCTATGTGGTCATACACACGCCAATGAGCGCGATCTACGCCCGCTCCAACGAGCTTCTGAATATAGTTTATATCTCCGCGGCGATCATCTTCCTCTTTTCGCTCATCATACTCTTCACCTTTACGGTAGTGGTTTTCAGGCCCGTAAGAATGATCGCTGCGGCTACCAAGGAATATGCGGGAGGCAATCTTGATTATAAGCTGGAGGTATCGGGCAATGATGAGATCGGACAGCTTTCCGACTCCCTGAATTATATGGCTAACAGGCTGTCGCAGGCCGGGGAGGATCAGAAGAAGTTCATTGCTAACGTATCTCACGACTTTCGTTCGCCGCTGACCTCCATAAGAGGATACCTGGAAGCGATGGTTGACGGGACGATCCCTCCTGAAATGCACGAAAAGTATATAAAGATCGTTCTTAACGAAACGGAGAGGCTGACAAAGCTCACCAACAGTCTTCTTTCCCTTAATAATCTGTCGGATAAGGGAATGCTTCTTGAGATCACGGATTTTGATATCAATAACACGATCAAGAAAACAGCCGAGACCTTCGAGGGTATCTGCAGGAAGAAGAAGCTTAAATTCAATCTTCTTCTTACAGGTGATGCTCTGTACGTTTCCGCGGATATGGGTAAGATCCAGCAGGTGCTTTATAACCTGATAGATAACGCGATCAAATTCAGCAATCCCGACTCTGTCATCAAGCTTGAGACCACCGAAAAAAACGAAACCGTCTTCGTTTCGGTGAAGGACGACGGAATAGGGATCCCCAGGGAGAACCTGAAATACATATTCGACCGTTTTTACAAAAGCGATATCTCAAGGGGAAAGGACAAGAAGGGCACCGGTCTCGGACTGGCAATAGTAAAGGAAATAATTACCGCGCATAACGAGAATATCAATGTTATCAGTACCGAAGGAGTGGGGACCGAGTTTATCTTCACACTTCCACGGTCCAGAAATTACGATTAGGCACCGGAGCACATTTTACTGCTGTTCCCAGCTCAGTCTGTGAAGGCTCCCTTTTTTGCTGAGCATTTCAAAGCAATTCTGCCTTAAAGCCTCATACAGGATAATGGCTACCGAGTTTGACAGATTCAGGGATCTTGTATCTCCGAGCATGGGGATCCTTATGCAGTTTTCCCTGTTCCCTACAAGCAGCTCCTCCGGTATGCCCGCGCTCTCCTTACCGAACATGATATAGGCGTCCTTGCCGTATTCAACCTCGGTATAGCTCTTTTCGGCCTTGGTGGTAGCCATGAACAGTCTGGGATTTCCGTTCGACTCAAGAAAGTCCTGCAGATCGATATAGCGTCTGTAATCGACCCTTTCCCAGTAATCCATCCCGGCCCTCTTAAGGCTTTTTTCATCGAGATGAAAGCCCAGAGGATCTATGAGATGCAGCCGCGCTCCGGTTGCGACACACGTCCGTCCTATGTTCCCGGTATTTGCGGGCATTTCCGGCTCCAGGAGTACTATATTGATCATTTTCCCGTACCGTTCTTTTTCCTGAGCTTCTCCACATAATCAGAAAGCCGTCCCATAGCGGTCTTAAGCTTTTCCAGGGAATAGGCGTAGGATATCCTTATGAAACCCTCCCCGCTGTCTCCGAAGGCGGAGCCCGGAACCACGGCAAGGTTTTCGGCATCCAAAAGCGAAAAGGCAAATTCCTCGGAGGTCATCCCGAATTCCCTTATACAGGGAAAAACATAGAAGGCCCCGTAAGGCTCAAAGCAGGGAAGCCCCATTTCCCTGAAAGCATACATAAGATAATTACGCCTCTGGTTATAGGATTCCCGCATTCTCTCAACATCACTGTCTCCGTTCTTCAGGGCGTCGACCGCTGCGTACTGACTGGTGGTGGGCGCACACATAATGGCAAACTGATGGATCTTGGTCATCTGCGCGATTATATCCTTCGGACCACAGGCATAGCCTAACCTCCATCCGGTCATGGCATAGGCCTTTGAAAATCCGTTTATGAGGATCGTCCTTTCCTTCATTCCGGGCAGCGAGGCAATGGAAACATGCTCTCTTCCGTAGGTGAGCTCCGCATAGATCTCATCTGACATAACATAAATATCATTATCGATGCAGATCTCGGCGATCTTTTCCAGATCGCTCCTTTCCATTATGGCTCCTGTCGGGTTGTTGGGATACGGAAGGACAAGGATCTTGGTCCTGTCGGTCATGGCCTCTGAGAGCTCCTCGGGAGTCAGCCTGAATTCATTTTCATTCTTAAGCTCTATGATCACAGGCTTTGCATCCGCTAAAATCGCACAGGGCTCATATGACACATAGCTTGGCTGCGGGATCAGGACCTCGTCTCCCGGATCGATCATCGCCCTCATGCCTATGTCTATCGCCTCAGAGCCTCCGACCGTTATAATGATCTCATTTGCCGGATCATAGCTGACATGTATCCTGCGGCTCATATAAGCGGTTATCTCGTTCCGCAGCTCCATAAGCCCTGAATTGGAGGTATAGAATGTACGGCCCTTTTCAAGAGACCAGATGCCCTCGTCCCTTATATGCCAGGGCGTATCAAAATCCGGTTCACCCACGCCTAAGGAAATAACATCCTTTCGCTCACTTGCGATATCAAAAAATCTTCTGATACCGGACGGCTTTATCGATACTATTTTTTCTGACAGGGGATTTCTCATGGCGTTACGATCATCCTTTCATCATCTTTCCTCTCATGAAGAATGGTTCCGTGATCCTTGTATTTTTTAAGGATAAAATGCGTGGAGGTCGAAATGACCGTATCAAGGGTTGAAAGCTTTTCCGATACAAACGTGGATACCTCTCTGAGCGTCTTTCCCTCAAGGCTTACAAGCAGATCATAGCCGCCTGATATAAGATAGGTCGCCTCTACCTCAGGATATTTGTATATCCTCTCCGCGATCGAATCAAAGCCGTGCCCCCTCTGGGGTGTCACTCTGACCTCTATCAGCGCGTTCACCCTCTCGGTCGTCACCTTGTCCCAATCGATCAGGGTATGATAGCCGCAGATTATTCCTTCCTTCTCCATGGCCTCAAGCTCATTTGCCACATCCGCCTCTTCCATGCCGAGTATTATGGCAAGCTCCTTTAAATCTACCCTGCTGTTCTTTTCAATAAAGGTTAAAATCTTTTCTCTCATTGCCAATCCTCTTTTTTATAAGATCTTATAAAGCTCATCACTCACCGGAGGCTCCAGAAACCTTATGTCGTCTCCGTTTTTAACGACCCGGTCCCTTCCCTCCGTGATCCTGCCCGCCACAGCCGCATTGATCCCCGCAGCCTTCAGCGCTTTTACGACATCGTGTCCGCAGGGAGCAGTAATGAGCATTGCTCCCCCTGAGTTAAGCTCATAAGGATTTATTCCGTAAAATTCAGCGATCTCAATGGTCTCCTGCCTTACAGGGATCTCCTTAAGCTCTATGCAAAGCCCTGCCTTCGCTGAAGCGGCAAGCTCCCACAGAGCTCCGAAAATGCCTCCCTGAGAAGCATTATGCATCGAATGGATCTCAAAGCCGCGTATTGCCTCAGAATCCCCCTTTACAGATACAAGCCCGGAAAAGCTCATTGCATCCCTTACAAAGGAAGGATTAAAATGCTCCGTCAGCTCCCGCTCCTTTTCGGCTGCTATGACCGCACTTCCCTCAAGGCCGATCCATTTAGTTATCACCACATCATCTCCCGGCCTTGCTCCCCCGGGACTTACCAGCTCTCCGCTTCGCACCCTGCCGATGCCCGTGGCCGTGATTACAGGGCGGTTGACCGCACGGCTTACTTCGGTATGTCCGCCCATTATCTGAATATTCAGCTCCTTACAGGTCTCCTCTGCTCTTCTTACTATCTGTTTAAGATCAGCTTCCCCGGTCCCATCAGGAAGAAGGATGCACAGCAAAACGCCGATGGGCTCTGAGCCCGATGCCGCTATATCGTTCACCGCATTCAGAACGGAATAATACCCGATATCCCCGAGCATAGCCGGATTACCGGAAAGCACAAGCACTTCGCCCTCCAAAGCCTTTACTGCGGCAAAATCTCCGCCGACTCCGGCACCTGTGACCAGCTCTTCTCTTCTGTGACCTATCTGCTTTAATACAGAACGTTTTAAAACGGCTTCCGGTACTTTTCCTATCCTCATGTTTAATACGCAAGTCTTTATTCTGTCTGAACGGCATTCTCCTGAGGAACCGCCTGCTGCTCCTGAGGGACCATGGCTGCAGCCAGTGCCTGAGCCGCGGCAAGTGCCTGGGCCTGTGCCGCCTGATCCACGGGAGCCGGCACCACAGGAACAAGCGCCTGCTCGCCTCTGGCCGCTGCCTGAAGATTTGCTATTGTAGCCTTTACGGTATCCAAATCACCTGTTGCTATTGACGCTCTCACCATCTCGGAAATAGCGGCGTCATCGGCCATTGTCCCGACAGACACCGTTTTGGGAGTCATCCTGTAGGTGCTCTTGTTCACCCGGCTTCTTTCGATCTCAACTCCGTTTTCCTTTACTATCTTCCACAGCTCTCCCACATAGCCTGTATGGGCGGACTGTGAGCTCATATATCCCACCGGCTGTGAGCTGTCGGCAACGATATTTACTCCCTCAGGCTCGGTCTTTGATATTTCAACGCTTTCAAATTCAACGGTACGTCCCGCGGGACGGGTCTCCACCCCGTATATGTTAAAATATACTTCCTTGCTGTCCGTTGTATAGCCCTCTATATATATGGGATTATCCAGATTGTTTGTAAATTTGAAATCCTTTGCGGTCCCTGAGATCGCGGCATCAGAGGAAAGGTCCACGTAGGTGACTATCATTGAATGATTATATCTCTCATCCACCTGAAGCTCAGCCCTTAACACCGCGTTGTAAAGGGTGGAGCTGACCTGGCATATCCCTCCTCCCAGGCTCTCTACGACTATCCCGTTGGCATAGGAGCCGGCAAGAAAATATCCGTTCTCTTCGGTAAAGGGACTTACGGTCTCATACACGGAAAACTGGTCGCCCGGATAGAGCATGGTACCGTTTATCAGTCTGGTGCCGTTTTTTACATTGCCCGAACGGTCAGAGCCCGAGGAAGAGAAGCTGGTATGATAGCTTCCCAGGACATCCTTCATCATGGCAAAATCCTCGTCCGTCCCTCTAGGGGCAGTGATCTCCATTTCAAGCTCTATGGTCTCCGGTGAACCGTCAAAATCGCTCATGGCGGCCATTATCCTGTCTGCCGAGGCATCCTCCTTCACCGCGACTCCTTCGGTACCCTCCTTAAGCACGGTAAAAGCGCCGTTCTCATGCCTCACCCTGGGATTTACCGGCTGTACATTGTATTTCTCCGCCAGCCTCGAAACTATGCTCCTGACCTTTGAACTGTCACAGGACAGCTCCAGCTCATATACCCGGTTATCATGTGCTATGTCCTTTAAGGTCTTATATCTTACCACTATATTTCCTGATCTGCCGAGGCTTACCGCCTCCTCCAGCAGCTCCCTGTTTGACCACTCAAGACCCAGCTCTCCCGCAGTAACCGATGAAGGCTCCCTGTCCCCGGCAGTCAGGGATATCTGTGTTTCCTTAAGTCCGTCAACATATTCCGAAACGGCAGCCTCCGCTTCGATGTAATTTTTCCCGGAAAGCTCTACAGGACCGGCATATACTCCCTCCGGGATCCTGCTTGTAAGGTCCATGGAAAAATGAGAGCCGGCGCTGTTATTAAAGGAAGGCTCCTCGGCAAAGGAGATCACCTCAGTATCCTCCTTCACCTCCGCCTCTTCCTCCTCAAGGCCTACATTCGCACCGCCTATCTTTATAGAAATATTATCGGCAAAAACTATCCTGGGATCAGACGTCAGAATCAACGTAAAAAGAAGCCCGTAACCAATGGCTCCGGCAATGAACGCTGCAAGCTTATTAACGACCCTTTTCATATTATACCCCTTTATGAGCACAGGCAATCAAGCCCTTTAAGACCCGAAGAAGCTCCCGAAGGCTTTTCAGAGCCAGGTATCCGTCCTCAGGCTTTAATAACCCCTTCCCGTATATAGTATGATCACCCCCGCCGTCAGACTATATACAGTATAACACTTTCCGGTTGAAATTGACACATAAAGTGTTATCATTTATCATATAGCAGGCAAAAAGCACGCGTTTGCCATATGACCGTGCAAATATATCCTAAACAAATGTCAATAATGTAGGAACGACCATCGCAATGACCAGTATCACTATGATTATGGCCGATACGATCTTCTTTGTCCTGCTGCTGTTAAAATTCATCATTTTATTGTCCTCATTCCGAAATTGTTCACCTGCCCGCGGCAGCCCGGGAAAAGCCTGTTCCCGAAGCTGAACGGTTTCAAGAAGGAATTATAAATGTTTTTTCCCATTTTTACAACCCTGGCTCTGCTTCTCGCATCATTTTCAGTATATATGAGACGTTCTCAGAAAAGCATGAACTCAGAGCTCAAGGAGCTTTGGGACAGAGAGCTTAAGGCAAACAGCGTGAGAAAGCAGCCTCTTACCGACATAGAATATACAGAGCTTGAGCCTGATGCCCTACCCTTTGATCCCGACACCTCAAATGACAATATCCGCGACTGTCAGAACAGGATAATGGCCCTTGCCGACAAAAGGATAGTTAATCTCTCCGGCATTTCCAACACAGAGCTCAAGCTCAGATACGGAGTCGCCAATCTTGACTACCTTTCGGCCTGTGATGAGAATTTCCTTGAGCTTGTAAAATATCTCTGGCTCTGGGCGAATGCTCTTCATGAGGAGGGAAGGCTCGATGAGGCGAAGCAGGTCCTGGAATACGGGGTGTCGATACACACGGATGTAAAAAGCCATTATAAGCTTCTTGCCGATATCTATGCCGCCGACTTTGACTTCAGGTCGATAGAGCGCATAACCGACGAGGCGCAGAAGATAACCTCCCCTAACCGCGATGCCATCGTAAAAATGCTTAAGAGCACCGATTACTTTCACGACTGAGCGGGCCGCCGTACAAAAGCCCCGCCTCATAGTGAACCTAAGGCTCATCTGCCGGTTACCGCAAAACGCTTACGCCTGCTGCCGGTTCATGTATTCCGTACAGTACCGCGTCAGCCTGCAGCGCTCGCACTGAGGCCTCTGAGCCCTGCAGATATCCCTTCCGAAAGCGATTATCTGGAGATTGTACAGTATCCAGTGATCCTCCGGCAACACCTTCATGAGATCATATTCTATCCTTTCCGGATCCTTTTCGACCGTAAAGCCCAGTCTGTTCGATATCCGCTTAACATGTGTATCCACGACTATGCTCGGATCACCGAAAATATTGCCTCTTATGACATTGGCTGTTTTCCTTCCCACCCCCGGAAGTGAGGTGAGCTCCTCTATAGTACGCGGTACCTCGTCTCCGAACTCATAGTGAAGCTTCCTGCAGCAGCCGATGATATTCTTAGCCTTGTTATGATAAAAGCCGGTGGAGCGGATATCCTGTTCAAGCTCGGAAAGCTCTGCCCCGGCAAAGGACTCTATGGAGGGATATTTCTTAAAGAGCTCCTTTGTTACGATATTTACCCTTGCGTCGGTACACTGGGCGCTCAGGATCGTTGCGATCAGAAGCTGCCACGCGGAGTCGTGCTCCAGATAGCATTTCACGTCGATACTGTACTGTTCGTCAAGTATATTGAGGATCTCCTCAGTTCTTTTTGCTGCCATGGCTATTCCACCGAAAGCCTTCCGTCAAGCATTTCCCGCATGGTCCTCCAGCCAAGCACGGCGCACTTCACCCTTGCGGGCATATGTGAGATATCCTTGAATACCATGGCCTCATCCAGCTCTTCTGTTTCCTCCTCGCCGGCCTCCCCCCGGATCATACCCATAAATATCTCATAAAGCTTAAGAGCCCGCTCCCTTTTCTCCCCGATTATCAGATCGAGCATCATATCCACGGAGGCCTGTGAGATCGCGCAGCCGCTTCCCGTAAAGCAGCCATCCTCGATGACATCCTCATCGTTGACCCTGAGTTCTATCGTTATCTCATCTCCGCAGGAGGGGTTTTTACCGTCAAGGACCAGCGAGGGATTCTCGATCCTTCCCTTGTGGACCGGTCTCAGGTTATGTTCGTTAAGGATCTCTCCGTATATGGAATTAAGTGCCATAATCATTCCTTTCTGTAAGTCTCTTACAGACCCATTACTCTTCTTATCCCGGGGATCGCCTCGGAAAGCGCCCTGACATCCTCTTCGTCATTATAAAGATAAAGGCTTGCCCGGGCAGTTGACTGTACACCGAGATGCTTCATGAGCGGCTCCGCGCAGTGATGCCCCGCCCTGACATTTATGCCGCTGCCGTCAAGGATGCTTGAAATATCATGGGGATGAACCCCGTCTATGGTAAAGGAGACTATTCCGTTGTGCTTTGAGGGATCCTCTGAGCCCTGGATGTGTACATAGGGATATTCCGTAAGCACATCCATCAGCATTCCGGTGAGCTCATCCTCTATCCTTCTTATATTATCGTACCCGACCCTGTTAAGGTATTCGATCGCCGCCTTAAGACCATAGGCGCCGGCCGCGTTCACCGTCCCCGCCTCAAATTTATGCGGAAGCTCTGCCCAGGTCTGTCCCTCAAGAGTCACGGACTCTATCATTTCACCGCCCCGAAGGAAGGGAGGCATTTTCTCAAGAAGGTCACGCCTTCCATACAGCACCCCTATCCCGAAGGGACCCATAAGCTTATGGCCGGAAAAGGCCAGAAAATCCGCTCCCAGCTCCTTTACATCGGTCTTAAGATGCGGAACCGACTGGGCGGCATCCACTACCACCACCGCTCCCGTATCATGAGCCATGTCTGCTATCCTTCTTACCGGATTCTCACAGCCTAAAACATTGGAAACATGGCCTATCGCCACCAGTTTTGTTTTTCCGGTTAGCTTTTCCTCAAGCTCCGAATCCTCTATAGTGCCGTCCTTTAGGGGCTTAAGGTACTTTACGACTGCTCCGGTCCTCTCCGCGACCATACGCCACGGCAGCATATTGGAGTGATGCTCCATTACCGTGGTCAGTATCTCGTCTCCCTCATGAAGAAAGGTCAGGCCGTAGCTGTAGGCCACAAGATTCAAGGACTCCGTGGCGTTCCTCGTAAAGATTATCTCAGAGGGCTCCGCACCTATAAGACCCGAAACCGCCCTTCTTGCCTCCTCGTAGGCCTGTGTAGCCATTACGGAAAGCTCATACAGCCCTCTTAACGGGTTAGCGTTCATAGACTCATAGAATTCCTTCTCTGCCGCTATGACACTATCCGGTCTCTGAGCGGTAGCGGCACTGTCCATATATCTGTATTTTCCGTTCCTGAATACAGGAAAATCCTGTCTGTAAGGGTTCTGACTCATCCGAAGGCCTCCTCCATGTAATGCTGTACCTTTCCGATGGAGCTCTCATCCTTAATAAGGCTTCTGACCGTATTGAGCTTGGCCTTTGTCATTAAAAGCTCAGCCTCCTTCTCGCTTATTCCCCTGCTCTGCATATAGAACAGCAGCTCTGCCGACAGCCTTCCTATTGAAGCTCCGTGCGTGCCCTCCACATCGTCCTCATCACAGAGTATGACCGGGAGAGTTTTGTTCCTTACGTCCTTTGAAAGCAAAAGCGTCCCCTCCTGCTCATCTCCGCAGGCTCCCTTTGCCCCGTGCTTAAGGTCGATCGTTCCCCTGAAGGTCTTGGAAGCACTGTCTCTGAGAGCGCCTTCTACCCTGAGGGAGCTTGTGGATCTCCTCCCGGAATGGCCCATGTAATAATTCATGTCAAGCTTCTGATCATTCAGGCACAGATAACCTACATTTCCCTCAAAGCTGCTCCTGTAGCCGGAAAGCTCCATATTGAGCCCCACATAGCTTTTTCCGCCTCCAAGGATCATCTGTATGACATTGACCCTTGCGTTATCCCCTACCACTCCGCCAATATTCTCAAAGTGAGTATAATTCCTGCCTAAAAGCTCAAGCTTTATGATATTTACTACCGAATCCTCTGCCGCGAATATCTGTGTCTGAATACCGAAAAAGCCGCTGTCCTCCGGCCTTCCGGAATAGTCCATTATAACGGTAAGGTTACTCCCGGCCTCCGCGGTGATATTCTGCTTTACGACATAGCCGTCCTCGTTCCCGGGCAGGTAATTTATCTTAAGAGGCTTGTCGGCGGAGGCTGTACACATTGCCCGTATGGAAAGGGTCTCATGGCAGTACTTATTGAAAAAGTTCTTCGCCTCGGGTCCCATTCCGGTCTTCATTTCCTTAAAGAGAGAGGGCTTCAGCCTGGGCTGGGCACCGGATATCGCCTCTACCGCGTCTCTCCCTCTTTCGCAGCCGTCGCACCCTTCGCTTCCTATTATCACTCCTGACGGGATATTATGAATGATACACTCTCCTCTACCGTTCAGATCGATACTGTCCTTAAAGACTGTGCTGTTAAGCTTAAGGCTGTTCCAGGTGAGCGTCGGGAGACTGTTTAATATAAGCTCAAGATCCTTCTTTTCCATCAGCCGATAGCCCCCTTCATTTCAAGCTGTATAAGGTTGTTCATCTCAACCGCGTATTCGAGCGGAAGCTCCTTGCTTACCGGGTCCGCAAAGCCGCTGACTATCATTGCCTTTGCATCCTCCTCCGGTATCCCTCTGCTCATCAGGTAGAATACCGCATCGTCACTGATCCTTCCTATCTTTGCCTCATGCCCCACATCCGCTCTGTCGGTCCTTATGTCCATCGCCGGGACGGTATCGGAGCGGGATATATCATCAAGCATCAGGGAAGCGCACGAAACGGACGCCTTTGAGTCCACCGCGCCTTCCGTTATTATGACAGAGCTCCTGTAGGTGCTGATCCCGCCTGCCTTAGAGATCGATTTCGTGTTGATGAAGGACGAGGTCCTCTTTCCGATATGCACCATCTTTGCCCCCGTATCAAGGTTCTGACCGCTGCCCGCAAAGGTGATGCCGGTAAACTCCGCATGCGAATCATCTCCCTTAAGGATGCTTGAAGGGTAAAGATAAGAAACATGTGAGCCAAAGGAGCCCGATATCCACTCTATTATGCCCCCCTCCTCACATATGGCCCGCTTGGTATTCAGGTTGTACATATTCTTCGACCAGTTCTCAATGGTCGAGTATCTGAGCTTTGCGTTCTTTCCGACGTAAAGCTCAACACAGCCCGCGTGAAGATTGGCCACATTGTATTTAGGCGCCGAGCAGCCCTCGATGAAATGAAGCTCGGCTCCCTCCGAGACTATTATCAGAGTATGCTCAAACTGTCCCGCTCCCGCGGCATTCAGCCTGAAGTACGACTGAAGCGGAATATCGACCCTGACGCCCGGCGGGACATATACAAAGGACCCTCCGGACCAGACCGCTCCGTGGAGAGCAGCGAACTTATGATCCGTGGGGGGAACAAGCTTCATGAAATGATCCCTGACCATCTGCTCATATTCCCCGGTAAGGGCACTTTCCATATCTGTATAGACCACCCCCAGCTCGCTCACCTCATCCTTAACATTATGATAAACGAGCTCGCTGTCATATTGGGCGCCTACTCCCGCAAGGCTCTTTCTTTCAGCCTGTGGTATCCCCAGCCTTTCGAAGGTGTTTTTGATATCCTCCGGGACCTCATCCCAGCTTCCCTTCATTGCGGTGTTCGGGCGGACATAGGTGACGATATCGTCTATGTTAAGTCCGCTGATATCCGGCCCCCAGTCAGGCACCTTCAGCTCGTTGTATATCTTAAGAGCCTCAAGCCTTTTTTTGCGCATCCACTCAGGGTCATTTTTCTCTTTTGAGATCTCAAGGACGATCTCCTCGGTAAGCCCTTCCCTGACCCTGTAGAAATCCTTTTCCTCATATCGGAAATCATATATACTCCGGTCAAGCTCGTCGACCTCTGTTCGTTCCTTTTCCATTTTCCTTCCCCTCTGCTTTTCAGACCGGATCATTTTCCGGTCCCTGTCAGTATCCCGGGCAGTACTTTCACATGTATTTTTCAAATCCGTTAAGATTGACCTCATCAACCAGGCTTCCATCCCCGCTTGCCACTATCCTGCCCTTTACAAGGATATGGGTACGGTCGACACTCAGGGAATCCAGGATCCTTGTTGAATGTGTAATGATAAGCAGCGCTCCGTCCTTCTGCTTCTGATATTCCCTTATACCCTCGGACACAGTCCTGACCGCGTCTACATCAAGCCCCGAGTCAGTCTCGTCAAGGATCGCAAACTTCGGCTTCAGCATCAGCATCTGCAGTATCTCGGCCTTTTTCTTCTCACCGCCGGAAAAGCCCACGTTGAGATCCCTGTCCTTATAGGCGCTGTCAAAGCTTAACAGCTTCATATTGTCCGAAAGGCTCTTTCTGAATTCCGTAAGCTTGATCTTCTGCCCGGTCTGCAGGATGATCGCGTTTCTGATGAATGAAGAAAGGCTGATACCCGGGATCTCAAGAGGATTCTGGAAGGACATGAACATCCCCGCCTTCGCCCTCCTGTCCGGTGATTCATCCTTTATATCCAGTCCGTTAAAAAATATCCTTCCCTTTGTGACCCTGTAGGAGGGATTTCCCATCAGCGCATTTCCCAGCGTTGATTTTCCGGCACCGTTTGGCCCCATAAGGACATGGGTCTCTCCCTTTCCTATACTTATGCTTATATCCTTAAGTATCTCGTTGTCCTCTACCGCCACGCAGAGGTCTTTTATCTCAAGTAATGCCATTTATAATGCCTCTCTTTCCCCGGTCCTCTTCAAAACAGGCTGTAATGAGCACCCCGGCATTTCTCCATTCTAACATATTTGAAAAATATTTACTACGTCTAACAGATTCTCTATTACCGTATTACCGAAGGTCTTCAGATTTAATTTTCAAAATCCAAGTTCCCTGCTTCTTAGATCCTAATCTTTCAATAACATCATCTTCTATCAGTTGCTTCATCAGCATCTGTATTGATCTTCGTGACTTTCCCATAACGTCAGCCAACTCCGTTTGTGTTATGGTTGGATTCTCCTTAATCAGGAGCAATAAATAGTCTCTATCAGATAAAGCAGCACTTTGCGCTTTAACTTGCGCTTTATTTTGCGCTTTATCATATGCATAATTCAAGTTCCATAGAGTAAGAAAGAAATTATAACCATCAGTATAAAACTCTGGCTTTAAACTATCTGTATATCTTTCTTCAGATTCATAGGCATCAAGTATCTTCTTAAATCCACTTCCTCTTCTCTCCATCAAACGTAAGCGTCCAAAAACATCGGTCAGTATCGGATTTCTAAGCTTAGAAGGGACATGTCTCAAATCTAGTAATTGAACCTCAGAACCATCATACATTCCCCCTGGATTAGTAATAACCATTCGATCATCATAAATATCAATCTGGCTATGAGCTCCTGTCTGCAAATAACTTCTATGAATGAGTGCATTAACTAATCCTTCTTCTACTGCACGTTCTGGATAATCCGGCAATTCTACTCTTTTATCTTTGTCTTTTCTCCATCCTTTTTGAGAGTTTTTTCTAACAAAATCCATTGTACTATCAAAGAGTGATAATAAACTACCAGTGATTTCCAGATCATCCAGAGCATCTTGGACAGAACCCGCTTTATCCAAACCATTCCATCTTGTACAAAACATTCTTGAATGATGAATGTTCCATTGGTCAGCAAACAAAACACCTGCGTTTGTCATTTGTCCATCTTCTTGCATTAATCTAAAGCTAATAAGATCTTCTTCAAAATCGTGATTACCAGACAATACATCAAGATATCTTTTTTTGAACGCTTCAAACGTCAGCTTATCACGAGTTATGTCAGAAACCATAGCATCATATGACGTTCCTGTGCTTTTTATAATGAATTCAGTTAGTTCAAATCCAGTAATCTCCTTCTTTACACTTCCAGTACGGTAATAATATCTTCCATGGAGATTTAAAGGTAATCGCGATTTTTTTACCTCAACCTGAATATACTTCTTTTTATCTTTTGACTTGAGATTCACATCACAAGTTATCCCAAATGCTGCAGTAATTTTATTTGGAATATCCTCTAATAGCTTCTTTTGTACCTTTGAATCTAATCCAATAACGTTGCCATTATCATCAACTCCTATGTAGAGAGTCCCACCCTGGGCATTGGCATAGCCACAGATCCACTCTAGATACTTATCCTGCCATGACTCTTTCCATTCAACCACCTGATTTTCGTCATCTTCAATTATTTTGTCTATATCTCGCATAGCCTCGTCCTTAGTTTTTTTATTTAACAATATCATTGTTGCGCTTTAATTTCAACCCTAAAGCGCAAACTGTAATATCATTATTGCGCTTTACTAGCCAACTACTTAACAACATGAGGACATAACAAAAACACCCCAGGACAGCTGTCCTGAGGTGTAATAAGTCGTATTTGATTGTCCAAAGACGTAATACGTTGTGAAACGATTATCTCTTCGAGAACTGCGGTGCGCGACGTGCTGCCTTGAGACCGTATTTCTTTCTTTCCTTCATTCTCGGATCTCTGGTCAGAAAACCTTCAGCCTTTAAGGTGGGACGATATTCCGCATCAGCCCTTACCAGCGCTCTTGAGATGCCATGTCTTATGGCGCCTGCCTGTCCGGTATAGCCACCGCCGTGAACATTGACCAAAACATCGAATTTCTCGGCTGTATTCGTAGCCTCAAAGGGCTGACGGACGATCTTCTTAAGAGTCTCAAGCCCGAAATATTCGTCAATGCTCCTTTTATTTATAGTTATATCACCCTTGCCGGGCATGATATATACCCTTGCAACCGAGCTCTTCCTTCTGCCCGTTCCGTAATATCTTTCTGATGCTGCTTTTTTAGCCACTTTATATTCCTCCTTACAAAGTCCTTATCACGGGAAACGAATTTATTTGTCGTACTTACCATTAAGCTTCAGTTCTTCCGGCTTCTGCGCATCATGCGGATGCTCCGCGCCTTCATAAACGAACAGCTTCTTATACATTCTGTTTCCGAGAGGTCCCTTGGGGAGCATACCCCTTACCGCCTTCTCGATGACCTCGCAAGGCCTTACAGCAAGCTTCTCTCTGAGAGTTACGCTCTTAAGTCCTCCGATATGCCCGGTATGACGATAATAAAGCTTTTCATCCAGCTTCCTTCCAGTAACCTTGATCTTTCCCGCATTAACGATGATCACATAGTCACCGGTATCCGCATGCGGCGTGAATATGGGCTTGTTCTTTCCTCTCAGGATCTTTGCGACCTCAGAGGACAGCCGTCCAAGTGTATATCCTGCAGCATCGATAACGTACCATTTTCTCTCAATGGCAGTCTCGTTTGGCATAAATGTATTCATAATAAATTATCCTCCAAAAGAATGTTCACTCAAATACTGAACTCTTCCCGCGTCTGGGAATAACGCAGGTTGAAGGCAGGCCCTCGTATCGGGGCTATGATACAAAAACCGGCCAGACATTGTTAAATTATATTACACGAAAAATACGGTGTCAAGCCGTAATTAATCCGTCATCAGTGCTTCGTAGCTGTAGCCCATCAGACACAGTCCCTTTGCCGGTGCGGTCTGTCCTGCCTGATTCCTGTCCCTGGCAAGGATTATCCTCTCTATATCACTGACGTCCCTTTTACCCTGTCCCACCTCGATAAGTGTCCCAGCGATTATCCTTACCATATTATACAGGAAACCGTTTCCCGTAATATAAATATCTACCTGATGTCCTTCCCTCAGGACCTCTGCCGAGGTTATCCTCCTTACCGTGCTCTCCGGCATCTGCGGCTTATCCTTGCTGAAGCTCTTGAAATCATGCTCTCCCACTAAAAGCTCCGCCGCCGTCCTCATTCTGTCCGCATCAAGGCTTCCGTGAAGCCAGTATGTATACAGTCTTTTCGTAGGCAGCTCAAAGGTATCGTTCCAGATGCTGTAACGGTAGGTCTTAAGACATTTTTCCCTTCTCGGGTGAAACTCAGGCGGAACCTCCCGTGAGCGTAAAACCCTGATATCGGCCGGAAGGCTCTGGTTCAGCGCAAAGGAGAACTTATCCGCGGGGATGAACGCTTCCGTATCAAATACGCAGACCGCTCCCTCAGCATGGACTCCCGAATCGGTTCGTGATGCTCCTATGACATGGATATCCTCCTTAAGGAGCCTTGAAAGCTCTTTATTTAATACACCCTCTATCGTCACAGCCTCAGGCTGTATCTGCCAGCCCTTATAGCCGGTTCCGTCATAAGCGACGACCAGCATTATACGTCTTTTCATGTCAATCGTCTTTCCTCAGGTACGGAAAAGGATCTGTCCGTTCCCCTTTTGCCCGGTTGCGGGCATCATGCAATAATAACAGCGATCACAAGGTAAGCGAGCAGGATCACATAGGCGAGCCTATCGCGTCTTTTGTACACTAACGGCTTCATCCTCGTTCTTCCGCTGCCTCCTCTGTAGCACCTTGCCTCCATCGCCAGTGCAAGCTCCCCGGCCCTTCTGAAGGCTGAAACAAAAAGAGGCACCATGACAGGTACTAAGGCCTTCACTCTCTTTATGAGACCGCCGTTTTCAAAATCCGCGCCTCTTGCCATCTGGGCCTTCATTATCCTGTCCGCCTCCTCCGTAAGGATGGGAATGAAGGTAAGTGCGATCGACATCATCATCGCTATCTCATGAACCGGGACCTTAAATATCCTTAAAAAGGAAAGCAGCTTTTCCAGGCCGTCTGTAAGCTCGTTCGGAGTCGTTGTAAGAGTCATTACAGAGGACCCGAGGATCAGGAAGGAGAGCCTGATCACCATTTTGACGGAAAGCTCAACGCCCTCTTTTGTTGCCGTAATCCCGTAAAAGCTGAATAGAGGCTCCCCGGGAGTAAGAAAAATATCAAAGACCACCGTTATAAGCATGAGTATCACAACAGCCTTAAGCCCCTTCACCATAAAGGAAAAGGGGACCCCTGAAAGGTAAATGACCGCCGCCAGAAAGGCCGCCGCAAAGACATAGCCCGGAAGAGTTTCAAACATAAACATCGAGATTATGAAAAGAAATGTCCCGATGAGCTTTACTCTCGGATCCAGCCTGTGCAGTATCGAACCGGCAGGATAATATTGTCCCAGGGTGATCTCTCTAAGCATTATCTTATTCCAAAGCTCCTTAAAATCTCCTCTTTAGCCTCTCTTAGGGTGATGGCATCGCAGTTTATCTGCACTCCCATGCTTTTAAGCCCTCTCAGCACCTTTGTGACCTGCGGGATATCAAGCCCGATCTCAAGCAGTGTCTCGTATTCCGAAAATACCTCCTTGGGTGAAGCGTCAAAGAGCAGCTGCCCCTCATGCATCACAAGGAGCCTCTCGCTGTTTTCCGCCGCATCGTCCATACTGTGGGAAACCAGTATCACGGTCATTCCTGTCTCCTCCCGTATTCTTTTGATAAGCAGAAGGATCTCATCCCTTCCTCCGGGGTCGAGGCCTGCCACTGGCTCATCCAGTATAAGGATCTCCGGCTTCATCGCAAGCACTCCGGCTATGGCTGCTCTCCTTTTCTCTCCTCCTGAGAGGTCAAACGGAGAAACATAAAAATCCTCGTCCCTCAGGCCGACCATTTTAAGCGCCTCATATGCCCTGAGCTCACATTCGGTCCTTGAAAGCCCCAGATTTGCGGGTCCAAAACAGACATCGGAAAAAACATCCGCCTCGAAAAGCTGATGCTCCGGATATTGAAATACCAGGCCCACCCTGCTCCTCAGCTGCTTCCTGTCATAATCCCTTTCAAATATATCCTCACCGTTATAATAGACGCTGCCTTCGGAAGGAGTGATTAGCCCGTTAAGCACCTGAACAAGGGTCGATTTCCCAGAACCGGTAGCCCCGAGAAGCCCGATATATTCCGAATCGTCGATCTTAAAGCTTACGTCGCTGAGAGCCTTGAGCTCATAAACCGTTCCCTGATTGTAAATATATGAAAGATGATTTACTATAATGGACATATATATTACCTGTATATTCCCGACAGGGCTTTTACAAGCTCCTCCTCATTAAGGATGCCGTCAGGAAGCTTAAGTCCTGCCTTTTTCAGTTCCCAGGCAAGCTCAGTGGCCTGAGGAACGGATAATCTTATTTGCTTCAGCTCCTCCACACGGGAAAATATTTCCCTCGGACTGCCCTGCATGACTATTTTCCCCTTATCCATCACAAAGACCTTATTTGCGTAGATGACCTCCTCCATATAATGAGTGATGAGTATAACTGTGATCCCTTCCACGTCATTGAGCGCCCTGACAGCCCTTATGACCTCTCTCCTGCCCCTGGGATCAAGCATAGCCGTAGGCTCATCCAGTACGATGCATTTGGGATGCATGGCAACAACGCCCGCTATTGCGACCCTTTGCTTCTGTCCTCCTGAAAGCTTTGACGGAGAACGTTTCCTGTATTTGTACATTCCGACCGCCTTTAAGCTTTCCTCCACCCTCTCCCATATTTCCTTTGACGGAACTCCCATGTTTTCCGGACCGAAGCCGACATCCTCCTCGACCACAGTCCCTATTATCTGATTGTCAGGATTCTGAAATACCATGCCCGCGGTACGGCGTATATCCCAGATATGGGCGTTATCAGCGGTATCCATGCCGTCCACAAATACCGTTCCCTCCGTGGGATAGAGAATGGCATTTATGTGCCTTGCCAGGGTGGATTTTCCTGAGCCGTTATGCCCTAGTACAGCGATGAAATCACCCTGCTCCACGGATAAGTCCACGTTATCCAGAGCCTTTGTCACTCCCTCCGGCTCCCCGTCCCTGTCGCGCCTTATATACTCGAAGATCAGTTTTTTTGTTTCAATTATCCCCATATCCCACTTTCTTCAGATGAAAACCCTGCTACAGGATATACAAAGAGCCAAAACAGACCTTCCGCCTGTTTTGGCTCATGATTGCTTCAGGAAAGACCACACAGCCTGATCTCATTCTTCCCTAAGCCTGAGGAGCTGTGAACGGTTCCCGGTATCGGTCATCACACAAGCTCGATGATAACCTCCATGGCACCATCTCCCTTTCGGGGGCCGATCTTGATTATCCTTGTATAGCCGCCGCCTCTGTTAGCATACTTCGGAGCGATCTCATCAAACATTTTGGCAGCCATGTCGACCTTCTTTGTATTCTTCTTTCTGCCGGGTCCCTCCTTCGGTACCTCGGTAACGGGATAGAATACCTTTAGCATCTGTCTTCTCACATGAAGTCTTGACGGAGAATCCTTCTTAATGGTCTTTTTAACGGTCTGGTATTTTGTTACCTTCTTCCCGTTAACGACCTCCTTTTCCCTCTTTCCGTCCTTATCTCTTACCGGAACCTTGGCGTCTATCTCGACCGTTTCATAATTGTCACGCTCCTTAACAGCCAATGCTATAAGGTGCTCGGCCTTCTTTCTGATCTCCTTGGCCTTTGCCTCGGTAGTGACTATCTTTCCGTGATAAAGAAGATTTGTTATCTGATTCCTGAGTAATGCTTTTCTCTGACTGCTTGTTCTGCCAAGCTTTCTGTACTTTGCCATTTTGTCCTCCTTTGGGTTGCCCTAAGGTCCCGGTAACGCTTTTCAGACTTATATACCGGTCCTGATCCTTACATCCGGTCACGAAGAAGCCCGCCTGCCTCTTTCCGGCTGTCCGGTGCTTTCCGCGCTCCCGTCTCCCTGCCGTACTCTTTGGAATTACCGGCAAGGCACTGTTCTGTCCTTTATCAGTCTCCGTTATTCAACTGAAGACCAAGCTCCTTGAGCTTTGCCAGAACCTCCTCAAGTGACTTGCGTCCCAGATTACGGACACGCATCATCTCATCGGGAGTCTTGTTCGTAAGCTCCTGAACCGTATTGATGCCTGCTCTCTTTAAGCAGTTGTAGGAGCGGACAGAAAGCTCCAGCTCATCAATACTCATTTCCATGACCTTTTCCTTGTTGTCATCCTCCTTAACGACCATGACCTCCGCATTCTTAGCGTTTTCCGAAAGATCGATAAAGAGTGACAGATGCTCGCTTAAGACCTTGGCGGCAAGGCTCACCGCCTCATCGGGCCCGAGCGTCCCGTTTGTATACACCTCAAGAGAAAGCTTGTCATAATCTGTGATCTGACCTACACGGGTGTTTTCCACAGACATGTTCACTCTTTCTACCGGAGTATAAATGGAATCAACGGCTATGATCCCTATGGGAAGGTCTTCTCCCTTATTTTTGTCAGAGCCCTGATAACCTCTTCCGTTGGTTATCATCAGTTCCATATAAAGCTTTGCGTCAGGATCTCCCAGTGTCGCTATCTTAAGGTCCTTATTAAGTATCTCGAGGTCCTGGTCGCACTGGATATCCGCGGCCGTAACCACGCCCTCACCTTCAAAATCGATGATCGCGGTCTTATTTTCATTTGTGCTGCTGTTGTTCCTGATCGCAAGACTCTTAATACTCATTATGATCTCAGCCACATCCTCCTTCACACCGGGGATAGAGCTGAATTCATGAAGCACACCGTCTATCTTTATCTGACTCACCGCGGAGCCCGGCAAAGACGAAAGCATGATCCTTCTGAGCGAATTGCCAAGGGTAATGCCATAACCTCTCTCAAGAGGCTCTACTACAAATTTACCATACTTTTTATCATCTGAGATCTCCACGATCTCGATCTTCGGTTTTTCGAAATCGAACAAAGCAAAACCTCCTTGCAAAATATATGACTATAAGTCGCCCGAAAAAGCTTTCCTTACTTAAACTGCAAAGCTGCTCCCTATTACTTGGAATACAGCTCGACTATAAGCATCTCGTTCACAGGCACATCAATCTCTTCACGGGTCGGGAGATTTTTGATCGTCCCCTTTAATCCCTCAAGATCAACATCTACCCAGTTAGGTACAAGCCTTCCTCCCGTAGTCTCAACAATATCCTTATATCTCTGAAGGCTTTTGCTCTTTTCTCTGATCTCGATCACATCACCTGCCTTGCAAAGATATGAAGGGATGCTTACGCACTTGCCGTTGACGGTCACATGCTTATGACCCACTATCTGCCTTGCCTCTCTTCTTGTCCTTGCAAAAGCCATCCTGAAGATAACATTATCAAGCCTGCTTTCAAGCATGATCATAAGGTTCTCACCTGTCATGCCCTTCATACGGTCAGCCTTTTCATAGTAATTTCTGAAGGGCTTCTCAAGCACGCCGTAAATGAACTTCGCCTTCTGCTTCTCTCTGAGCTGGGTCGCATACTCGCTCATCTTCCTGTTGGAACGGGTAAGCGTCCTTCTTGATTTTTTATCGTAACCTAATACCATCGGCTCTATGCCGAGTGATCTGCACCTCTTAAGCACAGGAACTCTATCGACTGCCATATCCTAATTCCTCCTTTAAAACTAGACTCTTCTTCTCTTGGGCGGGCGGCATCCATTATGAGGAACCGGCGTCACATCGCTGATACTTAAAACCTCAAGACCATTTGCAGCCAATGCTCTGATCGCAGCCTCTCTGCCTGAACCGGGTCCCTTTACGAATACATCAACGGTTTTAAGACCGTGAATGAGCGCAGCCTTCGTAGCGGTTTCCGCTGCCATCTGGGCAGCGTAGGGCGTGGATTTCCTCGAACCCCTGAAGCCGAGACCGCCTGCACTTGCCCAGGATAAAGCATTGCCCTCAGTATCGGTCAATGTTACGATCGTATTATTAAAGGACGACTGAATATGAGCCTGTCCCCGTTCAACGTTTTTCTTGACACGTTTCTTTGTAACCTTTTTTGTACCTGACTTTGCCATAAACTAACCTCACAAAATAATATTCTCTTAGATTATTAATAGTATCAAAAAACCCTGCTGACAGGCAGATTACTTCTTCTTCCCTGCCACGGTACGCTTCGGACCCTTGCGTGTCCTTGCGTTTGTCTTGGTGTTCTGGCCTCGAACAGGCAGGCCTTTTCTGTGACGTATGCCTCTATAGCAGCCAATTTCCTGTAATCTCTTGATATTGAGTGCTACCTCTCTTCTCAGATCACCCTCTACCATATACTCCGCTTCAATGATATCACTGATCTTTTTTACCTCTTCATCAGTAAGATCGCGGCATCTGGTATCAGGATTAACCTTCGCCTTTGTTAAAATTTTTGTCGCGCTTGGTCTCCCTATCCCGTAAACATAGGTAAGACCGATCTCAACGCGCTTGTCTCTCGGTAAGTCAACACCAGCAACACGAGCCATACTACTTTCCTTCCTTTCCGCAAAGCCCTTTTGTCTGCACCGATTTGTCTGCAAATCGTGTGCTTATCCGCTTTCAGAGCCGGATAATTTCCTTACGGGCTTTATCTGTTTGCTTTACGGCTTTACCTAAAGCCGCTCTTTATACAGTTACATATTGACTGGAGCGGCACTGAGTCCGCTCACACGGGAATATCCCGGCTTGCCCCCGCAGCAGCTGCCTGTATACTGATCCTGTGCCATTACGGAAAAGCATATCCGGAGCAGAATGCTGTAAGGTATCAATTGCAGATAGCTCGCATTACTTTGAGTTATCTATACCGTCTCCCTTTCGGAGACGGTCTGTGACCCTGCCTTAAGGATCCGGGGCCTTAAGCCCTCCCCCGGCATTATCCCTGACGCTGCTTATGCTTGGGATTATCACAGATAATCATTATTCTTCCTTTTCTTTTAATTACTTTGCATTTCTCGCAAATCGGTTTTACTGATGACCTGACCTTCATGTTAAACCTCCTTTCATACAAAGTCTCAGCCGTTTTATAATGATCGGAGCCCGGCTACAGAGCTTTCCCTGTATCCTGTTCCCTCTTTAAAAAATGACTTTCCAAAAACGACGCATAATATTCTATCATCAGGCGCACTAAATATCAAGTTTTTTTATTATGTATACCATATGATCATGCCGTTTTTTTATTGAAGCCTCCGCCGCGCATTTACTTGTCACGCCAGATTATCCTTCCCTTGGAAAGATCATACGGGGACATTTCCAGAGTGACCTTATCCCCCGGCAGTATACGGATAAAATTCATCCGAAGCTTCCCGCTGATATGAGCCAGCACTTCATGGTCATTTTCAAGCTTAACACGGAACATTGCATTCGGAAGCTTCTCTGTAACAGTTCCCTCGATCTCGATTACATCAGCCTTTGACATTTTGTCCTCCAAATCTGCGCCGATCTGCCCGCAAACCGTGCGCTTAGGTTCGAACCTCAGTTAGAACCGGTTCGATCCCCTTTAAGGATCGAATCATTTCCTCTCTCCCGGCAATACAGCCTGATAGCTCTTTTTATCTCTTCATCGGTAACTTCTTCGCCACCGGAGAGCTTCTCTATTATAACTTCGTTAAATATATGCCTTTTAACGATCTGTACATGCTTTCTGTTTTTCTTCTTAAGCCTGTCAAGCGTTCTGTGCTTTCCGTCACAAAGCATCACGCTGTCCTCATGCTCTTCGATGATCACATATATTCTGCCCTTGTCATGACCAGAAACAGATCCGGCAAATTCACCCTTCATATACTGTCATCCGTCAGTCCCAGTTTCCCAGAGTAAGTATCTCCGGGTCTCCTTTTGTGATAAGTATCGTATTTTCGTAATGCGCACTCGGAAGACCGTCCTCGGTCACGACCGTCCAGTCGTCCTCAAGCCATTCGACTGCGGCAGTTCCCAGGTTTATCATCGGCTCTATGGCTAGTGTCATTCCCGCCTTAAGCATTATCCCCTTTTTTTTCTGCCTGAAATTGGGTATCTGGGGATCCTCATGAAGCTTTGTTCCTATACCATGGCCCACGAGATCCTCCACGATGCCGTATCCATAGCCTTCTATGAAATCGGCAATGGCATTCGAGATATCATAAAGGTGGCATCCTTCCCGAGCATACTTTATTCCTTCAAAGAAGCTCTGCCTTGTGATCTCCACAAGCTGCCCCACCTCGGGGGAGACCCTTCCGACCGTATAGGTCCTTGCGGCATCCGAATGATATCCCTTATATATCAGTCCCGCATCCAGACTGACTATATCCCCTTCCTCAAGAAGCCTTTCCTTTTTGGGGATCCCATGTACTACCTCATCATTGACCGAAACACAGATAGAAGCGGGATAACCTTCATAATTAAGGAAGTTCGGGATCCCTTCCTGCTCTCTTATGAGCCTGTCTCCTATCCTGTTTATCTCGTAGGTCGAAATACCCGGCTTTATTATCTCTCCAAGCTTATTGTGAACATATTCGAGTCTTTTGCAGGACTCCCTCATAAGCTCGATCTCACGTCCGGATTTGATAGATACCGCCATATCTAACTCTCCAGGATATTCTTAATATCCGCAAATACCTCATTAACGTCCTTTGTCCCGTCAACAGTCTTAAGAATACCCTTCTTTTCATAATAATCTATAAGAGGCGCGGTCTGTTCATGATAGACCGAAAGCCTGTTCTTAACCGTTTCCGGCTTGTCGTCATCCCTTATTATAAGCGGACTGCCGCATTTATCGCAGACATTCTCCTTCTTAGGCGGCATGTACTCGATATGGTAGGTATCCCCGCACTTCGTACAGGCCCTTCTTCCGCTCATTCTCTTAATGATATTCTCGTCCGGCACATCAACGTTTACCGCAAAATCTATCCTCTCATTAAGCTCACCCACTGCCCTGTCAAGCACCTCTGCCTGAGGAATGGTCCTTGGATAGCCGTCGAGAACATATCCGTTTTTACAGTCTTCATTGCTTACTCTGTCAAGCAGTATCTTCACCGTAAGCTCATCCGGTACCAGCTCTCCCTTATCCATGTAGCTTTTGGCTTCCATCCCTAACGGAGTTTTTTCTCTTATATTTGCTCTGAAAATATCTCCGGTCGAGATATGAGGGATCTGATACTGATCCGCGATCTTTTTAGCCTGCGTGCCCTTTCCGGCACCGGGAGCACCCAGCATGATTATCTTCATAGTAAATCCTTCCTGCTTTTCGATCCGATCCGCTTTTGGGATCGGATCATTTCCGCTTATGCCTGAAGGACCGGACTGTGCCGGCCCTCAGGCAGATAACAATGACCGCCGGAACCGTTCCGTTAAAGATCAGTCATTTAAAAAGCCTTTATAATTCCTTACAAGCATCTGTGATTCGATCTGCTTGATGGTCTCAAGTATTACACTGACAATGATTATCAGCGAGGTACCGCCGAAGGAAACACTGGCATTGAAGAGACCGTTGCAGATTATGGGGATAAGAGCAACTATAAGAAGCCCTACCGCGCCGATGAAAACTATATAGTTAAGTATCCTTGTAAGATACTCACTGGTCGGCTTTCCGGGCCTTATACCCGGGATGAAGCCTCCCTGCTTCTTCATGTTGTTTGCAACCTCCAGAGGATTGAAGGTTATTGAGGTATAGAAATAGGCGAAGAACACCACAAGCACAATATAGATAAGCGCTCCTATGGTATATCCCGGATTCGCCGCCTTAAACCAGTTTCCGGAGCTTAAGGCGTTAAGTATCCTCTGCCACCATAACGGCCCCCTGTTTCCGGTAAAGGATGAGATCACCACCGGAAGCTGCATAAGGCTCGAAGCAAAGATTATCGGAATGACTCCGCCTGTATTGACCTTTAAGGGAATGTGGGAGGACTGTCCGCCCACAGTTTTTCTTCCCTGGATCTTTTTCGCGTACTGAACAGGTATCCTTCTCTCCGCATCATTAAGGATAACGGTAAGGATAACGGTTCCCAGCACCACAGCTATTATGATAATGGCCGCAAGAACAGCCGTTGCAAAGGATTTGCCCTTCATGAACTGATCATACAGCGAAGCAAAATCCTGAGGTATCCTGGAAATGATATTGATAGTAAGGACTATGGAAATACCGTTTCCAACACCATTCTCCGTTATCTGTTCGCCTATCCACATAAGTAAGGCTGAGCCGCATGTAAGAGCCGCGATAACGGTAATAACATTTAACGCATTATAATCCTCCAGAAGTCCCTGCCTTCCGAAGCCTACCGCCATAGCGGTGGATTCCACAAGGGACAGACCGACCGTAACATATCTTGTTATGGAAGCGATCATCTTACGTCCGTCCTCGCCCTCCTTCTGCATTTCCTCGAGCTTCGGGATGGCTATCGTCAAAAGCTGCATGATGATCGAGCTTGTAATATACGGTGTTATATTAAGCGCAAATACCGACATATTCAGGAACGATCCGCCTGTAAAGGCATCAAGGAAATTAAAGGAATCTCCAAGCTGCTCGGCAAACCAGTTCGAAAAATAGGTCCTGTCAACACCGGGAACCGGAAGCTGGGTACCGAATCTTATTACGACAAGCATAAGAAACGTGAATATCAGCTTTACCCGGATTTCTTTGATCTTCCACGCATTCTGGAATGTCTTAAACATTAGATCACCTCTGCTTTTCCGCCCAGGGCCTCAATACTTTCCCTGGCAGATGCGCTGAACGCATTTGCCTGAACCGTTAGCTTCTTTGTCAGTTTTCCATTACCGAGTATTTTCACTCCGTCACGGGGGTTCTTAATGATCCCGTTCCCGATAAGAGTATCTATACTTACCGTAGAGCCGTCATCAAATGCCTCAAGTGCCGAGATATTGATAGCTACGATCTCCTTTGTGTTTCTGTTTTTGAATCCGCGTTTGGGGATTCTTCTGTATAACGGCATCTGTCCGCCTTCAAAGCCGATCCTCGGCGCACCGGAACGGGCCTTCTGACCCTTATGTCCCTTGCCGGCGGTCTTTCCGTTGCCTGAACCGTGTCCACGACCACGTCTAAAATTATCACTATGTTTGGAACCCCTTGCGGGACTTAAATTTGATAATTCCATTGTGATACCCCTTTCTAAGCAATAATCCTGCAGATAATCCTATTTCTGCGATCCTGTACTGTTACAGCTCCTCTACCTTTACAAGGTGACATACCTGTCTGATCATTCCGCGTGTTGCCGCATTATCCGGAAGCTCATTGCTCCTGCCAAGCTTTTTAAGACCCAGCGCCGCAACCGTTGCCTTATGCTTCGGAATGGCCCCGATGGTAGATTTTACCAAGGTTACTTTTATCTTCTTTTCAGCCATTTCCCGCACCCCCTTAAGCCCTGATATTCTCTACAGACTTACCGCGAAGACGTGCTACCTCTTCAGGTGTCTTTAACTGGCTGAGCGCTTCTATCGTCGCCAGCACTACATTCTGCTTATTGTTCGAGCCGAGCGATTTTGTACGGATATTCTTTATTCCCGCGAGCTCGCATACCGAACGGGCCGGACCGCCGGCTATAACGCCTGTACCTTCGGGAGATCTCTTTAAAAGCACCGATGCTCCTCCGAACTTTCCGGTAAAGTCATGTGTGATACTGCTGTTCTCATCAAGGGCAACGGTCACAAGCTTTTTCATGGCGTCCTCCTTGCCCTTGCGTATTGCCTCGGGAATCTCGGCCGCCTTTCCAAGGCCCGCGCCGACATGGCCGTTTCCGTCGCCGACTACTACCAGAGCCGAAAAGCGCATGTTACGTCCGCCCTTAACAACCTTTGTTACTCTTTTGATCGCGACAACCTTTTCTTCAAGCTCCAGGCTGCTCGTATCTATGATGGTACGTTTCATGTTCCCTTTCCCTCCTAAAATTTCAGACCGGCTTCTCTTGCTGCATCAGCCAAAGCCTTGATCTTTCCATGATATAAAAAGCCGCCTCTGTCAAAAACCACCTCTTCGATCCCCTTATCCAGAGCCTTTTTCGCTATGACCTTTCCAAGGTACCCCGCAGCCTCAACATTGTTCGTCTTCTCAAGCTCCGACCTGACATCCTTTTCAAGAGTCGATGCTGAAACCAGTGTATTTCCAACCGTATCATCAATGATCTGAGCATACATATGATTGTTGCTTCTGAAAACGGAAAGACGCGGTCTGGTTGAGGTTCCGCATAAACGGTTTCGTATTCTCATGTGCTTTTTACGTCTTACATCTGACCTTGATTTTTTACTAACCATTCTTCACACGCTCCTTTCCTTATTTCTTACCGGTCTTACCGACCTTACGCCTGATAGTCTCATCAGCATACTTGATACCCTTGCCCTTGTAAGGCTCAGGTCTCCTCTTGTCCCTGATCTCGGCAGCGTATTGTCCGACCTTTTCTTTATCTATTCCCTTTACGGTGATCTTGTTCTGGCCGTCTACCACGGTCTCGATCCCCTCCGGGTCCTCCATTTCCACCGGATGTGAGTAGCCGAGCGACAGTGTCAGCTTCTTTCCCTGCTTCTGTGCCCTGTAGCCTACACCGTTTATCTCCAGTGCCTTCTCATATCCGTTTGTTACCCCGATTATCATATTGTTCAGAAGAGTCCTTGTCAGTCCGTGAAGGGACTTCATCCTCTTAAGATCGTTCGGACGGTTTACGGTAATAACATTCCCGTCCATCTTTATTTCCATTTCGGGTACCAGAACCCTTTCCAAAGTGCCCTTCGGACCCTTAACAGTCACTTTATTATTTTCTGCTATATCCACAGTCACACCTGCGGGTACAGCGATTGGCATCCTTCCTATACGTGACATGCCCGTACCTACCTTTCTGAATTATTTGTGCCACCCAGGACCTCCGGGAGCTTATGCCTGCAGTGGTAATTATTATCAACCTGATATATTTGGCGTATATTTCAGCTTACACCCTACCATACAAAGCAGAGCACCTCTCCGCCTACTCCCGCTTTCCTGGCCTCTCTGTCAGTTATCACACCTATGTTGGTGGAAACTATTGCGATCCCGAGACCGCCCAGAACCCTCGGAATATCATCCTTGCCGGCATAAACTCTCAGACCGGGCTTGGAGATCCTTTTCAGACCTGAAATGATCTTTTCATTTTTGTCCTCACCGTATTTTAAAACGATGTGGATCGTCTTGAAGCTGCCTTCATCTATTACATCGTATTTCTTTATGTATCCTTCCTTTAAAAGAATCTCTGCTATAGCGAGCTTCATTTTTGATGAAGGAACATCTACCGTATCATGCTTAGCGGTATTTGCGTTGCGAATCCTCGTCAGCATATCCGCAATAGGATCACTTGTTGTCATTATCATAACCTCCTAACAAAGTTTTTCGTCCTTATATCACCAGCTCGCTTTTTTTACACCCGGAATCTGTCCCTTGTACGCAAGCTCACGGAAGCAGATCCTGCAGATTCCATATTTTCTCAAATATGCGTGCGGACGACCACAGATTCTGCAGCGGCTGTATTCTCTTGTGGAGAATTTCTGTTTGCGCTGCTGCTTTACTTTCATTGCTGTCTTAGCCATGAATCACTCCTCCTGACAAAGATTATGTCTGAAATAAACTGTTTATATCCTTTTCCCAAGCTCTTCCCGGTCTTTCCGGGCTCCGACAGGCTCGGGAACCCCTGATTACTGCTTTGTATAAGGCATTCCGAACTGCGTCAGCAGCTCTCTTGCTTCCTCATCTGTCCTTGCCGTTGTTACTATGATCACATCCATTCCTCTGACCTTGTCGATCTTATCATACTCGATCTCGGGGAAGATGATCTGTTCCTTTATGCCGAGTGCATAGTTTCCTCTTCCGTCAAAGGCATTGGGGTTGACTCCTCTGAAGTCACGTACACGGGGCAGCGCAAGATTTACAAGACGGTCTAAAAACTCGTACATCCTTTCGCCTCTGAGAGTTACCTTACAGCCTATCTGCATGCCCTCTCTGATCTTGAAGTTTGCTATAGCCTTCTTGGCCTTTGTAATAACTGCCTTCTGGCCCGTGATGGTCTCAAGATCCTTGACTGCCGATTCAAGCACCTTGGCGTTTTCCTTAGCTTCGCCAACGCCCATATTGATAACTATCTTATCAAGCCTGGGCACTTCCATCGTGTTCTTATAGCCGAACTTTCTGGTCATGGCATCAACGATCTGATCTTTATATAAATCCTTATATCTGCTCAAAGCCTTAGAACCTCCTCTCCCAAATCATTAATCTACAACATCGCCCGTCTTCTTGTCATAACGGACCTTTTTGTCATCTACAATTTTGAATCCGAGTCTGGTAGGCTTGCCCTTGTGAACATACATAACATTCGAAGCGTCGATATATGCTTCCTTTTCAACTATCCCGCCATTCTGATTCGCAACCGACGGTTTCGTATGCTTCCTGACAATATTTATGCCCTCTACTAAGACCTTACGCTTTTTATGATCTACTGCGAGTACCTTGCCCTCAGCTCCTACATCCTTGCCGGCGATCACCCTTACCGTGTCGCCTTTTTTTATCTTCATCATGCTCCTACACCTCCTATAGTACTTCCGGAGCCAGTGAAACGATCTTCATAAACTGTTTTTCACGAAGCTCTCTTGCAACAGGTCCGAAAATACGGGTTCCGGTCGGCGTCTTATCATCTTTGATAATTACCGCTGCGTTCTCATCAAATCTAATGTATGATCCGTCCTTACGGCGGGCACCCTTGACTGTACGAACGACTACCGCCTTTACTACATCGCCCTTCTTGACAACACCGCCGGGCGTTGCATCCTTGACCGTAGCAACGATAATATCGCCTATATTCGCATATCTCCTTGTGGATCCGCCCATAACCCTGATGCAAAGAAGCTCTTTGGCACCGGTGTTATCAGCGACCTTAAGTCTGCTTTCCTGCTGTATCATGTCAGATTCTCCTTACAAAGTTGTATTGTTTGCAGTTATCATGTGTCCTTATCTTATCTCGCCTTTTCAACGATCTCCACAAGACGCCATCTCTTCTCCTTTGAAAGGGGCCTTGTTTCCATAACCCTTACGGTATCGCCGATATTGCACTCATTGTTCTCATCATGGGCTTTAAGCTTATAGGTCCTCTTAACGATCTTTTTGTAGATAGGATGCTTAACATGATTCTCTACAGCTACCACGATAGTCTTGTCCATTTTATTACTGGTTACTTTGCCGACTCTGGTCTTTCTTAAATTTCTTTCCATCGTTTCTCCCTTCTACGCCTTAGCCTTCTCTGTGATAACCGTCTGGATTCTTGCGATATTTCTTCTGACTTCCTTGATCCTGCTGGTATTGTCAAGCTGGTTAGTCGCATTCTGGAATCTTAAATTGAAAAGCTCTTTCTTGGCCGCTACCAGATCCTCATTCAGCTCTGAGGCTGATTTTGCTTTAAGTTCTTCAACATAACTCTTTATCTTCATTATGATGCACCGCCTTCCAGGTCTGCCTTAGAGACTATTTTACATTTTACGGGAAGCTTATGCGTAGCCAGACGCAGAGCCTCCTTCGCCGTTTCCTCCGGAACACCCGCGATCTCAAACATAACACGGCCCGGCTTTACGACAGCTACCCAGTATTCAACAGCGCCCTTTCCTGATCCCATACGGGTTCCGAGAGGCTTTGTCGTAACGGGCTTGTCCGGGAAGATCTTGATCCAGACCTTTCCTCCACGCTTAATGTAACGGGTCATTGCAACTCTGGCCGCCTCTATCTGGTTGGACTTTACCCATGCAGGCTCAGTTGCGATAATTCCATACTCGCCGTAGGCAAGAACATTTCCGCGTGTTGCCTTTCCCTTCATGCTTCCACGGAACTGCTTACGACGTTTTACTCTTTTAGGCATTAACATTTAGTTCACGCTCCCTTCCCTGCGATTTCCCTGTAAGGACCTCGCGGAATTACCCTGCTGATTCCGCACGTTTGAATCGTTCTGAGATTCCTCCTTATTCTTTGACGGGAGTATTTCGCCTTTATAAATCCAAACCTTTACTCCGAGCTTTCCGTATGTGGTGTCGGCCTCGGCAAAACCGTAATCTATATCGGCCCTTAATGTCTGAAGGGGAATAGTACCCTCTGAGTAGGTCTCGCCTCTTGCGATGTCCGCTCCTCCCAGACGTCCCGATACCGAGGTCTTTATTCCGAGAGCTCCGGATTTTAAAGTCCTTGAGATCGCCGACTTCATTGCCTTTCTGAAGGTCACACGGTTCTCAAGCTGCTGGGCTATGTTCTCAGCCACAAGCTGCGCCTCCCTGTCAGGCCTCTTGATCTCCTTGATATCCACTACCAGCTTCTTGTCGGTATACTTCTGAAGCTTTTTCTTTGTATTCTCTATCTCCTGACCGCCTTTTCCGATGATAACGCCGGGCTTTGCAGTAAAGATGATAACCTTGACCCTGTCCGATGCTCTTTCTATCTCTATCTTGGAAACACCGGCATTGGCCAGCTTCTTCTTCAGGAATGTTCTGATGTTGTAGTCCTCTACCAGATAATCAGCAAATTCCTTCTCAGCATACCATCTGGAATCCCAATCCTTAATAACACCGACTCTGAGGCCGTGAGGATTAACTTTCTGTCCCATTTTTTTCCTCCTTGCAAGCTATTTGCAGTTATACGATTTCTTCTGCGCTTTTCAGTTATCTCTCATCAAGCACAACGGTAATGTGGCTCATCCTCTTTTCTATGCGGTAAGCCCTGCCCTGTGCCCTCGGTCTTATTCTCTTCATCGTAGGACCTTTATTGGCGTAGCACTCGGCAACATAAAGGTTCTGCGCGTTCATGCCGTTATTATTCTCAGCATTGGCGATCGCCGATTCCAAAAGCTTTTTGATAACAGCCGAGGCGTATCTGGGATTGTATGAAAGAATACCCAGAGCAACATTTACGTCCTTGCCTCTGATCGCGTCAAGTACAAAGCATGCCTTTGACACTGATACTCTGGCAAAGGAAAGCTTTGCCGACGGTCTTGTGTCCTTATTTGCATTTCTTTCTCTTTTTATCTGGGATCTATGTCCTTTTGCCATCGATCTAAACCTCCTTAGCCTATTTCACTTTTGACTTTTTCTCGTCCTTACCGTGACCCCTGTAGGTACGTGTAACAACAAACTCGCCTAATTTATGCCCTACCATATCCTCGGTAACATATACGGGAACGTGCTTCCTTCCGTCGTGAACCGCGATCGTGTGTCCAACAAATGACGGGAAGATCGTAGAGCGACGGGACCATGTCTTGATGACCTGTTTGTCATTTGCGGCATTCATGGCGTCTATTTTCTTAAGTAAGCTTTTATCGGCAAACGGACCTTTTTTTAATGATCTGGCCATTTTTATCTTCCTCCTTATCTATGTCCGAATATTACTTGATTACACTGCCGTCACGGCGTCTGACGATCAGCTTGTTCGATCTCTTGTTCTTCTTTCTGGTCTTAAGACCGAGTGCCGGCTTACCCCATGGAGTAGACGGTCCGGGACGTCCGATGGGAGATCTTCCTTCACCGCCGCCGTGCGGATGGTCGTTGGGGTTCATTACAGATCCTCTTACTGTAGGTCTTATTCCCATGTGACGCTTACGGCCGGCCTTGCCGATATTGATAAGGTTGTGGTCACCGTTTCCGATAACGCCGATCGATGCTCTCGCTCCTATGGGAACCATTCTCATTTCTCCGGAGGGAAGACGCAGCGTTGCGTACCTGCCTTCCTTAGCCATTAGCTGGGCAGCGTTTCCCGCGCTTCTTACAAGCTGTCCGCCCTTGCCCGGATAAAGCTCTATATTGTGGATCATGGTACCGACAGGGATATTGGCAAGAGGCAGGCAGTTTCCTATCCTTACCTCGGCCTCGGGTCCGTTCATTACCCTCATGCCGTCCTTAAGCCCCTCGGGAGCAAGAATATATGCCTTCTCGCCGTCCGCATAGCTGATAAGCGCTATATTTGCGGTCCTGTTGGGATCGTATTCGATCCCGATCACGGTTGCGGGAACTCCGTCCTTCTTCCTCTTGAAATCTACTATCCTGTATTTTCTTCTGTTTCCGCCGCCCCTGTGTCTGACGGTTATCTTACCCTGGTTGTTGCGCCCCGAATGCTTGTTCTTGGAGGCTAACAGGGATTTCTCTGGCTCGTACTTGGTGATCTCGGAAAAATCCGAACCCGTCATCTGCCTTCTTGAAGGCGTATATGGGTTATATTTTTTAATTCCCATGACTTATTTCTCCTTACAAAGTTATTGGTCTGTGATACGTAGTTTCAGTCTGCCCGTCCTGCGGTCTACAGACCGGTGAAGATCTCGATCTCTTTGCTTTCCGCGGTAAGCGTTACGATAGCCTTTTTCCTTCTGGCGGTCTTTCCGGTAGTCCTTCCCCTTCTGCGGAGCTTGCCGTCCAGGTTCATGGTGTTGACCTTTTCAACCTTTGTTCCTTCGAACATCTTCTCAACGGCATCCTTTATCATGAACTTGTTTGCGTCCGGGTGAACATAGAAGGTGTACTTCCTGTCAGCCATCTCGGCCATGCTCTTTTCTGTGATGACGGGCCTTAATATCACGTCATAATATTGAATATCAGCCATTATGCATACACCTCCTCTATCTTCGCCACCGCGTCCTTCGTTGCGATAACGGTATTGTATTTAAGAATATCATATGTATTGATGCTGTCGGCGCAGGCTGTAGCCACCGTCGGAATATTCCTTGCGGAAAGCACCACATTCTTATCATTGTCGCTGATGATCACAAGTGCCTTCTCAACATTGAGATTGTTGAGGACGCTTACCATTTTCTTTGTCTTGATCTCGTCAAACTTAAGCTCGTCAAGAACGATGAACCTGTCCTCTTTAACTCTCGAGGTGAGGGCCGACTTGAGGGCGGCTCTTTTTTCCTTCTTATTTAATTTGAAGGAATAGTCCCTGGGTACGGGAGCGAATACAACTCCGCCGCCTGTCCACTGGGGAGCTCTCGTGGAGCCCTGCCTTGCGTGTCCTGTTCCCTTCTGCCTCCAGGGCTTTCTCCCGCCTCCGGAGACCTCGGACCTTGTCTTTGCCTTCTGGGTGCCCTGGCGCATGCTTGCAAGATGCTGGACAACAGCCATGTGCACCAGATGCTCGTTTATCCTGACGCCGAATACGGCATCATTCAGTTCCATCTTATCGACTTCCCTGCCATCCATATTATATACAGCTACGTTTGCCATCGTTTAGTTCCTCCTTTTCTTGCAAAGACCTATTTTGAGGTCTTCACAGTCTCCCTGATCGTCACTAACGCCTTCCTGGGACCCGGAACAGCTCCTTTTATCAGGAGAAGATCATTTTCCGCATCGATCCTCACAACCTCGAGATTCTGGACTGTCACTCTCTTGAATCCCATATGTCCGGGCATCCCCTTTCCCTTGTATACACGGCTCGGGGACGAGCAGGCTCCGTTTGAGCCCTGATGGCGGTGAAACTTGGAACCATGAGCCATGGGGCCTCTGTGCTGCCCTAATCTCTTTATGGTTCCCTGGAAGCCCTTACCCTTGGAAACAGCCGTTGCGTCGACCTTATCACCGACCGCAAAGATATCAGCCTTGATCTCCTGGGCTATATTGTATTCATCAGCATTGTCAAACTGAAATTCTCTCACGTATTTTTTTGACGAAACTCCGGCCTTTTCAAAATGGCCCTTCATTGCCTTTGTGGTCCCGTGTCTGTGGATCACTTCCTTTTTGCCGGACTTGTCCTTGTTTATTATCCTGTCCTTCCTGTCGGTAAAGCCGACCTGAACCGCACTGTATCCGTCATTCTCGACGGTTTTGATCTGTGTTACGACGCAGGGACCGGCTTTGAGCACGGTGACCGGAATGAGGGCCCCGTCTTCTCCGAAGACCTGTGTCATACCGACCTTGGTAGCCAAAATACCTTTCTTCATTACATTACCTCCGTTTTTCTACAGCGGAACGAAGTTTTTTGTTATCGTCTCCCGGTTTGATGAAGTTTCCCTTCAAAAAACTTCGGGTCCGAAAACATGTGTATTTTACATGTTTTCAGCAATAACGAAAATCCTAAGGATTTTCTATCCGATTTCCCCAAACTCCATTCATACTAGCTGAGTCTTACCTGTTCTTCATTTTGATATCTACATATACGCCTGCAGGCATTTCAAGCCTTGAGAGGGAATCTACCGTCTTCTGTGTAGGCTGTATAATATCGATCAGTCTTTTATGTGTTCTCTGCTCGAACTGTTCTCTGGAATCCTTATACTTATGAACAGCCCTCAGGATGGTTACAACCTCCTTCTTTGTGGGAAGCGGCACCGGTCCGCTGACCTCTGAGCCGTTCTTCTTCACGGTCTCGATGATCTTCTTCGCAGACGCGTCTACGAGTGTATGATCATATGCCTTAAGTGTGATTCTCATGATCTGATTTGCCATAAAAAAAGTCGCCTCCTATTGCCGCGACATCAATGACTTAATGCCGCAGATTATAATAAATTCAAATGTTGCGACAAAAGCCCTGTATTTAAGAACCTTCTTCGTGACCGCTTAAGCAGTACGACCCGTTCCCTGGGATATCCTTTCCACAGAGCCGGGCGTTTCCTGAAAGAAGCTGATTCCAAATTCAGACCGTGACTTGCCGCCAGTTATCATTAATTGACATTCGCTCCACGGAAAAACTCCAGGTCTTATGCTGACATCCTCTTGAATACAGCGCCTGAACAACCTCACGCTTCACAGCTATCAATGTCACAGCATGAATGAGTATACCCTGTAAAACAGGCTTTAGCAAGGATTTTTTTTAAAATAACCAGGAAAAATTGTTCTTTTTCAAATACAGGAAGGGACCGCGCCGCGATCCCTTCCTGCAGATCCTTCCATATGACAGTCGCGAGTGCTCAGCCCGCGTTATTACCGGAAACATCCTCAAATTCCCTGAGTATCTCAGCGGAGGGCTCCTCCGTCAAAAGGCTTACCGCCAGTATAAGGATAAAGCTTATCGCAAATCCCGGGACCAGAGAATAAAGGCCGGTGACCGTTCCCAGAGTCTCTCCGGCGACAAGAGGGATATAATCCCAGAGGATAACGATAAGCGCTCCGCTTGCTATCCCCGTCACGGCTCCTTTAAGATTGATCCTCTTCCAGAAGAGAGAAAGCAGCACCACCGGACCGAAGGCCGCGCCGAAGCCCGCCCAGGCATCCGATACGAGCTTCATTACCGAGCTGTCAGGGTTCCAGGCTATGACATAGGCGATGACCGATACGACTATAACGGTTATCCTGCTAAGCTGAAGCACCTCCCTTTCGTCGGCATCCCTTTTGAATATACCCTTGTAAAGATCCTCCGCAACGGCAGATGCCGTGACTAAAAGCTGTGAATCCGCGGTAGACATTATCGCCGCAAGGATGGCGCACAGGAATATGCCCGCTATGAAAGGAAGAGAATAATGCTCGGTAAACATCTTCTTGATCATCTCTATAAACACGTTTTCCGTTGATACCATTCCCTCCACGCCAAGGATCTGAGGGGCAAGATATGCTCTCCCGACGACCCCGATGACACAGGCAAAGACAAGCGAAAGGAAAACCCATATGATGCCGACCACCTTTGATTTTCTGAGCTCCTCCTCATTCTTTATCGCCATGAACCTCACAAGAATATGCGGCATACCGAAATATCCCAGTCCCCAGGAAAGGGAGGAGATAATGGAAACAGCGGTTATGGGCTGTCCGTTTTCCTGCATTATGTTCATAAAGGAGGCTCCGTTC